>Ga0247734_1000218_pt1 | contig 51588 bp, 39 predicted proteins | sample UWRJL103311B2_FD_180933 | JGI IMG/M metagenome (GOLD analysis project Ga0247734, IMG submission 180933) | Plant litter microbial communities from Arlington Agricultural Research Station in Wisconsin, United States - UWRJ-L103-311B-2 | ecosystem: Environmental > Terrestrial > Plant litter >...
CTTTTGAGTTTTGCTTATTTCAACTGGCGCATGACCGGAATAACTTTAGACACCTCCGCAACGGAGATCACCATTTGCCTGATCTTCCGGGCAATCGGCATGGCCTTCCTTACGGTTCCGCTTACCGCCCTCGCTGTTTCTTCACTGGAGCCGGTGAATATCCCCCAGGGCGCTGCACTGAATAATATGATGCGGCAATTGGGCGGCTCCTTTGGAATTTCTATCATTAATACCTATTCTTTTCGGATGGTTGCCCAGCATCGCAATAACTTACTCAGCAACATCACCGCCACCAACCCCCAGTTGATCAGCCGCCTTAATGGCTATACCAGTTACTTCCAGCAAAAGGGCGCCGGTTATTTTGAGGCCAAGAAAAGGGCTATGGGCTTGATCGACCTCGGGGTGATCAAACAATCGACGCTGATGAGCTATGCAGATTCCTTCAGCCTGATCAGTGCCATGTTCATTGTCGTGCTACCCTTACTGATCTTCGTGGTTAAGCGCCCCTCAGGTAAACCCCAATCAAATGTTATTATTTCCGATCATTAATCAAGAGCCTTATAAGGAAAACTGATAAATGGTTTCACTAACCTGTTAGTGAAACACTGATAAATGTCCAACAATTACACTTAAAAGAAACAAAATGACCAACAAAGAATTAGTGCTTACCGCCATAAAGGCCGTATTCATCAACCGGGATGTAACCGCATTTGATAAATATTTTGACAGCGGCTATATCCAGCATAATCCGCAAATGCCCAACGGCCTGGACGTGCTAAGGCAGCTTCTACCGACGCTCAACGAGGGCTTTACCTATGAGCCGGGCGAAATGGCAGAAAACGGAGACCTGGTAATGATCCACGGTCGATACATTGACTGGGGCGGTAAAAATATGATCGCCGTTGACATCTTCAAAGTCAAAGATGGCAAAATAGCGGAACATTGGGACGTGATGCAGGAGGAGGTTTTAGCCGTCCAATCGGCAAACGGCAATGCCATGTTTCCAATTATCTAAGCATATTCCATGCAAAATAGCGCTTACAACGATTTAGTGCCGGCGTAAGCGCTATTCAATTATTTCAGTCTTAGCAACCGAATCTAATCACCTATTCATCCGGGCAACCCTTCGGCCGAGGGGTAAACCTGCTACCATACATGTTAGTTCCTAACGGCATTCTAACAACGCTTCCAACAATCGAGGCTTTGCGGTTTACTATTACTTTGCTAATTTCTCTACCCTCTACGCTTTTTTTAACAGATGGAGAAAGCATATTGTATGCCATTTCTATCGAATCAAGCAGCATATCCGTTCCTATGAAGCTATGCAGCAAATGCGCACTTACATAAGACTGTGGATGAGAAATGATATATTGATAGTCTATATAATTAATTGCAAATTGTATTTATCAATCTCTACTGCCACAGCCATATGGGCAATGTGGTTTTTAGGTGTATTGCCGGACCTTTCAATAGCAAAGAATTATTATACAGTGAATCTTTTATTTTATTAACTGGCTTATACATTGCTTGCAATTTGATCCATTCATCCTGCACGGGCAAACCGGTTAATACTGCATGTTCAAAGTCGTTCTCTTTTAATGCTATAGTCATATTTCCTGGACTTAGAAATACGTCAACATAGTTGGATACGTCAGGACCATTTGGTTTTATTTTTATGTCACTCATAAGCCCTCCGTATATCGGACTACTGATGAATCCACTAAATGAGAACATACCATTTTTTATATAAGCTTTCCGTTCGATTTTTTTACCGCTATCGTCCTTATAAGTTAAAAATATCACATGTGCGTGCTTCCCAATAAAAGTTCCTTTTAACGTAAAATGAGGTTGTTTCTGTTCTTGGGCTGATGTAATGCAAGTAAATAGGGAGAAAAAAAACAATAAATATATATTGAGTTTCATAGCTTGAGGTTTATGAACTAAAATTAGGGATATTTTGTGGTGGTTGTAGAAATTACAGAGTTTAAATCAAGGTTTCATTATTATTGATTATTCCGATAGGATAAAATCAAATTTTCAGAAAGACAGTGTAAAATCGGTCACATCATAGTATAAATATCCGAAATCCGGAACACGAAAATTGTCAATATCCGCGGCTATCGCCACGGTTTAATATTCCCTCGTCAACTTACTTTGTCACTGCCGTATTGTGACTATGATTAGGTGTGCGACAAAGACTGGTGTGTCATGGTAATTGAACGCGCCATCCCATTTTCAACGCTTAGGCACCAAAAGCGCAAGGCGGATGAAAGGTCAAGGCCGATGCACCGCTAAAAGACAAACAACATTGCTTCGTTTATATAGCCTTGAACTTTCAGTCCGCCGGTCGGAACTTTGCCGGATGCGGTGAAATGAGGGTGTTACTTGTGGGCAGGTAGAGCAAGTGTGTTGCGAGCTTCACTCTTGCCGTGTGTCAGGCAAAGCGGGTGAAGGAATGATCCCGGACTGTCGGGATTCATGGATGAACCTGCTTTGCCTGAATGGGTGGCTTTTATTAATTAGGCTGGTTTTTTTAATGTTTTCAAACTATCAGCTTGCCTTTCAAGTTGCTTAATGCGCAATTCGGTTTCCTGTACTTTTTGATACCTCTTTATGCTGTCCGTCCTATAGCTGTTAATATCAGCTACCTTAAAACTATCAAGGTCATTAATCATATCCAGTTTGCCTGTTTTATCCCCCCCACTGGTCGAAGTTTATAACTTCGACCTAATTATATTAAGCTTTCAGCTTAACCATTCACGAGATAGTGTGCCAAACACCCCCAGCCATTTAATTACCCATTTTCATAAATATACTTTTGCATGTAATCACCGGGGTATGGTGTTCCGCTTTGCGTTCCGCAGGTGTTCCGCTTGCTGTTCCGCAGGTGTTCCGGTTTTGTTCCGCAGGTGTTCCGGTTTTGTTCCGCAGCGTTCCGTTTTTCTATAAATTTCAAAATGGAACACCTGTGCAGGGCAGCTTTATGCCTGCCGTTTGTGCTGCATTAGCATGTGTGTCAGGTACATCAAAATATAAACTTAGTGGAAATAAATTAATGTATTGATAAATATAAAGTTAGATATAATTTGCAAATTGCATATTAACCAATAAAATCATACACCTATGTTACCTATTAAACCACACCTCTGGTTCAACCAGGAAGCAAAAAAGACAGCTGAATTTTACGTTTCATTATTGCCCGATTCTGCCATTAGTTATGCCAATCACTTTCCTATGCCGGATGGCGAATGCGAAGTTGTTGAATTTACAATGGCCGGGCAAACATTCTTCGGTATCAGTTCGGCGCATAAGCTTGGCATTAATCCCTCCATTTCTTTCATGATCAACTTTGATCCTTCACGTTACCCCGATGCTGCGCAACGTATAAACGAGGTTTGGGCCAGGCTGGCAGAGGGCGGTAAAGTGATGATGCCGCTGGGCAGTTACCCCTTTAGCGAACGCTTTGGCTGGGTAGAAGATAAGCACGGCGTATCCTGGCAGTTGATCCTAACCAAACCGTTTAATGAGGAAAGGCCGGTTATAGTGCCATCGCTGATGTTTACCGAGAATGTGGCAGGCAAGGCTGATGAAGCTATTAACTTTTACTGCAACATATTTAAGGATGGTAAGCGTGGTAACGCAGCCCCCCGGCTGGAGGATATGGGGCCTGATAAAGCAGGCACGCTGATGTTTGCTGATTTTTACATTGATAAAACCTGGCTGGCCGCAATGGATAGCGCCCATCCGCACGGCTTTAAATTTAACGATGCGGTATCGTTGCTTATTCCCTGCGAAACGCAGGAAGAGGTAGATTACTACTGGCAGGCGCTTACAGCTGAAGGCGAAGCGGGCCAATGTGGCTGGCTGAAGGATAAATATGGCGTATCGTGGCAGATAGCTTCTACCGTGATGTTTGAGGCACTGAAGAACGGAAGCGCCGAGCAGGTAGAACGCATTACACAAGCTTTTATGCAGATGCAAAAAGTTGATGTTGCGGCCCTTAAAAAAGCTTATAATGCATAAAGGGCAAGGCTATTCTGTACAATTATAGATTCATAAAAAGGCTTTTAGAGATTTAATCTAAAAGCCTTTTAACTAATAAAATAACTGATTATTTAAGTCCGGCTTTCAACTGCTCAACACCTGCCTGAATTTCTTTTGAAAGTATTTTGGTGTTCATATCGGCCTGCTCATCGTCGTAACGCAGGTATTTCCACGTATTGGCGGTTTTGGCATCTTTTATGGCCAGCAGGTAGCCTTTCCCTTTTATCCTCACTTTGGTAGGGCTTAGTTTTTCAATTATATTATCTTTCATTTTGGCTTTAACAATCATGTCGAGCAATTTAGGCTGGGTACTTTCCAGTATCATGCTTTGGTTGTATTTGCCCATGCAGATAGTAGCGGCGCTGAGTTTCTTAACAGGGCTAAGCGTTAGGTCTATTGGTACTTCTTCGTAAATCATTTTAATACCCATGCTTTGCAGCATCCCTTTAGACATGGCGCTCATTTGTGCTTTAGGCATAATGGTGAACAGGGGCGGGTACGTCATATCCAATATCTTATCTATCTCCAGATGCCGGGCATAGCCGATAATGGTTTGAAAATCTTTTTTAATGATCTGGGCATCCTGTGCAAAGGTTGCCGTTGAGCATAGCATCAGCAGGCATACAATTAATTTTCTCATGGTTTCTTTTTGTGTTTGAATTTTTCGGTAAGGTGTACACAAGCAACATAATTTTAACCGGATGGTTTGGATAATTGCTTTGCTGTAATGGCTGGTGTATAAAACTTCATCAAAAGATGTTTTTAATTTAATACCAATAAAAATTGTACATTAGAATGCGAGAACTGCAGTAGAAAGATAGATGTCAAAATATAAGTTACCTACAATTAAGGAAATTGCAAAAAAGCTTAATGTTTCTGCATCAACGGTATCCCGTGCCTTGCACGATCATCCGAGCATAGGCCTGGTAACCACCATGCGTGTACATAAAGTAGCTAAGGAACTGGGTTACGAGGTAAATAAATCTGCCATCTATTTTAAGGAAAGAAAGACCTATACTATAGGTGTTATTATTCCGGATCTTTCTGAACCTTTTTTCTCATCAGCCTTAACCGGGGTAGAAGATGCTGCCGAAGCAAATAACTACAACGTTATCATTGGCCAATCACTTAATAATTTTGAGCGGGAGAAAAAGATCGTTGATAACATGAAGGATCACCGGGTTGATGGCATCCTGGTATCCTTAACCAAAGAAACCTCTACTTACGAGCATTTCGAAAGTCTTAAGAAATATAACATCCCAGTTGTTTTTTTTGATAGGGTGCCTTCTAAAAAGGATATTCACTACGTTGCCTGTAATCTGCTCTCGGGCATGCTGCAGGCTATCACCAAGCTGGTGAATATGGGCCACAGCCGTATAGGCTTAATAAACGGCCCCGCTAAGCTGGCCGCAACACTGCAGCGCTTAGAGATCTACTGCCGGTGTTTAAAAGAAAACAATATCAGTTTAGATCAGGATATCATCGTATCAACCACCCTGGCCAAGGCAGATAATGTGAAGGCAATGGAAAAGCTCCTTTCGCTGAGCGAGCCGCCTACCGCAATCATCGTATTTAACGATTACGTACTGCTGGATTGTATTGCCGCCGTTAAAAGCGCCGGGCTTGTAGTTAATAAAGATGTAAGCTTTATTAGCTTTGCCAATCTGCCCATCTGGGAGTATATGGATAGCGTACCGCTGGCATCAATAGAACAATTTGCGTATAAACAATCGTCTATGGCAGCCGGTTTCCTGTTCCAGCTCATCAATAATGCTGCGGAACCCAACGCGGCAGAAATTCCTCCATTGCAGCACATCATCGATTCGGAGATGATAGATTACACTTCTGCCAAATAATTATTCTGTTTTTTGCATTGTGGAGGCATTAAATGGCGCTTTACCCTCGTAAAGGCCAATAATAATCTGCCTGTGCGCATTTGTGCAAATCTTACACAACCGTTTGCGTAAAATAGAACAAACGATTGCGTAACCCGTGCAAACGTTTGCGTAATCGTGTTTTGCATTTGCGCCCATGCCGTCCCCTTTTGCTAACAATTATTTTACATCATTTTTACAAATAACTAAACAACTATGCTAAACTCCTTTAAACTAATTCACACAATATGATTAAGAAAATTCTACTCATCTGTTGTAGCGCCATGTTATTTTGCCTGCAGGGTTTCTCCCAAACCTTACCGGTAACAGGGCGCGTTTTATCAGCGCTTGATAAGCAGCCCATGCCAGGCGTAACCGTATCTGTAAAGGGTACAACCAACGGGGTAATGACAAACGTTAAGGGCGATTTTTCGGTAAACGTACCGGCAGGGAAAGCTACCCTGGTGATCAGCTTTGTTGGTTACCTTTCTAAACAGGTAGATGTAACTCCTGGCCAAACCAATATTGAAGTTAGCCTTACCGAAGATGTACAGCAACTGAACGATGTTGTTGTAGTTGGTTACAGCAGCAAAAAGCAAAGCGAGTTAACCAGTGCGGTTACCGTGGTATCGGCCAATAAACTTAAGGACGTTACCGCAAACAACATTGGTACTATGCTGCAGGGTAAAGTAGCCGGCCTACAGGTGGTAAACAGCTCGGGTGCACCGGGTTCTGTAGCCGAGATCAGGCTGCGTGGCGTATCTTCAGTTAACGCTAACCAAAGCCCGCTTTTTGTGGTTGATGGTATCATAGGCGGCAACTACGATCCTAACGATGTGGAAAGCATTACCGTATTGAAAGATGCAGGCGCAACAGCGCTATACGGTTCACAAGCCAACGCGGGCGTTATTATTGTAACTACCAAGAGCGCTAAGCAAGGCGAAACAAAATTCGAAGCTAAAATTTCCAGCGGTTTCAGAACAGCCGATTTTGGAAAAATGAACCTGATGAACAGCAACGAGCTGTACGATTATCAGAAAGAATTTTACCGCGACTATATTGTAGGCGCTACCGATAACTCTTATAAAATTGACCTGGTTAAGTTCTATGCAGAACGCCCCTTAGCTTTAAGGGATCAGGATTATAACTGGTCTAAAGAATCTTTTAAAGCTGCGCCGATGTACAACGTGTACCTATCTGCCAGCGGCAAAACCGAAAAGAACGATTACTATGTAGGTGCTTCTTATTACAACGAGAAGGGTACCTTTAAAAATACTAAATATGAGCGTGTAAACTTACGTGCCAATTCAACTTACCACTTCTCTAAAAAGTTAGACATCACCAACAACATCAACTTAAGCGCATCACAAGGCAAAAGTTATGATTATATGGATGTGTACTACTCTTTCCTGAACATGCCCTGGGATAACCCATACGATGCAGCCGGCGCGCCAATTTATGTAGACGGTAACTCTACGTTTAAATGGTGGTCGAGAGATAAGATAAACCCGCTGCACACAGTAGATAATTCAGACCATACTTACAAAGGATTTGATGTAAACTACGACTTGGGTATCAATTACCGTATTACTAACTGGTTAACCTTTGCCAGCACCAATAGGGTAGCGGCTGCTTTTAACAAAGGCGTAAATTATGTATCGCCTGTAGCGGCCGGTACTTACCACGGCACCGGTTATATAGATGAGCTGAATACTCTTAACTATGGTATCACTTCTAACCAGTTGTTGAAATTTGATTTCAGACTTGGTGATCATTCAATCAGTGGTTTAGCAGGTGTAGCTTTCGAAGGCGGCCAAACCGAGTATTCAGGCGGATCAGGCAAGGGCCTGCCGGAAGGTTTAAAGGTGCTCAACGTAGTATCTAACAACCAACTGGTGAATGGTTACACCAACAAAGGTTACCTGCAATCATTTATATCACAGGTAAACTACAACTACAAAAGCAAATACTTCCTTTCTGGCTCTTACAGGGTTGATGCTTCATCGGCGTTTCCGGCAAGTAACCGTAACGCGGGTTTCCCATCTGCATCGGCAGCATGGCTGGCCAGTAATGAGGATTTCCTGTCGGAAAGTAAGGTCATCAACAACTTAAAATTCAGGGCCAGCTATGGTGTTACCGGTACGCAGGATATCGGCGCATCAAGGTACCTGGGCTTGTTCTCCTTAACTACACAGTATAACTCACTGGTGGGCGCGGTGCCTTACCAACTGGCAAGCCCTAACCTTACCTGGGAAAGTAAACACCAGATAAATGCCGGTGTTGATATTGGTTTATTTAACCGCGTAAACTTAACGGTAGATGTTTACCGTAACGATACTAAGGATCTGTTACTGCAGGTATCGCAGCCCCTTTCAGTTGGTTTTGAAACCAAGTGGGAAAACGCAGGTAACGTAATTAACAAGGGTATTGAGCTGGGCATCAATTCAACCAACATTAAAACGAAAAACTTCGACTGGACCACTGATTTTACCATCAACTTTAACAGCAATAAACTGTACGGATTGCCATCAGATATTGTTAAAACAGGCTCTTGGAGTATCTCGCAGATCTACCGTAACGGCGGTAACCTGTACGAGTTTTACATGCCAAAATGGTTAGGTGTTGATGCGCAAACAGGTGCGCCGGTTTGGGAAAAGATCGTTTACAATACCGAAGGTAAAGCAGTAGCCAGCGAAAAAACTTCTGATTACTCACAGGCCACTATACAGGAAGTTGGTTCGGCACTGCCTAAATTCCAGGGTGGTTTTAACAACAGCTTCAGGTACAAAAACTTTGGCTTCAGAGTAAGCACTTACTTTAATTATGGTAACAAAGTATTTGCCAACAACCTGCGCTTTATGATGAACGACGGGCACGAGCCTTACTACAACCAGATAAAACTGCCCGAAGGTTCTAAAGTATGGAGCGGCCCGGGTGATACCCAGGCTACAGAGCCAAGCCCGCAAAATTCAGCTAACTCTACTGAAAACTCAACCCGTTATTTGAGGAACGGAAGTTACTTTACCATCAGGAACCTTGCTTTATCGTATACGTTGCCAAAGGCATGGGCTAACAAAATAAGTATGGATGGGATAACCATTGGCGCAACTGCCGATAACGTGGTAACCTTCTCCAACTTTTTAGGGCAGGATCCGCAGACTACCATTACACCGGGTGGCTTTGTAACACCGGGCGTATCCGACTTTAAGTACCCTAACAACCGTCAGTATTTGTTAACCGTTAACTTCAACTTTTAAGCAGGCGCAGCCTATTAAATATAAGCTTATATGAAAAAGAAAATATTTATCCTGATTACCCTTGTGTTAGCCGCCGCAAGCAGCTGTAAAAACTTAGATGTTTCCCCAAGTGATGCCATCAGTACTAATACCCTTACTACCACCAGCGATGGTTTAACCAACGCGTTGAACGGGGCTTATGCGCTGTTTAAAGATCATATTGAATTTAACGGATTGGTAGATAACAATAATATGTATCTGCGCCAGTTCTACCACCTGTCGGATTTCGCGAGTGATGATATCGTTTGCGGGCAGGTAACTACCGATCCGTTGTATTACAGCTTTAGCCTCGGCCATTCACCATCGCAGGGCAACACACGTTATTTCTGGTATGTATCCTATAAAGTTATCACCGGTGTAAACACCGTGATAGATGCGGTAGAAAAACTACCAAACCCCGATGCCAAAACCAAGCAACTTTTAGGCGAATGCTACTTTCTGCGTGCGTTTTGCCACTTTAACCTGGTACGGTTATTTGGTAAACCATACAGTGTTGACCCGGCATCTCAGGGTATAATCCTGCGTACCAACCTTACCGATGAAGCTAAGAAAGCAAGGTCTTCGGTACAGGACGTTTACGCTTCCGTTATTGCTGATGCCGAAAAAGCTGCCGACTTAATGACACAGCCACGTGGTGTGCAATATGCTTCACAGGAAGCAGCATGGGCGCTTTTATCAAGGGTTAACTTGTATAAAGAAGATAACGCAAAAGCGATAGAATATTCTAATAAGGTGATCAATTCTAATAAGTTCACCTTATCAACCAAAGCCACTTACCTTACCATGTTTGCTAATGCAACCACCAGCCCGGAAACTATTTTCTGCATCGCCTTTACGCAGGTTGATGATTACGGCAAGTTTGGTTCTATCGCATCCATGATCTATTCAGACGGTAACTCGGGCTGGGGCGAAGAGTATGCTTCATCATCATTGCGTGGTGTTATGGCAGCCCATCCGGAGGATGTACGCTGGTCGTACATTGTACCGCTTTCGGACGGTGCAGGTGGTGTGCAAAAACGTAACGGGGTAGAGGTTTACTACATCAGTAAGTTCTCTTTTCAGGGTGGCTTGCCAAATTTAAGCTCACCTATTATGTTCCGTTTATCAGAAATGTATCTTAACCGTGCCGAAGCCGAAGCCAAAACAGGTGCTGCTGCCGCTGCGCTTAATGATGTAGACATGATCCGCAAGAACCGTGGACTGGAAGGCTCGCTTTACAATGGCGCTGCGCCTGCGGGCAGCACTGCTTTAGATGTGGTTTTAACAGAAAGACGTATAGAGATGGCATTTGAAGGCCACCGTACTTATGATGTTTTCCGTAACAAGAGAACCTTAAACAAAGCTTACTGGGGCTACCATTTGGCCGGGTTAAAGGAAACAGATATCGACCTGTCTAAAACACCGGCCGGTTATGCTAACTTAACCGTACCATACACCAGCGCGCGCACCATTTACTACATCCCTATTGACGAGATACTAAGTAACCCGGCTGCAACGCAAAACCCATAATTGAAACTATCACTCCGTAATATTAACATACAATTGATATGAAAAATTTAAAAGCTTACGTGTGCCTGCTTACAGTAATTGTAGCAAGCTCGGTATTCAGCTCTTGTAAAAAAGATGATTATACACCGCAAACAGACTTGCTGTACGATGTAGCGGTAGACGGCAATGTTGCAACCTTTACGGTTAAAACAGCAGGCGTAACCGGTTACAAATGGGATTTTGGCGATGGCGAAACTTCTACCGATGCCAGCCCGTCGCACACATACCCAGGCAAAGGTAAATATGTACCTACGCTTAACGCATCTGTTAACGGCAAAAGCGCCGAGACTTCAACCGTGCTGCGGATAGCCAAAACAACACCGGTTAAAATTGGCGATAATTCACTTGCCGATTGGGATAACGTAACCAAGGATGTGGTTGCATTAGGTGCTAAGAAGGGAATCTTTCAGAATGTGAAGTTCGATTATGACGGTAACTATGTGTACATGTATGCAGAAATGACCGGCGCAAAAGCAGATGCCAATATTTTTGATTTCTACATCGACTCTGACAATAACCCGGCAACCGGCCTGCTTACCGGCACCTTTACCGATGGTGGTTATGATATTCTGTTGGAAGGCCAGCTGCTTACCGTAGGTGTAGATATTTTTTACCATAACAGCACTAACCAGGCTGCATTCTCTTTCGCGCAGCAATCTATAGCCGAGGCTTATACAGTAGGCACGGTTAAAGAAGAAGGCGGACTGGTAAAGTTTGAGGTGCGCATAGCCCGCGGTAAGCTGAAAGGCTTAACAGGTTCAGGGTTACGCATAGCTATCCAGGCTATTAAAAACGATTGGTCGGTAGTTTTAGGCAATGCGCCTGATGAAGGAACATCGAGTTTCTTCTTAGATATGAGCGAATAATTGGTTTTTGGTTCCCTGGTATACTGTTGATTAAGAGTTGTAATTAATATACGTCGAAGCGCCTTATGGTAAAAAGTTCAAGTGCCCATCAGTTGGCTAACGGTAGGTTAGTATCATTAGATGTTATGCGCGGCATGATCATGATACTGCTTTGCGGCGAAAGCTGCCGGCTCTACGAGGCTATTAAGCATGTAGACCCGGCGCATCCAATGGGCGGGTTGATAGATCAGTTTTTTCACCATCCGTGGCATGGGCTGCGCTTTTGGGATTTGGTGCAGCCTGCATTTATGTTTATGGCAGGCGCTGCGATGTATATTTCTTACAGCCGTAAACTGGCAAAGGGCCAAAGCTGGCAGGCAAACTGGCCGCACATTTTGTTAAGAAGCCTTAAGCTTTTTATTTGCGGTGTGGCCCTGCATTGCGTTTACGCCGGCAAACCGGTTTGGGAACTTTGGAACGTGTTAACACAACTCTCGTTCACCACCATAGTTGCTTATCTGATCATCCAACGGTCTTACACCTGGCAACTGGTATTCTCTTTCGGTTTACTCGTATTAACCGAAGTGTTATACCGCACTATACTGGTGCCGGGTTTCGATCAGCCCTTTGTAGAGGGGCATAATTTTGGCGCATACGCAGATACTTTGTTGATGGGCAAGATCAACAGCGATGGTTGGGTAACTGTCAACTGCATCCCTACAGCGGCGCACACCATTTGGGGCGTACTGGCAGGCAAGCTCTTGATCTCCGATAAAACCATCAGCTACAAAATAAAAGCTTTGGTTATAGCAGGTATAATAGCGCTGGCAATAGGCTTTGGGTTAGACTGGGCAGGTGTTACACCCATTATCAAACGCATCAGCACAAGCTCATTCGCGTTTGCATCGGTAGGGTGGGTGCTGTTGATACTGGCCGTTGTTTACTGGCTAATTGATGTAAAACAAAATATCAGATACGCCTGGATCTGCACTGTGGTGGGCATGAACGCCATATTCATCTACCTGTTTTTTGAAACCGTAGGTGTGCAATGGGTGAATGATAAAGTAGCCGTTTTTACCGGCGATATGCTGTACCTGTTCTTAAATGTTCCGCTGAGTATTGCAGCATCAATATCGGCCATAGCCGCGCTGGTGGCCGAGTGGGGATTGTGTTACTGGCTTTATAAACGGAACATCTTTTTTAAACTGTAAAAACCTTAATGATGATAAAAAAATTTACAGGTTACGCCCTCAGCGTTTCCTTTGCAGCCATACTGCTTTCTTTTTCGTGTAACGATAAAGACGCTAACCTTGTACAGGTAGAAAAGGTAAACGTAACCTATGCTGAAAGCACCGAAGACTTTGCCAACCCCGAACGCGGCTTTTATCGCTACTCGGAAACGCATTCAAGCAATTACACGGTACTTACCGAAGCTGAACTGAAAACGTACCGCACAGCGCAATCTATCCCAACGGCAAACTATCAGGTTGCAAGTACGCTGGTGTTCAGGTATTATATTTTAGATGATGTGGTTAACACCGCCATCTCTTCCAGTTTTTTAACCAACATTAAAAAAGATTTTGAAGCCGCCCGTGCTGCCGGTGTAAAACTTATTCCTCGTTTTGTTTACACTGCAACAGCCAAGCCGGGCAGCTGCCCCGAAGGATTTATTTGTCCGCTTTATGGCGATGCACCGAAGGCTATTATACTTAATCACATCGCGCAGCTAAAACCAATTTTACATGATAATGCCGATGTAATTGCCTGTGTGCAATTAGGCTTCATAGGTGTTTGGGGCGAACAATACTACAGCGATTTTTTTGGTGATGCCTCTAACAATGGCAACCAAAGCAACAAACTTACCGATGCCAACTGGCGCGACAGGATAGAGGTGATTAAAGCCATGCTTGATGCCGTACCTGCTGATAGGATGATTCAGCTGCGCTACCCGCAATTAAAGCAACGCTATCTTTACGGTGTTAATGCTCCGCTTACCTCGGCTCCTTTAACCGAATCGGGCGCATTTAATGAGAGCGATATGGCCCGCTTAGGATATCATAACGATTGCTTTATGGCCAGCGCTAACGACTTTGGTACCTATGAGGATTATGGAAACAGCTCTACCCCGCGTACATCTGATGGGACTGTTTTAAACACCCTTAAAGATTATTTTAAAGCTGATAGCAAGTTTGTGGTTGTAGGCGGCGAAACCTGTTCAGACGATTATAGTCCAACTAATGATTGCGAACCTGCCGGTAAAATTCAGGCGGAGTTTGCGGCCCTGCACTACAGCTTTATTAATGCGCATTACAACACTGCCGTAAATAACGACTGGCAGGATGGCGGTTGTATGGATAATATTAAACGCAACCTCGGTTACCGTTTTGTACTGCAAAGCGCCGTACTGCCCGACAATGTGGTTAAAGGCACAGATCTCAATATCACTCTGAACGTTAAGAACGCGGGCTATGCATCGCCATATAATAAGCGCCCTGCAAAACTGCTGCTGCGTAATACCCAAACCAACGAAGTAAAGGTATTGGATATGGCAACCGATGTAAGAACATGGTATCCGGGTGATAACAAGGTGACAGAATCTATCAAGATCCCTTCTGATTTCCCGGCAGGTACTTATGACATGCTGCTTAACCTGCCCGATGCTTATGCCAGCATTGCTGCAAGGCCCGAGTTTAGCATCCGCCTGGCAAACAATAATGTTTGGGAAGCCGCAACAGGTTACAACAAGTTAAACCACACCATAAAAGTTAACTAAACAAGCTACCGTACATGATCAAGGCTTTTAAAATAGGATTGCTTCTTCTCGCGGCGTTTTGCACCGGTGGTTTACAGCTTTACGCGCAAACAAGCATAGCTATTAAGGATGGAGAAAAATGGTTCGGGGGGGCGGTGAACGAGTCGCACCTGATGCCCTTTAAAGATGGCTACAACCTGGATTTATATGCCGATACCCGCGGTAACCAGGCAGCTCCTTTATTGATATCAACAAAGGGGCGGTTTATCTGGAGCGAAGAACCGTTTAAGTTCAGGGTAGAAAAAAACAGCCTGATCATCAGTAATGCAAAAGGTGCGTTGACTGTTGATTCGGCTGGCAAAAACTTACGCGAGGCATTTAAGAATGCGGCCAAGCGTTTCTTCCCATCAAAGAATAAACTGCCCGATACCTTGTTGTTCAGCAAGCCGCAATACAACACCTGGATTGAGTTGGTTTACAACCAAAACCAAAAGGATATTTTAAGTTATGCCAGGGCGATAATTGATAACGGTTTCCCACCAGGGGTAATTATGATAGACGATAACTGGGCAGATTATTACGGCCGCTTTGATTTTAGGGCAGATAGGTTTACCAATGCCACCGCTATGGTAGATACCCTGCACAATTTAGGCTTTAAAATAATGCTTTGGGTTAGCCCCTTTGTATCGCCGGATACCGAAGTTTTTAGAGAATTGCTTGCCAAAAAACTGCTATTGTTTGATAATGGCGGCGATGCCGGTAAAACCTGGGCAAATGCTGAAAAGCCGGCAATTATCTCCTGGTGGAACGGATACAGTTCTGTGCTCGATTTTACAAACCCCGAGGCTACCACCTGGTTTCGCAGCCGCTTAGACCATATGGTGAGTACCTATCACCTGGATGGGTTTAAGTTTGATGCCGGCGATGCCGATTTTTACCCTGCTACAGGTTTGTCATTCAAAAAAGCAACACCTAACGATCATAGCAGGTTATGGGGCGAACTGGGTTTATTCTACCCGCTTAACGAATACCGTGCCATGTGGAAAATGGGCGGCGAGCCATTGGTGCAGCGCCTGCGCGATAAAAAACACAACTGGGAAGACCTGCAAAAGCTGATACCGCACCTTACCACGGCCGGGTTGCTGGGCTACCAGTTCACCTGCCCGGATATGATTGGCGGCGGTGAGTTTGGCTCCTTCATCGGTAGGGATAAGCTGGATGAGGAGTTGGTTGTACGCTCGGCGCAATGTTCGGCGTTGATGCCTATGATGCAGTTTTCGGTAGCGCCGTGGCGGGTACTGTCTAAACAAAACCTGGCTGCGGTAAAAAAAGCAGTTGATATAAGGGCTAAATACACCTCATACATTATGCAGCAGGTGAAAGCATCCGCAGCAAGCGGCGAGCCTATTGCCCGCAGTATGGAGTATGAGTTTCCTAACCAGGGCTTTGCCGATGTGCAGGGGCAGTTTATGCTGGGCAATAAATATTTGATAGCGCCCGTAACCGCTAAGGGTAACACTAAAACTATATATCTGCCTAAAGGCACCTGGCAAAGCGACCTAGGCAAAAAGGTTAAAGGCCCCGTCAAAATAACAGAAGAAGTGGCGGCAGAAAGGTTACCCGTATTTGAGTTAATTAAAAATTGAAATTCTAAAAATTTATATAGTGCAGAGTTCTAAAAACATAGCTGAGGTTGTATCGCACTTTAAATGTGCAGCTGATGTGGGTTCGCATAAAGCTTATGGGTCGGGCCATATTAACGATACTTTCTTTTTAAAGAATGAGGTTGATGGTGGTCCCGATTATTTATTACAGCGTATCAACAGCAGCATATTTACCAACGTAGAAAAACTTACTGATAATATGCGCCGGGTTACCGAGCATTTAAAAAGTAAGATCAGGGAAAGTGGCACCGGCGATCCGCTGAAGGAAGTAATGACGCTGATTCCAACGAATAACGACAAATATTTTTACAAGGACAGTGCAGGCGATTACTGGCGTATGTTCTACTTTTTAAAGGATACCAAATCTTACGATGTGGTAGAAACCCCAAAACAGGCATACGAAGGCGGCAAAGCGTTTGGTAAATTCCAGGCTATGCTGTCGGATATCCCGGCGGGTGAAATGTTTGAGGTGATCCCCGATTTTCATAACATCCAGGTACGCCTGCAGCATTTAGCCGAGGCTATAGCTAAAGATGCCGCTGGCCGTGTAACATCGGTTGCTGCCGAACTGGATATTGTGAAACAATACGCCGCCGGTATGCTATATTTTCAACAGCCGGAAAACGTAGGCACATTACCAAAGCGGGTTATTCATAACGATACAAAATTCAACAACGTGCTGCTTGATCAGAACGACGAAGCACAATGTGTTATCGATCTGGAAACGGTAATGGATGGCTACGTGGCCTACGATTTTGGCGACGCTATCCGCACCATTATTAACACCACTACTGAGGATGAGGCAGATCTGAGTAAGATCCAGCTGAATATGCCGCTGTTTAATGCTTACACGCAAGGTTACCTGGAATCGGCCGGGAAGTTTCTTACCGATGCAGAAGTAAATTCCCTGATGAAGGGTGTGCTTTTGCTGCCTTATATGCAGGCGGTAAGGTTTTTAACCGACCATATTAACGGCGATGTGTATTTTAAAATAAAGTTTGAGGGCCATAACCTGCAGCGTGCCAGGGCGCAGTTCCAGCTGGTAAAAATGCTGAATGCCAACGCTGCCGCCATGCAGGAAACAATACTGAACGAAATGGGAAGCTACGATACCGCGCAGTACTAATGGATAGCACTAAAGATCTGTACATCCCATACCTGGATGGGTTTGATGAGCTGCATACCGTTGAGGCTGTTTCCACAGCTTTAGATGGGCATCATCGCCGGCACATTCAGCATGCGCCATGGGCAGCTGGGGAAGAATTACCGCAGGCTTCCTTTGCTATTGCTTATGGTAAAGATGCCATCTACCTGAAATATTACGTTACCGAGCGCACGCTAAAAGCCGAGTACAACCAGTTTAACGACCCTGTGTTTGAAGATAGCTGCGTAGAGTTTTTTATAGCCTTTGATGGCGATGCCAACTATTACAACCTGGAGTTTAACTGCATCGGCACCTGCCGCGCACAGTATGGTAAACAAAAAACAGAACGCACATTCATTCCGGCAAGCCTGTTGAAGACCATTCAGCACCAAACGCTGGTAAAAACTACCGTAAACGGCGATATTGAATGGGAACTGACTTTATGCATTCCTAAGAAGATCTTCAAATTTCATCCGTCGCTTTCGTTAGGAAAAAGCAGGGCCAAAGTTAATTTCTACAAATGCGGTGACGGCCTGCCCCAACCACACTTTTTATGCTGGAGCAAGATAGAGGCACAGGCACCCGAATTTCACCTGAGTGATTTTTTTAAAGAGATAACGTTTAGTCCGCAGTTTATTAACGCTTAACAGCGCTTGAACAGGCAGGCAGAACAAAGCATAACAGAAGAACAATTATAATTATCATAAACAAAAACTAAAATTATGGATCGCAGACAATTTGTTAGAAATACCGCTGTTGGATTAGCAGGATTAACAATTTTGCCTTCAGGGTTATTATTCGCAAAAAATGCAGATAAGGTTAGGCTGGGTTATATAGGTGTAGGCCTGCGCGGCCGCAGCCATATCAGCGAGGGTTTGCTTCGCGATGATGTGGAGATTGTTGCCATTTGCGATATACAGGAAAGCTCTCTTAAATATTGCCGCGAGCAATTTGTAAAAGCTAAAAAGAAACTCCCTGCCGAATACACCGGCGGCCTGGATGCTTACAAAAAGCTGCTGGCCCGTAAAGATCTTGACGGCGTTATCATCGCCACACCATGGGAGTTTCATAAAGACCAGGCTATTGATGCCATGCGTGCCGGTAAATATGTAGGCTGCGAGGTAATTGCCGGTATTACCGAGCAGGACCACTGGGATATCTTGAAAGTGTACGAAGAAACCAAAATACCTTACATGACGCTGGAAAACGTTTGCTACCGCCGGGATGTAATGGCTGCATTAAACATGGTGAGGCAAAATGTTTTTGGCGAGCTTATCCACCTCGAAGGCGGCTACCAGCACGATCTGCGTGGCGTATTGTTTAACGATGGAAAGAACTTCAGCGGTAAGGGAGCAGAGTTTGGTCCGCAAACAGTAGGCGAGGCCCAATGGCGTACCCAATGGAATGTTGACCGCGACGGCGATATTTACCCAACCCACGGTGCAGGCCCTGTAATGAACTATATTGATATTAACCGCGGTAACCGCTTTACCAATTTGGTATCGTTCTCCTCTAAATCGCGCGGGCTGAATGCTTATATCGATAAGGTATCTCCCGGCAACAAAAACTCAAAAATTAAGTTCAACAATGGCGATGTTACCACAACTACGCTTAACTGCGCCAATGGCGAAACGGTGACTTTAAGCCACGATACACACCTGCCGCGACCATACTCATTAGGCTTTAGGGTGCAGGGTACCGAAGGCATCTGGATGGATGTGGCCAATTCGGTTTACATCGAAGGGAAATCTGCTAACTACGATCAATGGGATAAAGCAAGCGTATGGTTTGATAAATACGATCATCCGCTTTGGAAAAAGTACGAAAAGTTTGCCGAAGGCGCAGGCCACGGTGGTATGGATTGGTTTGTATTTAACGCCTTTGTAGAAGCTGTAAAACAGAAGAAACAAACGCCTATAGATATCTACGATTCGTTAACCATGAGCGTGATAACCCCACTTTCAGAAAAATCAATTAAGGATGGTAACGCCCCGCAGGCATTCCCAGATTTTACAAAAGGCAAATGGAAAGAGCGTAAGAACACCTTCGCCTTAGACGATAGCGGGTTCTAAAAAACAGCTAAACATGAAAACAAAAATATTAGTGACCGGTGGACTTGGTTATATAGGTTCCCACACGGTAGTGGCTTTGCTGCGCGCAAATTACGAGCCCATCATAGTAGATAATCTGGATAATTCCAGGCTCGGTATTTTGGATCAGATAGAGAAGATCAGTGGCGTTCGCCCCGCTTTCCACAACATCGACTTGTGCGATGAGGCTGCAACGGCGGCTTTGATCGATAACGAAAAGAATCTCGAAGGGGTGATCCATTTCGCGGCACATAAGGCGGTGGGCGAGTCGGTTAGTTCGCCGTTAAAATATTATCGCAATAACTTCAATTCATTGCTTAGTATCCTTAAAGCTTTTGAAGGGCGAAAGCTAAACCTGGTATTCTCCTCATCATGCACTGTTTATGGTCAGCCGGATGTGCTGCCTGTAACGGAGGTTGCACCCGTTAAAAACGCCGAATCGCCATACGGTAATACCAAGCAGGTGGCCGAAGAAATTCTACAGGATGTAGCTGCAGCGGATAAGTTAAAACAGATCATCTCGTTGCGTTATTTTAATCCCGTTGGTGCGCATGAGTCGGCTTTGATAGGCGAATTACCCGCAGGCGTACCACAAAACCTGGTGCCTTTTGTAACGCAAAGCGCCATTGGCAAACGCGGCCCCATAACTGTTTTTGGCAATGATTACGATACCCCCGACGGCAGCTGCATCCGCGATTACATCCACGTGGTTGATTTGGCGGAGGCGCACATCGCAGCGCTTAAACTGCAGGAAAGCGACACACTTACCAGTAACTACGATGTGTTTAACATAGGTACAGGCAACGGTTATACGGTGTTGGAGCTGATCAATACGTTTGAACAAACAACCGGGGTAAAGCTTAATTACACCATTGGCAACAGGCGTGCCGGCGACATTGTAAAAGTTTGGGGTGATGTAACCAAATCGCGCGAACAGCTGGGCTGGCAGGCAAAACTGGGCATTACCGAAATGATGCGGTCTGCCTGGGCATGGGAACAATATTTACAAACTAATCAGATCATTTAAATGCTACTTAATTTATTAGAAGAAACCCGGTACGAGAAAGTGTCGGTGAAAATATATGATAACGACAGCGAAGCAAGCCTGGATGTTGCCAAACGAATAGCTGCTATCATTAAGCAAAAACAAGCCGAAGGCAAAATAGCAGTTTTAGGGCTGGCAACAGGTGTATCACCCATAAAAGTTTATAAAGAACTGATAAGATTGCATCAGGAAGAAAGCCTCAGCTTTAAAAACGTAGTAACCTTTAACCTGGATGAATATTACCCCATCCAGCCGGACTCTGAACAGAGTTACGTGCACTTTATGAAGACCAACCTGTTCAACCATATTGATATTGATATGGCCAACGTTAACATTCCCGATGGTAAGTTGCAGGAAAAAGATATTGCCGCATACTGCCTTGCTTATGAGCAAAAGATCAATAGCTACGGCGGCATAGATGTACAATTGCTGGGCATAGGCCGTACCGGTCACATTGGTTTTAATGAGCCGGGTTCGGCGCCAAACTCGGGCACAAGGCTTGTTACCTTAAATGATTTGACCCGCCGCGATGCTTCTAAAGATTTTGGCGGTAAAGAAAATGTGCCTACCAAAGCCATCACCATGGGCATCGGTACCATATTTAAAGCCCGCGAAATTATACTGCTGGCATGGAACGGTAAAAAAGCATCCATCATCAAAAAAGCGGTTGAAGGCGCAATTTCACCAGATGTACCGGCAACCTACCTGCAAACATCTGCACACGTAGAGTTTGTTATCGATCGTGATGCTTCAGTAGAGCTTACCCGGTTTGATACCCCATGGCTGGTAAAGGATTGCATTTGGGACGATATGCTGATCAAGAAAGCGGTGATATGGCTGGCTAAAACATTGAACAAACCCATCCTCAAACTCACCGAAAGCGATTATAACAATAATGGCATGGCACAGCTGGCCACGCAGCTGGGGCCGGTGTACAATATCAACATTAGTATCTTTAACAAAATCCAGCATACCATTACCGGTTGGCCGGGAGGTAAGTTTAATGCCGATGACAGTCAAAGGCCGGAGCGTGCTACGCCGGCTGTTAAGCGTTCCATTGTGTTCTCCCCCCATCCCGATGATGATGTAATATCTATGGGCGGTACGTTTATCCGTTTGGCAGACCAGGGGCACGAGGTGCATGTCGCCTACCAAACATCGGGCAACACCGCCGTTTGGGACGACGAGATGCTGCGCTATGTAGAATTTGCGATAGATTTTGCCAAAGCGCAATCGCAGGACGCCGCTTATCTGGAAGGCTTGTATAAAAGCATGGCGGATTTTTTGAAAACCAAACTGCCTAACCAGTCGGACACCGCGGCTATCCGCACGGTTAAGGGCCTGATCCGTAAAGGCGAGGCCATTGCAGGCGCAAGGCTGGCCGGTTTGGAGGATCAGCGCATCCATTTTATGGACCTGCCTTTTTACGACCGCAGCAAGGCGCAAAAAGATATATCTTTTGAGGACGATATACTGCAAACCATGGAGCTTTTGCAGGAAATAAAGCCACACCAGATCTTCGCTGCCGGCGATTTTGCTGATCCGCATGGTACGCATAAAGTTTGTTTTGAAATTATGCTGGAAGCCTTTAGCCGTTTACGCCAGATTGAAGACTGGGCCAAAGATTGCTGGATTTGGCTGTACCGCGGTGCATGGCACGAATTTGAGATCCACGAGATTGAGATGGCTGTACCGCTTTCGCCGCAAGAGGTTTTGCGTAAACGGCTTGCCATATTTAAACACCAGTCGCAAAAAGATATCCCGGTGTTCCCTGGTGATGATGCGCGTGAGTTTTGGGTAAGGGCAGAAGACCGAACCCAGGAAACCGCCCGCTTATATAACCAACTGGGCCTGGCGGAGTATGAAGCGATAGAGGCCTTTGTAAAATGGAAGTTTGACTAATAATAAGAACAGCATGACTTTAATTAAATCTATATCCGGTATAAGAGGCACTATAGGCGGTGAGGCAGGCGAGGGGTTAACCCCGCTTGATATTGTAAAGTTTACATCGGCATTTGGGCATTGGGCAGTAAAGCGTGCCGGTATCAATAAAATAGTGATCGGCCGGGATGCCCGCATCTCGGGCACTATGGTGAATAATCTGGTGATTGGTACATTGCAGGGTTTAGGTATTGATGTGGTAGACCTTGGCCTATCCACCACCCCAACCGTTGAAATTGCCGTTCCGCTGGAGAAAGCAGCTGGAGGCATTATCATCACCGCCAGCCATAATCCAAAAGAATGGAACGCGCTTAAATTACTGAATGAACTTGGCGAATTTATTGATGATAACGACGGTAAAGAAGTACTGGCCATTGCCGATCGCGGTGATTTTAGCTATGCCACAGTTGATAATTTAGGCAAAGTAACTGCTGATGATACTTACCTGCAAAAGCATATCCAAAGCGTTTTAGATCTGCCCTTGGTTGATAAGGATGCTATAGCCGCGGCCAATTTTAAAGTAGCTATTGATTGTGTGAATTCTACCGGCGGCATATTTGTGCCTGCGCTGTTAAAAGCGCTTGGCGTGCAAACCGTTTATGAACTGTATTGCGAACCAAACGGGCAATTTCCGCATAATCCTGAGCCTTTGCCCGAAAATCTTACGGTTATCGCCACTGAAGTAGTGGAAAAACAAGCCGACCTGGGGATTGTGGTAGACCCGGATGTAGACCGCCTTTGCTTTGTTTGCGAAGATGGCAGCATGTTTGGCGAGGAGTACACCTTGGTTGCCGTAGCCGATTATGTTTTGCAGAACACACAAGGCAATACGGTATCAAACCTTTCCTCAACACGTGCTCTGCGCGATGTTACCGAAGCAGCCGGAAGCAATTACAGCGCAGCCGCAGTTGGCGAAGTAAATGTAGTAACCAAAATGAAGGCAACAAACGCCATTATAGGAGGTGAAGGTAACGGCGGTATCATATACCCCGAGTTGCATTACGGCCGCGATGCCTTGGTTGGCATAGCTTTGTTTTTAACACATTTGGCAAAGTACGGCAAGCCGGTATCCGAACTAAAAAAATCTTATCCTGCTTATTTTATCTCCAAAAATAAAATAACGCTTACACCCGGGATGGATATAGATGCAATATTATCAAAAGTGCAGGAGCAATACAAAGATCAGCCGCATTCTACTATAGACGGATTGAAGATAGAATTTGATAAACAATGGGTGCACCTGCGCCGCTCTAATACCGAGCCCATCATCCGCATCTATTCAGAAAGTGCAGATGAAGTGAGTGCCAATCAACTTGCAGAAAAGTTAATGGCAGATATCAGGAGCGTATCGACAGTGTAGATGGGCTTTAAATAATTACAAAACACCAACCCGGTTTACGAGAATTTAATTTGTAAGCCAGGTTTCTTTTTTACTCCAATCTGCAATAAACTCATCTGAACTTTACTTTGGTAGCGTGTGTTGTTTTTACGTATATATTTGTTAAACGTATCTGATAAACAATGCCTGCAAATACCGATCAGTTTTATGCCGCCCTGCCTGTAAACAATATGCCGCTTGGCGATCTGTTGATACAGGATGACCTTTTTAGCGATGTACCGGCAGACTGGCACGTGGTGATAACCGATATCCGCAGTTCTACCCAGGCAGTGTTGAAAGGCCGGCACGAGAATGTAAACCTGGTGGCAACGGGCAGCATTGTATCAGTACTCAATATCGCTTTCGGTATGAATGTTACCATCCCCTTCTTTTTTGGCGGCGATGGTGCAACGTTTATAATGCCGCCAACTATTATTGACAGGGTGATGCAGGCGCTGGCTTTATATAAAGTGAACACGCTGGATAATTTCAGTTTCGACCTGCGTACCGGTACTATCCCGGTTCAAGAAATCTACGCAAAGGGGCACCATCTGCATATTGCCAAATTCAGTAGTTCCGATTCTTTTTATATCCCCATCGTATTAGGCAATGGCCTTAATTATGCCGAACAGACCATCAAGGGCGATGATTACCTGTTATCCACCCATCAACCCCAGCAGGAAGAGCTCGACCTAACCGGTATGCAGTGCCGCTGGGACAGGATAGCCCCGCCCGCTAATAAAGAAGAAGTAGTTACCCTGCTGGTGGTGGCAACAAATGGCGCCCGGCAATCTGATGCATTTCAAAAAGTGATGAACAAGATGGATGTACTGTACGGATCACCCCAAAAAAGGCAGCCTATATCTGTCGGTAAGCTTAAGTTTAATTCTACTTTCAGCCGCCTTAGCCAGGAGATGCGCGCCCGTTTGGGCAAGATCAAAATGTTTAGTTTACTGCAGGATTGGATTACCAGTTTATACGGCTATATCTATTTCCATACCCAAAGCGGTAAAACGTATCTGAAGCGCTTGGTAGAAATGTCGGATACGCTGGTGATCGACGGGAAGATCAACACCGTTATCTCCGGCACGGCAAAACAACGGGCGCAGCTTACCTCATTTTTAGATGAATTGGAGGCTGCGGGCGAGATCATCTACGGCCTGCATGTAAGCAGCGCGTCTATCATGTCGTGCTACGTGCGCGATCTGGAAGATGGGCATATCCATTTTGTAGATGGTTCTGAAGGTGGTTATACGCAGGCTGCAAGAATGCTTAAAGCAAAGCTCCGCGCCGTTTAATTGCCCCTGTAAAATGTCGTATTCACACCTCCTGGGTGCTGTTTTTTGTAGATAAGTTTGTTGCGTGATCAAACAGAAAATTAAAACTCAAACAATAAAATTATGGAACCTGAAATTTCAAGATCGAGCCTTTGGGCCGGTCGCGTTATGAGCTGGCTGGTTATTCTTTTTATGCTGATGGATGGCGTAATAAAACTTGTTAAACCTGCCCCGGTGTTAGAGGCAACCACCAAACTGGGCTTTGCCGATCATCATATTGCCGTAATGGGAGTTCTGGCACTTATATGTACTATACTGTATGCCATTCCCCGCACATCGGTTTTGGGCGCAGCTTTACTGATGGCTTATCTGGGTGGTGCAATTACATCCAATTTCAGGCTCGATCAGCCTTTGTTCAGCCATGTGCTCTTCCCGGTATACCTGGGTATTCTGATGTGGGGCGGCCTATGGCTGCGCGATGAAAAATTACGACAGGTTTTTCCGATTAGAAAATGATAATCTTAGGCTGATAAAGTATAGCGGGAGTTTTGTTGGTTTAAGGCTCCCGTTTTTTTATTAGTCACGGCATCTTATAAAGCTATTTTTTGTGCTGCTTTTTATATTTAGAAGGCGATACACCAATAATGTTCCTGAACAGGCGCGAGAAGTAAAACTGGTCTTCAAAGCCAAGTTCGGTACAAATCTCCTTAATGTTGCGGTCGGTAAAATAAAGGTACTGGCAGGCTTTCTGAACTTTTAGCTGATTAAAGTAGTTAATAGGCGAAGTGCCCGTTTTCTGCTTAAACGACCGCGAATAATGCGATACCGAAAGCTTCTGCTCAGCAGCAAGGTCATTAATGCTAAAATTTTTGTTCAGATGCTGTTTCATAAACAGGATGGAGTTACTGATAGAGCCTGTATTGTAAATAGCCGGGTTAGCCTCTTTGTAATAAACCATTGAGGAGATAAAATGCAGTAAATTAAAATTCATGATCTCCATCTCGGTATCGTTAAAGCTGTGCTCTAAGATAGAATAGATCTGCTCAAAGAGTTTTATGCGGCTCTCATCATAAGGGATGGCATGCACTGCCGGGCTGTCGTTTTGCAAGTAGCGCTCGTAAATTTTTTCGGAGATATCGCCGCTGAAGTGTACCCAGTAAATACTCCATGGATCGTTAGCGCTGCTGTTATAACTGTGCGGAACGTTTTTGGGGATAATGTAATAGGTATTTGGGCTCAGGTTCTGTTCTGTGCCGTTAACGTTAACACAGCCGCTGCCCTCAATACAGTAGATAAGGATGTATTGCGAGCTGCCTGTTTTTCTTTCGCGCCCGTGATTGGCCGCGTTAGGGTAATGGCCAATGGCGGTAAGGTAAAAATTCTTAATCAGCTGGTTACTGATGATCTTACGCTTAATGTTGGGCGGTAGTACAATCATTCGCTGGCCTATAAAGCCTTCCTTAACCCAGGTTTTTTGTCCACTTGCATAATTATCCATCAAAAGTATAATTGGTTACAGCCTTTTGTTTTGCACGGGCTTATTTTACAAATAAAAGCAATCAATTACTAAACCACATACTGGCATTGCATAAAATTAAGTAATGATAATATTGTCCATCTATTTTTATGGTTTATCCATTTTTTTTGGCTGTGTTTACTTCTAAGTTTACTTTACCAATTTATAACAACCAATTAATTTACGGTGAGCAAGATTTCATACAAAGTTTGGGGGGCTGTTGATGCAAAAGAAGTTTACCTGTTCAGGATAGAGAACAGCGGGGGCGCTTATGCCGAATTTACCAACTACGGCGCCACAATAGTTTCTGTGAACGTTCCGGATAAGGATGGCAAAATTGGCAACGTTATACTTGGCTTCCCGGCATTAGAAGGCTATTTGGCCGATACATGCTATATAGGTGCTACCATCGGCCGTTTTGCCAACCGCATAGACCAGGCCAAATTTGTGCTGGATAATAAAACTTATTACCTGCATAATAACGATAACGGCAATGCTAATCATAGCGGCAAAAGCGGGTTTAACTTTAAAGTTTTCGGCTTTAGCATTGATGATGATGTGCTTGCGTTTCACCTGCTAAGCCCCGATGGCGATGGCGGTTTCCCGGGCGAACTGCATTTAAAAGTGAGCTATGAGTTCACCTATGATAACCGCTTGCTGATCAGCTACCACGCCGTTACGAATAAAAAATCCATAGCCAATTTTACCAATCATGCTTATTTTAATTTAAATGCAGGCAAGGGCGATATTGTAAATCATAAACTTATTATAGCTGCCGATACTGTTTTAAAAGCAAATGCCGCCCATATCCCCACAGGCTTAATTGCGCCCGCTGCCCACCTAAGTTTTAACGGGCAGCAGGTGAAAGAAAAATTCACTAAAATGAATGGAGAAGTGGCTGGCCTTAACATTTATTATATTTTAAACAAGCATAATAAAGTTGAGCCAGCATGTATATTAACTGACGATGAATCGGGCAGGGTGATGGAAGTTTGTACCTCCTATCCCGGCGTAATGCTTTACACCGGCGATTACCTGCACAGTACTCACACCGGCAATGGCGGCAAGGTTTACAAGCCCTTTGATGGCCTCTGCCTCGAATGCCAGTATTACCCCGATAGCCCAAATCATTCGCATTTTCCTTCAACAGAGTTAAATCCCGGTGAAACTTATCAGCACAACATCCAGCTGAAATTTACAGCCTAGCCCTAAACAATGAAACTGAAATTTATACTTTTTACGCTTTGTTTAACACTCGCAAAATTGAGTTGCGATGCTTTACCCAAGGTTTATGCTGTAAGATCGCCAGATAACAAATTGCAGCTGCAATTACTCATCAACGATAGTATCTCCTATTCGGTAAGTTATAAAAACACACCGATTATTTTGCCATCGGTAATAGCGCTGATGCTGGATAAACAGGTGCTGGGTGCTAAGGCCGAAGTGTTATCTATAAAACCGAGGCAAAACCGAGGCCAACTGTATCCGCTTTATGGCAAGAATGCAAACCTCACAGATAACTATAACGAGTTACTGATAAAATTTGCCGGTAATTATTCGCTGATCATAAGGGCATATAACGAGGGTGTTGCCTATCGCTTTGTTACAGATATTAAAGAACCCTTAACAGTGCTTAATGAGCAAGCTGCATTTAATTTTCCCGGCTCGCCGGAGGTGGTTTTCCCGGAAACGGATAACTACACCGCCTGGGAAGTGCCGTATGTTAACTACAACTCCATAACCGCTATTGGGGAGGGTAAAAAAGCCATTACGCCAACGCTTTTTACCTACCCGCAATCAAAAATTAAAGTAATTATTGCCGAAGCTGATCTATTTAATTACCCGGGCATGTACGTGCAAAAACAAAACGGTAAAATGGTGGGTAACTGGGCGAAGTACCCGGCGGTTATTGAAATGGGCAGTTGGGGCAACTTTGTAGCGCAGGTAAAAAAAACCGAAAACTTTATTGCCAAAACCGAAGGTAGCCGCGCGTTCCCCTGGCGGGTTATTATTGCTACAGATGATGATAAAGAACTGCTGAATAACCAACTGGTTTATAAATTGGCCACACCGCAAAAACTTACAAACACCGCATGGATAAAACCCGGTAAAGCTGCCTGGGAATGGTGGCACGATGCCATGCTGCCCGGCGCGGCCATTCCATCGGGTATGGGTAGCCGAAATACTGCCCTGTATAAATATTATATAGATTTTGCGGCCAATAATAATCTGCAGTATTTAATGATAGATGCCGGGTGGTCTGATAATTACGACCTAATGAAGGTGAACCCTAAAGTAGATATTAAGGGCTTAACCGGTTACGCCCGGCAAAAAAACGTTGGTGTATTTGTGTGGTGTGTTGCCAGTACGCTTATGAAGAACCTGGATGCCAATCTTGATTTTCTAAGATCGATAGGTGCGTTGGGTATAAAGGTTGATTTTTTTGACCGCGACGACCAGCCCGCCATTGCCTTGTTTGAAGAGATAGCCAAAGCAGCCGCTAAACGTAACCTGATGGTGAACTTCCACGGCTGCAGTAAGCCTACCGGCCTGCAAAGGGCTTACCCTAATATTGTAAATTACGAAGCCGTACGCGGCGCCGAATGTTCCAAGTGGGATTACACCGCCAACCCTGATCATCACCTGATTATTCCATTCGTAAGGATGATTGCCGGGCCAATGGATTACACACCGGGTTCAACCCGTAACCGGCAGGAGGATAAGTTTAAACCGGTAGACCCGGGGCTGCCATCCAGCCTGGGCACGCGCTGCCACGAGTTGGCCATGTTTGTAATCTACGATCAGCCGCTGGCCATGCTTTCAGACTCGCCTACCGAATACGAAAAGTATCCCGACATTATGAAGTTCCTGGCAGCGGTACCAACCGTCTTTGAAGAAACCAGGGTGTTGGATGCAAAAGTGGGTGAGTATGCTGTAATGGCAAAAAAACAAAAAGGTAAATGGTTCATCGGCGCTATGACCAACTGGAAAGTACGGAACCTTCAGATCGATCTTTCTTTTTTGCCGACAGGTAAAACATATATCTTAAATTTATACACCGATGCCGATGATGCCAATGAGAACGCCGAGCATTATATACTGAAAACCATTAAAGTAACCAATAAAACCAAGCTGGATGTATCATTAGCCAAGGGCGGAGGAACTGTAGCCTACCTGCAATTATAAGGGCTAAATTATCCATGTTTTAAGCTGATATCTCCATTTTATTATTATCAAATTAACTGAAGTTTATTATTCAAACAGATGATGACAAACCAAGCGGAAACCTTCAACAATAAGTATATTATAGGTATTTCTTTTATATCCGCGCTGGGCGGGTACCTCTTCGGGTTCGATTTTGCGGTTATCGGCGGTGCGCTGCCGTTCCTCAAAACCGAATTTGCGCTTACCTCTGTAATGGAAGGTTTTTTAACCGGTACGCTTGCTTTAGGTTGTATAGTGGGGTGCCTTATAGCGGGCACCGTAGCTGAAAAGTATGGCCGCAAGCCCGGGCTGATACTTGCTGCGGCTATCTTCGCTGTTTCATCTATCGGCATAGCGCTGTCAAAAGGGCTCGATTATTTTTTGGTTATGCGTTTTGCAGCGGGCATTGGTGTAGGCATGGCTTCTATGCTTTGCCCCATGTATATTGCCGAGGTTTCTCCGGCGGCAGTGCGTGGCCGCAATGTGGCCATTAACCAGCTTACGGTGGTTTTGGGCATCTTGTTCACTAATGTTATTAATTACTTTTTAGCAGAAATGAGTGCCGATGCCTGGCGCTGGATGTTTGGTTTGGGTACCGTGCCTTCGCTTATATTTTTGTTCGGTGTAATGTGGCTGCCCGAAAGCCCGCGCTGGCTGGTAAAAGCCGGTAAAAACGATAGAGCAAAAAACGTGTTAGATAAAATTGGCTCGCCTGTATTTGTTGCCAATACGTTAGCAGCAATTGGCAAATCGCTGCAGGGAGCGGGAAAGCAATCTATATTTGCCGTGTTTGATAAGGCTGTGCGCCCTGCCGTGTTGGTGGGCGTAACGCTGGCCGTTTTTCAGCAGTTCTGCGGCAGCAACGTGTTGTTCAATTACGCGTCTACCATATTTCAATCAGCCGGCTCCAGTTTAGATGAGCAGCTTTTTGCAACCATTGTAATTGGTTTGGTTAACCTGGTGTTTACGCTGCTTGCCATGTGGCAGGTAGATAGGCTGGGCAGGCGCCCGCTGATGCTAATTGGCGCTTTGGGCCTTTCCATCTCCTTTATCGTGCTGGCATTTTTACTGCAAAGCCATGCGCCGGTATTGCTTATTGCCATTTTTGTGATGCTGGCCATCGGCGTTTATTCATTTTCCCTTGCGCCTGTTACCTGGGTGCTTATCTCCGAAATTTTTCCTAATAAAGTACGTGGGGCGGCATCAACGCTGGCGGTGGTATCCTTGTGGGGGGCATTCTTTATCCTGGTGTTCACCTTTCCCATTCTTGCCGAAAAAACGGGGACTTACGGTCCGTTTTACCTATATGCGGTGATCTGTTTCCTGGGTTTCCTGTTTGTGAAATTTAAGGTGAAAGAAACCAAGGGGCAAACCCTGGAAGGGCTGGAAGATAATTTAATAAGGCACTAGGTGTTGATATTTAATAACTTATAAATAATACATTGATGAAAAAATCATTTGTAAACGTTTGGGAAGAGAAGGTTACCATACCCACCTATGGCATTGGTAAACCCGATAAAAACCCTATGTTTTTTGAAAAACGTATTTACCAGGGTAGCAGCGGCGTGGTTTACCCCAACCCGGTTATCGAAAAAATATACGATGAAAAACAGGATAAGGAATATAACGGCCTGTTCCTGGAGAATGAATACATCAAAATAATGATATTGCCTGAACTTGGCGGCCGCATCCAGATGGCGTATGATAAAATTAAGGAACGCCATTTTATTTACTACAACCAGGTAATTAAACCCGCGCTGGTAGGTTTAACCGGTCCATGGATCTCGGGGGGGATTGAGTTTAACTGGCCCCAGCACCACCGCCCCAGTACTTTCGACCCGATTGATTATAAAATAGATGAAAATGCCGATGGCAGCAAAACCGTTTGGGTGAACGAGATTGAGCAAATGTTCCACACCAAAGGGATGGCGGGCTTTACGCTACACCCCGGTAAGGCTTACATAGAAATAAAAGCGAAACTGTTTAACCGCTCTAACCTGCCGCAAACCTTTTTATGGTGGGCAAACCCCGCGGTAAAGGTGAACGATCATTACCAGTCGGTTTTTCCGCCTGATGTGAACGCGGTATTTGACCATGGCAAACGCGATGTATCTACCTTCCCTATAGCTACCGGTACTTATTATAAGGTTGATTATTCTCCGGGGACCGATATTTCGATGTATAAAAACATCCCGGTACCTACTTCATATATGGCCATCAACTCCGACTATAATTTCGTGGGAGGATATGAACACGACAGCGAAGGAGGCTTGTTGCATGTTGCCAATCACCATGTATCGCCAGGAAAAAAACAGTGGACCTGGGGCCACAGTGATTTCGGCCAGGCCTGGGACCGCAACCTTACCGACGAGGATGGCCCGTATATTGAACTGATGACCGGTATGTTTACCGATAACCAGCCCGATTTTACTTGGCTGATGCCGAACGAAGAAAAATCTTTTACGCAATATTTTTTGCCATACCAGCAGCTTGGCGTTGTAAAAAACGCCACCAAAGATATCCTGCTGGCTATTAACAAGGCAGGCGATAAAGTAATGATTAGAGTGTATGTTACATCGGTACAGGAGAATGTTAATATTGATCTGAGCTATAATAGCCAGTCGATATTTATGGACAGGGTTAGCATCGACCCTGAAACGGTTTATATAAAGGAAATAAGCGTTGATATTGCCATTAATGAGGATGAACTATTGCTGACCCTGACTGCAGACAGCGGCCGGGAATTGATCCGTTACGAACCTGCAACCAACCGCAAGAACGAACTGCCCGAAGCTGCCAAACCAGCGCTGCAGCCGGATGAAATAGATAACAACGAGCAGCTGTTTTTAACCGGGCAGCATTTAGAACAGTACAGGCACGCTACCTACAGCCCCGTACCTTATTACGAAAAAGCGTTAGAGCGCGACCCTAGAGACATCCGCAATAACAACGCGCTGGGTTTATGGTACCTGCGCCGCGGGCAGTTTGCTAAAAGCGAAGCCTATTTCCGTAAGGCTATCGAAACCAGCATCCAGCGGAACCCTAACCCTTACGATACCGAGCCATATTACAATTTGGGCCTTTGCCTGAAGTATTTAGATCAGCCAGCGGAGGCTTATAAGCTATTTTATAAAGCTACCTGGGGGAATGCCTACAAGGACAGCGGCTTTTTTGCTGTGGCACAGATTGATATGGAACGTGGCGATTACGAACTTGCCCTGCAGCATTTAAATTTAGCTATAGAAAGTAATGCTCATAATAGCAAAGCCTATGTTTTACTGGCTGCCGCCTGCCGCAAACTACAGCATTTAGATACTGCCCTGCTCATCTGCAACCAGGCTTTACAGCGCGATGGTTTTAACCTGGGCGCTTTGTATGAGCAATCGCTGGCTTACCGGGCGATGGGGGATAAGCAGCAAGGCGAAACTTCACTACAGCAATTACTGGCTCTTTCGCGCGGATTCGAACAGAACTTTATAGCTTACGCTATGGATTATGCAGCGGCTGGCTTATTTACCGAGGCTGCCGGTTTACTGAATTATGCTATTAAACCCGTTGGGACTAATCCGCTGGTATATTATTATCTGGGCTATTTTAACCATTATTTAGGGCAAAAGGAAGATGCGCTGCAATGGCTGAACCAGGCGGCATCAGCCGACTCATATCTTTGCTTCCCAAACCGTTTGGAGGAGATCAAGGTTTTGCAACTGGCTATTGAACTAAACCCAGTTGATGCAAAAGCGCCCTATTATTTAGGTAACTTATTTTACGATAAACGCCAGTACCAGGATGCTATTGCCAATTGGATGCTATCTGCGGGCCTGGATGATAGTTTCCCAACTGTGTTGCGTAACCTGGGCATCGCTTATTTTAATAAACTGAATAATACGGCTAAGGCGCTTGAGTATTTTGAAGCAGCATTTGCTTTAGATAGATCTGATGCGCGGGTATTGATGGAGCTCGATCAGTTGTACAAACGCTTAAACTATACACCTGCGGAACGCAAACTATTCCTTGAGGAAAACCTTGCCACCGCATACCAGCGCGATGATGTTTATCTGGAACATGTAACCACCCTCAACTATATTGGGCAACACAATGAAGCCTTACAGTTGATCAGTAACCGCCAGTTTCACCCTTGGGAAGGCGGCGAGGGTAAAGCATCCGGGCAGTATGTTTACAGTTTAATGCAGTTGGCAAAAGAGCATATTGGCGCAGGGAACTATAGTGAAGCTATTGAGCTTTTGGAGCAGGCCCAAACCTATCCGTATAATTTAGGAGAAGGGAAACTCTACGGAACGCAGGAGAACGATGTTTTTTACTATTTAGGCCTTGCCTATGATGGTGCAGGGAATGTCGCCCAGGCCAAAGCTTATTATCATAAGGCAACCATCGGTTTAGATGAGCCATCTGCCGCTATGTTTTATAACGACCAGCAGCCCGACAAGATCTTTTACCAGGGCCTTGCATGGAAAAAACTGTGCGAAGAGGAAAAGGCATCAAGCATATTCAACAGGCTGATAAAATACGGGCAAGATCACATCAATGATGAAATTAAGGTAGATTACTTTGCCGTATCGCTCCCCAACCTGCTCATCTTTGAAGACGATTTGAACATCAGGAACACGGCGCATTGCCATTTTATACAAGGTTTAGGTTATCTCGGTTTGGGCAAAGCTGATGAAGCAAAAGCAGCCCTTTTTAAAGTATTGGCAATTGATGCCGAACATTTAGGCGCCAAAACCCACTTGGATCTGGCTAAGCAATTAACAGCAGTGCCGCAGTAAACATGCTATAAAAAAAGAATCAGTTGAATAATAACCCTTGAATTATCTAAACGCCGCGGGATGAGATCCGGGGCGTTTTTGTTGAGAGTTGAAACAGCAAAGGCCCGGGCATAATACTCCGGGCCTTTATTTATAAGATCAGTATGTGTTGTTCAATTAATAGAAGTACGCATTATTTTGTACCTTAAGCGTAAGCTTTTTAGTATCGGTAGAAGCTTTAAAGCCTTGCAGCCATAAGGTGTAAACGGATCCGCTGTTCAATGCCACACCGTCAAGAGTAGCTAAAACTGTAGTGGTACCTGATTGGCGCACCTCGAAAGTGTATTTTTTACCGTCTAATGGTGTAAAGGAAGAAAAGCCTTTGTAAGCTTTATTGGCAGTTATAGTTGCACCATCTTTAATAACCAAGTCAACTGCGGCAGCATCGGGGCTTACGTTTACAAAACGTACTGTTGCTTTACCAACGTCCGGCCTGTTAATGGTATCTGCTAAAAGTAGCAGATCTGGTGTAGCCACGTTGTTGGCAACGTACAATGAATATGATCTGTTCTCTACCAGGGTAACGCTATCTGCTTTTACCACAACACTACCTGTACCGGTAAATGCGGCTTTTCTTCTGCCCGCAACTGCGCGGAAATAATCTAACCCACTGCCGTAGCTAAATGGCGAAGTGTTTGCAATGTTACCGTCTAACGAAAAATACAGCGGCTGCGAATCTGGTGATGCGTTAATAACTGATAGCAAAGCTACCGGTTGTTGAGGTGTTACGGTGTTGTCATTTTTAAGACAAGATGTAAGTGTAGTGGCCAGCAAACATATCATCCCCATTATGCCTGCCCATCTTCCCGAAATTTGTTTAACGTTTTTCATTTTGAATATTAATATTTAGTAAAGTGTATAACATGCATTACGCAGTGATTTACTAATTCGCTACTCAGAAGAAATTTTTTTCTTTAACCTGTTGAAAATGTTAACAATAAATTTATTAGGGGCGCTTTAACGATAGTACAACAAGGCAGCCACTATGTAAAAAATTGCGGCTGCTTGTTGTACGTTTAAATTAACCAATTTGAGGGATTGGTTCGGCTATCATTTCGTTGCCGGCAATATCATAATAGGTGCACATCATTTTTAGTGTGTTAGTAACCCATTTCTCCACGCCGATATGTGCAGCCTGGCTGCAAAATGTTAAAAAAACGTTTTCTCCCCGCTGATGAACGGTAATAATGTTCTTTAGCTCAGCAGGAGAGGATATAGCGCTGATTGTTAGCGGGGCATATATTAGTCAGAACTAACCCGCCCGTTTGCATCGTAATAATTGGTTTGCCCATCCGTAACCATAAATTCATAAGTAATTAGGCCCAGGGTTTTAATTTCCTGTAATTAGGCCGGGAATCGGCACCTGTTTTTACTTTGCTGTGCGCTGCTTTTATTTGCTCTATTGTAAACATACCTTTATTGTGATTTGGTGTTACAAAATTACGCTGAAAAGCTGCTTTTTCAGTATGTAAATAAAGATAAGATAGGCCGGGCAACAAGATTAAAAATGCTCCTGTACCTGTTCTAATATGTTGTGCAGGTGTTCTACCGTAAGCGGCTTAACAACAAAATCAGTTACGGCTTCAATCTCGCGAGCTTTTGAGTAGTCGGCCTCGTCAATAGATGAGCTTACAATAAATATGGTTATCTTTTTTTCGAGTTTAGGTAGCAGCAGGTTAAACTCATCTAAAAATTGCCAGCCATCCAATACGGGCATGTTCAGGTCAAGTAATATCAGATCGGGCAGTGCATTGTTTTGGTTAATGTTTTCTACCAAAAAATCTAAAGCTGCTTTACCATTATGAAAAAAGATAGTTTTTTCGGCAATGGCCGAGCGTTCTATAATATGTTTAACGGTAAAGGTGTAGATCTCGTCATCATCAACCACACAAGCAATGGCTATTTTATTCATCAAAATATAATTTTAAATATAGCGCCGTTACCCGGCGAGCTTTCTACTTCTATCAATCCACCCTGAGATTCCATTTGGGTTTTTACCAGGAACAGGCCAACACCATGCGCGTCCTTACGATCGTGAAAGGTCTTGTAAAGGCCGAATATTTTATTGCCGTGCAGCTTAAGATCTATACCTAAGCCATTATCGCGGCATTCTAAAACAGTGCGCTGTTCAGCATTTATGTAGGTCTTCAGTTCAATTTCAAGGTCTTTATCATCGCTGCGGTATTTAATGGAGTTTGATACCAGGTTGATGATAATACTTTCGAGGTAGATCTTCGGGAACACCACTTCTTCCGCATAAAAATTAGTGGTAACGGCTACCTTGTGCACATCCAGGTCTGATTTAAAGATATCCAGTACGTTGTTGGTTATTTCTTTAAAATTGAGCTTATCAGACCTGATCACGCTTTCTTTTATCCGGATGGCTTCGGAAAGATCTTCCAGGGTGTTATTGAGCGAGCGCGAAACGTTGTTCATTTTATCAAACAGTTCCGCGTTGTTTTTATCCAGCTTATCACTTTCTACAAGTGAAGAAATAAGCGCCATATTACTGGCATGGTTGCGGATATTGTGCGATAATATATGTGTGAAATTTTTAAGCTGCAGGTTGTTTTGCGTAGTAAGTTCCAGCGAGCGGTTCAGTGCTATCTCGTTCAGCATTAGTTTTTCTTCTACAATGCGGCGCTTTTCTATTTCCAGTTCAAGCTCGGTTACCGTTCTTAAATTAAACATAAGCGGCATTATCCGGTAAAGCGCATAAACGGTGAATATGGATACCACTGCGGTTATAAAACGCAGTAGCGCGCTTAAGCGGTAGGCTGGCCACCAAAATATGAGGGCATCTATCAGGTGCGTTAAACCGCAAAGCATAATAAAGGCTACAAACAGCAGGAATACCTTATGAAAGGGGATGTCCTTCCGTTTCCTGAGCAATTTTATCAATAAAAGGGGGATAGCAAAATAGGCCGCCCAAATACCTATATCAGAAATGATGTACAGCCAGCCATGGAAATCTGACCAGGTGCCGCAATGCCAGCGTGCCGGCCAATCTGCCGTGGCGAATATGTTGCCAAAAAACTGTAGTAACTGATCGGCAAGCGATGTTTTAGCTGCCGGTTTTAATGCCCCGCATGTAGCGCCGCATACTGCAGCTGTTGTACGACTAACGGTATCGTGGAGTTCCAAGTAATCAATCAGTTTGCAATAAATATAAAAAATATTCTAATTGCTTAAATAATTGTCAAACTAATTTAATTGAGATTTGTGATGGCTTAATTTTTAATTACAAAAACCTTAATTGATATGTAAATAGTGGGTGTTTGGGGCAAGGGGATAAGTTGCCTTAAAAAATGCGATAAAATAAAAACTCCCGCCTGGTTACCGGGCGGGAGTTTTTTGCGCAGTGAGCGATATATTATAAAGTTTCGGTATAGCCGCCTTTTGGCTGTGCCTGCTGTACTACCTGCTCTACCTTATCTTCTGCGTATTTTTTGGCTTTGTCAAACCATTCCGGGGCATCTTCGGTAATGTCATCTAATATAGATCTTCCGTCCGGTCCCTTTTTGGTGATATAGTTTATGCCGTATCCGATGGCAGCGCCAACTGCTATAAATTTTAATAAGCCCATGGTTATGTTTTTTAAGTAAATGTATGCTGGTTAACTATTTACAACTATGATGCCAATACCGGCCGAATGTTACAGCTTGTTAATAACCACTGTGTTTATATGCTGTAATTATATTCAGCTAAACAATACCGGTCTCGTAAGCAGTAATCAACTTTTTGGTCGCCCGGTTACGCCAGGCCTGTACTAAAAGCTGTTCAACTTCGGCCGGGTCGGCTTTATCTATACATACCAGCATGTAATCGTAGTTAAGATAATGATCGGTAATAAAGTAAACATCTGGGTTTGCTTGTATCCATTTATCACGCTCTATGGTATGTACCACCAGCGTTTCGCCATCCTCTTTAATGCGGGTGAAGATCTTTTTATTTATATAGAAGGCGGGTGTATCAAAAATCATCTTTTCGGTAACACCGGGTAGTGGTAGCAATACTTTGCGCATAAACTGCAGGAAAATAAATACAGTAGGTTCCATAAAGCAAGATAACCAATATCAAGCAGATCTGCGGCAGCTTAATTAGCTATAAAGTAATTATCTTAGGGCAAAAGATCCCTGCGCTTTGCAGAGCCTTACAAACTTATCCAAACAGCAGCGTTGCAGTGTTTTACATTGCGGCTGCAACGAACAGAAATTATCAATATGAAGAAACTTTACTACCGCTTATTGCTTCTCAGCCTTTTACTTTTCGCCCGTAGCTCAAACGCTATCCCGGTGATCTATGTAAACCAGATAGCCTACAATAATAATGCACCCAAGGCAGGGGTGGTACAGTTTGACAGCAAGCTTACCAAGGCCATGAGCTTTAACCTGGTAAACACTGCCACCGGCAAAGTAGCTTACACGGGTATGCTTACAGATCCTGAAACTATAAGTGATTGGGTGCCGGGCAAACTTTTCTTCCAGGCAGATTTTTCAGTGTTCAATATTGCGGGTAAGTACAGGTTGCGTATTAAGTACGAAGGTGAAATTTACACTTCCTATCCGTTTACAATAGGTGAGAATGCATTGGCGAGGCAAACGCTCTCGTCTATTATTCATTATTATAACAAGCAACGGGCAAATACACGCGAGGAACTGGCCGCAGATGCCAAACTACAACTATTTGGCAGCAGCAAAAAGGTTGACCTAAGGGGCGGCTGGTGCGATGCCTCGGGCGATGTAAGCAAGTACTTTTCGCACCTGGCTTATGCAAACTATTTTTCGCCGCAGCAAACGCCGTTGGTAACCTGGAGCATGGTAAGCGCCTCTGAAGCTATCCCGGCGTTGCTAACCAAATGGAACATCAAAGATTCATTAGATAACGAAGCATTATATGGTGCAGATTACATGATGCGATCTTTAAGTAAGGAGGATTACTTCTATATGATCGTGTTCAGTTATTTTAATAAGGACCCTGGCGCCCGCCGTGTTGTGGGGCTGCTGGCTAATAGCATTACCACTAATCAGTACCAGTGCGCCTTTCGTGAAGGTGGGGGGATGGCCATAGCGGCGCTTGCCCGCATCTCGCAATGGAAAAAGAATGGTGATTTTACCTCCAATCAATACTTGGACGGCGCCAAACGTGCCTTTGCCCATTTGCTGATAAACAACACTAAGTATGATGATGATGGTAAAGAAAATATTATTGATGATTACTGTGCGCTAATGGCCGCTACCGAACTATGGATAGCAACAGACGAAGAGCAGTACCGTGATGAAGCCCGTAAGCGCGCCGGCAATTTAAACAGCCGGATGACTGCAGCAGGCTATTTCTTATCTAACGATAGCGGCCGCCTATACTTCCACGCGTCGGATGCGGGTTTGCCGGTTGTGGCGTTATCGCGGTTTTTGGATAAGGAGAAGGATGAAGCCTATCGTGCGCCTGCACTAAAAACCATTAAGCAGGCACTGGATTATAATTTAACTGTTACCGACCAGATAAGTAACCCTTTTGGTTATGCGCGCCAGAGTTTTCTGTTTAAAGGCAAAGTGAAGGATGGTTTTTTTATCCCGCATGAGAATGAAACGGGCTGGTGGTGGCAGGGCGAGAATGCCCGCCTCAGTTCGTTAGCAACGGCTGCAGTTGTAGGAGGTAAATTAGTATATCCCGCAGAAGGGAACTGGGGAACAAAATCTACGCTTGCCGCATATGCTTCACACCAGCTCTCATGGATTATGGGCTGTAACCCCTATAACATGTGTTTTGTATACGGTTACGGAAAAAATAATGTACCCTACATGCAATCAAATTACGGGCACGGAAGTGAGCGCGGAGGCATTTCTAACGGTATTACAGGTAAGGATGGCTGTGCTGATGGCTCGGGTATTGATTTTAAAGCCGAAGCCAAGGGTGATGAATGGCGCTGGACAGAGCAGTGGATACCACATGCGGCCTGGTTTTTGCAAGCTGTTGCAGCAACGGCACAACCTTTGGTAGTTAAATAGCAGTTTATAAATAAAACTATTTATTAAGATATTTGAGGAAAGAGCTGCAACTTGCAAGCAATTACAATTATACTAACCACACCACTAAATATATGATCACATCACTCGTAACCGGCGGTGCCGGCTTTATAGGCTCACACGTAGCCAAGCATTGCTTAAATCTTGGGCATAAAGTTATTGTATTGGATGACCTGAGCGGCGGTTTTGAAGACCATGTGCCAGAAGGTGTTGAATTTATAGTAGGCTCTATAAACGATTATGAGCTTTTAGAAAAGCTATTTGCCGAGCACAAGTTTGATTATGTATATCACCTCGCTGCTTACGCTGCTGAAGGCCTGTCGCACTTTATCCGTAGGTTTAATTATAATAATAATCTGATAGGTTCGGTTAACCTCATCAACTTATCTGTATTATACAAGGTTAAATGCTTTGTGTTTACCTCATCTATCGCGGTTTACGGTGCAGGCCAGTTGCCAATGCGCGAAGACCTGGTGCCTCAGCCGGAAGACCCTTACGGTGTAGCTAAATACGCTGTAGAGATGGACCTGAAAGCCGCCAACCATATGTTTGGGTTAAACTATGTAATCTTCCGCCCGCATAATGTGTATGGTGAAAATCAAAACATCGGCGATAAGTACCGTAACGTAATCGGTATTTTTATGAACCAGATAATGCAGGAAAAGCCAATGACCATTTTTGGTGACGGCGAGCAAACCCGTGCTTTCAGCTATATTGATGATGTTGCGCCACATATTGCCAACAGCATTAACGTGCCTGCTGCATACAACCAGGTATTTAACGTAGGTGCCGATAAGCCTTACACCGTGAACGAGCTGGTACAGGTAGTAGCAAACGAGCTGGGCGTAGAGCCAAAAGTTACCCACCTGGAAGCACGTAAAGAAGTAATGCACGCACACAGCGACCACTCAAAAGCGGCCGGTGTATTTGGTAAAAGTGCTAACGTAAGCCTGCAGGAAGGCATCAGCAAAATGGCTGCATGGGCTAAAGTGGTAGGCTCAAGGGCAAGCGCTGAGTTTGAGAATATTGAGATTGAAGAAAACCTGCCGCAGGGCTGGACTAAAAAAGCGGTAAAAGCGTAAAAAGGTTATCGCTTTTTCGAGAAACATTTATATTTTTGCAGCAACTAAAAAGGACAGTACTATGCAATCAATGGAAAACGCCAATAACGAGAGTCACTACAAGTTTTTAATCTTAACTGTAATTATAGGTTTAGTAGGCGTATATCTGCGTTTTTGGGAGTTCCCGCACGCTACATTAGTATCAAATCTTATCCTGCTATTTGCATCAATAATTTGCTTAAGAGCTGTTTTTAAAATATTAGATTAATCATCTCTGTTAAACAATATTTGCAAAAGCGCTACCAGTAATGGTGGCGCTTCTTTGTTTGGCTTAATGTAATCCGAACGAGGTATAACGAGAAGGCTATCTTATGAACAAGATTTTCACTGCGTTCAAGAGATAGTTCTCGTCGCTTCGCTCGCTCAAATGACATTATTTTATAACATCACCCTTACGGGTTTTTCGGTCGGTATTTAGCCTCGTTCAATATCTTTTGGGCATCGCCATCGGCCATTAGTTGGGGCAGGGTAACATCGGGGTGCTTTTCCATGTAGCTGCGTACAATTTGCCAGCCGGTCCACACGGCCAGCTTTGGGGCCGATTCATTGTTTTCGCCCAGGCCGGGGGTGAAGGGAGCCTCGTTAAGATACTTCTGAATTTTTTGGTAATCGCTTTCGTATAGCAGGTTCTCCTCTAAAAAGTAGCTCCAAATATCGCCTTTAAAGCTTTCGCACCATTTTATTTGCTTATCAGTATAGCCAATTTTGGTAGAGTCGGCCACGTCGGGCAGGGTTTGGTCCATAAAGTACATGATTCTGCCGTTATAGATCATTTTGGCCAGCAGAGATTTTGCCGATTCATCCTCCGGAAACATATCTTCCCGCGCAATTCCTTCAACCACCCGCGGTGCAATATTATCCGGCGTAAACCGGCGGCTCACGTAATGCGGGAACGCGTTGATGAGCGATGGATAGAATTTAGAATTGGAACCCAGGAAAAGATCAAGCCCGATGCCTATGTACCCATCACCAATAGAGGTTTGTGCTTCAAAGCCCGAGAAGTAGGCATACACTTTAGGCAGGTTCTTTTTAGGGAAGTAATATTTTATCCGGCGGAATGCATCCGTTAGTTCCGCGTCCTGTTTTGCTAAGTCGGGGTAAACCGAGTCTACTTCGTGCTTCAGATCGATATAAGCTTTGTCGGCAAAGATGGCTTTTAGTCTGCCAAAGTATAAGGTATCCCGCGCGGATCCGGCCTTTAAAACACGCTCAATAAAATCGGTATAAAAAACGCCGTATTTTTTTAGGAGAACGCCAGCCTGTTCATCCATAGGCTTTGTACGCAACGAGTCGAAATCCTTATCAAAACGCTCTATTTTTACATCTACAGGTATATTGCTTACATCTATTTTTTTATTTTTGTTACAGGCCGTAAATAGCAGGCCTGCAAAACTTAAATACACAAGCTTCGTTTTAAAAGAATAAGGGTTCATTTCTGTCGTTTTAGCAAAAATAATTTTTTTTATTTGCATTACAGCGCAAGCATTACTACCGCACACCATGAAGATCGCATTAGCTCAGCTTAATTATCATATAGGTAACTTCGAATCTAACACCAGTAAAATTATTTACCATATCCGCGAGGCCAAACAAAACGGTGCCGACCTGGTGGTTTTTTCTGAATTGTGCGTGTGCGGCTATCCTGCAAGGGATTTTTTAGAGTTTAATGAGTTTATCACCCTTTGCGCCGAAGCTGCCAAAACCATTGCAGCCGAATGTATAGATATTGCCTGTATTATTGGCCTGCCCACACCTAACGATAAGCCGGAGGGAAAGGACCTGAATAACTCTGCCTATTTTATTGAGAACGGCGAGGTGAAAGCCGTGGTAAACAAAGCACTGCTGCCCAACTACGATATTTTTGATGAGTACCGTTACTTTGAGCCATCCACTTCTTTTAACTGTATCGATTTTAAGGGCAAGCGCATAGCCTTAACTATTTGCGAGGATCTGTGGAATACTATAGAAAACCCGCTTTACATTACCCGCCCAATGGATACGCTGATACAGCAAAACCCGGATGTAATGATCAATATAGCGGCATCGCCATTTGCGTATAACCATGATGAAGAACGAATAGCTATTTTAAAGGATAACGCCAGCCGCTATAACCTGCCTTTATTTTATGTGAATCATGTAGGGGCACAAACAGAATTGATTTTTGATGGAGGATCACTAGTGTTTGATAACACGGGCGCTATGGTTGATGAGATGCCTTATTTTAAAGAAGCGCTTTGTTATTATACGCTGGATGATAAGGCCGCTATCAGCTTTGAGCATGCATCTACCATTAGGGTAGAGCACCTGAGTGATATTGAGCAGATCCACCAGGGGCTGATCTTAGGTATAAAAGATTATTTTTATAAGTCGGGCTTTAAGCAGGCGATATTGGGCCTTTCCGGCGGGATAGATTCTGCCGTGGTTTGTGCCCTAGCTGCCGAAGCTTTAGGCCCGCAGAATGTGATGGCGGTGTTGCTGCCGTCGCGCTTCTCCAGTGATCACTCTATTAAAGATGCCGAAGACCTGGTGAAAAACCTAGGCTGCAAAAGCGAAACTATTGCCATTGGCAAAGTTGCCGAAGCATTTGAAAACTCACTTGCACCGCAATTCAAAAACCTGCCCTTCAACATTGCCGAAGAGAATCTTCAATCGCGCAGCAGGGCGGTGATATTAATGGCCATGTGTAACAAGTTTGGCTACATCCTGCTAAACACCTCCAACAAAAGCGAGGCTGCAGTAGGTTACGGTACGCTGTATGGCGATATGTGCGGCGGAATTTCGGTTATTGGCGATGTGTTTAAAACGCAGGTATTCGAGTTGGCGCGCGAGATCAATAAAAACCGCGAGATCATCCCGGAGAATACCATTGTTAAACCGCCGTCTGCAGAGTTAAGGCCCGACCAAAAGGACACCGACTCGCTGCCAGAGTATGATATTTTGGATGCCATATTGGTGCATTACGTAGAACACAGGCGCTCGTCTGCCGAAATTATTAAATTGGGCTATAACGAAGAGGTGGTGCGTAAAGTACTGCGATTGGTGAACATTGCCGAGCATAAGCGTTACCAAACCCCGCCTATTTTGCGTGTATCGCCAAAGGCATTTGGTATGGGCAGGCGCATGCCAATTGTAGGGAAATATCTATCATAAATATTACATTTTGATATTATTTTTTGGCGCAATTAAACCTTTGCCAATTGCGTTGTCTAAGAGATTAATAAACGTTAGGTGTAACCATGAAAAAATATATTTATCTAATACTGGCAGTGGCTTTTATATCAGCCCTGTCGGCCTGCAGCAGCTATAATTACTATACGGCCGCTGCAAATAAAACCAACTTAAGCAGCTACCGTACATTTGGCTGGGCGCCCATCAAAAAGAACCCCAACAAACAATGGCGGCCGCTTGATGAGATTGGCAACGGTAAATTGCAGGAAGCTGCCAAGCAAGCCTTGTTAACCAAAGGCCTCGCGCTCGATCAGCAAAACCCCGATCTGCTGGTAAGTTATGCCACCGTTACCGGCCGCGGTACTAAAACAGAATATTATTCGCCTTACTATTACGGCGGTTACCCGGGCTTTGGTTTTGGTTATTATGGCTGGTACCGTCCGTTTTATTATGGGTATTATGGCTTTGGCGGCCCATTCGGTGGTGGTTATGGCGGTTACGGTTACCCGCAGAAGGTTCATTATAAAGAAGGCACGGTTATTATCGATCTTATTGACCCAAAAACAAATACCATTGTATGGCGCGGTTACGGTGTTGGCGAATTGCACAACCCAAAACAAACCATGAAAGATCTGCCTAAAGTAGTAGATGGTATTATAAAACAACTGGAATTAGCGCCGCCGATGAGGAAATCATAACGCGGTATTACTATAGGCAAAAAGCCTTTTCTGTTTAAACAGAAAAGGCTTTTTGTTTTTTATGGAGATGATAAACCGTGTAAATTAATGCGAGTATCACCAGTATGTAGATCCAGGTATCAAGCGGTAGCTGGCAGGGGTCATCGGGACTGGTACCGCAATCGCCGTCGCCGGGTTCATCAGGCGGATCGTCGGCGTAGGCAGTAAATGTAAGTAATAGTGTTATCAGAAAAACAAGTGCTCCTGCGCACTTTCCCTTTAATTTTAATAGGCTATTTTTTAATACCATATTACTGTTTTACAAACTTAAGTGTTGTTAATACCCTGTTACTCTCATCTTTCAGCTCTACAATGTACACACCTAATCGTAGCTGGCTAACGTACTCTTCCAACGGCTCATAAGCGTTTAATTTCGCAAATGTTTTGGTGAGCTTAATTTCGCTGCTAGTGCTGTATACACGCATAGTTACTTTACCCGTGTAAGATTTATCGCTTATGATAGATAATTTATCAACTACCGGGTTGGGGAACAGCTTAAAGCCATTCTTAATATCAATCGGGCCAATATCAGCACCAATTTTAAGCAATATGGTGTTAGATGTGCTTATGTTGCCAAACACATCTGTTTGTGCAAGCCTGTAGTAATTATCGCCTTGCTGAATTTCGTTATCCAAAACATCAAAGCTGTTTTCTACAACCTGTTCAGAACCTGCCTTGGTAGCGCCAACGTTTACAAAGGTAGTATTATCCTGGCTACGTTGTACCTGGTAAGTGGTGCCTGGCGTATAAATATTTGTTTTCCAGGTAAGCAGGGCTTTTCTATTGGTGTTTAACTTGCCTTTAAAATCAAAATAAGTAACCTGGGCGGCAACCGGCTCAATTATAAGCCTGAAACGTTTACTGCCCCATGTTGCTGCCTGGGCCTTTACTACGTTAAACGCGTACTCATTTTTTGCTATCTCAATCGTATTGTTTAATAAGCTATCAAAAAGAGTAACCTTATAATTACTCAACGCCCGGCTCATATAAACCTTTTTAAAGGTATATATAGTATCTGCAGTTGTGCTGATGTATAACGGGATGATTTTTTTAACGCCTGTAAAAGGGCGTTTATCTATTGATAGATATTTATCATCCGGGGTAATTGTAGTAAGTGTTAAGTTATCGCCGGTAATAAATGTTGCATCTTCTACGCCTGAAGAGTCTTTGGTGTCTTTTATTAAACCAACACCCACCTCTTCAGATATAAGTTCATTTTTATATAGTTGTAAACGCATCAATGGCGGCTCGGTGGTTTCAGCAGCAACTGAAGTACTTAGTAAACGTATAGCGCCTGCACTGTTGGTTGTGCTCTTCATGCTTTCGCTTATTTTTACAGGTAGCGCTGCAGTAGAGTAGTTGTTGTTTTTAATAAAGAAGCCTTGGCCCGGTACTGCATACTGCTTGGCGCTATGCGTGCTTAAGCTTGGGGTAGCCTGGTCATATATTGCGTATGCACCGTCGGAAGGGTTCCAGGTCCATGTGTATCTGCTAAGCCCGTACTGGCCCGATCCGTAAGCTGCAGAGTTGATCAATGCGCTTGCATCAAGCGTAGCAGCATAGGGGTTGGCTACAAAATAATAAAGCCCCGTGCCCGAACCAAGGGCTGGCAGGGATGTAAGAGTAACATCCTGCTGATTAGGCACACCTGTGTAAGTATAGGTTATTGCTTCTGGGGCAGCGTAATTTCCGCCGGTTGGTTTAATTGTTTTTGTGCCAAAGGGATCTTTAGCGGTAATGGCAGAGCCACCTGTGGCTGTTTGGTTACCCCTGTAGTACATATAAAAAGCTGTACCGCTTGCTACAGTTGGGTTTGTACTTGCTTTATAGTCTACTATAAAAGCATATTTGTTACTTGCGCTGTTATAAATTCTTAAAGTTGCGCCATTGTTGCTTGATGCATGGAAGTTATTGGTTGTGCCGCCTTCCCCCGTAATAATAAAGGTGTTTTTTAGATCGAGCAGCCTGTAGCTTTTGGTTGCACTGCCGTATGCCTGGCTGTATACAGGTGCCGCCATTGAGCGGTAGTTACGGTAAGCCAGCGCCCCGCCCTGAAAATATACCTCGTAATCTATATTGCCCTGTATGCTGGATCCAGGCTCGATAAGCGCTATTTGGGCGTACGTTAAGTAAGGAGTTGTGGTACCGGTAAGTAACTTGATGTGGGTGGTTGAACTTGGTATAGATACCGTAGTTGCTGTACCCAATAGCGTTAATAAGCTAAACGGCGAAATGCTGTAATACCCGCCTGCTGCGAAGGTTTTTGTACCTGCGCCGGAGAAGGTTAAGTTACCCAGTATAACAGAAGCTGTTGTGCTTGTATTGTTGTTGGTAATGGTTTGTGGCAATGCACCGCTAAAAGTAATGCCATTTTGTGAGGTAGCGCTTGCCCTGTTTACCGTAAAGTTAGCACCTGCATTGTTGGTAAAGTTACCTTTAATATCAATACTGCCACCTCCGGCTAAAATAGCGGCTGTGTTGGTGTTGTTGTTAACAACGTCGGTGTTAACAGTTAATGTACCGGTAACAGTAAGCACAGGGTTAGGGGTGTTGGCGCTGCCGAAGGCTAACTTACCAATAGTTATTGGATTAATTGAAGCGTTAGCACTTGGATGTATGCTTGTGTTGTTTGCATAAGGCACAACTCCAATCCTTACCTGATCATATTGAGTTGGTGCAACCGATAGTGTACCATTATTTAAATTACGATAATTAGATGCTGTTACAAATGACGTGCTGTTACCAGATTGCGGCCCCGCCCAGTCATAAGTTACGCCCATATTAAATATAGGTCCAAGCGCCGATAGATTATTAAATGAGGTTGATGGTGTGGTTTGCATTACCGGTGCAAAATCCTGGTTGTTAACAAACCTGAACTGAAACGTAGCATCCGTAGTGGGGTTCACGTTAGAATACGTCATAGAAACGAAGTAGTACTTGCTGGAATTATTAATAGCTTCTGTAAACCCGGTGAAAGAGATACCGTTATTGAACGCATTTTTATTAAGTGTAGCGCCGGGAACAGCTACTGCGTTTGCAAAATTTTCATCGGGGCCGCTGTATAGGGTTCCGCTGTCAAAATAGGTACTGCCACCGCTGCCCGGGTTGCCGTTTATATATCCTAAAAAGTTAAGCTGGTTTATAGTTACGGTGCCAACTGTGGTTAAGCCCACCGCAAAAACAACCTTGGTATCGCCATAATTAAGTATGCTGGTAGTAATGCCGTTTGCTAAACCTGTATAAGCCTGGGCGGTAACCGCCGCCCTGAAGTTGTACAGGTTGCCGGTAAAGCCAAATGAATTATAATTAATAGCTACGGGGGCATTTTGCTCTAACTGGTTAGAGCCTTGCCCGTTGGTAAAGTTAAACTGAACACCACCCGGGTTTAAGCCATTATAAACAATGTAATCGGCATCTAAAAAGTAATACATGGTTGTACCGTTTGTTGTAGCATTATTAAACGACTGCGCAATGCCTGTAACGTTTACAAACCCACCGTTAAAAGTAACCGCGGTGCCAGGGATACCTGTACCTGCAATTTGGGTTGCACCGGTTCGGCTATTGGTAGTATTTGCAAACAGTTTACCGTTACCCAGGTATTTATCAGGCGTGCTGTATATGGTGTTGTTATCAACACCATTGCTATTAATGTTCATCTTATTAAAAGTGGCAATCCCCTTTACGTTAATGGCAAAGCTAAACATAGTGATACCCGCTGATGCAGGTGCATAAGCTGTACCATTTGGCGAAAGTCCGTTGGTGTTTTGGGTTAAGTTTACTGTGGTTGGGTTTAAATTGTAGGTATTGGCATAGGCGTTACCAGAATAAGTGCCACCTGTTGAAAAAGTTGCAGCTACTGTGTTAAACTGAATGCTGCTTGTATTTGTGCCTGTATAATTATAATCTAACACCAGGTAGTAATAACCGGCTGTTGTGGAAAAAGATTGGGAAAATCCCGAAAACGTTACTGTACCGCCAACAACTGAAACCAAAGTGCCAGGCACGCCGGCACCGGCGATTTGGTTGTTGGTGTTGAACCCGTCTGTATTTGTGCGGTATAATTTAGCATTGGTAAAATAAGTTGGCAGATCGCCATTTGTACCGCTCATGGCTACTGAGGTAACTGTACCGCTACCGCCTGCCATTACAGCGCTTACGCCATATACGGCAACTGCGTTTTGAGGATACAATGCCTGCGTGTTATTAGTAAGGCCATTTGTTACGTTTGTGTAGTTAACCGTTGTTGGGTTTAAATTGTATGAATTACCACTGGTGTTGTTACCGGAGGTTGTAAAGTTAGATGTTACATTGTTAAACTGTACATTGCTGGTGCCTGTACCAGTATAGGTATAATTTAAAACGAGGTAATAATAAAAGGGGGTAGTAGTTAATGGCTGTGATAAGTTAGTGAATGTAACGGCGTTATTGTTGATGTTAGGCAACGCGCCATTAACCGGGACCGCAGTGCTAAAATCATTGGTTGTGCTGCGGTATAATTGTGCCCCGCTGAAATATGTGCTTAAATTATTATTGCCGCAGCTTATAGTAAATTGGGTAACCGTGCCCGCCCCCCCTGCCATTGCCGCGCTAAAGCCATATAAAGCCATTGTGTTTTGCGGGGGATATAAGGTGCTTTGCGGTACTATGTTGTTAATTACGCTTGAATAGTTAACCGTTAAAGGGGCTAAAGAATAGTTGTTACCCGATGGTGTGCCAGATCTTGTTGAGCCAGTAGAAAAGGTAGCTGATACCCCGTTGAATTGAATGTTACTTGCCGAGGTAACCACCGTACTGTAATCTATAACGAGATAATAATAGCCCGTTGTTGTATTAAATGCTTGCGACAGCCCCGAGAATGTGATGGTACCATTGTTGATTGATACAGATGTAGTACCAAAATTATTACCTGCTATTTGCGATGAACCTGTATAGCCATTCGCGCTGTTAAAGTATAACTTAGCGGTACTGAAGTTATTAGAAATTGTAGTATTGTTTGTACTGCTAAAAGATATTGAATTTACTGTTCCGCTGCCGCCTGGCATTGTAGCGCTTACACCATATAGAATATATCCGTTTTGTGGGTATAGGGTACCATTAGGGGTAATGTTAGTTGTATTGTTTGAATAGTTAACTGTGGTTGGGTTTAATGTATAACCAGGGCTACCAGCATAGGTTGATGCTGTTGTAGAAGCATATGAGACCACAGGGTTCATAAAGCCAACACTGTAAAAAATCGTGTTGCCTGTATAAACATAATCTAACATTAGGAATAGATATCTGGTAACATTGTTAGGCACATTTGTATTTAAGCCAGTAATGGTAATGCCATTAGTGCCAATTGTAACAATCGGTCCGTTAATTCCGTTGCCCGCTATTTGTGATATGCTTCCTGATCCATAAGTAGAATTATCACTAAAAAATAACTTAGCATTTGAAAATAATGTATTCAAATTGCTAACGTTTGAGGGAATGGTAACTCCCGAAATATTAACAGCCCCCGTGTTGTTATTGTCAAGAGATATACCATACATAACAATTCCGTTTTGAGGATATAAATTTGATGGCGACAATCCGTTATTACCAGCAGTACCCGTTACCGATCCTACTGTAATCGTTGCACAATTGGCATATCTGGCGTTAAAAAATAAAATGCAACTTAATAGGAATATATTGAGTAATATTTTTTTCAAAGCTTATAGGGGAATTAATATTTTTTACAATCGCGATAACTACGCAATAATGATGCAAATGCAACATAATTAGCGTTTTATTGAAAATTAGGTGCTAAACCCCTACGTACGATAAAAATATGGTGGTAGATTTGGGAATTATGACTTTTGTTTGCGATATTTTAGAAAATAATACGCGCGCTTATTTCCACACATGGTGGAAATATTTCCCCGTTTTGAGATGTGGGCAATTCCTATTTGGGGTAAAAAGAGTATTTAAAACAGTTTGCTTATACTTTTTAAATAGATAATAATATTTCTTATAAAAAACAGGCAAAATTTAAGCCACATATTTTAAAATGCGCCATTAAATGCGGAAACTTGTAAATACGCCCTTTTTGATATGGTGAAGTTTTCCCCGGC
>Ga0247734_1000220_pt1 | contig 51532 bp, 59 predicted proteins | sample UWRJL103311B2_FD_180933 | JGI IMG/M metagenome (GOLD analysis project Ga0247734, IMG submission 180933) | Plant litter microbial communities from Arlington Agricultural Research Station in Wisconsin, United States - UWRJ-L103-311B-2 | ecosystem: Environmental > Terrestrial > Plant litter >...
AATTGAATTTTACTTTGCACATTTTGTTCTATTATTTTTTTGCGGGAGAGGATGGCAGAATTGGAGAGGGCGAAACCAAACCCGCCGCCTAGTCCCCCTTCCTTGCCATTGAGAGCCATATAACTATTGCGAGTTGGTGGAAGGAATTTATCTAACTAATATAAGTAACCTTATTCTCAAAGAGACTATGGAACTAAAGTGTACAATATCTCTCAAACGAAGTAGAATACCTCAAGCAAGATAATAAATCCCAACCAGTCTCACCACACCAGTGAGGTTACCTTCTAATTAATTCGCCAGTGATGGCTGGAGAAAGACTTCCGGTAGATACTGGGATGAAATTACGACAGTGAAATAAGCTCTAGGGGAAATGGTCAAATTCGAAAATCACGCTAAATGGTTCGAGCATTTCAAGACCCCAAAGCCCGAAGCCCAAAGACGCACATATATCACAATCACTGGAGTCGCTCCGAAGAAGAAAGGATCATTATGCACCCAGAAATCCTTCGTGGAAATATCCATGAATACTGTTTCGATTACGAGAATCTTTAGAAACAGGAGGAGTGGGTCTTCGCAACGGCTCGTTTGCTATTTAATGGCAAGAACGAGGGAGACATTAATATTCAGCAGATTCACGAGGAATTACAGAAAATTAGGAATAAAGGGGTTCAGCTAAGAGAATAGAAAGCTCAAAACTTGTGGGACAAGACAGCTGCATCTCTGAGTCGACCCGGAGCTTCTTTTCTTCGACCTGAGGAGTTCTGTTGAAAAGAAACTACACCATAAAGGATGATTTTATTATTGCGGTAATGCTATCAGATATCGTAGACTAACAAAGGTTCATTGGCTAGCATATTTTCATATTGTAGAATTTCTTCTTACACATATCGGATATCCAGTAATTTCAAAGCGTTCGAGATTACCTTCTATTTCCTAAGTTATAACAATACAAAACTCTAGTCAACAAATCATTGTCAAGCCTGAGGTTATCAAAGAAGTAACAAATATTTCTTCGAAACAATAGCACAAGCTGGAGGGTAATAATCTAGCACTTCTCAGATACGACTATTGTGGCACTTTAAGTTAGCAAGCCATCATTAGAATAAATAAAACGAAGTGAAAGAAATTCTGTTCTAAAAACAGGACACGAAGAATAGAGGCTTGAGCACGTACCAGGGAGTATAGATAGTGATACCTCTAATCGAGATTCTGGAGGATTATATGTAATGTTTGCGAGGGGTATTTATTTACTTACAGAAGCTAGCTGTAACCTACAGATTTCGTAAACCAGGTCAGTTGTAAAAATTACTGTAGAAACATCCGTTGCCATTCAAAAACCCTGAAACTCCCCCAAAAGCTCAAATATGTACAACCTCAAATGAAAGAAAGTAATAACCATGAGATTTTATTTAGGGGTTTAAAAGAGCTAGCACAATATTCATAGTGCTGTTTACCAGAAGGAAGAGAATGCGGACAAAGCAGCCTGCATTGCGCATTAGAGATCTCTTGGATTGTTTTGGGAGACTAAACAAGGGGATTTGGGAAGAATGAGTATGTGTAACAGCGTGTTCAATTTTTGAGGATCAGAAAGTTGGGGTTATCACCGGAAACACAATCCCGACAACCCTGAAAAAGAATTAGGACCAATAAGAAACAAGTGTTTGAATTGAGCGTTTGCAGGGAGAAAATGTGCAGGGCTAGCCTGGTCGGTTCAGGGGCATCTCGCTTAGCTAGAGCTCTCAAGTCACTGATACAAGTAGTTAATAGCTCAGATTTGGGAGGTAGTGGATATATTGCAACAAAACAACTACAACTCATAATATTTCATTCCAGTTTTTGGCGACAACTAGTATGGTGCTACAATTGGTTCTGGGAAATGGAAACATTATGAGGGACACAAAACTTTGCGTAGATGTATCAGGTAAGAATACCCTATGCAGTTTGAAAACAAAAATAGATTTCAGTCAAAAGAGTAAAATCGTACGTTTATCAAGTTATAATCTAAACACATTAGATAAAGTGTTGATAATCAGAATAAAGTTACAATCTCATCATAAGAGAAATGTAAACCTGAACTCGATAATGGCAGTGATTTCTGTACAGATAAGTCTCCAGAATCATCGATGAGGTAAGAATCTGCAAGGATACACTGGAGCCTCCAACCTTGAACCACCATTATGTTACGCAGCGAATTCAGACGAGGGAGATCATATATACAACACAGTGACTGCATCGCAACAAAGACCAAACGACATCTCTCACATCATTAATACGCCATATCAGTGGAAGTATCTGAGGAAGCACTAACATACCTCATTGAAGTTCCCGACGACATTCTTTGCATGACATTTTGATCAGCGCCAGAGAAATATTTGGAGACAGCACGCTGATATCTATCTGATGATATGTTGCTATTTTCAATAACCAAATTCAGCAATCCATATAGAGATACTTACCTTGTTTCAAAATTTCAGTCATCTGAATCGCTTTTACAATAGTCTCTGTCGAGAAGTACGAACTCAATCGGGATGGAAATTTGATCGAGATGAGCGGAGGTTACCAGTTAACATCCCTGTTGCTTCATGAGGGCAAAACAGGGAAAGGGGCCACGGTTGAGCGGCAACTCCAGGAGGTTTATGATAAAGGACAAATGACGGATTGTTTTTCAGCTTTTGGGACCAAGTTGGCTTGGGAAAATACATGATGCAACTGGAAGTTTTCCTCTTGCCAAAGTTTTGAGAACGGGCCTTTAAGAAGTAGCATTTGGTGGGAAAAGCTAGCACAAGGCTATCGATCATAGGTGACTTGATGCGATCTTATCGGATTTTCGTAAGTCATTCTGGCATCCCTTTAGGGACATAAGACATGACGATCATGCACTTCCTGCTCAATACCTTGCTCCATCAATTCATTTAAAAGTCAAATAACTATCTGACTTATCTTGCCCATACATCCACGATGGGCAATTCTTTCCGAAGCATGCTTTATGGCCAATAATCCAGTTTAGGTGCGGCGAGGTTGAGTTTTTCTTGAGCCTGCCTTATCGGCGTGAATCAATCAAGCCAGCTGGTACTTAAGGACAGATAGTAGACGTTGGTGAGTAGAATATGCTATGTCCCCTAATAGTTAGTATAAGTAGGAATCTTACAAGCAAAATAGGACATGACAGGAGGAATGTAAAATCTCAACTATATATCGTAAGACAGAGAAGATGTCGATAGAGCTCATGTTATATCAGAGTCACACGAAAACTATTTGATAAGTTACTTTCTAATAAGAGTGAGATAATATTTGCCATCACTCTGTTCTGTTAACGGCTTTGACTGGTCTCAGTTTATTCTAACCAAATAATGAGCTCGATTCAAATAACTGGCGGGCCCTATCATGCAGTTCCCATGCACACGCCCTTACGTGGACCCTTCCCCCCTTTCCCCCCATAGTCAACCCTTAATCCCCGTACCTTCTCTTGATCTTCCCTGGCGGAAGAATTTTCCGGCAAATGAATGTTAAGGATGCCATACTGCTGTCGCGGAGGCGGGCAAGGCTCCTCGAAAATCCTATATGCAACCGTAAGTCACCAGAATCTCACTTGCGCCTCGCCCAATCGTTTATCAAGTTCTTGACCCTCGGAATTCAAGAGAAATATTTGTTGCACGTCTTATCGGGATCAAATTCCGAGATGGGCTTACGATTGCGGATGGTTTTGTCGATGACCGATGGGAGGAGATGTAAGTGAGACGCGGGAGCGGGCGTTTGTTGCCCATAACAGCGGAGGCTCGTAACATATTTCCAACGTGGGTATTTCTGACAAGTGAACTGGGAGGGTCCAAGACGGAGCGAATCGCAAATGTACAGGTAATGATATTGTGTGAGTTCTATAAAGGGTATACGCAAAGTCCAACGCTCAATCCTATGCCCCCATCTATCAATGCTTCTTGACCACAAAAACACAAACATGTATAACCGCTATCTAAAACGCTATTAACACTACTCCGGTCCTACAATACGCTTCATAATACAATACAACTATCCAGCTATCCAGCTGTCTCTTGGACTAGTGTGCGTTATCTTCGTGGCGTAGAATTGACGATTTGTCTTTGCTTATTTAACCAACTCTTCGGTGCGTCTTGTCGGCGTTGCAATACTACGTGGTTGCTTTGCAGACGACTTGTCAGATCGTACCATGCGGTGGCTATCATAGAATTTTCACGAGTGAGATTCTTGATCAAGGCTTCGTTTGAAGTCTGTGCGCGTGTTAGTTTTAATCTCCACTACCACGGTTGTGTATTAAACATCGACCGCTAATGTGTTAACCTTCGTGCTATGCTCAACACGAAGAACCATGCTTATTCAACTCATGGGTTAAATTAGGTTAAAGTGGGCAGGAGAGGGACCACATGTATGTAATAGATGATATAAATTAATGAAAAAGCTCGTACCTTCTGGGCATCAACGCCGCCTTCCTCGGCTTCTTTAAGCCGCTTCTGGAGGTCATCGATGAGGTTTTCTTGTCTCGTAGTTTGCTACGAGTACGTTAGTCAAAACTTGAGTATTTTCATAGATTTGCAGGAAAAGAAGACGCGGTGCAGTTTGGTAGGGTTTCTATGCTGCAATGCAGCTTTTCTTCATACCAACTGCCTCCAGTTCGGCATGAAGCTCGATGTCCTCCGTAGAAAGGGATCGATGACATGGTAACACTGGATGGCTTACCTGTTTTAGTGCTTCTGCAGCCATACTTCCATCCTTCAAAGCTACAAGTTCTTTTGCAAGTTTATCCTTGGCCAACAGAGCTTCAATTAAGTGCTTTTGTTGCTGCTGAAGATCGATCTCTAAATCTTTCTGCTTGCCCTGAAGAATCTGTAAGTCATTCTGCGTGGAGACAGTGTTTATGTGATGCATTTGTTTGAGCTTCTCTAAAGCCTCGATCTCTTCACTACTAATTGCTTCGACTACTCCAAAGTTAGCATAATTCCTAAGTATTAGAGCACCAGGGGTTGCCGTTGTTCAAACGTTGTGACATATTCAGATCGTTTGCAATAGCATATCACAACTTCCAATAAGTCTAGCAGACTGTAAATTTAGGAAGTTTCCTGAATATATCAAAGCGTCTGATATATTTAGGAGGGATTTCATTCTGCAACCGGTCACAAATATCGACAACTCTTGGTGGAGGGTGGTTTGGGGGTACAACTTACGATCTGTTTTCGCGACAAGAAGCTCGCGTTTACAACTGGTAAGGTCGATTTCGAGTTCTTCAACCTTTTTCTTTAGCCTGGATAATTCGAGCTTGGCCTCTTCGAAGGCTTTCCGCGTTTGTTGAACGTGTGTATCTCTGTGAAAGTTTCTGGTAAGTAAGCGAAACGAGGAATTGATCTTCATCAACGCATCAATTTTGGCTACTAACTTGTCTCCAGGTGTCAAATCAAGGACCGCCGTTAATTGCTCCAGAACAAGGGTGTGTTTCTCCGTTAACTCTTGATTATTGTCTTCGAGCCGTTTGCGCAATTTCTGCTCTGTAGCAAGTTCGACTCGAAGATCTGCACTAGATACACCACCACCGCTCAGAAGGATTTTGTTCTCAGCCTTCAGTCTCGAAATCTCCAATTGCAGGTTCGGTCCTTGGCCATCGGTTTGCTCCAACTCATCTTCTAGAGTCAGGGTCGAAGGACCTTCTTCATTCCTGTCAGACCTCGGTGAAGAAGGAGCCTCCCCACCTGTCAGCTGCTCCTGTAAGTCTCTGATAAATTGCTCATCATGTGCAACCTTCTGATTCAGCTTCTCGACTTCGCCTGCGCGTGATTGTAGGTTGACTTGGAAATTCGAGATCACTTCTTTCATTTCTACCGTCTCAGCTTCGTACTGCTGAAACCTTCTCCGGTATTCATCCACCGAATTGGCCAACTTTGTATTATTTGCCAAAGTCTCGTCATATGACTTCTCCAGATACTCCAAAGTTTCAACCTTTTCTCGTAGTCTTTGATTTTCTTTATCAATACCAGCTTGGCTCTCAAGCTTCTTCTGGTAGTGATCCACCATATTTGCCTTTTTAGTCAAGGATGCATTCTCTGCTCTTAGCGCTCTTACCTCGTCATCAAGTTCTGTAGCAACTTGGGCTGTGCGGCGTGTGGAGTAGAGTTCTTTGTCCTGCTTTTCTTTAGTTATTCGGCTAATTTCGAGATCCTCTTCGTGCGTAGCAATAACAGCCTCAAGTTCGGAGATTTGTTTCTTCAAACCATTGACCACATACTCAACTTGATCACTGTTGTTGGCATTTTGAAGAGTGGTCAACTGCTCCATCATGGTCTCGTTTTGTTGATGTAGATCCTCATTTGTCATTTCAAGGGCAGCGAAGCGGGTCAGAAAGTCGGCATGTTTCTTCTTCAGACCTTCATGCTCAGCATATAACGTCGCATGTTCCTCCTCAAAGGCTAGCTCGAAGTCTTTGTTTAATTTAGCGGGCAGTGATGGATCACTTGATGTTGAAACCCCGGTTTCCTTGAGATTATTCATCTGTTTACCATATTAGCATAGTTTCGATCCCAAAAACTAGGAAGCATAGTACTTACCTCGCTGACCAATGTCATGATCTGTACTTGTGATATTTGATCCAGGCTCTGTATTTTCACTACATATCCCTCTCTCTTGACATCGTCACTTGTATTCAACGTAGCCATTAAGAAGATCACTAGTAGCTGATCGCAGGTATTAGTTAGAGCCGTATCGAACCTCGTTGCGTCAGAGTTCCGCCGTCTCACCTTCATCGTATTTTGAACATCATCATCCTCTGCCATCTTGTCAAAGTCAATGCTACCCGTTGTAAGGTAGTCCATATCTCCTCTGTGATCGCGAATGAACCGTAACAGCGATTTGTAAACTGCTTCCAGGCACATCTTCTTTCGCAGCCATTTCGACGAACCACCCGCATTCTTTTCGAGTTCACTGGGGGTAGAATTGGGATCAAGATCCTCTATAACACAATGGATATTAGTATATAATATAACAATAGAAATTGGAGTGGAGTAGTTGTTGAGCATACCTAGCATACGACAGAACACTAAGCCATCGCATAGTTCTGTCAAAGACTCTATCTGAGCGTCGAGAGGAAAGGTGTTCACCTGCAGGTTATTATTAGCCAAATGAAAAACAATAAGGGCTCATAGGAGGTACCTACCCATTTCAGCAGGGCTGCTTCTGCTTCTCTTGAGAAAGGCATCGTGCCCCTTTACTAGTACTAATTCTATAGGTACGCAGGTCTGGGACAGCCGCAAAAGAAAAACCGACTTATAATCAAGAGGTATAGAAGCGAATTGATGTCCCACAAGGTTTGTATGACATCTTGGGGAGCAGGGCCGCGTTGCATATAGTGAGAGGGTGGACTTTATGCTGTCGGTTTCATTGTCCAGGAGTCGCGAGGCATTCCTTGTGTTCACGCGACGGGCCCGAAAGAACCCCACCATGTTCAACAATAGTCTTGTTCACAACAAAGGGCTTCATCATTAAAGGAATCCATTATATGATATAGTTTTTATGGTCAAACGACATTCTTTATTCCTTGAGGGGTCAGTTACCCCTCCGTTTATGTAAGTCTCGAGATTGTGAGAATTATTTGAGAATTATTAGGGGCACCTAGTATGAGGCGACACTTTCGTTGAGATACTACTTTTACCAAAATGTATTGGCATATTTATCACGAAATTGGCTAAGTAGACCTCGAGTAAGTTTAGGTTGATGATGTATAAGCTAGGATATCGGCCATAACTGTGTCGAATTTGTAGTGACCAGGGATTCGATCGTTTGAGGATTGGGCGTGAAGCTTCGGGAGGGAGTAGGATCCATTAAACATTTGTTCTAACAGCCAGCCATAATGATACCAGTGGTTCCGGTTATCAAGTTAGGTCACAATATTAGGCACAGTGATGGCTTCCAATATGCAAAACTTCAATTTGACCTAGCTAGATATCTGCTACCGAGTGCTGCGCCCTTTAACCATGCTGAGATATAACGCCGTCAAACCATTTAAACCCATATATGCGCCAGGAGGCTTCGTCTCAACCGCCTTGTACACGTACACCATATCAACTATTGATAGAAACCATTTGATCTTCTTCGATGACAGCGTGATAATCAGTTCCCATAGTCTGAACGGTCTCGAGAATCTTCGCTGGAGATAAAGCTGCGAAACCCCTTTACTGATATTAGGTTTCAGATTATAAGTGTGGGTGGCATAGCAGCTTACTTGATGAGTTTATATTCGTGGGTGATCGTTCCGCCAGCACTTATGATCGCATCCTTTGCCTGCTGTACGACGCTATCAGGCGTCTCGTCTGGGTATGAGACGATGATATTCTTCTGTGGTTGTGGAGTAGCCATGGCAAAGGTTATAAGAGCAAGGAGAGATAGAATCGCAACTTTCATGGTGTTGCGCAGTGTTACTTGGGTAGTGCCGTTCGTGATGAGTCTCGTAGGTTGTGGTTGTAAGTGAAGTATGTTTGGTGAAGAGCAAGTCAGATCTTGATGGAGGGGAAGTTAATGTATCTGCCTCGTCCGCACAGTAATGGCCAGTTCAGGAAGGTGTGCAAGTCGTACGTCACAACTACCGCAGTCACTTCATAGCGCCATCGTAGATAACCACGTGATATATGCCTTGGTTATCAGGCTTACACTAAGGTGGTCTGTGCAACCAACCTTTGACAAGCTCGACCTTTGACCATCTATGTTCACCAATTCAATCCCCCAAATTCAACACCGTTCGCACAGAATACCAAGACCAAACTTCAGTTTCTCTAACTATCTAGGTCGAACCGAACTTCGACAACTAGTCTATCGAGCACGATTCGAGTTTCTTTCATATACTGAGAGGATTGGGGGCAGGAGAGGCTGGCAAACGGAGGGAGATTGACAATCAAAGTTGAGGGGCAGTAGGAGGCCATCAGGAGGATTGGCATTCATCAAAATACACTACACACTTCTAGCTTTCTTGAATACTTTTGTTGTGTCGAACTAGTTAGCTGCTGTTGAAAACGCTCCTCAAGAAAAACCCAAGCACGAGATTCCAAGTTTTGGTGGATCGTCGCGCAACAAACCAAGATCTCTCTTTTTCTTTTGTGGGCTTCATAGTTGTCTTGCCCATCATGTCTTATGGAGTCCCCTCTGATGAAGTTGCGGAGGACTATGTCCAAGCCTTGCAGTCGCTGACGATGAACTCGCGGTATGAAATCAGCAATCTAACAGTCATTGCAAAGGAAAACACAGAACATGCCCTAGCCATTTCAGAGGCCCTGAGACTTCATATAAAACAGGTAGGAGATCTCTCTATTCTTTCTATTCAACCTTGCTACATCATCTAGTAATTCGGTTCACATTTGCCTGTCTGCCTTCCTTTCATGCGTACGTTGCGATATTTGACTTCTCACTTACGCTCTACTAGATTTCGCCACAGAAGAAATTGCCTGCATTCTATGTTCTCGACTCCGTTGTCAAAAATGTTGGTACACCATATACGCTATTCTTTGGCCGGCAACTGTACTCGACATTCATGGAGGCATACGTATTGGTAGACAACAGTACCCGCAGAAAGATGGAGGAGATGTTAAAGACTTGGAAGGAACCAGTACCTGGATCGATAGATACGAGACCTGTGTTTCCACCAGAGGTTACAAGGCCTATTGAAAATGCCCTAATTAAGGCCAGAACCTCAGCTGTACAAGCTCAACAAGAGCAGCTTAGGAGCCAGCAACAGTTTCTGGGACGAGGTCGCCCACTCTCTGCGACATCATATCGGGAAACACCAACACCTCCAGCCCAACATCCAATGCAACCCATGGTGCAAGGCCCGCCAGGTTATGTCTCGACGTTTAGCCAGCAGCAGCAGCAGCCGTACCCTCCATCAGGGGTTTCTCAAACATATCCTATTCAGATGAACGGCCAGCAAGGTCACGGACTGCCCCCTGTATGTTCTTATTTCTTACTTACTTTGGTTTGCTAACTATTTTCAAGCGGCCTCCAAGTCAACAGTATCCTCCACAGCCGAACCAACAATATCAACATCAAGCTCAAAGCCAACAGTACCCGCAGCAAATCCCAAATCAACAATTCTCCCAGAAGCCTACTAATTCGCAATATCCTTATCCAGCTGTGCCCGAGCAATGGCCCCAGGCATATCCCCCATCAGCACAGCAATATCCTCAACAGGCTCCTGTCCAGCAGTATCCCCAGCAAGCTCAATCATCTCAGTATAGCCAACAAGGCGCCAGTGTGCCGTCGTGGCAAGCCCAACAGGCATCACCATCGCAGGGATATCAGGCTCCAGATAATAGCTTAGGCACGTTGACAAGTGATATTGCAAATCTAATCGATCTAACAAAATCCCAATTTGCCCAAAACGTGGGGGATCAGAGTATTCTGACAAGACTGAAAGCTCTTCTTGATTTACAAACAATCTTGCGTAATCAGCGTTTACCGCCTGATCAAATAGCTCTCATTAGAGCTCAAGTCACACAACTTTCCGAGGCTGCCCAACCTGCTAGAATACCTTCTCCTTCGACATACTCCCCCCCTCCTGCAATGGCTACACTCCCATCTGCTCCAGTGCAAGCACCTGCTGAGAAGCCTAATATAAGTTCATTATTTCCTGGCCTTGCGGCATTGCTGGCTAGGCAATCTGCCACACCCCAGCCTGTACCCCCCCCACAACCCACACGTATTCAATCACCTCCAACTATTCCGCAGCCTGCTAAACCTCCTGCGTCTTCTGCATCTGTACCAGATCCTAGTTCACTATTAGAGAGGTTACGTGCTGCTGGTATGCTTGGTGGGTCAACTAGTACACCACCTTTGCCTTTAGGCTCTTTGACAGCAAAGGTGCCTCCTGGATTCCCACCCCAACCTTTCACACCTCCTGTTTCGAGAACGCCACTAGCAGAAATTCCAAATGACGTTGTTCTTAAATCTTCCTCCCTTAAAATGTAAGAAGTTTGCCGTTATGGTGACAGACCCGTAGCTAAATATGTTAGGTTCCGGCCGCATCTAATTTCTAGTCTGTATGAACGGCTTGGGGCGCCATGCACAACGTGTGGGCGCCGATTCAAGACAGACGAAGAGGGCAAGAAGAAGAAAGCAGCCCACATGGACTGGCATTTCATGGTTAATCATGGAATGTCCGAAGCACAGAGTAGAGGCCAACACCGTAGTTGGTATGTCGACGAACTAGTAAGCCTCTCCAAAATTCCCCGTTGACTACTCTTAACGAAAAACCAGGAATGGATCAAATCCCGGTCCACTGATCAAGAAGCCAAAAACACCGAATCAATTACTGGCTCCGGAGGTTCCACGACATCCTCACCGACGAAACCCAAACTCCAATACGTGACCGCTGATTCTGCTAATTCAGACAAAGTATGCCCGATCTGTCAAGAGAAGTTTGAGATGACATGGCAAGATGATCTTCAGGAATTTGTTTGGTTGGATGCTATGGAAATTGGGGGCAGAGTTTATCATGCTAGTTGTCACGCGGAGGCTTTTAAGGATAGTCTAACTTCGTTGGCGAAGCGGGGAACTCCTGAACCGGTCTTGGGGAAGAGGAAAGCTGAGGTAAGTGACATGATCGTCAGAATGGCTATACAAAAGTACGGCATTGACTAATAGGCCATAGGATGATCATATTGCAGTCAGAACTAAGATCAAGATGGAACCTGAGTCCTGAGGTGAGCCGGAGTAATTGTAGAATTTTTAATAGATTGGCTATGCATCATTGCGAAGAGGAAAAATTTCCAGAGAGCGGTAGCATCTATGCATAGCATGGCGTTGGGGAAGGCTGTCAAAACATCCTCTTAGCTTTAGATATCAGGTACAAATGATCTTTAAGCGACACGTCTTCTCTCATTTCTCACATGCAAAACCCTATGAACGTGACCGTCCGTTATGTCGCAACGATATCTAATTTGCATTTCCGTTAACCGGGAACCAGCACCTTTGGTGCGGCGGCTTTGAAAATTGAACAACCGTTTTTGTGTTTTGGGGCTTGGGAGGACGAATGCGATGATCCAATTCTCTAAGTGGTGAACGTTATTCTTGCCGCCCCGAAAACTCCAATCCGAGAATTGCATGGCATGGTGAGTGTCCGCCACCCTTGGCTGAAATTTCTTATCGCAATTTGGATAGTGTATGTATAGTTGGGATCCTACAGAACGAAGGTTAGATCTAGTCTTGATTTCCAAGTTGCTTATAGTATCATGTATGTCTCTATTTGTGAAGAAAATGGAGGTGGGTGTGGTTTGTAGCAATCACGCAGCAAAACAGGTAACACAGGCTTAATCTTTCTTCGGGAGCCTTAAGAGGTCTGGGAGTAAGGCTCGGTCTATATTATTTGTTGCGTAGCTTTTTGGAGTGGTGAGGCGGTGTGCTATCACACTTCATTCATGTCTTATCTACACCACCTTTCATTCCCCCGATTGCAGTTCCCGGGTATCTTGTCGATACTGGACTATATTAATATTTATTAATATCTACAATTCGAAGTGCCGGGAGCTTAGGTCATCACTTTATCTCTTGAAAAGTTTGAGAGGACCACTTATGGGATTTTTTGCATGCAAGATATAACTGAACCATTATAGTCCAAAATGCTGAGTTGATTAGATATATACATGCTTCGTCCGGTTATACCAGCTGAATAATGAGTTCATTTGCGAATAATTCAATCAAAAGATTCTTCAATGTACAAGAGCGACATTTCATGCAGAATCTGGGCCGTTGGTGATCGGATTCTGCGTACTTACAGCAATGAAGTCCTAACCTATCATATTTAGCTCAGAATACTTCCCCATATAGCAGAGATAAATGCATTCCCCATAACATTCAGTCTTATGCTCGGCTAAACAAGCGAATAGCTGACATTAGCAGACGACCTAGACGGTCTCATTGGGTTTCTCGTGTTATCTGAGTCTATAGAGTCGAGAACAGTCGTCAACACTACATCATGACCATGAAGTGCTATTTTCGAAGTTGCAACTGCCAAGACTGAGCTTCGATAGGAGAACTATAGTATCCAGGCCTTAGAGAACCCCAATGGACAAACATGGTAAAGATGATGATGGAGCTGCATAACGGTGGAAGCCTTAAGGCGCGTGCTCTTTCTTGAAGCGACTCGACGGCAAGAATATCTCATGCCCGAAAGGTGCAGGAACAAAGCTGGAAGCATCCTAATATTTACAAAGAGGGTAGAAAACTGAAAGACATGGCGAGGTTGGTCCGTATGTTGGTGAGCCAGCCGTGGTTTACGGAGCAGTGTTATGTTCACTCGAACATGTTTACTCGTTATTGTCCTCCTTGCGGCCCAGTATGTGGAGATCTCCAAAATATTGGACTCCACTACCTCTGGATAATTGAGAAGGTAGTGTCGACAGGGTTTTGACGCTAGCCCTGCCTGTTGTGACACCTCATCGACGACCCGAGTAGATGTCACTCTGGGCATTGACACAGAGTGACTATTGCTTTGCCGCGTAAATAGACATCTTTGAGGACACAGAGGAGGAAACTATCGGCCGATAAAAGGAAGATGAACTGCACTTGAGGTTTTCTATCTCATGGGGCAGAACCTGGTCTAGGCGCCATCTATGGCCGGCCGTCACTTGTCAGCGAGGCGCAGAGCAAGTAGATTGGCCGGCAAGCTCCAGGTGTCTGAGTTTCTGGAGTTGATCCACGCCAGCCAGTCCACCGCACCCACCACCACCAGCACCACCCCCTGATTCCCGGATCTTCCGCTTGGAATCCCGACAGGTAGGTTTGGCAAAAAGAAGCTTAAGTTGACGTCTGACGGCATCGATCTTGCATGATGCACGCTTGATTATTCGGAACCCCGACGCCAGGAACAGGAACGAGCAAACGTAGTGGGGACGGTGGGTCGGTCTGTAGGGCTTAGATTTCTGTGAAGCTGTAGATGTCGTTCACAACGCGGATGTTACGACACAGATGCAACTGCATGGTCATCGTTACTCGGCTGATGGATACTCGACAGGGACATAAGAGAGGATACTTATGACTGCCGTGAAGTAGTAGCGTCCGAACAAGAGCTACATCTCCTAGATCCATAGAGCACAGCACAGCAGAGCATCCTTTAATTGCCACGGGGTCGCAACTTCATCTGGACTGGACGTAGTGGGTGGTCGGTTTGATCCGTTGATCGTGCGGGTGGGGAGACGGCATATGCATTTGGCGAGGTTTGTGTTTGTGCGCGGCGAACACGACCCGTGGGCTCCAAGGTCCCATCTCCAGACGCTGCAAGTGCAAGACCAAACACAACCAGGCAAACGTCAACAATCTTCCGCATATTCTACCTCGCCATTCTTGATAGTTGATGGCTTCTGAGCCGGGTAGAATAAAATAAGAAAAGAAAAGAAAAAGAGAGAACGCATACAGTAGGTAATACTGGATTGATGAATGGCGGCGTTCTGATCCGACCTTTAGACACAATGTACATCACATCTGCTAGTGGTCTCGATTCAGGTGCTGGTGCTGGTGGATGAAGCCGGTGATGGAGTGGCGATGACTATGGAGGAGAATCTTATCTGATTAAAGTTATAATCGGGGAAGGGGGGTCGTCATCCATTCCAGCCTTGGCACGCATGGAAGAGTCAATTGCGAGGCACGAGTAGAAAGCTCTTTCAAGCCACGAGACTAGCTATCAGTATAATTCGAAGGGCTCCTATTGGGATTATATATAATGCGGCATTCAAAAATAGACATGAGATGCACAATGAATTGTTTGGAAGTTAGAAATGGTCAGATTCCAGGATACGCTAAGATCCAGATTTAGCTCAAATAGGATTAGCGGATAATCTAATGAGCACTGAACCCGAAAAGGTTGGTATTTTCGACCTCCATCCTTCGACCTCAACGTCAATCTCGTCGACGACCCGATAGCAGAGCAAGCACAGAATATACCTGACACGGTCCCATATTCACTCTGCAAACTGTATATGCAAATATCGCGAAAACACTCCAGACGACGCTCGCCACCACCATCTGCTGATCTCGAATCCGATCAGGCCATTCCAACCCCCTCTTCACCTTCGTCGAAGACCTTTCCTCGACGTCAATCAACGTAATACAGATAGCGCACGCATGTGAAGTTTCCTATGATGTCGACTGTTGTGCCGGCCGTCCAGCCGCCTCAGGAAGTGGGCAGTCATCTTCACTCTCCCCCAGAATCCAACAAGGAATCGCCCAAACACGATGCCTCTGCTTCCGACTCGGAACTCTCAGATATCGAAGATCCTGAAGAGGATATCGGTGTCATTGAACCGGAATCATGGGCCGATGACGGTCGAGTCCCAGTCTTCAAACCGACTATGGAGCAATTCAAGTCGTTCCCCCGCTATGTATGTTCTTGCTGCTAGAAATCGACGACGGTGACGAGTGCTAATCAATTACCGTCTAGATGAAAGGTGTTAATCCTTATGGTATGAAATCCGGCATTGTCAAAGTTATTCCACCAGCGGAATGGAAGGCCGCCCTTCCGAGACTTGACGAAGCCATCAAGACGATTAAGGTGAAGGAACCTATAAAACAGGATATCATGGGCACAAGTGGAACATACCGACAAGCAAACATATTACATCAGAGATCATATAACCTTCCACAATGGCGACAGCTATGTGAGCAGAGCGAACACCAACCTCCTGCGAAGCGAGGAGAGCGCCGCCTTAACCAGGATAAACCACCTGCTCCACGTGCTCCCCCTAAGCCTAGAGTTGCGGGTGCACCATCAACATCAGCAACAGGCAGGAGAAAGGCCGGCCGTCCTTTCAAGAGTAAAGCGAAAGGCGGTGGAACTCTAACCAAAGATAGCTCAGCAACTCCCGATAGACTGCCAACCCCTGTATCGCCTTCTTTAAAACCAGAGGACGACCTAGAATCAGTTAAACAGGAACCAGAGGAGTATGACGAACCACCAATGCGAGGTAGAATGGGTGGAAGACAACCCCAAGCCATATCCGTCTCCTCTCGCCGGAAGTACAATCGGAAGGAGGCCGCAGCGAAGGTTGATGAGGCTGCGTTTAAAGACTTTCAGTATGAGCTTGATGAAGAATTTTCCGCCGAGCGCTGCGAAGAGCTTGAACGCGCATATTGGAAGACTCTTACCTACGCTCCTCCTCTCTATGGTGCTGACATGCCTGGCTCGCTCTTCACGGACGCGACTACCACATGGAACCTTGGCAAGCTTGAAAACATTCTTGATGTTATGGGCACCAAGATTCCTGGTGTCAATACGGCCTACTTATATTTAGGCATGTGGAAAGCTACCTTTGCGTGGCACTTGGAAGATGTTGATCTGTACAGCATCAATTATCTACATTTTGGAGCCCCAAAGCAGTGGTATAGCATATCTCAAGGAGATGCTAGGCGTTTCGAAGCTGCAATGAAAACAATTTGGCCGACTGATGCGAAGGCTTGTGACCAGTTCCTTCGCCATAAAACCTTTTTGATCTCGCCATCTCACCTACTGCAAAACTTCAACATTAAAGTCAATAAGATCGTTTGTTATCCCGGAGAGTTTGTCATTACTTTCCCATACGGCTATCACTCTGGTTATAATTTAGGATACAACTGCGCCGAGGCTGTTAACTTTGGAATGGAATCCTGGCTCGAATATGGACGGGTTGCAAAGAAGTGTGATTGTAGTCAGGCTCAAGATAGCGTGTGGATCGATGTCCGAGAAATCGAACGCAAGATGAGAGGAGAAGAAACTGAATTCGAAGAAACTGAAGATGAAGAAGACGAGGAGGATGACGAAGATACTGGTCTGGCTGATCTTCCTACACCTCCCCGCAGCAATGGAGAGATCAAGACTCAGGCTCCAAAGAAAAAGCGCAAGCGACCCACAACTGATAAGGGCCAACCTGCCAACCTCAAAAGAGTCCGTTTGCGTCTTAAGGCTCCAGCTAGAGAGCCGTGCATTCTCTGTCCAAATGATATTGCAAACGAGCCGTTGCTTATTACAGAAGATGGGGAGAAGGTTCATCGTATGTGTGCCTTGTATATTCCGGAAACTTCGATCGAATCAGGAGATACGGATATCGTCAGAGATGTCAAATACATTGCCAAAGCTCGTCTGGATCTGAAGTGCAATTATTGCCGTTCCAAGAAAGGGGCATGTTTCCAATGCTCACAGAAGAAGTGCATCAGAGCATATCACGCTACATGTGCAGCTGCAGCAGGGGTATTCGTCGAGCAGGGTGAAATACCTGTCTTCGGTGAGGATGGAACCGAATATAAGGACCATAGCATTGAGTTCAGTTGTCGTTTCCACCGCACCAAGCGAGATAAGAATCTCCTCGCCAATGATCTGTCCGAAATGGAGCGAATTCTTAAAACTGGTTTGGAGTTAAAAGTTGGGGAAACTTGCCAGATGCAATACTACAGAGCGGATATATTCGCTGGTATTGTTATTGAAAATCGCAGAAGCGAAGAAACACTTCTTGTTAACATTTTGCCTCGAGGGTGAGTCGCACCTTGCAACCCAATTTTGAGATTCAGTACTAATAGTATGTAGTGAACGTATTGAGGTCGAGTACAAATGGCTCCTTATACCCAGCCCAGCAGATTTCAAGCTTGTCAAGCCATCTGCAAATGCAATTCCAATGCCCAAGTCCTTCAAAGCCAAGGAATCGCTAAATACAAGCAAACGAAAGGCTGATGATATACCTCGGGCTGGGGATCCTTTTGTTGAAGGTTGCACTTGGGCCGAATTCAAGAACGATGCAATCGCGCGTAACCCCCATCAATCTAAGATTGATTTCGCAAAGGAGAACCAGTTGTGGTTCTACCTTGGAAAGACCTCTACCGAAGCAAGGGCACAGTTCACAGAAGATCTTGCAAAACAAAGACATAACCCCAAGGGGCATTTCCTGGATACGATACCAAAACTAATCAATACTGCACCTCGTCAATCATACGCTGCATCATATCCAACCAATATCAACCAGAACGCTTTGAATGCATCTAAAGGAAGCATTCGGCCCCCTCCCCCTGCCGTTCTTAGGAAGGATGAAAAACCATACATATACAAGCCACGTATCCCCAATAGCAACGAGGCATATCGTGTTGACCCACAGGCATATCGGTCCCAGCAAAATTTCTTGCAGGCAGCCACTCCAGCCCAGTCACCAGGCAATCAAACTCCAAGTTTAGCTTTCGGTACTGATCCGAGATGGCGTCCTGCTGAGTCTTCATCGAGTACACAATATACGCCCACACCTCCTCCAATTCTGCCAGGAGCTACAGTTGCTACGTATTCTAAGTACTCTAGCTATCCGCCCACGGACAATACTTCTCAACAGCCTCGGCCTCCATACCAGCAAGGGAGCCAGCAAGCAAGTCAGCAAACGAAGGCTCAATCAGCATCACAACAACAATCTGGGCCAATTGTGCCACCACACAAGCAGTTTCAACCCCAACAACCGCCCCAACAGCCACCTAGATCCCAACTACCACCACAACCTCGCGCAATTCTTGCTCCTCCTGCCCCATATCGGCCTGGCTATACAACTCCGATTCTGCAGCCGCCTAGACAGAACCCTTTCTCAGCCAGCAGACCTAGCTCCTCTAAGACAAATCCGTTTGCCAAGTATGCATACCTGCAGAAGGAACACAATCGATCGCCGCTGGATTACAAGAGCCCATACAGACCTGGCGGTGGCTTTATGAATGGGTATGAGGGTAATTTGAAGATGCACTTGGAGCAAAAGATGTTTAGAAATCGCCAGGGCTCGTGGAACGAAGTTGCTCCATCCGGGCCATCGGTAGGGACCACCGATCAGAGAATGTATCCCGCAGGTCAACAATCCCCTACTGGATATACGCAGTCATCCCAGCCCCCTTCATACGGATCTCATGCCCCATCAAGTCCAAGACAGCAATCGGTGCTTCAGCCTCACCAAGTTACGAAGGCAGCTGTTGATCAGGGCTGGGTAAAGAAGGAAACCTCACAATATCATCCAGCTATCAGACAAGAGTATACCAACTCGACGTATCACAACCATTATCCGTCCCAACCACACCCTACACCTTCACAGTATCCAGCTTCCAGTCCCCAATCCTCACAGGGTCATGTGAATCACGAAGTAGCATATCAATATCAGCAGCCACAGCGTCCTCAGCAACTCTATCAACCCCACCAAAATCCACCAGTTTTGCAACCTCCTCAGCAGGTTTATCGGACTCATCAGAATTCACCACCATTACATTCACCACAGTTTTTCCAGCCTTACCAGCCTCACCAGTACCCTTCAAAACCTTCACCAAACACTGGAACCCCAGTGTCGGTTCTGGCACCACCTGGTCAGGCACCTATGCAGTATCACCAACACCAAATACCACACCCAAATGTTTATCGAGAGACCAAGCCTGTGTATCCTCATCAGGCGGCCCCCCCAAAGCCATCTGCTCAAGGTTTTGCTCAGTCTCCAACACAGTTTCCGCCACATCCCAATGCTTCTGTACACGCCCAGCCCAAGCCTGCTACTGCCAAGTTTTCTCAATCTTATTCGATGACTCAAACCCCGACAGCTCCAGCTCCAGCTCCATCTCAGCCATTACACGCTCGTGATTTCCCCGATGTGCCGGCTGATTCTACATCGATTATTGAACAAATGCTTGCAAATCTGAAGAAGGCTCGGCCTTCGTCCAGCTCATCGGCGACTTGATAGAATCTTGATCTAGAAATACGAATGCCCAGAGTTTCATGGGCGGAAGGGATCTTTTAGAGGAACGTTGGGAATGCACGATGAATTGATGAAACTACATTATGGTTATGGTTATGGGATTGGGAAATGGGATTGATTATTCGGCACAACATGACTGTATCAAAAGGCTATGGGGATGGGAATGGGAAATGGGATTTCTTGGGCTCACGATGACTGTACTAAAAGGCGTTTCGGAGAGTAGGGTTACCGGGAGGGGCCAAGGATCTTGATCATAGCATTTTCACGTTGCTTTTTATCGGCGTTATTAATTCTGCTGTGGCACCAGCCATACCCCACCACTTTATCCTATTCTGGTTTTTGTTTTATATCTGCATTTTTCTGTCGTGGCCTTCTTCTTTTTCACCTTCTCGCGCCGGGTTGATGATTGGCTATTTTGACCATATGTTTTGACCATATGTATGGACATGGATGCATAGTACATACAAAGCCGCGATGATTTGTGAATAGCACTGCAGAGATCCGATCGGCATCGATCAGGAGGGGCTGGCTGTTGGTTGCTGGCTACATTATTGTACCACAGTGGGCCACTTTGTACAGTACATTTGATCGTTTTCTCCTGGGGGAGTAAGACATGATTTGCATGAGCCCTTCCATGTCCATCTCCCTTATTCTCACTTGACTCGTGCTTCCTTTCCACCGCACCAGCATACAGTAGTAAGCTGTCTTGAGCCTCTTATTTTGACTTGATACCGACAGAGTAGGGACATGGGCATTCACTTCTCGATGATAGCGGAAATAGTTCCGTTATTATTTCCATTGTCTCCGCGAGCCGCGCCCTGCAGGAGCCGACTCGCGTTCACCTCGGTAGCCGTTCTCCTGGGCTGTAACATCCCATCCAGACATCGCTGTTCTATATACAGTAGATGTTCCCGCCAGATCATAGAGCTTGATTACGATTGGCCCTGTTTCCACGCCTCCAACAAAGGAGACCACAGTAGCCGCTGAGTAAGCTCACGCTCATCCTCACGCCCAACTTCAGAGGAGGCGTGTGGCGGGGGTTTGGGGTTACCCCGCATTGTAGTAGTGGTGGAGGTGGTAAGGGTGCTAGTAGTAGCCTATCTTACTGTGCTCTAATCTCCGGTACTGTTACTGTATGTTTAACAAGGTGCTTACTGTAAGGCGTGGTGTTGTGGGCGGGCGTAGGGCGAGGGCGAGACTTGAAGATTTGAAGACTTGGAGATGCAAAGAAATTGACTGCATTGAAGAGATTCACCGGGGGGGTACTGTAGTAGAGTTTGATGTTGATTTACAACCAAATCACCATTGATTTTTTTCATGATTATTCATTCAAACTTCGGGCCTACTCGACCTCACTTGTACCCTACGGATGTTTCAACCATCTTGCAAATCTCGTTCGCGGCTCCACCACCACCATCGTCCTCAAGCTCCAGCGGACGATGTTAGCAGGCATCACATCCACATCTCCCGTTGCCGTATCCGTCATCCGTTCCTCGATCATCCATATCCAACGAATGTGGCTAAGCATTATCCCGGCCAAAATCCTATTGTGGGGGGAAGGTGTGTCTTACAGTTTTACGACACCGGATTCTCGATTCAGCGTTGTTTCCCATTCAGTGCTGTGCTGTCTTGTCCTCTCCTCTCCTCTCCAGTCCGTTCCTCTTCCGCATATGGGCTGAACACTTATTAAAGGACGGCCTCCCTTCGCCATCGGTCGCCTGCTTTCCTTTCGTCTCATACGCAGTCCTTCCTACTTTCCTTTCCTTCGTGATTTCGGACAACAAACCGTCTTCAGTCCCAACCAAAGTCATAAAGTCATAAAGTCATATAGTCATAGGCAGGTAGATAACACACACACTTACCTACCAATTCGTTATGTCTACATACACCGATGCTGTCGGCGACGTCGACGTCATCTTCGCAGGTGGGGGAACGGCAGCATGGTACCACTCCTCTCCTTTCTTCTTTTTCCCATCGGAAGATTAACACTCCTCTCCTAGCGTAGCAGCTGGCCGACTTGCGAAGGCAAACCCCTCCCTCAAGATCTTGCTCATTGAAGGTGGAGGCAACAATTTCCAAAACCCTACAATTGTAAACCCCGCTCTATATCTGTCTCATTTGGCCCCAGATAGTAAGACGGCGCTATTGTATAAGTCGAAGAAGAGTGAACACCTCAATGGCAGGGAGGCGATTGTCCCGGCCGCGGGGGTATTAGGAGGGGGTAGCAGTATTAACTTCATGATGTATACGAGGGCCCAAGGAATTGACTACGATAGTTGGAAAACTGAGGTAAGTGTTTCACAGTTCTAGTATCCATGGAAAAACTGGTGTGTATGTGTGCTAATTCAGCTGGACAGGGTTGGGCAGCAAAAGATATGCTACAGCTAGCTAAGAAGATGGAAACATATCATCCGAAGGGAGATGGTATCGATCAGAGTGTACATGGTCACGATGGCCCTGTTCATATCTCGGACGGTGGTTATAGAGGAACGAGTGAGAACCAGTTCTTGGAGACTGTGAAACTAATGGGATATAAACAGCATGGGGACCTGCAAGACTTTGAATCGAATGAGGGTTTTGCCGTAAGTATCAAAATATGCTGTAGAGAAGATCGCCCCGGGCTAATAAAGATAGAAATGGTACCGATATGTATCACCAGATGGCAAGCGACAAGATTCCGCTCATCGATATGTTCACCCACTTTTACAGGATGGACAGCATCCTAACCTACACATCCTGGTGGAGTCGAAAGTCATTAAAGTTATCTTTGATGAATCCTCACCACCCCGAGCAGTTGGTGTTGAATATAAGACTAACCCAGACCATCAACCTGAGATTGGACTTTCAAAACATATTGCTAAGACTATTAAAGCCAACAAACTCGTTGTAGTTACAGCTGGTGCTTTGGGGACACCACAGATCCTTGAACGATCTGGCATTGGTAGAGCAGATTTACTCAAGAAGTTGGATATTCCAATCGTAGCCGATAACCCAGGTGTTGGAGAGAATTACCAGGACCACCACTTGTTGCTGTATCCATACAGAAGCAATCTTGGGGAAGGAGAAACACTTGACGGCATTCTAAGTGGACGTAAGGATTTTGTGAAGGCGCTAGAAGCAAAGGATCCTATCCTCGGTTGGAACGGAATCGGTAAGTTTCTTCAACTCTCACCAAGATAAAGCTGACATCTATCCAGATGTTGCTGCAAAGCTCAGACCAACAAACTCAGAAATCACAGCAATGGGTTCAGAGTTTGAAGCTGATTGGAAGCGCGATTTTGCACCTTACCCTTCCAAGCCTCTCATGTTATGTGCCATTGTAAACGCCTTTCTAGCTGATCCATCACTCGTGGAACCAGGGCAATACTTCACTGTGTGCACATACACCGCTTATCCATACTCTCGAGGTTCCATCCACATAACCTCTAAAGATAATGTTATTGACGGCTACGATTTCGATAACGGATTTCTCAACCATCGATCTGATATTACGAAACAGGTGTGGGCTTATAAGATGAGTCGAGAAATCGCCCGACGTCTCCCCTACAGTAAAGGTGAGCTCGCACTCGGCCACCCTGCGTTCCCAGAGGGAAGCAAAGCTTCTTTGACCAACGGAGAAAGTGGTGAACTTCAAGACCTGGTGTATAGCGCAGAAGACGATAAAGCAATCGAGGATTGGATCAGGGAAAATATGAACACGACGTGGCATTCACTAGGCACGTGCGCTATGAGACCAAGGGAAGAAGGAGGTGTGGTTGATCAGAATTTGAATGTTTACGGAACTACAGGTCTGAAGGTTGCAGACCTGAGTATGGTACCAGAGAATGTGGCCGCCAATACTAATAATACGGCATTGATTGTCGGAGAGAAGGCCGCAGTGATTATCGGACGGGAATTGGGGATTGAGGTTTGATTGATTGATTGCTAGAAGATGGTGGGAAAGAGTGTGTTTGTGTTTCTGTAGGGGACATGTAAAATTTTTGACTTTCTATGCTGGGTTTAGAATTTGCGGTAAATTCAAAGTCTATCGTGATAGTGTCGGAAGTGTTCACAAGTCTCAATAGAACACTTCTTGATATTCCTACATCCTGCCCCGTCACGAGCAATGGACTAATTGTGCCCATCGTTCACTGCTTGTCACCAACCTGTAAAACCCCTTGATGGAGTCAATCCAAGAATGCTGAATAAAGCGCCTAGGCGATTGGGAAGCTTTTCATAGAGCAGCAAAGTACTGTACAAGTGATTCAAGCTTCAATGAACTCTTTTCATTACCGTATCTCATGATAGATGCCCTATTCGCATTAAAGACAAAACCCATGCCTAACACCCGTTAGACCTACTCCTTAGCCGTCCCATTTCATAGTTTTCATCGCGCGGTGATTTATTCCTCATCGTCGACGTTACCCAGCCGCAGCTCGCCCACCTCCCGAATCTTCTCTCCTAATACCGTCCTTCCATACCTCTCCGCTACCTTCCCGGCCGCTTCGATCATCCTCCCCGTCCGATCTCTCATCAGACTCACCATTTCTAGCGCTCTCATTCCTCGCTCCTCTCCCTCCCTGCACTCCACTGCGATCATCTGAATCAGCGTTTTGTCGATCTCGATCTCCAATCTTTGCAGCGCGGTACGTTGGGTATGTGAGGATCTCGTCGAGTCGAGGAGATCTTGTTGCTGTGCCGTCAGTAAGCTTTTGAGAACATAATCACCTTCTAGTTTCTTGAGCTCGTTAGGCGGTTCCTCGCTGGCGATGTCTTCGTCATCGTCTGAGGCTTTTTTAGGGATGGAAGATAGGGGGATCTCGAAATCGAATTCTGAGAGGAGGGGTCGAGGGAAATAAGGGTATTGGTCGCCACCCTTCAAAATGATACAGTGGAATTTATTGTCTGCCACTGCGACGGGAAAGTAGGTTTCGGTTTTCCGCCCTGAGGCGAGACGGGAGAGAAGTTTGGTATCGAGTAGGGGCACCCAGATTGCTTGGGCGGGAGTGCGCCAGTGGAGAAGCGTGAGGAGTGTTCCGGTGGAATCGTAGATACACGGGTCCTGGGCACGTGATTAGTTCAGGGGCTTCGCTTAACAGGTTTTGCAATGGCCAACTTACGCCGTTGTCGGAAAAGAAGACGCTTTTTAGAATGGCGCCATCTGGGAGAGCGACCACGTCTTCACTTTGGCAGATTTCATCTCTTTTGATGTTGTGGATGGTATATAGTAATTTGGTGCTTCCGTCTGCACCGACTGGGCCGTTTCCCATTGTGAGGACGTAATCACGCCAGCTGGCGCATGTTACTGTTGGACTGCTTTTTTGCCTATACACTTTATATGGGATCCCGAAGAGTGTATATATTCTGACATAGTTGGCGGTGGTTGTAACAGTAATGAAAGAGTCGGACAGTGAAATAGCCGTTACATCCTCTCCTTTAGGTAACTCCGTCCTCCAGTCTGCTCTGGCAGTCCAAGTCTCATGCGGGCGATAGAAAATCGTGGCAGGATTTTCTCCATTAATTGGAGCGGAGAACAAAGTCCCGTTGTCATTAAGGCATGCTTTATCGTAGAGAAAGGTATCTGTAAAGTGAAAATCTCGGTGAAATTCGTGATCGTAAAATTCTACAGTGACAGTATGATGGCTATCCTGGTCAACAGTCCAGACAAACCCAATGAGGTTTAGACACAGATACTTTCGATTTCCACGCCATGGTGTTGCCCCTGGCTGGAATGCTTCGTGATACTGAGGTTCCCAGTTGTTAGCGTAGTGGCGTTTAGTGATTGGGCCCTCAAATGGATCGATGTCCCCATTTGGCCTTTTGCCGTTTCCATTCAGCCCCAGTGCATAGCCCGCGCCATCGTCGTCGACTACAAAGTCGTCTTCGTCATCATCCATGACATCTCCAAGAATATCGCTCACGCCGTCAGGTGATCCTTGTCGACCACCGCGATGCGGAACATCTTTTTGGAGCAGCGCTGCTGGTCGTTGAATATTCTTCGATAATTCAGTTAGGGGATCATGGATGAAGGGAGCCGGCTGAGGGCCAAGTTGAACGAGACCAGCATGTTCAGCAGGGACGAAGTCTGGGTAAATGTATACTTCACCGTCTGAAGTGGTGAAAGACACAAGGTTTTTGGTCGGATGCCATACTATCTCTGTAACATTTGCATAGTCGTATGTCGCAATGATAGTTTGTGTCTTTGATTCCCACAGTAGAACTTTCCGATCCTTTCCAGCAGTTGCCAACATAGCACCGTTCGGTGACCAAGCTATAGCCGTAACGTCACCATTGTGCCCATTGGTGAAAGTTCGCTGGTTTTCCCAATCACCTCGAGACATAACCTGTATATCTCTAGTTGCGGTTGCTGCCGCAAATGCTCGTCCATCTGGGTGCCACGCAACCTCGGAACTGATTTCACTATCGGATTCCACGGTTCTGATCAAGCCATCAATCTTACGCATAAGTTCTGGATCTCCATTCAGCAATGAATATATGTAAACAATGCCATCAGTGCATGATAATGCAATGTATTTTCCGCTGGGGTCAAATGCCAAATGTTTCACCGGCTTCGGAAGGTCTCGCAAATATATCACGGCGCTTGTATCAGATGTGTCGACAATCTTGACAACGAGCTCATCGCTGGCCACGGCGCACCATTTCCCGTCCGGCGAAATTGTAAGGTCTCGAATTGGGAGAGTGCTTCGTATAAGAAATTTATCAAATGCCATTGTGTCGAATGGGAACATGCTAACGGTGCCATCTTCAGACCCTATCACGAAGAATTCATTCTTGTAACTAAGTTAGCATGTTTCTCTGCCTTTAACAAAATACCAACCGTTGCATCCACTGCAAGACTGTCATCTTGGAGTCCATCCACAGTTGTTGGCTCTCCATCTGAACTAGTTCGAAAAACTCGCGCAAAATCTGTTGCTCCGACTGTAACCAATTTCGTGCCATCTGGAGTATAAGCAAGGCGAGTTGTACCGATCGTATGTGCCGGGCGGGCTCGAACACGCATCTGTGTAGTAGTCGCCATGTTGAGTGTTCTTCAATAGCGAATTGCAGATGTGCTATATACTGGCCGTGGTGTTGTTGAAATTCAAGGAGACCGACACGGTAGACGCGAATTCCACTTTACGCGAACCCCTGTCACCATGCTTGGCGATTGATTTATGCTTGAACCCCTCCATACCAAATTACTGAGATAAACCACCTAGTTGCACACTTTCAAATTCGAAAGCTCCGCAGTCTGGCCCCAAATAACCACTGGAATGGCGTCGCGATCAACAGACCCAGGTCATTTCTTCCAGACGGATGCTTCAGAAGCAACTCGAGCTCGCAGAGCAGCAAAATCTGGCAACAAAAATGGCAACCCTATTGTCCTCCAATCCAAAATCTTGAACGCTATTCCGGATCCCTTCTCCTCGAGCTGCATATACCTAGCTGAAAGCGCTGGCTGTGTGCGTCAAGTTGATGTTGAAGTAGGTATGATACTTTTCTTCGGCCATGGGCGAATCCTAAGCTGATCACGCATAGTCAAGGATTACAAAGAGTGTTTATAGGGGTCCAACAGCCCCAATCACTTCAGTAGCGATCGGTGGCCTAGGAGGCGCAACTGTATTTGCAGGATGCTGGGACAAAACCATATGGAGTTGGGATAGGGAAAGCAAGGCCCTATCTAAGAATTATAAAGGGCATTCGGACTTTGTCAAGGTGGTAATTTGTGCGAAGTTAGGCGGCAAAGATGTTAGTAAGCATCTGAGATGAACTTCAGTAAACAGTTGACTGACAGTCTTAGTGTCTCATATCTGGTGGTGCTGATGCAAAGATTATAGTATGGGATACTGCTACCGGGGAACGTATTCATAGCCTTCGTGACAAATCCGATACTATGATGGCTCTCCAAGATTTGGCAGTTGATCCAGAGGAGTCGACGGACTCGGAGATCGTACTCGTCTCTTCAAGCAGCGACCCTCATATTCGTCGATGGCGGGTGAGTCTTGAGTCGGCTTCCCAGATTATTGATACGGGGGATGCCCCGATATCGAAGGACAAACCTACAACAGGAACAATCCTTGAACATGAAACAAGTGTATACAAAGTACTATTCGCGGGCGATGACGAATCGCTGGATCTCTGGACCGCTAGTGCAGATGGGACCGCCAAATGTTTGTCAAGATTCAAACAGTGGAGTGCAGAAGAAACATATGAACAAGGTGATTATGTTAGAGCAGTGGTTGCCACTGGGGATTGGGCTGTGACAGCTGGGAGAAATGAGGATGTGAAAGTGTGGAACCGAGCTACAGGAAAACTGCATCTTGTTTATGATGGACATTATGAGGAAGTCACTGGTCTAGTGCTTCTCGAAGGTGAGAAGAAGGTCGTGAGCGTTAGTATCGACGGCACGGTCAGAGTATGGGGCTTGACCAAGAGCGAATTAGAAAAGGCCCAAAAAGAAAAGGACGAAAAGGCGAAGGGTGTGTTACAAGCTGAGAAAGCACAACCAAAAGAGAGTCTCCTAACTGCGGAGGAGGAAGCAGAGTTGGCAGAACTGATGGACTCCGACGATGAATGAAAGGTTTTTTTCATCCTCAGATAAAGCTTCGATTCTTCTCGCGGTTGATAGTTTAGGACGTGCTCGACATGTATTCGTGATTCCCAAAAATAGTTCTTGACATTCACACTCTCTCTGGCGCTCCTTTTCTTTCATTTATCTCCCTGGGGCGTGGATCAACGACTTCTGGGTATTCCGATCAGGTCCGTGAGTATACCAAGTTGAGCTCATGTTCTACAACTTTCTCTGTCTCCTTGTTGTCCCAAAAGCCGGAGCATATTCTGTTTTAGGTGTTCCAAGCAAATCTGTCGTGTTGATAAAAAGATCCAGTGATTGCAAGCGACGCGTCAAGACTTAAGTTAAAAAAAAACTGTTAACCAGTACAATACAAAATCAAAATTTAGCAAAAACAAAAAAAGCAATAGCTTTGTGAGCAATTGAATGGACCGCCCCAGCCCCGGCAGGCGCTCGGAAGATCCCAATATGCTGGAGTAGCTCAGTGGCTCTCCATTAAATCTATGAAACACGGAATGCTGGTGATGGTGATTGGCTCCCAGTGTTTTGTGCTTTTGCTGCCCCTCGACGCGTCTTCTCAATCCATGTCCCCAGATCTTCTCACATCCATATGCATATACATATACATATACAAGTTGCATTTAGTTTTGTTCAATCAGTTGGGGGTTTTTTATTTATTTTAGAAACATGGCTCCGGACCCCATTACTTTCTCGGATTGCTGTACTATTCCGAGAGTATTCCGTTTCCCCGATGCTTGACGGATTGGCCCCGGAAAAAGCAATCAATACTTCTTGTCCCCAGACTCTCGAGGCCTACGTAGTCTATGTAGTAGCAAAGACCGAAAGCAAGAAACAATCCGTGCTGGGAAAACAGCCTCAAATTCGGCTCTTTTTATTGTGACAAGCCACTGCTACAAATGATTATGGGTCGGTCCACCTTTACTTCTACGCGTTGGGACTTCCCATGGTGGCTTTTTTTGACTTTGGTGGACTCTCAACTCAAGTTGCCGCTATCTAAAACTCAGCCAATTTGTGTCCTCCGCATTTCCCCATGTGGCTCAAGCGCTCACTAGATCAGAGCAACTTTGGAGCTAATTGAAACCATACTTTGGTGTGTTATCTCCCATTTGCCAGACATTGATAGTTCTGTCTGTTTTCTTGTTTCTATCCGTCATGGAATGTTGATCTATCACTCTGTTGACTTCAATGTCGAAGTTTGTATCATGAAGCAGTAGCCTTTCTAGCTACCACACTACGTTCTTTACCAGACCTTTTGTTACCCGTTACGTGACATGATTCTCGCCAGATCGAGTTTGTCTCTCGATATTTCGGGTCGAGATAAATAGATCAGAAATTATTTTCACCATGCCAGCTTCTACCATGTCTTCAACCAAGGCCGAAAATGGAAAGCTGATTTCGGCGGAAGGAGACGCTCAATTAATATCTACCCAATTGCGACTTCTTCCTCCGTCGCAAAACATTCTTATCCTACCCTCATTATTAGCGGACTTGCCAGAGCAGAATGAGAAAGGGAACCCCGACCCACGCTCCTTCATACGCAATGTACACACAGCTTTTACGGAACGAGTTACAGCGGCACGCTCCTTTCTACAAGCCTCGACAAACTCACAACCAAGGCTGGCGTTTATGAATGGTGGCGTTGTTACTGCTAGGGCGACATGTATCTCGTACATCAGCAAAAACTACACAGATGGGAGCATCGAAGATGCAGAGGCTATTTTCAATGATATTGTTAAGGATGGGGTATCTGGCTTGATGAATTTGGAGGTGCCGCTTGCTGCAGGTGACGAAGCCTCGGACACGAAGAGCGAAACTGATAACGAGAATCATATGGAAGGCAGCTCGGAAGAAGACCACAGCGTGAAGGCTATACAAACTGCGGAATCTATCGACCATGACACAGCAACTCTGCGAGAGTCGACTCCGGGATCTACAACTCTCGATATGAGAGATGATGTTGACAAAGATAGCCAAGATGAAAGATGGAAATCTTCCAGCCAGCCGTATACTCCAAGACCACGAGATATTCTATTTAGCAACAGCGACATTGTGAGAACTTTAGTCGCAATTCCAGAGGTCGATACGAAGAGATGCCAAGACTTGCAATGTACAACACAAAACAAGCCGCTTCCAACACCTCCCACTACTTCTAGGCTTTCTGGACACCAGGCACATTGGGAGCGCGGAGATGATGAGAGAGCTAGCCGCCACCTTTCTACTTGCTCCATGCCGCAAGCTGTAATATTTGGGGAGGCTTGTATTGTAGAGGTTCAGCCAACAACCGGGAAACGGCTCCGAAAAGCAGTATCTGTTGACCATTTTCTCACCAGTGACTTCACTGTCCAAAATTTGGGGTTGGATACTAAGCGACGACAGCGTTCGAATTCAGACCGTCACCTACGAAGTTGTCCTCCCCCACTGGACCTATTGGAATCGTTTCCGGCATTCTTGCAATCCGAAGAGGATGCACCGTTAAAAGCTTCACAGATGACAATCAAGGAAGCATCTAGAATATTGTTAAAATTACCTCCATCCCCAACTACGGCCAGGAGAATATACATCGATCGAGGTACTAACGCTCGGGAAGAGGATACTCAATATTCTACATTAAACGAGAGTGTTATTTTTGAGCCTGTGTTTCCCGTAGTTGAAGATCTGGTGATTCATTTCAGTACTGGCAATTTAGATCCTATTCTCGATTCCGTTGTCCTATCATACAAAAATGGAGCGTATCCAAAATTTCCGGATACACTGGTCACATATGGCCCCCCTAGTCCGGCGATCTCTACTTCTGATTCCGATTCCGATTCCGAAAGTGACTACTCAGAGACTTACTCCAAACCAGGCGACGGAGATTCTCACAGAGGACTCACCCCATATTCATCGAATCTGCCTCCATGGCCACGGAGTGATGATTCGAATAGGGCTCCTACTGCTCTGGCACCACCCACGCCCTCAATCACCCCCCAGTCAATCTCAAATGGGCTTTCGGGTAAATTCTACGCCTTTTGTCCACCCAACATAGAAAATGTGATTGAGATTCAGAATTCTCTCAGAGTGATCTTGGGTTTATATTTTCCAGAAGAAGAAGAAAGCTACAGCCAGCATTTATTCCCAGTTATCCCAGAGGCTGACAGGTTTTGGAAGCCTGTATTTAGCTATAGCGACGATATATCGGCTCATGGAGATAGCACGGTTGATCAAATCCTCGCACTTGGGTGTGAAGAAGGTGTTGATCAAAATCTATTCTCCCAGATATCTGGTCAAGTAGAAAGACTTGGTATGAAGCGAGACGGGACTAACCGAAGTGGCAGATTAGATCTGAGGTGAGGAATACAAAATGCTTTATTCCCAGGAAGTTGCTAACAACCATAGATATCTCATTGCAAATGCCATGCAAACAACAGCAGCATCAGCAAGCAACCAGAATAGGCTCAGCCATAAAACAGACTCAAAACTTCTCGCTGAGCTTCTTATACCTCATATCGAAGCCTACTTGGCGGCAAACAACACCGTTCGCCTCTTAATCTTGCTTTACCCAGCCGACCATCTTTGCACAGTCATTTCTCTTCGTAAATTGCTAGGCCAAAAGCTATTCAATATAGCTGGAGTTATTGATTCATACGCCTGTGATCCTCCTAGTAGAATACGACCCAGTAGCCCAACTATATCACACCCTTTTTCCAGCGAAGCCTTTGCCGCACCTATACCCCCGCCACGCTCCCGAAATAGACCTAGCATTACTTCATCCTTCGTCATCACCCAGTCCCCTAACTCCCCAAGTACGATACGATCAAGCCCATCCATCTCATTTTCCAAGGCCGACTACCTCATTCCAAGTATTGCCAGCGACAGCGAAATCGCCACCTTCCTCTCAGGAATATTAGCCGCCCTTATTGAGGTCTCGTCTTATTACACTCCTGAACCTGAGCCAGAAGAAATCATCGTCGAGAGAATAGTCGAGCGCTTCATCGAAAAACCCACCCTGCCAGTGACTACAACTTCGGCCTACCATCCACTCCCCCATGGCACCACATATGCATCACGCAATTCCTCTGCAAAAATTGCCAAGTTGACAGGCTCTGACGCAACAATTCCGATTGCGAGATTCGCTGCTCCAGAGAAGGGCAGTTATGCGCCTAGTATCGCGAGTACAACGATGACAATGCGGACGACCGGAAGTAAGAGATGGAGAAATGAGGATATGGGTGGTTGCGTCGAGAACTTTTATCTGGAAGAGGAGGATAGTGAGGATGATGACTGGGATAGGATGATTATGGGGAGGTCTGGGGCGAAACCTCCTCCAAAGGCGCCAGAGGGAAAGAAGGGACTCGTGGTTGGGAGTAAGAAGAAGGCTCTGAAATGGCTGGGTTTGGCGTAGTGGGTAGTTTTATTTTGGGAGGGGGATAAATTTGCACTTGAAACACGACTGCGATATCGGGCGTCAGAGTGGTTGGAGTTGGTTTCCGCATTTCGAGCATGATACCTGAGAGATCCTTAAGTCGCAAGCACAGATGCATGCATACTTAGCTAGATTAACATTATGAATGATGAGTGATGAGTGTGCTTCTTAGTATAAAGCTCTTAAATTTAAATAAGATAGTCGAAACGCTAATAAGAGAGATGTTAAGTGTGTTCCTGACGTCGGCTCAAAACATCAAGCAACTATAGAAAGATGTCATAGGCTATGGATCAAGCAAGAACCCCCCCGGCAAAGCAGTAAGTATTTGATGCAGCCACGAGGCATCGTACTCCTAAATGTTATTCTTTCTTTCTTTTCTTTTCTTTTTTCTTTTGCAATATATTTACTTGTTTGTTCATTCTAATGATTATGGTGCATCGCTTACAGCCCCTTTTGTGTTTACGCCACAAAAGAAATGTCAAAGGTGTGCAGGAATTACTGTATTTAAGATGGACTTCATTCTAAACCTGAAACAATGTTGCTCGTTTCTCCAGCTGACCTTCTTACCATAGGTACATTAAGCTTTTACTCAAACATCTTTGCTTTTGTAACAAACGTCCCTGCAAGCCCAAGCCTATGGCACTTCTCCCTTAGGTATTAAGTGTTTAGGCTGATGTTTTATTATCATTTCAGTTGAGAAATGATGTCATCCTCAGTTTGACTCAGTGAGGAAGGCTGGCTTCGCTAGCGCGTACGGTCGCACTGTAAGTCGTATAAATATTCCACTGATGAAATTGGTTTTCGCCTATGGGCAAAAAACAATCAACTGGCCTAGTTGGTTCGACAAGGGATGATAGCTAACGAAAATGAAAGAGGCTAAGTTAGGCTATCATACCTGGGATAGAATAGCAATAGAAATCGGCCAGCAACCTCCTTCGGGAGTTGACCGTCGCAAAATAGAAGTTCGATTCCCAACTACCCAATAGGCGACAGACTCGTCTTTGAAAGACTCACCGGAGCATTAGGGTATCGTTCTTCTGGGATAGTAAAACGGGGCACGACTTGCCGACCAAAGCTTCTCCCAGGCCAGGGGAAGTTAGGGATATAAACACGGGGACTCCGCCTACCGAACTTCAAATAAACCCGTCCGGGGGTTTTTCTAAGACCACCTTGAAACCCACTCGATAAGGACGAGGGTTAGCTGGTTCTGAGTTTTTGCCATTTAGATATTTTATTTATATAGTTTTTTGTTTTTTTGGGTTGGTATATATCTTGTTGACGACTCCTACCTACTTTGGAAGGAAGTCGAAAGAGTGGGTCGGATTAAGCGAGGCGCTCAGGGGGTCATTGTCTTTACGAAGAATGCTTTTTTTTATATGACTTTTACCGATGCAATAAGTTTCAAGGTCTATACGTTATGCTGTCACATCATTGTAGCTGATATTCCTTCTAGTTGATGTATCTTCTGAAAAAGGGAAGGGAAAGACGATATATGTCTATATGCATCTGTTTGTTATACATAGGCTGCAAGTTGTGCTGATAGCAAAGGCAGTTCATACAGCTTCCTCCCTCAACTAAACAATACGAATTTTCAAATCAAATTATTATATTCTCAAGAGTAGGGATTGAAAATCATATCTCTACTGACTGTAGCAAAAGTTTCTCGCAACCGAACTAACATTTGTGACATATCAAGCTGTAGTAAATACTACAAATGTGAGAACATGGTAAGATCCCCAAGGGGTTTGACGGGCCTTTCTTAATAGTAATTATACTTTTGAAGGTTTTGACACTACGTTGTATTTCATATTGTAAACTCTTTATAACTTTATTTAACAGTGGATCTCGGCACGGCCGCCTCGTATCTGCATTTCGTGATACTTCTTCAGTAATACTGCGTTAAAACGGCCAATGAGATACAGTGAACTTGCCAACGTCTGCAAGCTACCTTTTATAACCGTATTTTTCGAATTCTTGGGTAGTTGTTTGAGGATGGAAATGTAAGAACGTAGATACTCAAGGCGAGAAATATGATATGCTGTATTTAGCGTAGGTATTTTATTTGACTTCGAGTTTTGCATGCTTAAATTAAATAGAATCGTATTTGTAATTTATCTGTATCATGCTCGTAAATGCAAGGATTTCCAGCTTTCAGCTACACTCTCAAAAAGACAAACCAGAATACATCACCCCACTTTTACTTAATACACCAGAAATACCACCGAAGTACCGCGGTATCTTCTTACATGTTTCCACCGATTGTTCAGCTACTGTAGACTTCAGTTGATTATTCCGTAAGACAGCGGCTTCTACCTAAAATCGGCTTTGCAATATGTCCAAGTATACGTACTTTCAAATTAACTGTTATTGTCGCCGACCACTCCCAGGCAGTGCACACCCAAAGTATTCGGCAAGCCCGTACCCATTTTGCAAACAATCAAGACATGAGTATGAGCATAGAGAGAGGTGTGGCTTATACTTCAAATTCTTCTCTTCTTTTGTAATGGGAATCTCACTGTGATGAGTGTAATTGTGGAGTTTAGCAAAACTTGGCGAGAGTCACCGGCGACCATCCTAAAGATAAAAAGGCTCTTGAACGTCTACTTGAAAATGAATATCATCAGTCTCGAGCCTCTTCCTACTTAATAGCCAGACAACATCCCAAAGATCTCTAAGAACTTTGAAGGCGTTCAGTTCCACCACCACTTCACCATCCAAGATGCAATTCACCTCATTAATTACTCTCATGGCTACATGTGCTAGCATAACAGTTCATGCATCAAGTGGAGCAAGATATCCTTCAGTCTGTGGCTATAGGCTTGTCAATGATTTCCGTACTATATCCCCCTTAGCACAATACAAAACTCCAGTTAACATAACCGTCCAGATTACACACAAAGTCAGATCGCCAAAATAGTATGTGGTAGAACCGACACTTGTGAAGGAAAAGAGTGGAACACCGTCTTCCACATGGATTTGACTGGTCATTGGGGAGGATATCAGTTTTGCAGTTCGGGTTGTTATGGCTATTTGGACAATGGGCTGGATATGGCTGCTTGTCATTAGATTGGGAGGAAAGCGGTGTTGATTAGAGATCTCGAGAGATGAGGTGTTTATGGGTGACGGGGATTGAGCGGCGTGGGAAGAGCTTCAATTTGTGCTTTTCAACCTTAACTTTTGCCTAATTTTGTAGTTATCACGATGCATTGCTTGCTATTCAAAGGAGATTACTCGTTCGATCTTTATTTTGAATTGTTAAGTTAGTTACTTCTAACGAGATTAAAGGTTGGAATCTTCTTCGACTCCCAGTGTAATGTGCATATATTTTCACGGTGAGGTATGGTGAGTTTGTAAAAATCGTCCCATTAAACGCAACACCTATGTCTGCAATTAGATCAGCCTACTGCCCGCAGAAGACTCAGAGATAAGTCTTAGACTACTTGGAATTCAAGACTTATGATATCTACCTAAACAGTACTCATATTGCTTTAGAAGACAGCCGGAACTCAAAATATGAGGAGAATATTGGAATGGGAAAACGTAAAGGTGCCGAAGCTCTTTTATTGTACAGAACAATACTTTAAGAACCTCAGTACAGGTTAAGAATGTCCATCCGTTCAATCTTTGGGACTAGATAATAATTCGAGAACAACCCATCTGTCGATCTATCTGCACATATATTGAGTTGTTTAATCCAGATCATGCACCTTTCGCTTTTGTTTTATGTAGTTGAAGCTCCATGCACGTATTTGTAGCTTAGAGTATTGATTTCTTTTTATCCGTGCGGATAATGCTCACCCGTATTCGGAAAAGGAAATGTCATTTACGGTATCAATTTTATACATCGTCTTTATACCAAGACGTTGAATAAAATGCCATGTGTGTAGATTTCATTAGAGAGCGTAGAGAAAACGCGAGGCATCCGATCACCCTTAAATGAGTACACTTAAACACGCAGGGTATAAAGCAAAACCTCTTTACAGACGAAGTACTGTTCAAGGAATTATATGTCGCTGCATTTGTGACTAATGAAGATTTGATAAGGCCATCTTGTAGTTTAATATACATGTATCCAAGTGGCCAACTCCATATGAGGGGTGTATATTTACTATCTGTACAAGAAGCATTGTATTGCTCCCAAAAACACCTAACCATAACTTTATATCCTCATAACGCCGTGGTATGCATTAAAACATTATCGTACTATTCCTTTCGTACAGTCCAACCGGTCCTGTGTTGAGAATGCTGGACAAGCAGGCCCTTCGTCTCCTCGCTTCTTCATGCCCCCCAGAAGCCAGTCAGTCAAGCCAACCACTTTAGCTCCAACTCCCCTTTCCCAATTACCCCCGTGCTGGACATGCTCAATTGTATGGCTGACGACTCTCCCTTCTTCATCAAACTCGAAAATGAACAGTCCCGTGAATTCTTTTCCATCATCACCCTTGCTTCCTCCTAGCCACTCAGTAATTTTATCTACGTTCTCGCTTGCACCAATCCCTTTGTAGAATTTCCCCGTACCTTGGTCCTTAGTCTTCTCAATTGTGCTCCAGCGAACGATGAGCTGTTCAGGGCGTGTGACTGTCTGAGACGAAGTCTGATATGCCGTGTCCGGTTTAATCATCCGCTCTGATATGATCTTAAGCTTCACATTTCCAACGAGAGGAACCCGTCCCCAGGCGATAGGAGATGTCCAAAGTGCTGCAGAGTATGCGACCCTGCCAGTAACCGTGGGCAGATGGGGGTGGGTTGATGGGAATAGATGAAGAGTGATTTGCGGAGACAAGATCTCTTGTGGCAATGGGGATTGTAGAAGAGTTGGAAGTCGTTCTTGAAGTATTCTAAGAGCTTAGAAAGCGTTAACAGGGTATTTAGAGCCGAAAAATTGGTATGCATACTTTTACCTAGCTTAACCGTTCGTTCGTCTGGCGGTTTGCGCTGATCTTGACCACTTGAATCTGGCATAGAAGGTCGTGGTGCTGAACCGGTAAACCATATATCTGGCAGAACTCTAGGACCTGGATTGGCCGTAGCCAACCATCTTGGGCTTGCTGTTACTGAAGTTTTGGGGCAAAGGGATGGCCGAGAGCTCCGTACCGTGGAGGGGAATTTTGAGACATTCCTAGGAGCGGAGCGTATGAGGTTTACAGAAGAAGCAGACATCAGCACAAATAGTATTTTAGATCTAGAGACATGAATGATTAGAGAGCTTAAGCTGCATAGCAAAACTTGATGGATGGTTGTTGTTATAATTTAAGAAAGTTAGAAAGTCAGAAAGTCGAACCATGCCGAAATGTGTAAATCTTTATCGTGCTTGGCAAAGGCGATAAGAATCCAGGGGATAAATCTATTCACGTCATTGCAACTAAGCTGAATGTGAATGAACTAATGCTAGCATAAATTTGAGCGTCGTTTTTGAAAGATGACATGTATAATTATTGATGCATCAATGACATAAACTATCTAATAGGAGTTTTACCAGAGTTAACAAAGAGCTAATCAGTAATAGTTATAGTGATTCCTCAGGCCAACATTCAGGCATTCACTTACCACTTACCAGCGCGCTACTGTAGACTGGCGCATCCCATGTCATTCAAACGTCTGTACAGAACTTGAGCTACGATAAACCTCACAACTTCACACCACCACCCACGCTGTCCCATCTCACTTCCTACATACCAAACAACCCACAACCGTAATCTATATCTATAACTACCGCCATCATGAATCCAGAGTAGTAAGCTCCCCTTACTGCAGTATCTGCTGCCAACAGGCATCCTCCTGTCAGCGAGACTGGCTCAGAATACAAGTAACTGACTGTTATGACCATAGAGTTTCATTGATCCCACTAATATTCACAACCATATTCGATAGGCTGGCTGGAGAAATCGATGGCCTACTGCCCTCGCGATTACGGAACTTATACTTACGGCACAATTAGATACGACTACCTCTTCAAGCTCCTGCTCATCGGAGACTCCGGTGTAGGCAAGTCTTGCTTGCTTTTGCGATTTGCCGATGACACATATACCGAGAGTTACATCTCGACTATTGGTGTTGATTTCGTACGTTTTGTTATTCTGCGGATTTGGAGGGGCGATTATTGATACTTGGCAGAAAATCCGCACAATCGAGTTGGATGGCAAGACCGTGAAGCTACAAATCGTAAGGAATTATGCAAGGGAATACTAGGCTATATAGCAGGGCTAATGGGATCACAGTGGGATACTGCGGGACAAGAGCGTTTCCGAACCATCACTTCATCATACTACCGAGGCGCCCATGGCATTTGTGTTGTCTACGATGTTACGGATATGGATTCATTTAACAACGTCAAGCAATGGCTGCAAGAGATCGACAGATATGCCACAGAAGGAGTCAATAAGCTGCTCGTAGGCAACAAGAGCGATATGTCAGACAAGAAGGTGGTTGAGTATACAGTCGCAAAGGTATGTCACATGTTCAACATCATCTGCCACAGTCACCACATCATGTGGGGATTTTACAACTACTAAGTCCATGACTAATATACTCGATAACAGGAGTTCGCTGACAGCCTTGGTATCCCATTCCTTGAGACATCAGCGAAGAATGCCAGCAATGTTGAGCAAGCTTTCTTGACGATGGCGAGACAAATCAAAGAGCGGATGGGCACCACCACTGCCAACAACAAGCCAACGGTACAGGTCGGACAAGGACAAGGTGTACAGTCAGGATCAGCAGGTGGATGCTGCTAGATTTTCCTTCCTCGCTGCAACGGCTGGATTTCTTTCTCTTTTACGCATTAGAACGACTGTCAAATTTTTGCCGGCCTCCCACTTGCATCCCAACCTTTTCATATACCATCGCAAGTACGGTACTTGAGGACAAATACACTGCAACTCTTTTCACGCAATGATAGGCGTATAGATACCTAACTTAATGAATGGAGGGTTGGTGGGAACCAGGAGATTGAGCGTTTTTCTGGCGTGTGTGAAGGGATAACTTGGTGGGCTGGATTGTGTTATTGTTCCTTTCTCTCATACCTCGGTTCTGCCTGCTTTGATGCACTGCGTTTGTCCTTTTCATAGCTTGTCCATTAGGAGAAATGGGTGATCATACACAGAAACTACCTAATTGCATTTTTTTGGTTTTAGTTGTGATGTTGACTAATCATATTAGAAGATGTTTATGCTACCTAGCCTAGGCTCCGATCCAGGTTGGCAAGGCACCCTCTTGACTCCAGTACCTAAAGTTTACCATCTCAAGGCATTAGATCATACGGATGGATGGAGACGCTAAACTCGGGATTTTTGATCCGTACTCAAGTGCAAACTCAAGCTACTCCAATGAATATAAATGTGACTGAATTTGAAAATTTCCTCACGCGTCTAATTGACAGCACAGCTCAGCCCAGAATCATCACACCAAACACCTTTCACATTCTATGTTTTTTCAAGAGTAGCGACGCATAAACAGATGGCAGCAGCCAGGAAGATAACAGGTTCTAGCCGGAAAGTAAGAACAATAGCGTAAAGATTACTTTTATGTTTCTGCATATAGCGCTTGACCATCGCCATGTTCTCTAAGAGATCTGATTGTTGTCTGCTTAATACAGCTTTTATGTCCTAATGCTTGTATACCCTGGAAAGACATTTACCAATGTGAAACAGGCCTCAGGTCGCACGACGCTCATTGATTTATCCAGAAAGCTTGTGTCCACCTTGATATTTTCATGGCCAACTGAATCTCAGCTATCTTTTCTGTGAATAGCCAGTCTGGCAGGGCTAGGAACAAAAAGAGTAGAGTTGTCCAATTGTAAAAGGGTCTCAACATGGAGTTTATAACTATACGACCAAAACACACAGAGGCAGCAGTTCTTCACTTTGGTGGACTATTATACAAAAAAAACCCTATTTTAGTCAGTCCTGTTAGTATATCAGATCGTATGTTTACTGTAGATCCCCTGTCCCATACACCCCTTTCCTCCTGATTATCAAGAAAGGGTACTGTTAGAAGGTAGGCAGTCAGTCGCAGAGACAGACACCTTGTTATATCCAGAAACAGACTTAGCTCAACATAGAATGCACAAGTCTGAAAGAAAATATACACTTCTATCATCCACGACACATCTTATCTCTCTGGTCTGAATCTTAAAGTTAACTAGTACTCGCAAACTGAGCTTGACTGTCCTATAAAACTACTTTGTCAGAGTCCTCTGTGGGTGGAGAAGTTGCCAAGCTTTCCATGAAGTTGAATAAGTAAAAATCTTTATACGTTAAAGCTCCTCCTCAGACTATGGGCATTGTGGCTGAATCCCATACAGTATAATACAATCGCTGAATCTGGAACTCTAGTTTTTCTTCTTTCGAAACAAAGTATGTTTGGAAGGGTTCGCTTGAGCCCCTTTCCCTGCAGCCACCCTTTTTCGCTTGAGTCGCTTTAGTTCACAAGTTCAGCCGCACCCTATCTCAATTTCCACCTTTACAGACGAATATGCTCATTGGGAAAGCAGTAGCGAGCCAAAACTGGCCATAGTCCTTGTAATTGGCCTAAGCTCGTGTACTTGGTTGCTAGCACTCGTTGCCTCGACAGCTCGAGCATAATACTTGGGATTCCTGGCGGTGCGGAAGCGAACAAGGGTGACGAGCTTAACAAGTATCCAAACAAGCTATTATGCGAGAAGCTTAGTATCATCAGTGACCTTCTCGCATCTATGTTGCCAAGTGGTATTGCTTTAGCACTAGGCATACTGGACGAAACAGCCACAGCGGCAATACGAATAGAGAAATGTTCGCTACAAGTATTCTAGTCACATATTGCTGTGCTTCATTTCTCTTCGTTGTTTTCTTTCATTCGCTTCTGGTTATCTTTTTGATAAATCTTAACTCAACATGTTTGTACTCAAATCTTTTTCAGGAAGATGCACTCTTAATATTCTCGCTGTTGCATTATATGCTCGAGCGGCAGCTGATAGTTTCGATCCAAACACGTCTCCAACAGGGGAAGGTTGCGTAGACCCAAAAGGATTCACGGATTGCTTTGCAACTAGTGCCAACAACTTAGTTTCTTGTGGCGAATTTTGCAAGACACAAAACACGCTCAATTACAATGACTGTATTCTGGGGTGTGGGAAGACCCAGTTGTCGAGAAATTTGGGATGTTGGATTCAGAGCTGCTGGAATCAAGTAAGCAGTGCAATAAGTTTGGACAGCAGGTTCAAAGATGTGTTTCTGACTAGAACTATAGGTCTACTCGTGCGAGTACCAACTTACAGCAATCCAATATTTAAAGATGAATAATCTGGTCCAGGGTCACCCTGACAATGCTATTCCGTTTTATCCCGCTCCCGATGGAGCAAGCGGTTCATGTTGTGAGTGAACCATCAATATCTTGCTGCCTTGTAAGCTATAGCTGATAATACTGACTATAGCGTGCAACCTGGGACATGTGTACGGCAATTCATCCTTCATAAGCTTTAACAACGCATGTCTCGATCCCGCAACGTCGGGCGATAGTGAGGTTCTCAACAATTGTCACTGTTGTGAATTTTCCGTGAAGGTATCAAAGTAGGTAGCTTTTCCATCTCTTATGTACTTAGTACTTAGGATGCGCTTGAGATACATGGAGAATATATCATTAATCATAGGCTGATGGGTGAGTTAGCATTATAACCTCTTGTCCTAAATCGGATCTCACCAACCTCGCGGACATCAGTAGCTTGATAAGCAACACTCAAAATCTAATCAGTGACTCTGCAACCCAATGTTCAGTCTTAGAAACTAACCCAGGATTATGTATCAACGAGTACAAATTCCCTTACGCCAATGAGACTGTACTAAACCCACTCAACTTACCATCGCTTGGAACCGAGCCTGTAACCAACTTGCCCGGGAATGCATTCACGGAGCCAGGGGAGGAATCTTTTACGTTGAGCCTGAAAGGATTTTCAAGCGTAATTTCCCTGGCGCCATTCACGACAACTGCTGGAGCTGTGACAGGAACAATAAATGGAAACGCGATCGCTACTGCTACTGGTTCGGCAACTACTAAGGTAGAGGCGGGAAAGAAGCCGAGTGCTACATCTGGGGGTACAGCGCAGACTTTAGTTCCTGGTAGTGCGGCCACGAGGAAGGTGTCGAAGATCTTTTCTTTTGGAGGTATCTATGTACTGCTTTCTGTTTGGATTTTGCTGTAAAAGACAGAGGAATCAAATGCCATAGCTAATACATGATGAACTGAATCAATGACATGAGTTTCATTTAAGAACAATTAAGACTAAAATAAAATTTAATCAGATTCGCACGGCAAGATAAACACTGTCGGTTTGAAATATCGTGTTCAAATATGGCTCGCTTAATTACGTTTGAAAATGGGGTGTTTAGGTACTCAGCAATATTAACTTCTTACTAACTTCCAATTATACTTAACAACACGAGTGTTTATCAGTATATAACGTTAGAAACTTGAGCGATAATGTATATGAAATGCGAGCGGATGTATACCACTCACATTACTAGACCCCTTAGCCATACTGCTAAGGTGTGTTTTGTTAAATTTCATGTTAATGCGGCCATTACTTTTACGGTAAAGAGTTGCAAACTCACGTCAGCGACTTAGTGAAGACTACGAAGACGTTTCCTGAAATACATCGATGTAGCACTCTAGCACTTGGAGCGTTCTGGGAAATCCAATGTTGGTTATTATAAATTAGAATCTTTTTAGTAGTTGCTAAAGCACTGATTTTATTGGCCCAACCTGCGCTGAGACTTAAAACTTCAAAGCAAAGTGATCGCTTCCAAAACCAATAATTATATATATTTTGAAACAATAAGAATGGTAAGCTTGTAACTAGTTAATGGCGAGAAGTTGAATTTAGGGAATAAATGTAAAGTTAAGATGATGATTCAATTCTAAAGCGAGTGTCTATTTGCTGAATTCTCATAATGCAACGAACGTAAAGACTAAAACCACGAAACCTGAACTCCGAACGCCATTCTATGCTTAGAAACAAGAAAATTCTTCTCCCCAAATACGCTTAGCACATTCAATGATGATCTGAAATGCACAATAGTCTGTCGGGTGAAACACCAACCGATGATGTCACTATACCCCTAAGACCATATATTAAAAACAGGTAGCTATATCTTTATCTCCTAGTCTACATGGCCGATTTTTTCCAGTGCACTATATCTAATGTTAGAAATCTGTTATTACCTCACTGGTGACGGGCTATACAATAAGTAAAAGTCACACTTACAGGGTTTTCTAAGCTACAACTTTGACGCTTGGCGGCTCCTGAGTCAAATATCCAAATGCAGCTCCCATACAGATTTCTGCTATTCGGATTATCTTTTGGAGGAGGAAAACATTCCTAAGTTTGAGAGGTATTAGGACTAACTCTAGTCTTCCTAGGTGCGTAGGAGGTATGCTTACTATTTTTTCAGTAGGCATTGAAGGCGGTACATGGGTGCCAAAACCTGCTTCTGCTACCGGCGAGGCACTAGCTCCCAATAATATGCTGCTAACTGCCAAGATAGTGGATAAATTGATAAAACGCATGCTGGACCAAAGTGCGTCTGGAAAAATGAATTTGTGGGAACCAAGAGCATAAATGGGCAAGTCGGGTGCCAATAGTAATGAAAGGAAGAAGGCGGTATTGTCGTTAGAAATAATGAGATGGGCTATTCTAAACACGTAGTGTATCTAAGCCTTTATACCTTTTGAGCAACGACAAACATGTCAAAGGATCTAACAATAGCCACACTTTCCAATCCTGAGAGAATTAGGTTCCAGGATACCAACAGGAGTCTTGAGTGGGAATATGGATTGAGTGCTCAATCCTCCTATCTATCCAACTATAGAGAGTTTATATCCTAGAGAGAAATACTAATATTCAATGAATAGGGAAAGAGTAAATTAAAACCCCTACTTATTATAGAAGAAAAAGAGGTAGTATCATAAATGGAGTCATTGAGCAAAACCATCGTTTGCGGTTATCACTAAAACTCAAGTTCTTCTGACCTAAGTCTAGATAGAGACTGGAGGGTTAGAACAGAGGAGCATCAGGATCATGGCGCAAGTTCACAGACCCTCCTAATCTTGTTGGTATACTAATCTTGTTGGTATACTATTCTTGGATATGTACTCGAACCAACAATTCCTACGCAAGCATTGCCTGATACTGGTCGGCTAAAATGTCGAGGTTGGTTCCAACATCCTCATGATCCTTGTGATGTACAGTGCTCCTCCCAACCGTGGGTGGCAGACATAAGTGAATCCTAAGCCAACACCACTGCATGTTGCAATACATTGCGCCTTATGTGCTGCTCCTTTCTAACCTACAGGATACATAGAAGTGCAAATAACCCTGTTGCCTTTCTCCTCAGAGTTTCAGATTGGTGTTGCCTCACAATGGAAGCCAGATCATGGTGTTAGTCTCAAAGGACTATGATATCCACGGTCTTTGCTACGTATTTTATCTCAAAGTGTTCGACTTACAAGGTGGCTACTATAAATGGGCGGCTCGAGGCTTCCTAGGTATCGTGAGAATGCAACTAGTTCAAGTCAAACCCAATGTGCTATCCAAAGTAGATGAGGATCAACTCAGAGCCCAGTTGTATTGCTTGATTACTTATTCAAAGTAGAGAAGCTCAGACTTCTAGCATGGCATTTGACGATTGCCCCCAACAACAGAAACTCTTCTTCCTCCTCCAGTCACGTTATCTACTGTGAAGTAGGGCCCCACGAAGCCCCCCTCTTTCTCCTCCCCCGCATTCACGGCCCCGCACAGGTTCATCCGGCAATTGGAATTACCCCGTATCTATCTATATACAGTATCCCAAACCTGTGGGGCTTTTGGCAGGGCAATTACAGCACATATGTTAAATTTGCCCCTATTGTAACCCTTTTACAGTGATCGGTAGGTATCCAACATATGAGCTGCCGGAAGCGTGACTCCTTAATATTCGGATCTTAGCTACGTCAAGACGTTCTAGAGGTCTTGCCGCACCAAATATATCAAATGATACATCCATAGCACTGAACTAAACACTGATTAATCACTCGACAAACCGCAATGGCTACACAAACAATTTCCGTTTCAGAGACAAAGACAAAGACCTGGCACTTTGTGAACACCATCAATGGCGCATCTAGTAAAAACAGTCTTTCCCACCATGGAATTGACCCATCTACGAAGAAGCAGCTTTGGGGTGTTCCAATCGCTACAGAAGAGGATCTAGAAAAGGCCGTGGCAGCTGCTCAAGATGCCTTCAAAACATGGTCTAGGACCTCGTGGCAATCTCGACAAGAAATTCTTGCCCGCATCCGTCAGACTCTAGCAGATCAGGCTGGTGAAATGTCCGAAATCCTGTCACAAGAATGCGGGAAGCCGGTGAGTATAGGCACGAAAGCTACATCTATAGCAGAATTAACTGGTGATTTGTAGCCACAGTTTGCAGCATTAGAAGTTGACGCCGCGATCAAAGTAATTGACTGGCATGGTGCGGCTAACTTATAGTCCTTTCACAGGCTTGAATATTGCTAATCACGATTTAGCTAAAACGAATCCGCTGACCGAGAAAGTCATCCAAGATGATGACGAGCTGCGTTTGGTTCTTAAGTATGAGCCTATTGGAGTTGTAGGCGCAATTTGCCCTTGGAATTTCCCACTTGTATTGTCGGTAGTCAAGATTTGTGGAAGTCTGCTGACTGGCAACGCCATAATAATCAAACCTTCGCCATTTACGCCGTACAGTGTCTTGAAATTCGTAGAATGGGTGCAGCCAGTGCTGCCATCAGGGGTTTTACAAGCTCTAAATGGTGATGATAAGCTTGGTCCATGGATTGTTGCTCACCCTGGCATCCCTAAGATCAGTTTCACCGGATCTACAGCCACAGGCAAGAAGATTATGCAGGCTGGAAGCAAGTATCTGAAGAAAATTACACTAGAGCTTGGAGGTAATGATGCAAGTGTGGTGTGTCCAGATGTCGACATTGCGAAAGTTGCACCTCAAGTTGCTCTTGGGGCATTTTTCCACTCTGGCCAGGTATGCGTTGCTTCGAAGAGAATCTATGTACACCAGGACATATATGATGAGTTTTTGAAAGCACTCGTAAGTGTTGTTCAGTCGTGGAAGGTTGGTGGTATCTCGGAAGAAGGAGTTATGTTGGGACCTATCCAAAACGAAATGCAGTACAACATTGTAAAGGGATATTTTGAAGACTCAATCAAAAGAGGTCTTAAGTTTGCCCTTGGGGGTAAGATTACTCCAAGTGATGGATATGTTATCCAACCCGCTATCATCGATAACCCCCCAGATGATGCAATGGTTGTCACTGGAGAGGCATTTGGTAAGTTCTTCCTAAACTGAATGTTGGCCTAATCAAACTGATCAAATAACAGGACCAATTGTGCCAGTACAGCCTTGGACTGATGAAGATGCTCTCATGGAGAAAGTCAACAATACGACTAGTGGGCTTGGAGGCACAGTCTGGTGCGCCGATATGGATCGAGCATATCGTCTTGCAGATCAATTCGAGAGCGGGACAGTATGGATCAATAGCTTTGGAAAACCACTGCCGCAAGCGTTTTTTGCCGGACGTAAGGAGAGTGGACTTGGAGGAGAGCAGGGCGAACAGGGTTTGGTGTCATTCTGTAACATCAAAGTTATTCACCAGTATAAAGGTGATGTTGGAAGAGTGGTAAAATCTTAGTTGGAAGTAGAATATCTGATAATTATTCCTTACAAGCGCATATCCTATGAATATCTCAATTTTTGCGTAATATTTGGAGATCAACAAATTTATCATAGGCGGCTTTTAAATCCAGTCTCCTCTTCATCTGAGTAGCAGCCTTGCAACATCTCCCCCAACTTGAAACATTTTTCCCATCCAATATCTAGCATTAGTTGTCCCCGTCTGCTTCGAAACTGTAGATCGTAGTCATCATCATCTAATAAATCTAGTTCTTTTAACCCTCCGATCACTAATACACTATCACCCCCATCTCTTTTTGGCCAACCCAAACCGTAAGCAAAATTAATCCAAATCTCAGTCATCCGGGTAGCCAATACACAGTCTCGAGCATCCATATGCTCAAAGAAGTTCTGTAGAAGATATGCGACGTCCAGCTCGTGAGAAGCGAGGCCTTTGAAATGGCCATTGAAAGGGTTTAGCTTTTGATTGTCAGCTCTTGTCCAATCTTCATAAACATATCGGCAAAATGGGGCTCCTGACTTGGTGAAAGTGGTATCTGTACGCCCTAGGCTTTGCCCCGTCACTCTTGCTATGTTTCCAACCCTTGAGGACTAAATGGACTGGAAGGTAAAAGCGCAGATCTGTTATCAAAGCCAAAAGTCCGGCTCTTGACTCCTCAGGGCTAGGCTTTCCCGCAAGACTATACGCTTGAAGGATTTTATCCCTATCGTTTGCATCTAGTAATGAGTTCATGCTATCATGGAGCCGCTTCATTGCCATTGGGTCATCTAAAACCGAGCCTTTTAATACTGATCCCTAGGATTATCAGCTTGATCTACTCAATTCTTAAGGGTAGAGATGACAACATCGTGAAGAGTATCCCCAACAACAATTTCTTTGCACCAACACGGCTTTCCGGTAGGATCATTGACATTACCCAAAATTCCTAGATTCACTTCCTTTACTAAAAACTTCCCATCTATCGCCGGACTCCAGTGCTGAAACATGGGCAATCTGTTGGTCAATTCTTCTATACTCATGCTATAGAGCGCTAGTTTTCTCTCCTTTGGGGAAATATTATCTAGGCCTAGCATCTTCATGTTTCTGTCATAAAAGGAATTATGCCAACTTCTCTTGCGGATGCTGCGAAGTGTTGTATTACCGGACATCAAAATCGCCCTCGTAAACAGAGGAGTGTTTGATAGTAGATGTGTAGATATTGAAACTAGAATAAGAACAAGAATCAATATCAGAAGTCCACTATTAATTAACTTGGAAGAGGTGACACATACTTGCTCCGGCGGATTCTCCGAATGCCATAACTTGACTTGGATCACCTCCAAATCCTGCGATATGATTGCGGACCTCGAGTTACTTAGCTTAAAATTCACCGAGTAGGAGTCTATAGTAAAATACCCAGTTGAATGCACACATTTGGTCCCTGAGGCCATAGTTACCGTCAAGCCCTAACTCATCAGATGCTAGAAACCCGAAGATACCTACTCGGTACCTAGAATACACCCATCAGAATGTCGTAGCTCTTTATTAAAATAAACTTACGTGATGGCTACACCGATAACTGGTTTACCAAGCCCTACCGAGGCTTCCACGAGCCTTTGGAGATCTTTGGGTATACCCATTAGCACAGATCAAACACTATACATGTAAAATACCTACCATATTGCGGAAAAGCATTGCTACCAACAGAAAATCCACCACTATTATGATCTTAGCTGATAAGAACAATCATTACACAATCTGTGTCCGTACCCGTGTACCCTATCAAGGATCAGCTTCAAATCATGACTAGAGCATCTCATAAAACATACCATACCATCACCGGCAAAGCCCGAGAATCTATCAATTTATCTATTTGTGGCACAGTAATAACAATATTGAGGCATTCAAATTCAGACTGAAGTATCTCATCATGCTCCAACTTCACATTTCCTACAAGTCCCAGATCATAATTCAAGCCGGCGGCATTCTGGGGACAACAAGGCCCAAATCTTGTAGCATCGAACACATCATCACTCAAGCGCTTGCTGAACATGATAGGATCCTGCCATCTCCCTGGTATTTCAGCAAACTTGATATTACGGAACTGGACGGTCTTCTGGCTCTTAGACGGTAGACCTCTGATGCAACCAAGAGTAGGATGATCGATTTGATCGAACATTGCTCGCCAAGTATTATTCAATGGGGGTTTTTTCTTTTCAAAATAATTTAGGCCTATTACGAACAGCAGATGATGAATTTGTTTCTCAATATTATTGTTCATGTATTATAAAAAGTAGTGAGCATTAGCAAGTCACAGGGTTGGGTAAAATGAGGGGGACAACTATGGGGAAGCGACACAGCATTCGTGGGGCTAATGTGGGACGTATGCAGGTTGGCTGCAACACCTCGTCGTCTGCCCAAGAATGATCATTTGGAAAGTGTTTACCTGAAAATTGAGTCTCTAGTGTTTCTGTTCCTATTTTTCAGAATATCCGTTCATTCGCAAAAATGTTGTCCCTCCGTGTTGCGCCCAAGTCAGTTCGTTTTGCTCGTCAATTCTCGTCCTCAGGTGCGAGACGGACGATAAACAAAATATGCGATTCAGCAAAAGAAGCCATCAAGGATATGCATGGAAGCTCAACTCTACTCGTTGGTGGATTTGGGTTCTCTGGAGTTCCAAACTCACTCATCAATGCTCTTCGTGACCGACCCGATCTCAGAGACTTTACTGTTGTTTCTAATAATGCAGGAATGCCAGGAGTGGGACTTGGTAAGTCTAAATGAGCTTTTATTGAATGAGGAAAATGTAGTAACATTGTCGCATTTAGGACAACTGCTGGAAACCAAGCAGATCAGCAAGATGGTCGCATCATTCATTGGAGAAAACAAAACTTTCGAACGCATGTACCTGTCAGGAGAACTTGAGCTCGAGCTCTGCCCTCAAGGAACCATCGCAGAGAAATGCGCGGCTGGCGCTGCTGGAGTGCCTGCGTTTTATACTCCAGCTGCATACGGAACAATAGGTCTGAAAATGAAATTCTTGAAACCTAAAAGTTTGTACTCACAATTGTAGTGCAAACCGGCCAGCTGCCTATGAAATATCATCCAGATGGAACCGTGGCGATCATGTCTGATGTAAAAGAGACTCGTGTATTCAAAGGAAAGGCCTTTGTAATGGAAGAAGCGATCGCTGGGGACTATGCATTCGTGAAAGTGGATAAAGCTGACAGGCTGGGAAACTGTCGGTTTCGAAAGGCACAGAATAATTTTAACGAGGTGATGGGAAAGAATGCTCAGATGACAATTGTAGAAGCGGATCATATTGTTGAGGTCGGTGAAATTGCACCAGAAGATATACATCTGCAGGGAATATACGTCAAAAGAGTTATTCGGTCTACAGAGGGAAAGAAGATCGAGAAGCTGACATTTGCTAAAGATCCAGAGAAGCTGCTAGAAGCAGGTGAGTAGGATGGAATTGCGGTCATCTAAAATATTTTGAATTAACTAATGTTGATAGTTGCTGGGGGAGATGATAAACGCGAGAGAATCATAAAACGCGCGGCAAAAGAGTTTCGGGATGGTATGTATGTGAACCTAGGAATAGGGATGCCACTGGCAGCACCAGCATTTTTGCCCGAGGGAATCGAGGTGATTTTGCAATCCGAAAATGGAATATTAGGGATGGGCAGATATCCTAGACCTGGAGAAGAAGACCCCGATTTGATAAATCCTGGAAAAGAGACGGTGACATTGAATATCGGTGCCTCATTGTTTGGTAGCCACGAAAGTTTTGGAATGATTCGAGCAGGTCGTATTGATCTAACAATGCTCGGAGCACTTCAAGTTGGCATGTTTGGAGGTATGAGGGATTTCACCAAAATACAAACAGAAAACTAATTCATAAACCAGACTTAGCAAACTTCATGCTTCCAGGTAAAGTAAAGGGCATCGGAGGAGCGATGGACTTAGTCGCGAATCCATCGCAGACCAAGGTCGTAATTACGATGGTACGTTCAGCTCGTTCAAAGAAAAGAGCCAAGTATTTACTCTTATCTAGGAACATACCGACAAGAAAGGAAATCCCAAGATCTTAGAAGGTGAGTTATTGTCAGGCTTTTATTTCAAGAGTTTTTGTGGTGGTAAGTTGAAGCAATGTGAGACTAA
>Ga0247734_1000221_pt1 | contig 51516 bp, 45 predicted proteins | sample UWRJL103311B2_FD_180933 | JGI IMG/M metagenome (GOLD analysis project Ga0247734, IMG submission 180933) | Plant litter microbial communities from Arlington Agricultural Research Station in Wisconsin, United States - UWRJ-L103-311B-2 | ecosystem: Environmental > Terrestrial > Plant litter >...
AATATCGATTTTGGGATGCATTGAGGCATTGAGTCACTCAGCCTTTGGGCTTGAGTCACCTTCTATCTCAACACCGACCATAACCCAACTATAAATCGGCTTGCGATCCAGCTTGCGTATAGCTTCCAAAGAATACAAGACACCTCACCATCGCATTTAAATTAGATGTTGATGATAGATTCCGAAAACATGGGTAACTACATCCAACCTTCACGTGATTTTCACAAGGCTCACTACATAGATACATCAATAGACCAGGAGGTCGAGTTCCAAGCTCGCGGAGAAACCTACTACTTAACTATGCTCCGCACGAGTGATAGCCCAGCTCTACATGCCATTTTGTCCAATCCCATCGTCAGCGACCGACTAATCCGCGTCCCAAAACCGTAACCCTTCCCCCCCTTCTTTCACAAACATCACAAACCCCATCTCCCACCAAGACTGACAAAAGTTGCATAGCTACACGCTAGAGATGGCAGAAATCTGGGCCACCACCCATCTAAACTCCAACGCTTCCCTTCTCTCAATCCCAACAGTAGAGGCTCGTACCGCAGCATTCTTCTCCCAAACCCATGCCATCCCGCTAAAGGCAATCCGTACCGCTACGGGCCAATACATCGGCTGTGCATCTCTAACACCACGCACTGACTTCACCGAGCAGCGAGTGGAGCTAGGCTACTATCTGGATCCCGCCTATCAAAGGAAAGGTATCATGATCGAGGCGGCGAAGGCGGCGATTCGGTGGGCCAAGGAGGAATTTGGCCTGGAGAAGGTGTTTGGGAGCGCGGATTGTGCGAATTTGGGAAGCAGGAAGGTGATGGAGAGGGTTGTAAGGGAAACGGCGACGGGTGAGGTGCGAGTGGGAGAGAAGTGGTACGACTGGCCGGTTGAAAAGTTGGTTGAGGGCAGGGAGGTGAGAAGTGTGAGTCGGACTTGGGAGTGGAATGTTTGATGGTAGTAGGGGAGGTATGGAAAACTGTTAATGGGGAGTGAGTTGTATGGGGATTGGAGAAGATAGTAGCCAATAGGATAGACTGAAAAGTGTCAATTTTGAAGTGTGTATCTAAATACTCGATGAGAAAGTCGTTGCTTAACAAAATCCGTACCTAATTCTCAATTCCTCTTGGCTTTGCATCGAGAATACTGTACTTCTTATTTGAAACCAGTAGCTTCATTTATATCTTTTAAGATCTCAGGTTATCGAGATAGTGTAAGGGTAATATGAGAGCTATCTCTCAAAACGAAGTGAAGTTCGGACCTTTCGGCTCGAGGGACGGGTAAACTTAGCTTGAATCCCGAGCCGAGTATAGGGAACATGGCTCCCTGAAATGACTCCCACTGTCACCACCAAGGAGTTGTGTTCTAATTTTAAACAAATGGCAAACAATCCAGAGCCCTTTAGTTTGAGCCAGGAGAAACATTGCAGGTTATATCAAGAGGAAGTGAAGTCTAGTTGTCAGCGGCTAATATAGCACAAAGATAATATCAAGTTATCAAGTCAAGTAGAGTCAACATGTACGTCTGGATCATATAAAGATTGAATTTAGTCATCCAAAGTTTAATTAATAATTCAATTTTGATTAACAATGGCCGGCAAATTTTCCAGGCAGAGTATAAAGCGATTTGTGGTTTATCAATCGGCCAATTACTCTGTTGGTTACTTAGTAGCCTTTTTCTCTCACCGTCTTGATCACTGAATTAATTTCTGTCTACTCAAATCATACCAATCTGTGACACTAGCGCGTATTTGGTAGCAGGCTTGATGATATCACATTCTAGCCTTTGAGACATTGAGAGTTCAGTGCGGGGTTGATGGGACGCTATCGAGGGGTAATGGTACAAGTACCTACGTCAACTACGTCAACATGCACTTGACGTAGGTGGTGGACTATTTTCTGGAAACTCTTTAAGTATTTGGTGCAGTCAGTCCATTTCATTGTTTTTATGTATTAGCTTCTGAGTCACTTACCCAAAATACCAAACACCCCAACACAAGCCTTCAAAATGTCAACAGAAGGCGGATCCGCAGTATGGCCCTCCAAATTGTCCATCTTGATCCGTAATTAACACAATCATAGCACACGGCACAGGAAGCCACAGATGAGCCCAAAACTTTTAACATCCAAATCCTCCCAGCAGGCTCAGCTCCCAAGGCTGCGACACACAAACCCAATGTTGGGGGCGAGCTCGCGCCAGGTCAGGCGAACAATGTAGCAGATACCACGTATGATGATAAGCCAGATGTGCATAAGGGCCTAGGAAGTGAGGCTGGGAAGGAAAAGGAGGGAAAGGAGAAGGACGGGGGCCATCAGGTCGAGATCAAGGGCGCAGCGGAGAGGGAGCCAGAGACTGCCGATAGTTTGTGATCCGTTACAGAGGGAGCTAGCTCTTGAAATAAAATAAGGCTATGCCAATCACATCCACTTTTGTCATTATATGAGACGGTTCTCTTGTTGCGATATCTGGTGGATCACTGGTGACCTTGAGACGTATCCGGGTATTCTTTGGATGTGCTGAGGGCAAAAGCTAGACCAGAGTCTATATAGTGACGACTGTATGGACGGAATGCCCAAGACTTTCCACATTATTCCAAAGAAACGAATGGATAAAGAAATTAGCAATCGCTCCTCAACGAGAGCAATATAGCTCTGAGAGTAATATAGCTCTGAGACTTCGTGTGCGAAGTCCTATACCGCCTGCTGGACTCTTGCTAGACGTATTACCTTATAATGGTACATATTTTTCCGGCCCCATTACATTTTGGTAGTACTCTTTGCCGTCTCATGGGTTTCCTGTTCCGGTACGACCCTTGATGATTCATCATAGCCTCTTTCTCAGTCCCAGTACTTGTGCTGCAAATCAATCCACTCGAACCAGTGCCCGGTCATCTATGGTGGAATGCTGGATAATGGGACTATGGAAAGCATGCTTCACAAAATGGCTTGTATTATGGTCGAAGAAGTTCTCATTGGGATCGTTTTGAGGTCTTGCCGTCTTCAACCAAAGTCCATTACCGATGTTAGCGGTATTCTTGTCCGATTAGCCTTCCAAACAGATGAAAGCAGCAACCAATGCCCCAGACCGGTTTTTTTCTCTGGCATGGCTTCTTGTAGCACACAGTGAAAATCGTTGGGTAATACAACAAAGGTACAGGTAACATTTGTGAGACTATAAATCCTTAGGTGCCTGGAGGACGAATACATCAACAAAATCAGGACTTGCTCACTCAAGTGATTAGCTTGGAGGAGATAGGGAAACATGAAAGAATGGCCAACGATTCAGATGTGGGGTTGAGAGTTACACTTCTGCTTGATGGTTATGATGGGACATTTATCAAGTAACACTACTCTGGCACGTCTAATGGAAGGCACGATCCAACTAGACCAAATATGCCTAGACACCAATGAGTATATATAGTTGATTAAGAATTTACTGTAGAAAAATAAGACAAACATGAAATTACTCTGGTTGTAATCTTTCCCTGGCAACGAGAAAGCTTCTTTCTCTTGAGGTTCGTCCCCTGGGCTTTCTTAGTGGGTTTCCCATAAACATTACTTTCAGACTAAAGATATCTTTTTGGGCCTGTTATGAGGGATAATTTTTTCTCTTCTTTTTCTTTTCAACGCAGTGTTTTTCCAATCCAATCTCAGGAGAAGCAATACAAGACGTCGCTCAATTTACATGAAAAACAACTGGTTAAAACTATACAATGATGAAGAGTAAATCTGGTCGCTGGCATCAGAAGCTGACTAATGAGTATTGCTTGACCTTTCCTCTTTTTGGCGTTATAAGTCTCAAGAAATCAGTCTTTGGTGTTTCCGTACATCTTTCACGGCAGGATTCTGCTCATTGCTCATTACATGGAAAGAACCAATGTCACCATGAAGCACAGACGAAGTTGGTTGTTGTATCCTGTACGGAGTACGGAGTAATATGTCGCTTAAACCCCCCTCCCTATCCCTGGTTATCTCATAAATAAAACCCTCTTTACTCCGTAGGTAAAACTCGTAATACGCCTTATATTTATGGGGCTTTAACTTCTCGACCAATAAGCAAGGAGGGTAAAACCTCGAATTTCCAAGAGCCAAGAATCACCTTTTCTTATTCGGCATTAGCTTATTTCTCTGACCAACCAGATCATCTACTTCGTAATTTATGAGATAAATCCCTGGAGTACTTCACATGTAGACAAAGCCACTTGGGTCTTGCAGATTCTGTTCCTGGCTTCTATTTCTTGATACTAGAATTGTAAAAGCCATAGTCCGCACAGCTTTGTTGCTTGCCTTTCTCGCTATGGACTTCCTCATGCAAGAAGCAGAGCTGGCTTACCCCGCTGTACAAATGCACAATTCCCCATTCACATCGGCTTTTGATGACTTGGCCAATGCTGCCCTAGATGCCTGGAAAGTCCCAGGTCTCTCGATCGCCGTAGTTGACGGAGAGTCCACGTTCTCAAAAGTAGGTAATGAGACCTTGCTATTAGCACAGTACTAATCAGCTAACCAACCCAAGGGATACGGGTTTGCAACTCTTCCAGATGTACCTGTAACCCCAGAAACAATTTTCTATTGTGCAAGTACTACGAAAGCTTTCACTGGCGCGGCCGCCTCGTTACTCGTGGATGACAATGAGCGCCATCCCGAGGTCCAATGGACAACTCCAATCTCACGTTTGATTCCAGACGACTTTGTTCTCCAAGATGACTATTGGACCCAGCATATCACTATTCAAGATGCATTGTCTCACCGCACTGGACTTCCAGCTCATCTTCTTGCTTACGATGGGAAGAATTCTACGCCAAAGGATCTGACGAGAGCTTTGCGTCATCTTCCATTGAGTCGTGAACCACGAACGGAGGTGCAGTATTGCAATTTGATGTACGTAGTCATATGCCATGTCATTGAAACCGTGACTGGTAGCTGGCTAGGAGACTTCTTCAAGAGCCGCATTTGGGATCCACTAGGAATGACATCGACTTTCTTTCAAATCGAGGATGTGCTCGCCAGTGGAAAGCCAATTGCTAAAGGATACAACTGGAATCCTGCGAAAGGTGACTTTGACACTGTGGCCTGGTCATCTGTACCCGGCGATGGAGCAGGTGGTATCTTTTCCAACGTCTTGGACTATGCAAAATGGATTCGCTCAATGATTGATAAAACGGGTCCGTTATCTCAAGCAGGATACAAGGCCGTCACCACGCCGCATATGATTTACGATATCAATCTCCCTGGCTACTCAGATCTATTATACTGCTATGGATGGACAACAGCTTTGTACCATGGGGAACGTATTCTCTCGCACACCGGTGGGCTCCAAGGATTCAACTCAGATGTCATATTCCTGCCAGATCGAAAATGGGGAGTTGTATTACTTTCAAACACCAATCCAACCGGTATATACGCCATTTATAAACTAAAGTACCATCTTATCGACGAACTACTTCAAATACCACAGAAATATCGTGAAGACTGGAACGCGAGGTAAGGTCCGAATTTCTAGTCTGAGTTAAGCCAACTAACCAAAAACAGAAACAGAAAATCTGTTGCAGACAGGGAGTACGCTAATGCGAATGCCAAGAAACAGCTTTTTCCAGATGCTGCGCATCTTCCACTTAGCCTTCCACTATCCAAATATACTGGTACATACTCTCATCCTGGCTACCTTACACTCACAGTTTCTATAAAAGCCGGATCGCTACATATCAATGCAAACGACAGAACATGGCCATTTGTCATCGAGTTTGAGCATGTCTCTGGGGAATATTTCTTGGTAAATTACTTTTTGAAAGGCGACGAAAACTCACCTATTGCAACAAAGATAAAGTTTGAAATTGGTGCAGATGGAACAGTAATTAGGATGGGCGGCTTGTTTGAGGAGAGTATGGCACCTGAGCTGATTTGGTTTGAGCGAACTAAAGTAGAATAAGGTTGATTATCTAAATATATAATAATTATGTTAATGTATTTTGCTTTCGGAGCTCGGTTACCAGGTGTCTATTAACCTATTACCTCACTCCTCGAGCTTCCGCCGATATTTTCAATTGGGAAACGAGTAAAATGACCAGCATTTAAGGCAAAACTCAAGTGAATTCCAGTTTATATTAGCATCACTTAGAACCTTCAAATCGCGCCAAGGTCAAAAAGAACATTGCCTAGTTTGGACATAGTTGCTAAAGCAGGCAGGATCACGCTTAAAATAAATACAAACAACAGTACTCCATCTCTCTCTTTAAACATCTAAAGCTATACAACATCAAAAGAGATCTCCCCCAACAATCATCCAACATAATCACCTCCCCAAACCCCATCAAGACGATATCTCTCTACAGATATTCATCCGCCAAAATCCGACAAGCCAAATCACTTTTCCCTACCCTTTCAACACAACTCGAATTCCAAAAGCCAGCAAACCGAAACCATGGGTCGCAAAGATCATCGCGTTCCAAAGTTTCTCGATGCCATGCACGCACTCACGTTCCCTGGCCATGTATACAGTTCATCCCTCAAGTGCTTGAAGTCCAGCAATAAGATCATTTCCTCTAGTGGAGGCTGGAGTGAGACTGCCCAGCACGGATGGTGTGGTACTACAAATGTAGGATGGATTGAGAATAGCCAAGATAGCTGGGGAGAGGTTGCTGGGTCTAATTGGGGCGAGGGCGATGGTTCGAAGAAGGGATGAGAGTAAGACTAAGAAATGGGAGTGGTGTCATAAATATCCGGGCACAAAGAGAAGAAGGCTTGTAAAGGGGCTGGATTTTGGTTCTAAATGAGAACAAAGATGATTGAACGAATTACCAGTAAGAAAATTTGGACGTATATGGCTGTGAGCTATTACTGATTGGTGGTACAGATGTCACTGGCTACTGCATGCTAGTATCTATGAGGTTTCAGTTATTTTGTTACTGAATTTGACGGGCTTGCTGATACCTCGAACTCATTATGCTGGCTGGATTACTTAGTTGTCATTTGCCACAAAAGAAAGAATACTCGGATGCGAGATAGCTTGTTAGTCTATATGCAAGTTGAGAAATTTACCAACTTTCATCACTAATGTTTCTGAAGCTCACCCTGGCATGAACTCAATGAGGGGAAGCACTGAAGTTGCGAGAAAATGTGTCAGTGCCCGAAATCTAACATAGCATCAAAATTGCCCCTGAATTCCAAATACCTGCATAGACAAGTGTAACTTGGCGTAATCATCTGGATTTGGTTTGGTACTCTCAATTTAGCTACCATTGCCACTCCCCGTTCGCTTTGTTATATTTCTAATTATTTGAGAATTACCCACCCATCCTAGCCTGGAGATTCACTCCACTAGTATTTGACCGAAGAAACTCTCCGGCCCGGGCTCTACCACATAATTCCTTGAGTCTCCAACCCACCCACTCAAAATCTTCTATTCCAAGATATACCTGGCCGCTCAGCCGTACCCACAACGCACCACCGCAAAACCCAATTTGTAAATAGGTGTCAAATTCCTTTACCGCTGTTATATTGAGCCATTTCTGAACTGCCTCTGCCTCTCCTTCTGCGAAGTCCGCTACCTCTGATGTTGCGTTGGAGGGAAATTTCAGTGGTAATAACACATTAGTGAAACAGCAATCAGTGATTGTATGCGTTCGGTTATCCATTGTGAATGTGCCTAAGATTTCCGCAACTCTTTGGCCGCCTTTGAGGGCGAGGGTGGTACAATAGTTCCTGATCACCTCCTCCCCGCCACATACTTCTCGCCGGAACTTGAGCGCGTCAGGCACGCAGAGATAGGGAGTGTAGTCAATCGTTGCTACAAATTCAAACAGACTGACGAATCGTGATTTTCCCGCTATTGGAGACTCATAGCCGTGTGAAGTTGGGATGGAGGTGCGGATCAGATGCTGATTTCGGATTGGGACATAAAACACAGCACAGCCTCGTGGGGTATAAAGCCATCTGGGCAGCATTAGTTTGATCTACTACATTGATTCCCTTGAAGAACCTATCAAGCTATGAGGGCTACTCACTTGTGGCAATTACTGACGAAAAAGTCGGGGCTGACTTTTCCAAGATGTGTTAAATCGATGTGCCCAATTCCGTGTGCTCCATCGATTAAACTCAAGATACCTAGCTCTCTACAGATGCTCACCAAGTCCTCCCATGGCACCCTCGCTCCTGGAAACGTCAAAAGGGTATCGAACATCGCAACTTTGACATTTTTCCCTTGCCGCCTCAGTTCTGTCACTCGTTCTCGAAATCGCCTCAATATCTCGGCATCTTCAATCGGGTAGTTTAAAACAATACTATTACAAGTCACCCGGGACAGCTCAGCAACACTTGCTAGCGTCTTCTCACAGGAATCATAAATGGTGCTGAAATGCACCACCACATCACTTTCCTCGAACTTCAGATTCCGTAAGACAGTATTTATTCCTGTAGTCGCGTTTGGTACAAAGACAACCTCGTTGTCGTGCACACCAAGCAGCGGAGTAACGGCTTCACGGGATCGGTCTATGAATTCTGGAAGGTCATAAACAATAAACGGATCCGGTCGTTCTTGGGCTAGTTTGGTGTATGAATCTTGAGCGTCGCGGACGAGTCTTGGATAGGCACCAAAAGAGCCATGGTTCAGGGGGGTGAACGATGATGAGAATTGGAAATGCTCATTACGCATTTGGCGTCCGAAAGCAGTCCTCCGATTTTCTGGAAACTGTACAGAATCCATTGCCCCTTGCAATAAAGGATACATTGATTCCAGGCTGTCTTTTAACTCTTGGTGAGGTGAAGTATTGGTGTAGTATGTAGTTCCATGCCAAAGTGGGGTGCGGATGCTGGTGCTCTCACCTGCGCCAAGACTATAACTTGAGATTTAAATGCGTATTCTTTACAACTTCGACTGTGCCATTTCCTCCATTGTATTCATATCACTTCTAGACGTGAAGGCTGCGATAGAGCGAAGCAGTAGCAGTATGTATTGGACGGCAAAACATAGCATGCTGTGCATCACGTGGAGCCCATCCAATTAAGCGAACTAATTTTAGAAACGTTTTTTAATCTTGTTATAGACAACCTTTTGTTTCAAGTTACCGCCTCGTATCCCCGAAGCTAAGAACTTTAACTAAATTATCATGGGTACTTCTTTAGGAGCCTTCCTTAAAAAAATCCTTCGCATATATCGAATTTGAGGTTGAGGTTGAATTGTGAGAAGGTAGAGGGAAACGTTCTAAGGCATATAGTGGTTGGAGGATGCTTGGCTAGATACCAGTTATAGCATTCATATTGAGGTTATCGTACAGACCAAATGCCTTTCTACCTAAACGCTGTTCGTTTTGGTTGGGTGAAATAATTTACCATCTAACTACTGATTCATTCAGGACCTTTTCCTTGGGGATAGGTAGAGAAAATGAGTTATGAAGTACAGGCTTGGGCCGTTAATAGAAATAAACTAAAAGTCCTAGAGCTTGACGTTACAAGCTCCAACTTTCGCTAAGAAATAGGGGCACAAAGTAAAGTAATTTGTGCTGTAAGATCACGTGCATAGCTGACTTGTAACAAGCCAGCACATTCCCGTCGGCGAATTGAGTTTTCGGTTCCAGCGGTCCGGTTTTGATCGAGTCTTAGATCTGCAACAAAACGCTCCTTAACAAATCCTGATTCGAGGATTGCCAATGTGGTGATTCGTTCGTGAGATGCGGCCCGGGTTTGGCCTTTGGGGGATGCTTAGCTGACCGTGCGTTTCATCGGGATGGCCGAGCAGCTAGCTGGGTTATAAATAACTACGAAAGTACACCGTAGAAGGAGGATTCAAAGATTATGATTATGAGTAGGTAGTAGCTAGCTGTTCGGCAACAACAACTCATAGATAGTATTAGCACTAGCGACCATCAAGTAGCAGTTGGTGAATTGCGAGTAATTGAGTCAATTGCATTTGCCTTTTTTAAACCTTCTTCAACGCGGCACTTATTCGAGTCCTGTTACTCCTCTTATTCGACTTTTCTACAAAGGCAAATAAGCAACATGTGTCGACAGCAATATTGTGTATTAAACTGAACGGAAATAGGGGGCTGACACGTGATGATTAGCTCCCTTGCATGATCCTTTCGGCTCCCACCGAAATTACTGTAACGTCTGCGAATATCCATGGCGTTGATCATCAGCTACAGACCATTTACCTCTGTACAGATCTTTCAAACTGTTTTGTTGCATGCCGCAATTCATGAGGCTTTGAAACGGATCCAGCCGTACTAACATTTGCCGCAAATCTGCAGTAGTTTTTGTGGGTTGAGATGATGGAAGCGCTTACTTTCGATATTGTACCAATGAGCTCCAGAGCATTGCACGGTGCCCCCATACCTCATTATCAGCGGAAAGATCTTCTCAGGGAAGCCGAAACCCCTACTAGTAGTCAAATAATTTGCGGAAATAATTTGATGCGAGTGTGGTTTGTTTATATCACGTGTCTGATTGCACTTAAAGCTGACAATGGAGCACAAGGACAGGTATAAATCCTTCCTTGGGACCTGCAAGCAATCCCACCGTCTCTGACAATCTCGGATCCCATGGAAATCGTTCCGCATGACAATCAGCAGGGCTTGAATATCGATACTTCCAGACCGTTAGCACGAGTGGAAAATATGCCAACCACCAGCAACACCTTCAAATATCAGCCCTTGAGCAATGATAATAGCGAAATCCGACTATTCAGGATCACGGGTGGAACCCCAGATGAGAAGATCGAATGCATCCTGGAGACGGTAGCAAGATCCTCTGCTCCAGAGTATAAAGCATTGTCATATTCTTGGGGAACCCTCTCCCAAGACCATGAAATTGTTGTAAACGGGTGCAGCTTTCTCGTCACCGAGAACCTCTTTGCGGCACTTATGCAACTGCGGCCAACCTCACAAGATTTGCTCCTCTGGATTGACGCAGTTTGCATAAATCAAGGCAGTGCCGATAATGAGAAAAGCGATCAGGTTCGTGAGATGAGGTCTGTTTATGAATGTGCTTCCGAAGTACTCGTGTGGCTTGGAAATGCTTCTACTACCAGTAGACTAGCTTTCTCGTACATTCATGATATGACAGGACTTTTTGCTACGGATGGGAGTATTGATGATTGCATTGCGGATCCGCATCGTTATGGTGGCCTGATGGCATTGCACGAACTACTCCTGCGAGACTACTGGAAGCGCATGTGGGTGATACAAGAAACTTGTGTGGCCAAAAGTGTGACGGTACATTGTGGTACTGATTCAACGGGCTGGAATGAACTTGTTGCAGCACAGACTGGACTTGGAGACCACGAACCAGCCATGCTAAATTTCTCGTCAAGGTACAAGTTAGGCATGGCTTTTTTGAATCAGATATGGACCAGCGGCGCTCTTGGAATGAAATCTGCGAGTCCACTCATTGAGGAACAGGGGCGGGACCCGACACTATATGAATCATTGCTTCACCACTGTGGCAAAGTTTGCTTGTATCCAATCGATAGAGTTTACAGCATCATCGGTCTCACGTCCGCCAGGCATGATGCGCGCTTTGTGATTGACTATAATCGTGGTGTGCGGCGAGTTTTTATCGACGTTGCACAATATACCATCCTCACTTCCCGGAAATTGGATGTCATCTGCGCCCTCCAACCAATTCCTGGATCAAGGAATCTTGTTGCACCTGATCTTCCGTCATGGGTTCCAAACTGGGCGGCAGCCTCACCCTATGAGAACAGCCTCTTCACTGGGGAAAAACGCCAATGTTATAAAGCTTGCACTAACAACGCTGATATAACTTTCGATCTTGATGGCAGCGCATTAATGGCAAAGGGTTTCGTCATCGGAAAAGTAAGCTCTCTAGGATCCACGTCGGGAATATCATCAGCGTGGGAGACTAACAATGAAGATATACCAAACCTTCTTCGAGCTCTTCACAACTGGATATCTATGCTCATGACTCCTGATGGATTCGTTTCCAAACCCCATCATGTCATCTTTCGGGACACTATAACATGTGCGTTGGTGTATGATCGTTTCTTCCCAGGTTGGAGCACCGAAAAGTACTTGGACGAGCTTATGGGGATGTATGGTAGACTCTGCGAGAAGTACCATCCAGACCTAGTACTTGACCCTCATTGGAAGTTATTGACGGATGATAATTCAAACTGGAAATCTGAAAGTGATCGTGATCACTGGGCTCAAACTGCGATACTCAATAACAAGCGCGTTCTTTTTCGAAGGCGCTTCTTCCTGGCAGAGCCGGGACTGACAGGGGTAGGTCACGAGGATGTGGTCGTGGGAGACAAGATTTGTATATTGTATGGAATGCAGACTCCTGTGATCCTAAGATCGGTTGATACCTACTACACACTGGTTGGTGAGACCTTCGTTTCTGGAAGAAACTATATGTTGGGTGCGGCAATGGACGAACTCGCGAAAGGACACCACAAGGAAGAATTATTTGAAATCCATTAATATATTGCATCTATGGCAGCTCAGTCCCCGGCTTGTTGATAGCGGACAGCTCACTCGGTTTATTAGCAGGCGAAAATCCACTACCCCCATATCGCTGCTCAGGGCTGTAAATCTCCATGGGTTCCATTCCCAGATGGTGCCCGTTATTGGTGGGATATCCACCATAGGTGTATTGAGCTCCAGGCTCGTTGACCATGCCAGCCGCATACTCCTTTCCTACAGCATAAGGTACGATGCTCTGCTTCCTGCGTGAATTTCTTCTACCTAGGAAATGAAATGCTGCGGCAATAAGTGCAATAACCACTATACTCACAATGACTATTCCTGATATTGCACCGCCTGAAACTCGTTTGGATATCGAGATTTCATTCGTATCTCTATTATTGCTTAGCAAGCGTCGCTCCAAATAGATTCAAGATCGTCGGGCTCGGTTTACTATACCATTAGCACCTTTTCTGGCAGCTAAAGCTGTAGCAGTCCAAGGAGTTAGCCCTGAAGTTTATGATGGAAATATTCCTGGTCCAGTTCTTGTATCCGGCGTTGTCTGCTGTGATGCTGCCGGATAGTGTGTTGGCGAGAGTGAAATCATATATGGTGTACTTGTGGACAATAGTTTAACCATGGCAAAGGAAATCTGGTTTGATATTTAAGCGTCATCGATGTATTCTTGCTCGTTAAAATGTTATGACAGAGACTCAAGATATTCTATTCCCAATAAAAGACTTAAGCAAGTGTTCTTGGGTCCTAATAATAACGGTGGTGCTTGCTATGCAAATCGGCTATTCAAGTAACTTCAACAACATATCTTAGCCTTCCAGCTAGATTTCCGGCCCCGGTGATTGAGTAGGTTCTTCAGTCTATAACACGATGTGTCATAAGTCGATACATAGAAACATCAAGGCCACCTGTTCACGATTTGCTGCACTGCTCAAAGTTCAAAATCCCCGAGCACAATCTTGAGATTCAAGATTTAATTAAACCAGCCTTGTCTAGCTACGACTGTAATTTCCCATGAATGAAGAATCAAGGTCATGTTCACAGCTGTCAAATAAACAGCCAGTCTCCTTTTTTACATGAACAGTTTAAAAAAGAACGAAATGTCAGCCGACAATCTTCTTGATATTCCTATTGTACCTATATTGTACCTATTATGCCAGCATATCCATATACTTACTATCCAGCTGTGTATCCAGCTGTGATGTCTCGCCTGGTTTGGTAAACAACTTCCTAGCATCAGTTCCAGCAGCTGCTAAGACATGGGAAGCTCAAAACACGACATGCCTAACTCTGGGCATATCTAGCCTTCTCCCTCGTAACAAGTGCTGTTCTGGTTCGTGCCACCAGAACCCAACACTTAGCATTGATATATCAAATCGGGGTTTTATACCTAGAGTACACGTTGACATAGCCGAGGAGTGCTTTCAAGGATTAATTGGACCGCTGTTGTCGAAGAAGATTGGGCCCGAGTGATGTCTTGTGTCCGGGGCAGAGCTCATCAAAGCTCACCTCCAGAAGGATTCTTCCAAGAGCCAGCATAATGGTGCATAATGAGGGTGGGTCCCAGCACGTCACTCGCTGCGTAATGGTTTGCCGACAAAGCAAACGCAAAGCCCGGGAGAACTAAAACATCGCCCACTAGTTTAGGCTCGTAAATCCCAGTGATGTTTTTTTTATCAATCCCCAAGCTCTTCACAATACTCTTGGTGAGTCTCCGAGGACCTGTCAAGTCTACAACCTCGATATTTTCGTATGATAGGCTTGCGAGTGGAATGTTTTTCGTCGTTAACAACGATCGTATGTCTTCGATAATATCATCAATGACCATTTTAAGATGTGGGGAGCCCGGCTTCGCCATTACCCACCAGCTGGCAAACTGCCGAATATAAGGTTCTTTCCAACCTATATCGAACTCCCAGCCTACAACGAGGGCTGCATCTTTCCTGTATTGTTGGGGTATCCAATTGCGAATTGGTATGTCAGCGCACGAAACGTCGAGATCGCTCCAGATTCCACCATCGTGATAGAGGATTAAATAACGAAGGATATCGGCTTTGAGAATAGGTATGTTGAGAGCGAGATATGTTTCGACAATATGAGGCATATGCGCGAAGTTCTTCTGTACATAAAGGTCGCCCGAGGCATCAGTCAAGAATTCGGACCGGTAGGTGGGGTTGTTCTCGAGACAGGTTCCCGTCCAGTTTCGTGAGTTGTCATTGAGCCCCTTTGGCCCAAGTTTGTACCATATTTTCTCTGGAATCAAGGACCGTTCCGAGTGAGTGGCATGCCCCCAGCCACCTCCCAACCCTTCGAGTGACCCGGCGCGATGAGTGAGAAAGACGAGCAAAACTGCGATGAGGATAGCAGCAATCAGCGGTTTAAGTATTCGCCTTGAGGTCGACATGTAGGAAGGGGTAGTACTCGAGTTTGTGTTGTACTAGACGGAAACGTCGTTTTATGTAGGGAGGATAGAGAGTGAAACGGAAGAGGATGGTCCTACCTAGTCAACTACTACGCACTCGATATATGTATATATGGATGTAAAGGAATTGGCCAAGACTATTTTGGGTTTGCTACATCGAGTCGGCGCTTAGCTGAACTGTCGGGATATATCAGCCAATAACATAACGGCTACCTTACGCGCCGAGAATTGTGACGTGCCCGAATTGGAAATTGTTCAGGGGAAAAACAAAACGCTAGCGGCGCTAAAGTTATCCCCCCCTGCAACATAAGCCGCCTGCCGCCTTTCCGCCTTTCCGCTGTCGCAACCAACGACAAGGGCACGGACGGACTTTCACTCCTTCTCTCCTCCTCTCGTGACGACTTCTGTAACTTGCATATAAACGCAACACTTTCCACGTGCTATTCTACTCTACTGTATATACAGTACTATTGCCCCGGGGTTGTAAGTTAATGAAGTAATGAACCCCACTCTCACTTTAACATCATGGCTATATATATATATATATATAGATATATAGAAGCCACCAGTCGAGGTGAGGGGAGAGTGGGGCAGAAATCACTAGCGTCTAGCTTAGCCCCGTTGGTTGCAGAGATAGTTTGCTACGCGCTCATCAGCTGCCAAGGTAGAATCCAATAACCTGATGAGACCCAAGTGGCTCAAAAACTGTGAGTTGAGAGATTTGACTTGTTATATGGGATGCGTTCTGAACATCAAACTCGGCCGGACGAAGAACCCTCGCGCTAGGGGTTGGAAACTAGGTACCTAGCAAAAGCCTAGTTCAGGTAGGGAAAGCAACATATCTTCTTTCTTTCTTTCTTTCTCTTGGAGTTGCTTTCAATTGTCTAATTTACCCTCACCATCCGTTTGCCTCTCTCCCCCGCCCGACTCCTTTCGGATTCCTTCCAGCGTTGCACAGTTCCATTCTCTTTGCCCAAAACTTTACTAGTTTCTATCAAATAGTCAAGATGCTCTGCTGGTTCATACTTATTTTCTCTGTGCTATTTACGCCGCCGGCTTTTGGTCTCGAGTTTATTAATCCGCCTCCAAACAACAAAGCCGTAACATCTGAAGATTCGGACTTCAGTAAGAACAGCCTGTTCTTTCTGGGCTCAACGGTCACCATTCAATGGACATCACCGCCTGCAGGAGTCCGCACGTCTTTAACCATGTTTCAGCAAAAGGGGAAAACTTTTTTACAGCCGTTTGAATACCTTACTGGTACGTTCAAATGTCCAATTTTTGAGGTGAAATTTCTCAATGCTAATGCCTTCTACAGCACTCGTAGATTCTAGTGCAGAATCATTTGAATGGACCGTACAAACCTCGAAGGATCTCTCAGTATCACCAATGTTTTTCTTCACAATATTCACAGACGGAGCTACTGGGGGGTCATCAAATTCTCGATTCTTCAACATTACAGCCAAAGCTGGCGAGCAACCTGCGCCGAAGTCTGAATCCGTCGCGCCTACAACACTTAAAATAAGCTCTAGTACATCAAGCTCCACCACAAGTACATCCACGTCCATGTCCACAGACACATCAGCCACCAGTACTACTATACCCACAAGCTCTAGCGCTGACAAAACCCCACCAAACACATCCACAGGCTTGAGTGCTTCCAGTACTCCTCCTGTCACACCATCAAACACCGAGTTTTCCCCAGCTAGATTAACGGCTGATTCCTCTTCCACTGCTGTTCCAGTGTCATCTTCTGGTGGGCTAAACATCAAGGCTAAGATCGGGCTAGGCTGCGGGATACCTGCTGCAATAATCCTAGGTGTCACCGCTGGCTGGTTCATTTTTGGTCGACGAAAAGCACCGGCTCAAGCTGCTGTTGAACCACCAACTTACGAAGCAATGGATGTGGAAAAGCTATCACCGCAGCCGTATCCGTACCAGTTGAGTAGTGAAAGCATAGTTGCGCCCATTATCTTTGAGCTCCACGACAATCATCAAAGGAATAGTGCAGCGTAGTCTGTTTAGCTAGTATTTCCATCATCAGGAATGTCGGTGTTTTAGGGCGGTAGTGGAAGAGATCTGGTTGAATGTGGCGAAGGTCAAGGAACCTTGGATCCTTGAAGCAACGCTAATGTATTGACTTGCCTAAGTTGCTATTGCGTACTCATACCCTCATATTATATATATTTCCCCTTAGAGCATTACCTATCAGAGAAGGACTTAATTTATAGTATTCTTTTGATTAGCTGTATGGAATATGGTGATGCTGCACAACACGTAGGTATGTGATAGTTAGGGCGGTTTTACGGTAACACAAGAACGCTGACATCAGGTCCGTCTTAGCGAATACCAAATGTGAGCGCCAGGTATCTTAAGAAAAGTTTCTAGGTTGCGAGGATGTTGGGTTTATTGAATCTCGCCGAATAGTTTTCTGATTCGATTTAAAATTGCATCTGTAACTTCACCCACCTTTAAGGCATCGATGAATTTCATGGAACAAGCGAGGGCTATGGCAGAAACGATCTACTTTTGAAAGAGATACATGCATGAATGAAAACTAAACATACCACGAATACTGCAAACAAGCGTTACGTTATCTTGATCATCTCGTAATCATCTTGGTGAAGTGTTTCGAGTTGCCAACATGACCTGGACGTACCGCACCCAATTGCAACAGCCATAAATAGTTTTGTTTGGCGTAGGATGTGAATGCCAAGCTCTTCGACCTGATCAACATGACTTGACACTGTTGCGTGAACCCAGAAGCAAACCTGTGTTCTTTTTTCAATTGTAGCGTCATCTTTCGAGAAAGGTCAGAACATCTCTTCCGGAATTCTTTCGCTTCGTGCTGCCAAGAGAATATAAGGTTAGGAGCTCGATTAGGTACGGAGCCGCGGAGTACTTCTTTCGTGTATCAGCTGATTATGTTTTAGAATTAGTCACCACTGCACTGTTTAGAGTAATTTTCAAAATGCCTTCAATCACGTGCAATATCCCACTCTGCCCTCCTTTCCCTCGAAATCCTTAGACTCCAATTTTTATTTATCGGGTTTCCAAGTTTCTAGCACACAGTTCCGAAATACGTACCTCGATGAAGTACCTCCCATCTGCTTACTGATAGAGGTGTTATACGAGAAATTAACCTGCGCCAAAATTGCCCTGCCCATGAACAATTCGTTCCCTTTCTACTCTACTCAAATACCCGACCCAAGCGATATTGCTATTTCATATCCAATCAAATATAGCATTAATAGAATATAGCATATATTTTCATGTGTGTCCCAGCGTGTCGAATTCGCTCTTGGACAATCTCGATGGTTATCTGAATCCTACAACACGTGACTACGCGCGTAGAGATATTAGTCATTCATTTCGTCGATGATTTTCTCAGGCAGACATTGAGACTCACGTCACAACTTATCACATTATCAGTTCCAGTTAACTTTCTTCACAGCACTTTCTATTTTGACTGACGCTTGTAGGATGTCAATCATCTACAGGGCAGTTGGGATACTTGAGTGCATTCCCTAATCATCCCCCATACGATAGTCAAAATCATGTCTACTGAGTCACCACCAACCACTGGAAAGCTTCCGCGCCGAAGGAATGGTAAAGAGCAAGCATGTGAGCCTTGTCGCAAAGCAAAAATGAGGTGTGACCATGGCCTTCCGGTCTGTCAAAACTGTCGGAGGAGAAACTTGATCGATCGCTGTCAGTATGTTGAGGCACCCCAAACCCGACCCAAAGCACAGCGTTCTGGTCCAACTCTCTCGTCAAAGACTTTGAATCCAGCGCAAATCAATGCATATGCCGAAACTGCAAGGCTATCCGCAATCTCTCCAGAACAAGTACCAGCTACGCCCCATGTACAGCCACTTGGGACTGAGTACCAAAGCGGTATCTTCAGACCATCGGCGGGTTTTTATGGGCCAACCAGTTTCGGTGCTGCGTTTCGGGATAACGAAGATGATATTGGGCCACTGATTGATAGTGCAGCGGACCAATGTGTTATGGATTGCACTGATGATGACCGCATTTTGGAACACATGTATTCCCGCAGTGCGTTGGGAGTCAAGCTACTAAATCTTCTACCCAACCAAGCCACATGTGATCGGCTAATGGAGCTATACGCTACCAAAGGCACAGATAAAGGTTTCCACAAACCAACAATAATATACTGCATGTCATCACTCTGGTCTACCTTTGGCCAAGTTTTACGACACCCTCGTAAGTCGAAAGATTTGAAAGACCTAGCTGAATTGCTCAGTCGCAATACCATGTCTACTATAAAGTACATCGAGGATGGAGATGTATGGCTTGCCGAGCTATCAGGACGTAATCTTCGCTGGGAAATGATGGGTCTTATCCTTTCAACGCTTGGATTTGTTCTTTTGGCACTACCGGACGACGACCAGTTTTGGACCACTCAATCAGGTCGTAGGATGCATCGGAGAGATTTTGCGTTGGAGATGAAGGAGTGTACCGACGGATGTGTAAGTGGAATATGCACACCCTCTTCTGCTAGCAAGCCCTCTCCCGCCGTGATTCGTTCTAATTCTACATTCTATAGATCAAACTTAGCAACCAGATGGACAACATAAACACTTTAATGGTAAGTCTACTATTTAGAAGAAGTATCCTTGAAAGCCAGTGCACTGGTGATACGAGTAAGTCTACCTCCTCTGGTTATTCAAACCCATCTCATATAGTTTAGGCTTGATGCTTTGGAGGGCGCAGGGAGACCTGAGTGCCGCCGCGACCGGTTTAGGTCTTCATCGAGACCGTCACGATAATTCACCTCCTTCTATAACCATTGAGATGAGGCGCCGAACTTGGGCATCCGTGTTCTCGATTGACAAGACCATTTCGGCTTTCACAGGCCGGCCGCCAAGCCTTAGTCACAGATACAATTTATGCCCGTTGCCTTTAGATCTTAGTGATGAGGTTTTGTTGGCCTCCAAGGAGGAACGTCTACATGCAGTAAGCTTATTAGACCCGGATGGATGGAATACCACTGGGGAGCTTACTGCAGCTACCTGGAGCCGTGCAGTCATGATCCGCAGCTTGATTCTGAGTGAAATTCTTGAGATATCCCTCGGGTCTGAACAACAGTACTCTATTGAGCGAATTCAGTAAGAACCTTGAGTCATTTTTCGATCCCTTGGTACCAGCAACTGACACCTTTTTAGTGATCTGAAGTTCAGGAACGACCAAACACATCAAGCCTTGCCAGCATGGCTTCATTTGTCCAAAGAGATCCCGAGCTCTATCACTCTCCATTGGACACGCTTTACCCTCAGGATGCGATATTTGCATTGCTGCCTGCTTCTAGAACAACTTTTAATACGGCATGCACCTGCTGACCAGCAACACATGTTAGACGTGGCTCGAGAAATGCTTGAATTAACTGTATACATGTGGATTGAAAGAGACCGTTTCCTCGAGCGGCAATATGATTATGACTGGATGATAATGTGTTACGGAATCCCGGCAAGTGGAGTAATTTGTGTCGAGCTTCTTAAGCAGACGAAGCAACCCCGAAGCACTCATTTGGTACTGCCACGCTCCGAGGTTATCCAGAATCTCAGTATGCTCGTTGGGTTCTTGGAATGGGTGCGGCCAACTGCTGCAAATCGAGAACTATGTGGGAAGATGAGCGATGTCATAAAGCGCATACTAGATAAGGTTCTGGAACCACCTCCAGTCACCAACGATGGACCGGAAGCTTCTCTAGACATACTAGCTCCACTAGCTGAGTATGATTTTGGGCAGATGGACACAGGTGACTTCGATTGGTTAGGTACGGTCGACTGGACGCATGGTCCCTTTGTTGACTTGGGCACCGATGGCTACAGCCATTTTTCATGAAAATTACATAGAAGGAAGGCGCAACAAAAATAACTGGGACTGGTAATGGACGCCGTATGCTTCGAGATCTAATGCACATTTTTTCTACTTACGCTCTCTAATACCATTTTAATATATGTTTCTGGCATGCAGATGAGAGAGAATTCGACTCTGTGCTTGCATCAATCACGCCCACTTTCCCAACAACCCCATTAATACCATCCCAGCAACAAAACTTATCATCCCCACGCCCGTCCTCACCGCACCCGTCTCCCTTAGTTCGCCATACAACCAATCACCAGCCCACATATCCACAACACCAACCCACAACAGAATCCCCGCAGACAGCGAATCCAAAGTCCCGAGCGCTACAATTGTACTCGGATCGTTTCCATTGAACTTCTGCAACACCCCAATGCCGATCGCCATACCTATGGGCGTGATAAACGCAAACGCCAAAGGCAAGATATAGTATTTAGCTTTTTGGAGATGGGAGGATGATGGGAGAGCGGCAATTCGAGCTCCGAGCGCTAACCCTTCGAACATTTGGTGGAAAATGATAACGATGAAGAGCGTGATGAACACGGAGTCGCCAGCCACAACAAGAGTTATGCCGAGAAGTAGTGAATGGAAGATTATGCCTGCTTCTAAGACAAGGACTGATATAGCGTCATTTGAGGCTGTGGCCAGATTGTGGTGTTCATGGTGGTGAGACATTGATGCGAGAGGTGGAGGCGTCACTTTCCCTGTTTCATGGACTTCATTGGCTACTTCTTCATTGCTGGAATCGTGACTGGAGACAGCTGGACTTTTTTGACGACGCCAGTGTGCGAGGCGGTGGGCTGTGTAGTCAACTAGGAAAGCAAGAAATGCACCGGCCATAGCGATCGAGGTTGCTGTTGCTTCATATTTGAGCTCTCCCAGGCAGCTATTGCCGAACATGAGCTCCGCGTGTGTGAGAAGCTGGAGTAGTAGGTTAGCTAAGGGTTTGAATTGATGCATGGGTGCTTACATGGACAAAGGCAGTTGCTATGATAATTCCAGTACCGAATTGCTTGATGACTGTAAAAACTAGTCCGGAGGCATCTACTTTCAGCAGCTTCCTCAATATCATAGGTGAATACACAGCTAGCAAATATTAGAACCAGCAAATACCAGAGAGGACAATTACTTACCAATTCCGCTAGTGAACAGAATCACGAAGAGAAGGCCAATTCTGAGGTTAACGTTGTAATCCCGATCCTTTCTCTCGCAACTCTTTGCGGATTCGGATTCGGATCCGCCTGTACAGTGTCTTTGATACACAGTCAGTCAGGTGGTCAACTTATATATGAAAGGAAACTTGCTCAACTCCAGCATGGAAGTGGCAACTCTGTTCTTTTGATGCCCCTTCACCCGAATGTCCCTCATCCTTGTGGGCGCCTTCTCCGCCTTCAGTTGCGGCGGAAACAACTTCAACCTCGCCCCCACTTGGTGTTTCACAGAATCTTTCATTGTCAATTAGCAGATGTTTTGTGCACAAGGATTACATAAACCTACAATGTGCTACCATGGCTGTGGCAGCCGCTGTAAGCAGTTGGAAGTGCTGCGTTGCCAGTTGCAGTAGCTAGAACCTGGACTTCCACACCGTCTCCTTTCACGCAATACTGAGTAGTCCCATGTTGATGACAAGCTGTAATAGCTGTTGTTTGAGCTGTTCCAGTGGTGATAGCGGCTACAACAGGTGGCGAAGTACTGATCGCTTCCACAGAGTTAGGAGCTGTCGATGAAGGACTACCGGGTAAAGCGCTCGTAGAAATTGTTGTCTCAACACCTCCTGGTAGTAAACATACTCTAGTTTTCTGTTAGCATTGGTAAAACAGTTTTTGTGGTATGGCTTCTCACTCATTCCCTTCGTGAAGATGGCATCCGGTCAGGGTTATTTGAGCGTTTGCTAGTACCACATATGATATAAGCACAATAGCACTAAAATGAATTTTATAACCCATCCTTCTTTATTTCTTATAGATTTGACCTTGATTTGCTTAACAACTGGGACGTTCACGGTCTTTAATTGTACTAATCAACCACAAACAACCAGGAAAACTTCTGTCGGGAAACTCAAGATCTGCAGACTAAGAACCCCCCACCACATGCGTAGACTTCAGATAGCATCATCTTTCGCACTTAGTACCCACTCAAGCTTACTTCCAAGAGCTCCAAGAATCTTGGGACTGTGAAATCTGGCAACGATGCTGGCCTTTCATGGCCTATAAGCGGTGAGATCTAAACATTGGCATACCTTGATGGGTATCTGAGGAATTCCTCTATGTTTAGTCCCCGCTGTTTGACACATTACAGCGGAGCGTCCGATTCCAACACTCAAGATCTCCTCCCCATTCTTGATAATTTCGGCGGAGGAGGATGTTGGCGGACATTTGGTGGTACCTTGATGGGTATATTTGCTTGGCATTTGGAGGATTTTGTTGATGGCGATGATGTAAACATGGGATCCCAAGGCTCGATAGGTTAGATGGCTTTTCTTTTTCCATTGATTGAATCGTGAGTAAGTAAATACGGCTTTGGTATTCTGTGGTTATGCTTGGTTGACTGTTTTGCCTGTTGAGTGCCCTTTCAAATATTGATATAAGCTCTTTTTACTACATTTGGCTTCAACGATTAATCCTCTCAAAAGCTTACATAGATCTAGAGACACCTATCCGAGTTGGGCAGTTGATTGCCTCTGGGAGTTCCTCCTGACTGGGTCGGCTTTTAAGTCCTAGGCATATATCTTGGCATGACAGATATCGGTTCCCAGCAGTTGGTATTCGCCGAAGCGACTACTACATAACTTTTTAGATGGCTTTAGAGACGGCTCATCTCTTACTCTTGGCCATCTAGGCCTCTTTGGCCTTCAGAAAGAATTTTCCCTGCGCATGTCAAGCTTTGTTCATCGCTTCACAGCATTCAGCTATCAAGGTTTGAGTCTCTTGTCATAATGGATGATGAAATAGCTATAAAACGGCTGAGCCCAGCCATGAAAGACCTCCTCACCTCATCCATCTCTAATTCCAAACCTTGAGTCTCAGTAGTCTGCATCGAATAATTTATAGTCCATCATGTACTCTTCCATCCCTCTATTGGCGCTATTGGCCCAATCAATTTACGGAGCTCCATTCTCAGTTGTGGAAAGAGCTGAGCCAGCAGCATTAGACCTTCCATCTACAACTACGACACCGATCACCTCTGGATATGATTGGACCTCTGGCTATATTTCTGAGTATCCTGTAGGTTTCCGTACCAATACCCCCACTTACCAGCCTAATAGTTTGAATAGATTCATTCGTCTTGCAATGCAACAGAACGAAATCAGATCGCCAAAGGTCTCAACGAAGCAGTACTCATGGCTAAGCATGCTAGAGATCACAGTATGCTTCTTTTTCCCGCCGCTGCTACTCAGCCTAACATGTCCTAGTCAGCGTCCACGGCAACACATCCGAAATCTTCCAGAAGTATTTCGGCAAAGGCTCTTCTGGTGCTGTGACTGGATGGTACGATAAAATTGCTACCGGTAATCGTGCAGGAGTCCTCTTTCGATGCGACGATCCTGACCAAAATTGTGCTACACAAGACAGTTTGTCTCCCTTTCGGGTTACCCTCAAGTAGCAAGACTAATGATAGCAATTTAGACTGGGCAGGCCACCATCGAGGCTCGAACGCCAGCTCTGAAACTGTGATATGTCCACTATCCTACACAACCCGCCTTCCTCTGTCCTCACTGTGTAGTCGCGGCTATACCGTTGCCACTGGAAAGAGCGCTATCTACTGGGCAGGAGATTTGATTCATCGTCTCTATCACGTTGATCTCGTTGGCGAAAATACCGTCACCCATCACGCTGATGGCTATGCTGGCGTGACAGAGCTTGCAAAGAGTGATAACTACACTCTTGCCGCAACCAACAGCGCAAGCCTGTCATACTTCGCCATCGAGGTTTACGCCTATGATATCAGTGTTCCTGGCGAGGGTTGTGTAGGAAAAATGGACCCGACAGCTGTGGATGATCATGCTGCGCATGTGGTCAGTTCTAACTCGGCACCTCTACCGGCGAGTGCTACGAGCGTTGCTAGTGTGAACCCAACGAGAGTTGTTCCTGGAACGCCTGCCGTGGCCACCACTTCAGCTGCGGCTTCGGGTCTGGAGTGTCACACGCATGATGATGGGGTTCAACATTGTGTTTAGATGAAATAGAGAAATGTTGAGATATGATGTTTAACGACTTTAAAGATCACCTTTGATAGATTAGCTAATGAATGGCACTCAGGTGCACATGAAATGGACCCTTCAGTTTTCCCATGCGTACCTATCTTCACAAAAGAATATCGAGCATGTCACTTTGTGCCTTTCTCAAGTATAGTGTTTGGTGCAGATTCTTAAACCATTTTAGAGTGTAGGATGACATTTTATTGTGATGGTCTGTAACTTTGCGTAATCAATCTCCAAATTAAGTACGCTATACTAATAAGATTGTCGCTGGATCATAACCACAACCCACTCCCTGCACGTGAGAATTATAACTAAATGTTATAATATCCGACAAGATTTTCATCATCTGTATTAGGCAGATTATCATGAACATGAAGCCAAACCTCTCCACCTATTTGATGAAAGTCACCAAAACCTGGTCCGAACCTGGGATAGTTGTCTTTGTCAAAACCGCCCCAGACGTAGTCTGTACTTCATACAGACCCGAACCTGTCATACCAAGAGATTGGCCACTCGCTGTCCCGGCCGCAATCTTAGTGAACTGTACGCGTGTGAAGTCCACCAGATCTGGCAAGCCACCGTTCACCTGATAGCCCTCTACCATCACGTCGACAGACTGAGCAGTTAAAGCAGCAGGATCCACCGAAGACGGAGCCATAACAGTCTTTGTCACCTTCTTCCCCGTGGTCACATTGTCAAGCACGACCGTTCCCTCGGTTGCGGAAGTGGACGTTATGGTTATCGTCACCGAGTCTCCAGACTTGACAGCGAAATCGGCTGTGGTGAAATTTGTCGCTTTACCGGGGGTCCAGCCAGACCAGGAGTAGAAGGTGCTTACGGATCGCTGCAGAACCATGGTGATTCCGCCTTGAAGCACAGCATCTTGGTTCCTGTTGTTGGCGATGCCAAGCCAGATGGATGCGGAATATTTTGTAGCTGCGTTTCCTCCCCGTGGTAGAGTGATCGTGGGAACAGTGAAGGTACCAGTGATAGAGGTGAAGGTGTCTCCTTCAGGGGGTCGGAGAATAACAGCTCCCGCTTGGTTTTGGTTGTAGACTCGTGGAGCAATTACACTTCGGGCTTCATGTATGTTAAACCCAGAGCCGTGGCCTGAGGTGGACTTTACATTCTGAGACGCTGCCACTCTTCTGTGTATAGCAGTACCATGAGGTACAGATAAAACAAGTGTTAAAAATGCAACGCCACTGAAGATTATGGGGAGCCGCATAATGGATTGACGGTGTTTCTGAGTCTAGGTCAGAAATTGAATGAAGAGTACAGAACGGAGGACGGAAGATCAATTTATGCCATAAAATACATGACGCTCATTACAAAGCCAAGTTTATTGGGAAACCTACGGTAAAACGGATGAGACCATCTCGAGTAACCCAAGGAATAAAGGACTTGAGCCCCAAATAAGGCACTATCCGTCTTTCCGTTCGATAGCTCTTTCTGGAAAGAAACAATATCTAAAAGAGAAGAGGAGGACCAACCGGGAGATTTTCCCCTCTTCCTCGTTTCCCCAACGATGATATTAAATGCAGCTGCGTCTCAAGTTTGACAGATAATTTAATCCGGACAAGGAACATCCGCGTGGCCATCCCTGACACCACGCCAGGTAAAGCTCCAATCTGATAAGTCGAGTTCTCCTGCATTCCTGGTTGCATAAAGAAGTACATTTAGAGACTCTTGCCAGTGCGGACAAGAGAGGTAGTTGTCTGCTTCACTTAACGGATGAACGCTGCATAACCGACGTGCAGCAACTGCCGAACCGTTGCCAAGTACCCTCGATATTGGTTAAACATGAAACAATACTTTGGCTAAGTATGTTCCTCACATAATCCTATACCCATATTAGAGCTGCATTTCTTGTCGTGTGGAGAATATTATTGCCAGCGCAGTATTCGGCGCCCAGAGTATGTTTGCGGCGGTCGTTAGGAACGATGTCTTTAGGTATGCTGCTATCGACTATACGCAGCAATATCATATATAGCTATATAACTATATATATATATGCCTTTAAGAGGGCAGGGAATAGACTCGGCCATTTAGTTCGTCTGTATGAATTTTGTATCTTCCAAGCAAGCTCGATGATGAAAGGGTGCACGGCGTGTGAATTTTACCGGATATAATATGGCGAAAAGGATCCGAAGCTCACGCTCATAGGCCGCAGTTTTAATCGTAAGACGATCACTTTCGAGGGTCTTCGGCTACCTTCTTATATCTATCCTCGTCGAAGTCGTTGACTCCCATATCTAGAGAACTACTCGCTTGTTTAAAGAGGTACTCTGCCCATTTAGTGCTTTCATTTTCTTTGTAAGACGACATTCTCTTTTCAATATAAGTAACATTTCAAGTGGACATTAAAGATGCAGTGGAGCAAAACCTTTGCCATGGCGCTCATGGCGCTTGGTGAAGTAAATGCGTTGATCCGATTCCCGTGTGCACAGTTGGTTGTTGATCGCCGTGATCCCCTCGTCAACCCAGGACAGGTCCCATCACCGCATCTTCACCAGATTGTTGGAGGAGTACGTACCATGAGATGCTTTCCATGATTGGAAAATTCGATTTAACTAAATCTATCTCCATAGAACTCATTCAATGCATCGATGGAACCAGAAAAAGATATGCCTGGGGAATCCACATGCACCACCTGCCAGTTCAGCGAAGACTTCTCCAACTATTGGACCGCTGTATTGTAAGTATTCTGTAACATGGTCACACAACTTTGCGTATTGGGTCGCTGATATTACGTAGATACTTTAAAGCTCGCAATGGAACGTACAAGCGCGTGCCACAGTTCCCAAACAGTGGATTTGAGGGCACCAATGGTGGAATGACCGTCTACTACATGCAAGATGGACTCTATAACTTCCAGCAAACCTCCAAGGTCACCGCCTTCCAGCCGGCAAGTATAAATGGGAAGATGGTTTACATCTCATCAAGGCTGACTTTGTCCACAGGGCTTCCGAATGTTTATCGGTGACCTCAACGGGAAGACTGAAGAGGACGTCGCCCGCTTCCGCCAGCTCACATTCACATGTCTCGAGAACGTCAACACTCGAGATCCACAAACGACATACTTCCCCACAACGCCATGCCCAGCTGGCATCATGGTTGCGCTTCGCTTCCCCACGTAAGTAATCCCCTACAACAAAATCAGCCAAAGTCCCTTAACATACATGATAATGAGTAACGAACCCTTACACCTTTCTTCTACGTAGGTGCTGGGATGGAAAGAACCTCGACAGCCCCGACCATATGTCGCACATGTCGTATCCCGAGAGCGGCAGCTTCGAAACCGCTGGGCCCTGCCCGGCCACACATCCAGTGCGCACCTCGCAGCTCTTCTACGAAGTGCTCTTCGACACCTCGAAGTTCAACAACAAAAATGATTGGCCCGAGGATGGATCGCAGCCCTTCGTGTGGAGCTTTGGCGACGGGTATGTATACCTTCTCTCCCCCTTTCCACTTTTGAAATTTGAAGTTTTGGGTAGAGAAGAGAAGAAGAGAAAGAAGAGAGAGAGAAGGGAAAAGTAGAAAGAAGAAAAGCTACGCTAACGCTTGGCACTTTTTCTAGCACGGGCTATGGTAACCACGGCGATTATGTGTTTGGCTGGCAAGGCAATGCGCTGCAGCGTGTGCTGGATTCACCATGCTATGTCAACTGCCCGACACTCAAGACGCAGAACACGGCCGCCCAGAACGCGTGCAAGCAGGCGAGGGTAGTCGAGGAAGATATTGATGGCTGTAAGTAAACCCTCGTAGTAGGAAAGGGAGAAAAGAAAGAAAAAAAAGCCCCAAAACAAGCTAACTTCGAACCTAAAGGGGTCACGGAACTTCCGGGAGGGCACCAGGCATCATACACTAAATAGAACGGGTTGAGATAGGTAGGTAGTACTTTGCATGGAGATATTTGGGACCCAAGGGGGGGGGGGGATATTCTGTTCTTTTTTACCTCTCACCAGACACCATCACCATCATCTATCATCTATCATCTATAAATTGTGCCGAAAGATAATTAATGCTCCATATTCCCCTATTCTTTGAAGAGATGGAAGTTTGCAATTTTTTCAGCACAAACTTCACAGGGGAGGATTCGTATTTTATTAGACACAGTGTGAACTCTTGCTTTTTACGCGTTGGCTTCTATCTATCTATCTATCTATCTATCTATCTATCTATCTATCTATCTATCTTAAAGGCCAAACTATAAACGATCATGTTAAAAACTTAGACTTCTACTTTTAATGAGTAAGTGTGTCTGAGATTCCTATGTTGCGTCATGCATAATATCATCCTGAAAGCATTCCGAAGCCCGCGATCTAACCCCCAACCAAAGCCCATAACAGGTGAAGAATATATATTAATCGACTATATATCAAGCCACACCTCAAGCCTGTGATTGCCGGCGATGGGAATGTAATATGCTTTCTATGCCTCTCGAAAATGTCTAATATATATACATATATACTCAAAAACGAACGAACGAACGAAAAATTAACCTACCGAGATAAAAAAGAAAATTGATAAAAAAATGAAAGATTGCTGTATGCTACAAACACTGTGATAAAATGTTCGGCGTCTATCTGCAGCATGGCAAAACGATAGACATATTGTTAGGAAGTGAGGCTAGACTTGCTGAGAATGAAATAATGACGACCAATCGTTTGATGAAAAGATTTATGTGTTTCGGCAGACGAGGGTACATATACCTCTTTCTTTGAAGGAAGTTTTAGTGTGACCATTTGAGAGAGCACTACTCTGTTTTATTCAGTTGGAAAATAATGATAAGAGAAGCATCTATGTTAGAATGTTTTCTTTTGACTTTTATTGTGGGCTTTTGCTTTTCTTTTCTCTCATGCATGATCGAGTATATCACGAAGGTCGCTTTATTTTGTTTAATAGAGGATGGGTGCAAGTCAAGTTACAGCACATCAACTGAAGTCAATTAATTAGAAATACATATCTGCCAAGAAGAAGGTTTGTTTTTTGTCATATCCCGTCATTCATTTATACACTATCCACCCTCTACATTAATAAGAAATTAAAAATAATGTTCGCTATCATGCTATGCTCGCTCGTGTGTACCAATTATGCAAAAATGCTATCTTTTCTTCATTCCTCCCCATTCTTCACATATCCGAAAGCTTATTCGAATTGCCAGGCTTCAGAAACGGTACCACTGTTGGAGGTGGCAATGTTGATGCCAATGCAGTCGGTTCGGACGAAAGCTGGGGCACCGGCAGCGTAGATCTGGTAAACACCGGCTTCCTCAGTGGGGCATGCGGAGAAGCCACTACCGTTGAATTTAAGGGAACCGACGGTGCCCTCGCTGGCTTGAGGAGTGTAGACGAAAGGTAGAACAACGCTGCCCTCGGGTTTGGCGACAGAGTGAGCAACGGTGTATCCCAATTGTCCGTCAACGGTCACATATCCTTGTTGTCCTCCGGGAACGATCACGTTCATGCTGAGGGTGGATTCAGTCTCTGGCTGGACTATAACGGAGGTGCTGGTGCCAACTGTTGGGAATGTTAGCTACGGAACTTCGGGAGTAAGGAATGGGGGGGAGATGTACCTTGTGAGCAATCGAGGCCCTCGATTTCTGGGCAGTATGTGGCAGTCTCCTTACCGAGCCAGAATCGCTGGCCGTTGGCAACGACGGAGCGAAGGTGGACGTTGGGGTTTCCGCTGCGAGTAGAGATCATGCCGAAGGCATTGGATGATTGTCTTTGCTCAACTGGAGCAGCAACGGCGAGAGTGGCCAAAGTGGCGGCGATGACAGTCTTGGTGAACATGATGTTGATGAGGTGGTTAAGCTGTTGCTGTGGATTGAAGAGTGTTTGTTGTTGGAGGTGAGAGTGAGAGTAAGATGTGTGTGTGTGTGTGTGTGTGGGATGAAGAAGTTTGGAGGTGGGAGATCAAGAGAGTTTTATATTCGGTTGCAGCATGTGAGGTTGTTGCGTCAATGGCAAGATTCTCACGGCTCGCACGGTAGTCTCGTGGGAACTGCTGTTGTGTGCATATGACGGTGACGGTCTTTTCTCGTATTCCTGCTGAATGAGGCTTTGGTCTCCTCTCTCCCCTCTTGTGCCCACGTCCCTTTCATGGCCACTTCTCGTAACTGATCACCGACTCGAGCGACTGCATCATCCCGAGCCCCAGTCCAGTACTGTAGAGGAAAGTGCATATCGCTCTTGCGGTCGCCGCACTGTGTCAACCGAGGAAGGAGACTTGACGCTCAGGAGATGAGGAGATGCGTGAGCCAATGGAAGCCGTCGTGGGCCCTAGAGGTTGCTGGAGTAGTTAGAGCAGTTGGTTGAGGTTGATGAAGATCCTGGTGATCGTGCCTGGGAAAACCTCGTATTAAGAGACCGGGGCCCGACGTCACTGACACCCTTTTGGCAGCACAACACACCAGTTGCATGAGAGCATGCTTTTTGCCTTCACAGTACTTATTAGCGGCTAATGTACTATAATGGGGCTAACGTGAGCTAACAGCAACAGCTACCGGGGCCCACTTACTAGCCGGGGCGGATATTTCTATTTGCGGCGCAGCAGGGGTCGGGGTTAGCACGGGGACGGAGATGGAGATGGAGACAGTCAGTGACAGGCGGAGATGATGGTGACGGTGACGGTTAACTGGACGGTTAAGGTTAAGCATTCTCCATTGGGGGTCCATACCCGAATCACCCGAACCACCCGAACCCCAGCCTCCTCGCTTGCCCCAGGCTTGGCATATGCTTGGCACAGCACATACTTGGACGTTGTACCCGTATTCCCAGATACGCGAGGCGGCGTAGGCGATGAATGCTACCATACCCGTACAGCAAGTACTGTACGTTTACTAGTAGTAGAATATCAGATGTCACGAGATTTCCTCACTTGTCCTCCTCAAGCAAGACCTTTACAGTATAGTTGGTTTGCTACTAGCAGTCTTCGTGTTTTTGCTTCTTGCAACAGCTCATGATGATTACGATCGCCCGACGATCAACCCGTCAGTCGGTCACAATTCTCCAGTTATCATATAATTATAAAATTGGCTCCACTCTGCTCTAGTCATGCATTCGAGGGGGATTTTTCTTTTTGCACTTCAGCTCACTAAGTAGTCTCCTGATGTACAGTACAGTACCAAGTACCAAGTACGAAGTATAACGTTACTCTTTCTTCCTCTTTCCGAGGGTATATGGAATAGACCATGACGGAGAATCTGCACGGATGCAACAGTGAACCTTATTGTGGATGCAAATGCAAGGGACTGTACATGATTCCCCGTATTACGGCACAATTCACTGCGGTACTGCAACAGTACGGTACGATGCAGCAACTTGACAAATTCTGTCAGGAACAAACCGGTACCACAAACAGATACAGGTGCCATGTTGAATAATCACTTCGCATGCATGTTTATCTGATGCATATATCCATCCATTCTTCGTATACTACCTATTTATTTTACGTACTGGCGCGTAGCACGAAAGCCGTCATCCCTTTCTTTGATTATGTCAATTCAATCTGTGTGTGGCAAAGCAAGCATCGTGAACTCCGTCCGTTGTTTGGTATTTGCATATACGACACCACAAAAGTAAGTTTAACCAGCACACTCGGATATAGGAAAATCGACGCATAAGCAGAAGAAGAAAAGAAAAACCCTTTTCGGTCCTTTTCTACACCGCAATCCAAAGATTTAGCTCTCGTGCTTCTTCCGGTACGATATGTAGCATGAGTAAACATAAAAATTCACTGTACAGCCACCACGCTTTCTCATCACGTGCGGGCTCCCCTGCTTTTCTTCGCATGGAATGGCAATTACTCACTTATTAATCGCTCGCTGGGGTCCACATAGTTTTGAATAACGGATTTGTTCGGATGATCAAGAGTCTTCATCTACAGTTTGCGTTGCACGGTGCTGCTTAATAAGTAACTTACAGAGTTACACGTCGGAATGATCGAGATATGGATGATTGATGGTTACGTTGGAATCACGCGTTGACAACATCACACGGCTTTTCCGGTGGTGGCCATGTGAGTTATTATTCTGAAGTATGCGCTATACATGAAGATAAGTAAGCATTGTGTACTAGTATACAGTACAACGGGGTCGGTCTAAATCTACTTCGTACTCTATTCTCATCGGTAGGCCCGTAAATGATAGAAAAGTAATTTCATGAGTCCACGAGTGCCCTCAAAGCCTCACGCTCACCCTTCTTCCATTCGATTACCTTCCCTTGCCATCGCTCACCTCTCCCTCCCCCTTTCAAGCCAGAGATTATTTTTAACGCCTCCGCTGAAAAACTCTCAACGGTACCCTTTTCTCCCACAATGACAAGCTGGCCTGCCTTGGTGTCCTCCCCCGACGCCAAAACAAGAACATTGTTCCTTTTAGCCACATCCTTAACCTCAAACACAACGGCGTTGAGGAAATCTAACCCATCGCTAGCCCGATAGACCAGCGCATTCTTCCCGCTTTCTAAAATCGTTTTCACGCGGCTGCCTTCGTATGCTACGATCTCGGCCAGCAGCTTCTTTTCTTTCTTCTTCAGCTCCGCTGCCGTTTCAGTGGCTTTACTTACCGCGGAGATGACATCATCTGCGCGAATTCCTGACGACACGATCCTGGCCACAGAGCGCAATGATTGGATCGATGAGGTTGCGAGCGCGATTGCCCGGTCACCTACCGAGAAGGAGAGGCGGTGGTTTGTCGAATGGGTTGGCTGCGAAGCATGGACCAGAATGAGCGAGATTTCTGAAGTGTGAGAAAGGTGAGTGCCGCAGCAGCTGGGTTATCGCGAACCCGTTAGCAGTAGCTTCTGTATATCAATCTTCTAGCTAGGTTGAGGAACATACGTATTCGCATCGATGTCCCCGATATGGATGACTCGGATCACTCCCTTTTCCAAATCATAGTCTCCCGGCAGCTTGTCGACATTGGCGGCTTCCGGTATTTCAACTGTGATGCTCAGGTTTTTCCGTATGACCTCGTTGCATTTTTCCTGGATAACACGGATTTCGTCGTCGGATGGCTTCCGTTGCAAATCCACATAGCACGGGTCTCCAACTTGTCCCATCCCCCAGCCCAGCGTCCTCAGCTGGAATTGGGTCTCCGCAATGGCCGATAGCAAATGCTGACCAGTGTGCTGTTGCATGTGGTCCCATCGCCGGGCAAACTCTACTTCTTGACGCACGATCGTACCAGCTTCTAGAGGTTGCGGTGAGTGACAAACGCAACGGAGTTCCTGTCGTTCTACTGTCGTGATTGGGATCGAACCAACAATATTTGAGGGATATATTACCCCATGGTCAGAAGGTTGTCCACCACCTAGGCATTGTTAGCCATTTCAAGTATTTAAAACCCATGATTCGTCACAACCCAAACATGCCTTCTGGAAAGAGTACCGAATCTTCAAACTCGATAAACCACACATCCGAGGGCGGTTGGAGCATTTTGCTTTTCGACTTCCCAGACGATTGAGCTGGTTTCTGAGGCACTGACTTGATACAGGAAATGACCTTCGTTTCGAGGCTTTGAAGATACGAGTCTTTCTGACAAGCCAGCGCTCCCACGACGGATGCTAAAGTCATATCAAAAGGGATATGATTCAAATACGATATTCACTCCGCTCTGCTAAATTACAGGGCTTGAGAACCAATTACAGATAAGAATATGGAAAGGGTTAATATGGCTTATGTTCGACAGACCTTCCACCATGAGACTTGCTGTTTGGCGAGGGGCGACACAAGGTTTCGAGCATATTCGGCGAACCAATCATTTTTAGCAGAATCGCTAAAATCACGTGAGGATTATTGAATATCTCACGTCACCTTCTTGCTCTGGTGATTAGAGGTGTTCATAATACCAAGAATCGTGCACCGGACATAGCCAGAGGTTAGACTCAGTGAGCGTGCGAGATTAGCACGTATTAATAGTTTTCTGAAGCCTTTGTGAAGGAGCTAGCTTGGGATAGAACGTAAGCCTACTGATAAAGTTACATTTCCGTGAGATTGGTTAGTAAATTGAAACAAAACAGCTTAGCTTTTAGTAATACTCTTCTTGCTCTCTTTTTGAGTATCAGTTCTCTTTAGATTAGCAGCCGATTTTGCAGTTCTAGGGCGAATGTGTGACAGCTGTTAGCTACTGCTCTAGCCAACTGGCCAATTGAAAGAAACCTGGCTTGCAAAACTATGCTATTAGAGAAGGAATATTATAAGAACCCGCTCAGTACCTTAGGTGACAGTTATTGAGGGAGACATACGTTTTCATGATAGCTGGAACAGGCTGGTTTTAAGAGACTCATTTAACACAACCACAACCACTTTAATAGAGATTGTATCGAATAATCAGTGCTCTAATTCTTGAATATCCGTGGCCTTCATGACAGCCTGCATAGCGTCATCACATACCTTCGGTGCTTCTCTGTAGTAGTGGTTCATCCCACTAATTTCTAGAGCCTCTCCCCATAAAACACCCCCCTTGTCTATCACCGCATCAATTCTGTTGTTCTTCACTGGATCTTCTCCATCTAACAAAATCAACACCCCCTCCACAATATTCTCCACCGGCGTGAAGTATTGTTCGGGAAAGTTTTCCCATTCCTTCGCCGTCAACAAATTAGTTTTCACCACCCCCGGACAAATGGCATTGACGCGAATCTTGTCAAACGTCCAGTACGATTTCGCAATGGAGCGCATCAGCCCCACAACTCCATGCTTCGCTGCCGAGTACGTAGGTGAATAATACGACGGATATATTCCGCCGCAGCTAGCCGTCATGATCAACGTCTTGTCCTGCTTGTCGACCTTGGAGAGACGGAAATAGTGCAGCGCAAGATACGATGTCAAGATCACAGCATCGAGAGAAATGTTTGCAACGAGAAGACTAATGGGAGGCGGTGGCTCAATCCCCGTGTCGTGGGTTTCGTAAAAATTGGTCTTTTCGGCGATCCCAGCATTGGCGAACACAAAATCGAGCCTGGAGGATGCTTGGAAGACGGCTTTGAAAATGGATGACAAAGCTGGGTAGGACGTTACGTTTGCTTGGTGGAATATTGCTGGGATGGATTTGGCGGCCTAGCTTGCACTTATTAGACAAACTTAAGAGGAGGGTGTTTTTTTTCTTACGGATTCGCCGGCGGCTACATTCATATCCACGATATGGACATCCCATTCTCCTCGTGCCGTCAGAGCTTGTGCTACCGCCAAACCCATTCCAGACGCCCCTCCTGTTATTAGTGCTACTTTCTTCGTAGATGCCATCTTGTTTCGAACTACTCGGTTGTTAAGCGAAAGCAGAAAGCTAGCAGAACAGATTAGGAAAGCAAAGATGACTTTTAGGCCATTAAGTAATTGTTACTATATCGACCTTAAGTTCAATCTCGAGAAAAGATGCAAACTTACACGTCTACCCCGCGACGGGAAATAGCTTGTTCTTAAGAAGGAAGTTTGCTTCCCTGGTTTTTTTTGCTGCTATTGTTTTCCGTAGGTCACGTGTCTCTAACAGATCCACCACGACCTGGCGTAATGTGAAAGGCTAGCTCAGTTCAAAATCAAGTGCAAGATTCGAAGCCGCTTCCGAAACCTCTCCCATGTGAAATTTTTTGGAGTTGTTCCCCGTTCAGATTTTAAACCCTACCTAAAGTTATGTAAAAAGTAAAAAGTATACAGTAAATAGCTAGTGTCTCGATTCATCTAATATAGTTCCCCTTGCCTTTTCCTCACATCCCACAATCATCCTTCGGAGTTTAGAATCATTGGGTGGACCCAAATAGAAAAGTTCGTAAGCGGGCTTTGCGGAAGTTCTTATCCGGCACCAAGGATTCCTTTCAAAAGTCGTAACAAGCAAGATGACGACCATACCTGCTAGAATTGCTTAAAAATCATAAAAGGAGAAAAATAAAATTGAAAATAGAAGATATCGTTCAAAACTAATGTCTGGTTTTGTAATTAACATTTTCTTCACATTCGCTCGGCGGATGTTAATCAACATTTCATCGTTATAGTCGCATATTTCTTATTTTTATAAAACAAAATTAAAAAGTCCTATAAGTACTCTTCTAACAAACCGCACTTATGAAAACATGATGAGGCAAGAACAATGCAGCTAGATATTATGTTAAGACTCTCTCTTGAGATTCTTTTGCTTTCGAAATAGGCTGATAGGATGCGCTTCATGGTGCATTTTATCTCCTTTTTTCACCTTAAAAGTTTCAACTAGCTGATGCCAACATCCACTTTATAACACATATCAAGTTTCAAATGGCACCATAGCGCGCTAATATTAATAAAAGGTATACTGCTCACTTGTATATCTTTCTTACTACTGAGCTACCGTTCAGTTACCAGATGGCTTATAAAATACTTTATAAATACATGAAATAGCTCATCCATTGACTATTCAGGTTCCTAAATTAGCACAAGTTCTGAGTTAATAGTTGTAGATAATTGTGTTTTTTTATATAAACTTAGTTCTAGAAGTTTCTTTTCCTGATAGATATAAAATCTTAGAACAAGTTTCAATGCTTTATCATATTTGTAACATTTGGCACTCTTAATGCAATTAAAACTGGTAAACTTTAAAGAACAGGTGAGACACTGCGTTCAGCCCTTTGGTGTTATCATTTAATCTAGTAATATCTTTGTTTGGCATACCAAAACCAATACTTTTCTACCTTTCCTGCATTTAACCAGGACTATCCTCTAGGCCTACCTCCCAAGCCCCCCGCAGCCCAATGATCATGATGAAGCTCATTAACCAGTGTGACCCCCAGCCAGACTCTTTTCTGCCATTCCTATTGTTCTCTCCTGCTAAGGAATTCATGGGGGAGATATCATATTCGACGAGAAGGATCATGGGTATACCTGCACATTCGTTGAGGATGAATTAGATGATATTTCAGATCATCTTGGCAAGGAAGCTTGGCATGGGGGGAGGAGCCTAATGAGCTCAAAATTTGTTACTTTCAACGTTCTCAAATAGAACATTAGCCGATAAAAACTTCTCGGATAAAAGCATTTACTATGAAACAAGGGCTTCTGGTACCCAATAAAAATTTGCACATTATGAAAGTCTTACTAGATAATCTCGTACAATCCACGTAGATGAGAACTACTTTTGACAATTCGCCATTACCCCTGGTGTTAGGATATGAGATAAACTGACACGTTGAAGTTACATGTAGAAGTACTAGGTCACCACCCAGATCTAAGAGTTTAGCGCATTCCGATATAAGCAGATTAAATAGCTCTTGGCATCATTTCAAAGCAGTCAATGGAATGACAGTGACAGATACATTCGTATGTCGTGCAAACAGCCTGGTTCGTTTCGACATAAATCATAGAAGCACATAAATACAGCCAGGCGTTCCTAGTTTTCTTCGCACCATTGCTCGATCCTCTCTAACAAATCTGCCTTCTTCCCACTCACCGACAACCCTTTGATTGTACACCAAGCCTTTAATTCAGGCATTGTTCGCTTGGTTATGGTACCAGCCTCAACAATTTTCTTTATATCTCCGTCACCCATATCTTCCAACTTTTCAGTGTCGGCTTTCACCTTGGCCTTCTTTTTGGGCTGTTCATCATCTTCGTCCTTTAGCTCTCGCTTAACCGACCCTTTCCGGTCTCTGGTAAGCGCTTGGGTTTGCTCTTCCAGTGTCACTGCCCAACCGTTGATGAATTCCCCAGCCCGCTTATGTATCTGCCTATGTTTGCCGATTGTCTTGTCAATTGGAGTCTCCGGAACCTCATCCCCTAGTGCCATCGCTTGCAAGATTCTATAATGCCACTGAAGTGACGGATTTGGATACCTACTGGGATCGTATGTTGCCTTGGGGAGCTGTAGTTGTTGAACAATCACTCGCATGTCATCGACAAGTGCATCCGGGGCGCGTATTGGTTTTGGAACTTCCGCGGGTTGACGGATGTCATCCGCGAAGGGTAATTGAAAAAGCCATAAGCCTTGGGGAGCAATTTGCCCTCCTTGATCATCAAACTTTTCATCCGAAGGTAAAATGGCGACTAGCGCAGGCTTTGAATTGATTCGCGGGATATACCATGCAAGGCCCATTTTCTTGTCATCCCGTAACTTTTGCCATAAGGCACCAAACACACGGATTGACCCTACATAGTCGCTCTCGCTGGGATATATGAAGGTAGATTTCTTCACTGACGCCCAAACTGGTAGCATTTTCTGAGGCTTGAAGCCAATAATTCTTAAAACCGGGGAGCCGAAGTTCTTCAACTCCTTCTGCTCATCCGCAGTGAAAACAACCGCATCACCACCAAACTTATAGGCCTTCCTTATCTCGGCTGCCTCAACCTTCTCCTCGGTGTCATCTCGAGCTTTAGTTGTTTCTCCGAGAGCAATCTGCGCTACTTCGCCACCTGTGTATACAAAATGGGATCTAGCAGGCGCTTGCTTTTGAAGGATATTGTAGCCTTTTACAGAAATTCTAAATCCTGGACCGATCTCGAATGGTAGATCCGTGAAAAGAGAACGCTTTGCCACTTGTTTAGAATTGATGTCTGAGATAAGGTCGTTCAAAAGTGTAATTCCTGAGGCTTTGAGTTTGGTAGAACCAACACTTGCCCCTTCGATTTCGTTTGGATCACGATATATGATATCCTACGCATATTAGCAAAGATAACAGACCACAAAACAAGAGCAACTCGCATCATAGAACTTCGTTCGGTCGAATGTCTGATCAGGTTTAGATATTGCAAAGAGTTCGATAATGACACCAAGATCGTAGAGATCTTTTGCTCTAGTTGACGAAACACCCATTGCCTTTTTATCTCCAGCATGCGGATTGTCGTTGTCGGTGATTATAAACAATCTTCGAGAATCAAAAGCCGGAGCTTGTGTATTAAACTTCTGGTTCGCACAGAATAGCAGGTCCGAGATTCGGAAAACATCCGTCGTCGGTACCAGCAAGGCTTTGGCCTCATCTTCATTCTCTGTAATATTCTTCAATGTCTGGACGTCTTCCGCGGATGGAATATCGAGTTCGGTGAGCATATAACAATGGGGATATTTGTCACGGTCGCTTCGACTTCCCTCGTCATTGAGGTTGGTTTGTTCGGTGCCATACAGCAAAACTCCCATCATGTCCTTCGGATTTGATATAATGCGCTGTTGCATGAGGTGGGACGCGCACTTCAGAGCTGCCATCGCAGGACTGTCGGCTTTTGGATTATCGGATGGGGGGGCTAGCATGGATGAGCTGATATCTATTGCGAAAATTACGGCATCTTTTTGGGATTTGTAGCTCTGCAAGTTTATTAGGTATGGTTAAGACGGGAGAAAGGATAATTGCTCACCGTCTCATCTTGGGTCTCTTCTTCGTCATCATCATCTCGCATCCAAGGCTCCCGAGAGTCCGACATGACGCTGGATGGGTTGGTATGGTCAATGGAGAACGGTAAGCAGGACGTTCACTTTGGTTGCGCTGTAGATGGATTATTTGTAGAAGGAACCATTGGTGAAGGTAGTGGTGAAGGTGAAGGTGCAGGTGAAATTGAAGTTAAAGTTAAAGTTGAAGTTGGATTAAGTTACAGAGTAACGTGCTAAACGGGAGCGCGTTGTACTGTTCAGGCAACAGCAGTGGATATCCACAAATATCAGGCATCAGAACGCGAGTTCACGTGATAAGGTATAGGCTGTGGCTCGTGATTTTCTCCAGGGACATCATATTCACTATATACAGCATACCCATTACATTAGTGTCGTTCTGTGTTTTATATGGCAAGGGAAGCAAGGTGAGAATATGGTTGGTGGGAAAACTCTCGTTAATGGTCTGAAAATTGGAGCAAGTCAACCCTCTGTATTAATATTCTGAACTGTGCAGTTCATTTGACAAAGCTAATTTTAGCTGTAGCTTAGTTCAGCTCAGTTGCCTGCAGAAGCCGGAGCTAAATAGAGTATTCGGGATATGGAATACTGTTAACGAGTGCGGTGGAACAGATATCGGGATATCGGGAGAATGGCTGGCGGCCGGGAGAATGGCGGGCCGTTATAGGCCCCACCTTTAATACCGTAAAATGGGACGGTAATTTACATTTACACTCCTCTCATACTTGTACTGTACAGTACTGGCTGGTGGAGGGGTAAACGAGGGGCAGAAGGAGTGCACACCACAGTAACCGTAACCACCGCACACTTACTCCACACTACAACCACCACATCTCATATACGGAGTACATACATCCATCCCTCTTCCCCCGCCCCCAATCCACATCATCCACATCATCCATTTTCTGACAACTTCTTCCATCTTCTCTTCCTTCGTGCTTCTTTCTATTCCACTATTGTTCATACTTGAACGGTTCTTCAATCTCTGCCCTTCCCCCGCCAAAATGACTGACGTGCGCATCAAGCTCAACAATGGCACCGAGATACCTGCTCTAGGTCTGGGCACCTGGCAGTCCGATCCAGGAGAGGTCAAGAAAGCCGTTTCCCATGCATTGTCCGTTGGCTACAAGCACATTGACTGTGGTATGATACCAAGCGCAAACTCCTCAACATGGCCGTCGCCAATACCGTTGCTTCATGCTAATTTATCTAGCATACTGTTATGCCAACGAAGACGAGGTGGGAGAAGGCCTCAAAGAAGCGTTTGAAAGTGGGGTCAAGAGAGAGGATATCTTCGTGACCACAAAGCTATGGTGCACATATCATTCACGCGTGGAGCAAGGACTGGATCTGTCTTTGAAAAGTCTGGGTCTCGATTATGTCGATCTGTTCCTGGTTCACTGGCCGGTTGCCATGAACCCAAACGGTATGTAGCAGCACTTCTCATCAAATCCCCAACCAATCCTTAAGCTAAGTTTGATCTGCCAGGAAATCATGAACGGTTCCCAAAACACCCCGATGGATCCCGAGATCTCGTCACCGATTGGAAGCATACACAGACTTGGAAGGCAATGGAAAAGTTACTTTCCACCGGCAAAGTAAAGGCAATCGGTGTCGCCAATTACAGTAAACCATACTTGGAGGAGCTCCTCGCCGAAGCCACCGTCGTCCCGGCGGTCAACCAAATCGAAAATCACCCATCGCTACCTCAACAAGAGATTGTTGATTTCTGCAAAGAGAAGGGAATCCATATCACAGCATATAGTCCTCTTGGTAGTACTGGCGGTCCTCTGTTCAAGGCGGAACCTGTCATTAAGATTGCAGAAAAACACAATGTGGCTCCGAGTGTTGTACTGATTAGCTATCACAGTACGTATTTATTTATTTCCCTTCGCCGAAAAATGCTGATCCACATTAGTTGCTCGGGGTAGTTCCGTTCTCGCCAAGTCCGTCACCCCAAGCAGGATAGAATCGAACAAGCAAATCATTACTCTCGACGATTCCGATATGAAGACACTCAACGATTACTCAGACGATCTAAAGAAAAACGGGAAGCTTGTCCGATATGTCTATCCCGCTTTTGGCGTTGATTTCAAGTTCCCAGACAAGTCTTGACTTGGTCGCTCCAATAGATATATTACTAGGCATAGACTGTAAATAGGTCAGAGATATCCATATAAGCGCGGTTTTTTGTGGATTTTTTTAATCTACTACTTGCACACGAACATTCGTGGGATAAATTATAGCTAACATAGAAATTGGAAATACTTGTAAATTTTACCTCCGCAACATTTGTGCAGTTTCCAAATTTCGTTTCACTGGTAATAAACATGTCACCAAAGTCTTTATTTTCTTCGTATTGTAGTTCCACGGATCACAAGGAGCTTCTTTTCGATGCGGATAAGTCAGAGCTAGCTTAGTTGGTCTTTATTGGATTCACAAATCCAGTCACCAGGAATTCAAAGAAACCATTCATTTACGATATCGGCTCAAGCATTATTAGGTGGTCAAAAGATTATTTAGATCAAAAGCTGTCACTTCTCCTACGGGCCCTCCGTTCGTTCATACATTCCAAACACCACTCCTCATTCTAAGATTTTCGAGTGAACTAACTTTGTTGCTAATAATGCAGGGGGCTTAAACATTTGAACTGCTTTGAAGGAACTCTTGATTGTATATACAAAATACCGATGCGCCTCAAGTCCGATTGTAAGAAAGCTCACTGCGAGTCATTTAAAAGATTCGGGTCTACAGATGTCCTAATTTTGTCTGTTATGTAGCAATCTATTCTCCAAGGCAGATCAAATGCCTTATCTTGATCGGTTGGTGCGAATGAGAGATCAAAATATGTACCACTCTCTTGCATCGAATGCAATATATCACTAATAAATAAACACCGTCTATACGAAAGAAGGCTCTCACATTCCGCATTTGGTAAAACCAGCCCACAAATTGCCAAGCTAAATTCCCTCACACTGACTACTTGAGACATCAGACACTGAGAATTGAGATACCTATCATGCAGTTCTAATTCTAGGTCTGATAAAAATTTGCGCTGATATCTCGGTGGAATACACAGAAATATTCATGTTACATTAATTAAGATACTTTCATGGGTACTTATCATTTAATTTCCATAAAAGACATGGAAAGTCAATCTTGAGATACTCAGTTTTATGCTGAGAAACCTGTCTGTAACTTGCGCAGCCGAAAGCAAGATAGTCCAACCTAAGAAGAAGAAGACATAACTTTGGTGATAGTATTGGAGTATGAGGCTGTTTCAGAACACTAATATGAGTACCGTAGGAAAAGGCAACCACGGGACGAGGGAGCCACTGGCAGATGTTCAGTAAGATTTGTGAAATACACGACGTGAGAACATGTTGTAACCCAATGCTATGCTCTTTACTATCTTCAATCCTCTGGAAATTCCTCTGTTGAAAGTTATAGCTGCTCTGGACATCTTCTTGGTCTAAGCTAAAAGTGGCATGTCTCTCAACATAGGGAACTTCGCTAGATCGCAGTAAGAGCGCCTGCTGATGAATGATATGCACTAACATGAGTTTTCTATAGTAAAAAACTCTGTACATAGCGTAAACCCTGAAGTAGTGTGTCAGAGGGGAATTATATCTCTATTAAAGAGAATAAATATACTAAAGTGCAGTTGGCAAAAACAACTGCTACAGAATGAAATCCTTATATATTTAACAACCTCTCAGACATTCCCCCTAAGGGTGCTCCCTTCTCAAAAATACGTCCCAAAGAATACGGTATGGATTTACTTAGAGGGTAAGAATGGATATTTACCAGGCATATAACTGAAAAAGTGGGCCACAGAGTGAAGCGAGCTGCCAAATTCAGGGGCCTAAGCGAGTCACCGTCAGTAGCATTTGATCCACCTGTGTCTGATCAAAAAACCTTTCGTGGAAGTACAAATTGAATGTGTTTCTCTTTTACTAAGCACAAAAGCTTTGATATCTTTCATTTGGTGCGCGAAAACCAGGAGATAGTACTGATTGCACACCAAAGGCTGTGGCGCCGCCACCAATTAAAGCCACCAGCAGCTCTATCCTCCTGAACAGAGCTGCATTGTAGTTTTTTCTAGGAAAATAATTGATGGCATCCTAACACATGCGAATATTCATACTTCATACTACGGTCTCTCATCCGAGCACAAAGGCTACCATCACTCTCTGTCGCAGGTTTAATGGTAGTGGTTTCTACTTCTGGTCACCGTTCATCAACAAACTGGAAGCCCACTTTCGCTTTGCTGGTCTACAATGCACAACTGACTGCGTTTCTTCTCTGAAGGCACCAAGGGGCAAAATTCCTTGTATCCAGATATCTACGCCTAATCCGAAAGGCAAGCCCAGATTCCTAGGCCACTCTACGCTCATTGTCACGGAATGCGTCGAGAAGGGTCTACTTGAGGACCTGAATGATAAACTATCACCAATAGAGATGGCAATTGACTTAGCGGTTCGGTTGTTGCTGGAATATAAGCTATACTGTACCATGTTCGTGGCGTTAGTCTCTGCTCACGATTGAAATATTTTCTCTGCTCATAATTTCTCCGTGCAGAACTACCAAAGATGGCATGAGAACTACTATATCATGCGTTCGCATGTGCTACACCAGTGATGAGATCGCAGCGTTCAGACGCCAGGTTTGAAAGAGCATCAAGGCACGCGCTTTTTATAGCAGCGAAAAGAAAAAAAGTAGGCGAGCGAGAATAAGCCATTCTGGAGTTGTGCTGGCGAAAGCGCATCGGAGGCTGATGCGTCGTTATTTGGCTTGTTGCTGCGGCGCCGGTCTACAATACGTATGTCTCCTTGATGCGAGTGTCTTTTGTACAATTCTAATCAGGATATTAGTGGTCCTGAGTCAAGAAAACTGGTGAAAGGCTTTCCTACTATTGTCGACTATGCACGAAGGATTCATGACACCTATTTCCAGAATTCACTTTGTGGGAATGAAGAATCCTTGAGAGTTAGGGTGGGAATTAGTTGAAACAAGAAATTTGTTGCTATTCCTCATTAATAAGATAAATTGTAGGCGTTTGCTTGAGAGCCTCAGACTGATTATCGAATCTTCTGCTTCTGAGATTCTATATTCGAAAACTTCTGTCACTTCATCAATAAAACCACCTCGCATCCATTTCCTCCCTGCACTTTCAGAACAACTTCAGAGAGAATCTAGAGCACGGCGCGAAGGTAGATTTACAGATGTGTATCGCCAATAGCCTTATTTAAACATTAAATTCTCCAGCTAAGCTTATTTCTTTTTTAAAAAAAGAAAAAGGTTTCTCTTATCACATAGAGACGAGGTACTACTGGCCGTAACCCATCGTCCCTACCCAATCAAATGCCTCGCCCTATACATAATCACCTTCACTCCTACGCCAACCTTGCTTACATATAAGCAACTATAGTAAGCGCGAGCAGTATCTCAAAACAAATTATCGGCCCACAAGAGCTGAAAGTTGTTCCGCCCAGGTCTCACTTTCCCCCACCTCGCTAGTACAAACTCTCCCACTGGGGTTCTGGTGAAATAAATATTGAATTCGGTACAACACAGGGAGGGATATCATGGAAATGAAACTTTTGGGGGCAAAAGTAGGTGAAGTGCCATCGGGATATCCGCCTGTAGAGAAAATAGTATTAACACTTTCAACCCGTATAGGACAACACAATGTGACGGAGTTCCATGTGGCTGGTTAACATTTATTCGTTTCTCGGATTTGACTTTCCGCTGATGGGATCTTAACAAAACGTAAAAAAGCAGGTACTTTAGTCGCAAAACCAAATATTCTTAGAGAAACTTGTACGTGATTAGCATATCATTATGAAAATGTATGTACCTAAACTTGAAGTTTCTCCCATATTTCAAGCATCCGGGGGGGGGGATGGAACAGAACATTTCCAGCAATAATTACCGCCTGGATCATGATTAGCAATGGAAGGCCTAGGTAATCTAACCTACAAAGATGTTCGCGATTATATATATTCTTCGCCAACTCATCTAACAAGACAGGGTACTTTCTAGCACATTCAGATCATCATTTTATCCCCCTGGCTTATTTAACTAGTCGTGAGGTAGGTACGTCCGAACTCAAGCGCTTTCTCCACAAAGCCGTCAGTAAAAGCTTAAGATGGCTTATATTGTCTAGCATTCCGGCTGCATGCCCTGAGTTCTTATAATTCGAAACATAATCCTTCGATACACTGTGAGTAGCCCTAAGCCCATCCTGATAACACCATTTGGTGAGGTTTGAAAGCAATGATACGTACCATCGTACAGTACAGGTACCACCCTTTAAGATTTCATGGTGTGGGATACAGTCATTTGTTACAATGATGCTCTTTGAACACGTCAAGAAGACAGCTGTTGTCTCATTAGAACCAGGCAGACTCCCAGGCCCATGGTAAACAAAACCGAACGAAAAGAACCACAAGCGAGTTAAAAAAGGGGGGGGGAAGAAGTACTGCCAAGATACTGCTCTTGGCTCCCTCCCATGGTGTTTAACTTTAGCTATGATTTGATATCCCGTCAAACTTAATTTGTTCACTCCACCACCTACATCCTATACCTTGAGAGTTTGATGGGCTGATGGTCCAATAATCTAAGGTTTCTGAAAAGTATATAGCATGATAGTCAAGACTTAACACATCATCCGATCCATGCATGGAAGTATGGGTCGCACAATACTGTACGTCATCCTGGTCAGCAGGGGCAATGAGGGGGCGAGTTACCGCGATCTCACAACAAATCATCAATTCGCATTGCGTGTTTCAAGAACTCTTTGCATGGATATGCCGTATAACAATAGACTTGGTAAAAGCGGGGGTGACGTAACAACAAGACAAGCGTAGCCGCAATAAAGAGATAAATATTCTTGCTGCAGCTCTGATATTTTTATTGACCGTAGGTCAGATCATATAGTTAATTCACTAACAATAAATCTAAATCAGATATCCCCTCTACTTTATTCTTCAATCATGGCACTTGTTGAAAGGCTCATGCTGCCGATCCGCGTAGTCCAAGCAGTCCTCGCAATCATTGTTCTAGGCTTATTGGCTTATGGCAAGTCCCCGTCGTTGTGATGGGTGAACGCTCCTACTAATCCAGAAATAGCTTCGGATGCTTGGTTCTGGTGGTGGACATCTCCATCCCAAGTGAACTTCCTCATTTTCACTTCAGTATGGACCCTCCTCGCCGTCGCCTATCTCGTCGTAACACCAGGCCGCTTCCCGACCGTAGCGCATAAGTTCGGTATCCTAGCTGCTGAGGTTTTGACCATGCTGTTTTGGTTTGCTGGATTCATCGCTCTTGCTGTCTTATTAACGGATATCGGCTGTGGTTCGAGAAATGGTGTTTGCGCAGCTTCAGTTGCAGGTGACGTGTTTGCCGCTTTTGAATGGTAAGTTAAACTTCATGTGTTGGGAGGGAAACACGTATTGATGATGTTTTTTCCTCTAGGCTACTTTTTTCTATCACATCCATTCTAGCTGCTTTACATTGCTGGAGAACGAGGAGCGAGCATGGTGGAAAACACGACCCAGCAGTGGAGGTACGTGCTCCTTATGAAGGGGCTTGATTTTAGGGTGGTCTATATTTTTTAGATGTTTTTGAAGTGCGTGCTTATTATTGAGCCGATACCTTTTGGATGCACTTGCTATATATTCAAGAATGGGGAATCTGATGGGTTATGGCTCGTGAGCAATGGAAATTTCCTTGGAAAAGACGTCTTATTCTTCTCAAGTTACATAATCTTGTTCCACCTATCTTTATCAAATAATCAGACTCATTTGGTTCAGCACATACTCTCTTAGGAGATCTGAAGTCCAATACCAAGTCCTATCTCAAGTCTAAGTGGCAATAACTAACATGTTCGAAGTCAAATATCAAAAACCGTTTCAAAAGCACCTGTCCAACCGCAAAATTAATGATGGTCAAGCATATTCAAAAGTGAAGTACATACCTAGCATTCTACAGTTTAATAAAACGGAAAGGCTATAACCTATTCAGATATATCAATCGTACTAGAATCATGAATGGAGATGCCCAATATCTTATCGGTCCGATTTCGAAAGTTTTCACTGACTTATTATTACTTAAAACTAGATTAAAGATGCAGGATCCAATTACCAGATATCTGCTTGGGCAACGCAATAATAACTGCCCTATCAGATGGGAAAATATAACTTTAGATCATTAGCAGACTACCTGAGTGAAATTCCCCAACGTGTGAACCCATTACTTCATGTCTACTTATTTCATGTAGTTTGACAATAAACAGTTGCTTTCCCAGAGGTCTTAATCCTGGTACCACTTTTCGAAGTTCTTGGATTTCCTAATCTAGCACCAACCATATTGAACTAAATTCAGCAGCCCGTACAAAGAAATGCCAGTAACTCAATTATTTGATTTAATATGCTGTATCAAAGAAACACTGGAAATACTTAAAACCCTCAAAGCATCCCATTGCATGCAGCACTAATCCTAAAACCAGCATATTCCTCCCTCTCCTTGACACTCCCCTCCTACGTGATCGAGGTGGCTACCGGGAAAATCTATTCTCAGCTGGTTTATGAGAGCATTTTGAGGCCATTTGAAAAACACAGGTGTTTCGCCAGGAAATAATAGTAAGTCTGTGATACCACTCTTGATAATTCTTGGTGCTCGGACTGCGGTGATAATGCACCATTCGTGACTACATTGTTTTCTCTCGAATTTATAATACAAAATTTGTTTTTGATATATGAAAAGTTAACGACTTGCTAGTGGCACTGGGCTCTACTCCAAGCCTCATGACCTCTCAAAGTTTCTGATCTCTTCATTCAACAGCCTTGTCAATCAACTATGGGAGATTTACTGCACGCAGAACATTTCACCAAACATCCCCATCTGGATTACTACTCAAGGTAAGAATAAGGGGTAGTACCTGTTGTGGCCTAAGGACCCTAGGGTGGCCCCACATTTGTATTGCAGTATATAACTTCGTGAGAAGAGGCAACGCCTCTTCTCTTCCTTAGACTACACCAAATACAGAACCCTACCATACATTCTAAGGAACCTCCCCTCGCAGTGTGACATAGGGTCCTTAACAGTACCAAACTGTTAGATTTCATTGGCACACTTTTCCAAATCCAAGGCGTCAGCTTGAAAATTTGACATAGGATATGCCCCTTTGCCAACTGATGTTTCGAGGGAAGTCGTTCTTCAAGGGAAAACTACAATTATAGAAAATATAAGAGGATGTTTTAGGACATTGTTAATAAGCCTTGGAAGATTGAGCTCATGAAATTGAATGAGAAGGAGGGGCAATGGGTAAGCTGGTGGTCTGGGGATGCTTTTACTTTGTTGGGGAGAGTTTGGATCGATTTGTCATTTTGAGAGAGGCTCACGATGGAGCGAGAGGAAAGTGGTTACAGCCGTATGCATAACTAGTGCGAAAAATCTCAAAAACTTTTGGCCTAGAAATCTTCGGAAAATCAACTTGCGAACCCGCCCCTTTCTTAATATATAACAAATAATAATTTAGAAAAAAAAGTATAATACGTCAAATAAAAGAAGATATATAGAACTTTGTTTTTCTAATAAATTTATCTTGTTAAAAAATATATAAAAAGATTTATGTTAAGTAATTTAAAATATATAATTATATGTTTATTGTAAGGATTAGTAGTAACAGAGAAGTATAAGCCTGGAACGGGTATTCTAATTGATATAAGAATAATCTATAATTCTTAATTATATCGCTAAGAGGTCGATTGATATACCCCTTCGTTCCCCTAAAGCTACTCCAATTCTAGAAGGCTATTCCGAACATCAAGAAACCCCCTATTTCAACTAGCCGAGGATAAGGAGCCTTATATTTATATAAGATTAATTTTACTACGATGTAAGATTTTGTTTTATAGCCTTATAAGCCTTATAAATCCTTTTAGGCTTAGTAAAATCACGTTTTTCGCACTAGTTATATATACGGCTAAAAGCGCCAAGTATGAAACTGTATATAAAGAAGGGATTACAGTGGTGAACCTGAGTTCTTAGCAAATTATTTAAGAGTATGAGTTGGTAATTTTTTATATTATAAGAAATTAAAAAATATTCTAGCAGTTATTATAACTGTTGGTATATTCTGACCTCGAGGCGGGTGCACGTGACCCGACTCGAGTGGCAGAATCACCCAAAGCGGTTCACCGCCTTGGAAACTATATCAACACCACGTTACGTAGAACTTACAATACAACCATCGATCCCACTGAATACAACTAGCACTTACGTGACCATATCACGTAGTGGTGCCCCGTATTCGAAGTGATCCGACAATAACTCTCAGTTATCTTTAAACAATTTTATCATAATATCGATTTTTCTTGCATGCCGAGTTTTATTAAAAACAGTTTAGGCTAACATATATGTATTAAAATTAAAATGTGATTTGGATAAAAGCCTCTGAACCACGCCGACACAGTCCTCTTAGAAGATATTTTTAAACAAATCCAAGGATCTTTTATAAGTAATTTTCAGTATAAGAAATCCATATAAGCAATCTAAATATAAAGGTGAATAGGCGTTATATACAGCACATTGGTATAGGAGCTAATTTCTGTATACATCATTAAATCTCATAAACCAACTATTTTTCTTTCTGCTTTTTGATAGGTAATCAATTATAGGGTTCTACATCATAAGTCATAACAGTTCGTATAAAGTTTCCAATTATAAATTTTAAGAAGTCTAGGAAAAACTAATAAGGTGAATCATCTTTTCCGTTCAAACTAAAGCTTTTCACGTTTAAAGAGCTTCTTCGTTTTTGAAAAGTGTTTGAGGCACCAACCGTGATCTCTCTGCCATTATGCTTGCCAGGCCTTGGATAGACATTGCACTCATTAACTCGAACGTCTGGACGTGGGACTCTAATTGCTTTGCCACCCAGTTTCTGAGTTCCACGGCAATTAAGGAATCCATCCCATAACTTGATACTGATTGGTCAACACTAATGTCCTCGGAAGAAAATCCTAACAAGCGCGAGAGCTTATCTATCAAAGCCATCTGGACAGTTTCGACAGCCAATTGTCGCGTTGTGGATGTCAATAATACGGCACTAACGTTCACTTCCCCTGTCTGAAGTTTCATGGTGCTATGGGATGTATTTGTTGCCCATACATGGGAGAATTTCGGATCTGGTCTCTGCATAGCAGTCTCTTCGCCTCCGGAAG
>Ga0247734_1000222_pt1 | contig 51414 bp, 42 predicted proteins | sample UWRJL103311B2_FD_180933 | JGI IMG/M metagenome (GOLD analysis project Ga0247734, IMG submission 180933) | Plant litter microbial communities from Arlington Agricultural Research Station in Wisconsin, United States - UWRJ-L103-311B-2 | ecosystem: Environmental > Terrestrial > Plant litter >...
GTGGATCTTGCCGCCGTCTTCTTCGATCAGCTTGGTATAACGCTCAACCATGCCGCCGACTTGCTCGCTCTGGTCCGGGTGAACCAGAAAGATGATTTCGTAATGACGCATGAATGCTCCTTACGGGTTGTAGCCTGCCGCCAGAAAGCGGTCAGACAAGGAGTGAATAACACTGGTTTGTCTTGCACAGGGACAGGCACGTGAGCGCCTGCCGTCACAGCAAGGGGCGCAATTGTAGAGAAGGGTCGAGAGGGGCGCAAGGCAATTGGTGATTATTTGAACAATGGCAAGCTACAAGCTACAAGCTACAAGCTGAGCATGGGTCGCTTCCAGCTTGAGGCTTGTCGCTTGCTGCTGATCACTTACGCGCGGTGGCGGCCTTGACGCTGCGCTGGCGCAGGGCCTCAAACAGGCAGACACCGGTGGCCACCGACACGTTCAGACTGCTGACGCTACCGGCCATGGGCAAGCGCACCAGATAGTCACAGTGCTCGCGAGTCAAGCGACGCATCCCTTTACCCTCGGCGCCCATGATCAGGATCGTCGGGCCGGTCAGGTCCTGCTGGTACAGCTCAAGCTCGGCTTCGCCAGCAGTGCCGACCACCCAGAGACCGCGCTGCTGGAGTTTTTCCAGAGTTCGCGCCAGGTTCGTCACCGCTACCAGAGGAATCACTTCTGCCGCGCCGCAGGCCACTTTCCGAACGGTCGGGGTGAGCGTTGCGGATTTGTCCTTGGGCACGATGACAGCCAGCGCGCCCGCCGCATCGGCAGTGCGCAGGCACGCGCCAAGATTATGGGGATCGGTAACGCCATCAAGCACCAGAATCAATGGAGCGCCTTCGGTGCGATCCAGCAACTCATCGAGCATCGCTTCGCCCCAGACCTGGCTCGGGCTGACTTCCGCGACCACGCCCTGGTGAACACCCTCCACCCAGACATCCATTTCACGACGCTCAGCTTGACCGACCGAAATCTTGCTCTGGGTCGCCAGTTCAACGATCACCTGCACACGTGGATCGCTGCGACCCTCCGCCAGCCAGACCTGCTTGACCCGCTTGGGGTGATGACGCAATAACGCTTCTACGGCATGAACACCGTAGATTTTTTCCAGCTGACTCATGACTTGGCCTTAGGTTTACGCACTCCGCCGCCACTGGCAGCAGGAGCGGAGCCCGATTTCGACGGGCCTTTACGGTGCTTGCTCGATTTGCCGGATGGCGCGGAATCAGCGCCAGCCTTACTCGACTTTCCCGACGGTGCCTTGCTACCGCCCTTCGCGTCCGCCAGCAGAGCTTTCTTCAGCTCCCGACTTTTGCGAACTTCTGCGTTTTTCGCCGCAGCATCGCTAGGCCGATAGGCCTCGGTTGCAGCAGGCGCCTTGGCCTTGGCAGGGGAACTGCGACGCCCGGATTTATTCGGCGCTGCAGACTTTTCCTTCTCGGCAGGAGCAGCAGTCGGCTCGGAGGTTCGACGCTTGCGGCCAATCGGCGCGCTGGTGGTCTTTTCCGACATTTCGAAGTCGATCTTGCGCTCATCGAGGTCAACACGCATGACGCGCACCTCCACGGTGTCACCCAAGCGGAAGCTGCGACCGGTGCGCTCGCCGGCCAAACGATGGTGGACCGGATCGAAATGGTAATAATCGCCCGGCAGCGCAGTCACGTGGACCAGGCCCTCGACGAAGATGTCAGTCAGCTCGACGAACAGACCAAAACCGGTAACGGCGGTGATAACGCCCGGGAACGACTCACCCACGCGGTCCTTCATGAACTCGCATTTCAGCCAATTGACCACGTCACGAGTGGCTTCGTCGGCACGACGCTCACTCATCGAGCACTGTTCGCCCAATTGCTCCAGCGCCGCCTCATCGTACGGATAGATGCGCGCTTTCGGGATCACAGTTGCGCCGGCACGACGCACATGCGGCGTGTCTTGCTTGGAGCGGATGACACTGCGGATCGCGCGATGCGTAAGCAAGTCAGGATAACGGCGGATCGGTGAGGTGAAGTGGGTGTACGCCTCGTAATTCAAGCCGAAGTGGCCATTGTTGTCCGAGCTGTACACCGCCTGACTCAAGGAGCGCAGCATCACGGTCTGGATCAGATGGAAATCCGGACGATCCTTGATGGTTTCAAGCAGCGCCTGGTAGTCCTTCGGCGAAGGACCGTCCTTGCCTTTGTGCAGGGACAACCCCAGCTCGCCCAGGAACGCACGCAGCTTCTCCAGACGCTCGGGCGGCGGACCGTCGTGAACGCGATACAAGGCAGGAATTTCGTGCTTCTTGAGGAATTCAGCGGTGGCAACGTTCGCTGCCAGCATGCATTCCTCGATCAGCTTGTGAGCGTCGTTACGGGTCGTTGGACGAATCTCGGCAATCTTGCGCTCGGTACCGAAGATGATTCGGGTTTCCTGAGTTTCAAAATCGATTGCGCCACGGGTATGGCGCGCGCCCAACAGCACTTTGTACAGCGCGTAGAGCTGCTTGAGGTCCGGCACCACATCGCCGTATTCGCCACGAAGCTGTTTAGCCTCGGCAGTTTTCGAATGCTCAAGAATCGTGCTGACCTTGTTGTAGGTCAGACGCGCATGGGAATGGATAACCGCTTCGTAGAATACGTAGTCGGTCATCTCACCGGTTTTGGAGATGGTCATCTCGCAAACCATGGCCAGGCGATCAACATGTGGATTGAGCGAGCACAGGCCGTTGGATAGTTGCTCTGGCAGCATCGGCACGACGCGCTCAGGGAAATACACCGAGTTGCCACGCACTTGCGATTCAGCGTCCAGCGCCGAGCCAAGCTTCACGTAGCTGGACACGTCGGCGATCGCGACATAGAGCTTCCAGCCACCGGAGAACAAGCGCAGCTTGCCGGGCCTGGCTTCGCAGTACACCGCGTCATCGAAGTCGCGAGCATCTTCACCGTCGATCGTCACGAACGGTAGATGGCGCAGGTCGACACGGTTCTCTTTGTCTTTGTCTTCGACTTCCGGCTTGAGCTTGGCGGCTTCTTTGAGCACAGCCTCAGGCCAAACGTGCGGAATGTCGTAGGTGCGCAGCGCGACATCGATTTCCATGCCGGGCGCCATGTAGTTGCCCACCACTTCAACCACATCGCCCTGCGGCTGGAAGCGCGGGGTCGGCCAGTGCGTGATCTTCACTTCGACAAACTGACCGATCTTGGCGCTGTTGTTGCGACCCGGCGTCACCAGCACTTCCTGCTGGATCTTTGGATTGTCCGGGATCACAAAGCCGATGCCGGCTTCTTCGAAATAGCGGCCGACGATTGTTTCGTGTGCGCGGGAAATCACCTCGACGATCACGCCTTCGCGACGGCCGCGCCGGTCGAGGCCTGAGACACGGGCTAATGCCCGGTCGCCGTCGAACACCAGACGCATTTGCGCCGGGCTCATGAACAGGTCATCGGAGCCGTCATCAGGGATGAGGAAGCCAAAGCCATCGCGGTGACCGCTTATGCGGCCCAGGATCAAGTCGAGCTTGTCGACCGGCGCATAAGTCCCGCGACGGGTGTAGATCAGTTGTGCGTCACGCTCCATCGCACGAAGGCGACGGCGCAAGGCCTCGAACTGATCTTCGGTCGTCAAGCCGAACTCTTCGACCAGCTGCTCGCGACTCGCCGGCGAACCGCGGTCGGAAAGATGCTGGAGAATCAGCTCACGGCTGGGAATAGGGTTTTCGTATTTTTCCGCTTCACGAGCGGCCTCGGGATCGAGGGACTGCCAATCGGCCATTAGAATGAGTTCACCTTATCTGTATGCATTTAGTTTGGCATATACCCGATTGAAACGCGAAGACACCATTTGCTGGGTGTTCTCGCTATTTCAAAAAATATTTCGCAGCGGGGGTTTACAGTACCCGATCTCCTCCGTAAGATGCGCCCCACAACGACGGCAGCGCCACGTTGTAGTTGAAGTCAACCGTTTTTTCGATTGAAATCAACGACTTGCCCAGATGGTGAAATTGGTAGACACGCCAGCTTCAGGTGCTGGTGACCGCAAGGTCGTGGAAGTTCGAGTCTTCTTCTGGGCACCAATTCAACGAAACCGAGCTTAGGCTCGGTTTTGTGCTTTCTGGCATTTGAAAAACATTCAAATGCATCCAATTGCATTGAGCGTAGATCAATCCTGCACCTTCGCCGATCACTGATACTGCCCTGCTGTACAGGCCCGCTCCTGCGGATGGTGACGTCACTGCGCCATCTTGCTCGCTAAATACTAAATTCCTGTTGCAATCACTGCATAAATCTAATTAAATCAGCGCATTGCCCAGATGGTGAAATTGGTAGACACGCCAGCTTCAGGTGCTGGTGACCGCAAGGTCGTGGAAGTTCGAGTCTTCTTCTGGGCACCAAACAAACAAAACCGAGCCCTGTGCTCGGTTTTGTGCTTTCTGGGGATAGCAAATCCCCAGACCAGCCCTCAAGCCCGGAACTGCCCCAAGCTGGCCTTGAGCTGCGCAGCCAGCTTATCCAGCGCCTTACCGCTTGCGGTCGTTTCGATGACCGCCTGCGCCGCACGCTCGGCCTGGGCGTGGATAACCTCTACGCGCCCTCTGACCTTGTGTGCACCCTCGGCCTGATGCGCCGCCGCTTGCGTGGCCAAGCCAATAGCCGCATGGACCTGCTCGACCGACGCCTGCACTGATTGCTGAAGCCGCGCACTGTCACGCAGCACAGCCAGGCCCTCCTTGGCCTGACGCCCAGCCAGACCGATTGCCGCCACAGCTTCCTTCGCCCCTGACTGCAATGCTCCGATGTGCGCCTGAATATCACCCGTCGAGCTTTGTGTCTTGCTCGCCAGTGCGCGCACCTCATCAGCAACAACCGCAAACCCGCGGCCCGTTTCGCCCGCGCGCGCCGCTTCGATGGCGGCGTTCAACGCAAGAAGGTTGGTCTGTTCGGCGATGCCATGAATCACTTCCAGCACCACCTCGATCTGCTCGCTCTGCTGGGCCAGACGCTCGATGACCTTAGAGCCGGTTTCCACCTGCCCGGCCAATGCTTCGATGAGATTGCCCACTTGATTGGAGGTGCGCGTGGTTTCATCGGTTGCCTGACGAATGTCCACCACCTGCTTGAGCGCAGCTTGCATCGCGTGGCTTTCCGACTGCGCCTCGTCGGCCATTTGCGCTAATGCATTCAGACTTGCGGCCACTTCATCACGCTGCAACTCAGCCGCCGCACTGGCACCGGCATTACGCTTGCTCAGCGCGCCGATTTCCACACCGGTCTGCTGGGCCACATCGCCCGCTTCACGCACGATGGGCTGTAGCTTGTCGACGAAGCGGTTGACTGCCGCCGCCATGTCGCCGATTTCGTCATTGCTGTTGAGCTTCACCCGCTTGGTCAAGTCGCCCTCGCCCGCCGCCAAATCGTTGAGCGCGCTGATCAAAAGGTGAAGCTTGACGACGACGCGACGCCCTAGCACAACGGCCAAGGCCAACAGTACGCCTAGCCCTACCAACACCAGGCCCAGGCCAATTCTCCAGCGCAACGTTTTCGCTGCTTCCTGGACGGTCGCCGTCGTATTGCTCGCCATGGCCGACGCGGCGGTTTGCGCCGACTGCAAACGCGTACGCAGCGCTGCAGAGCTTTCAGCGGCCGCACCTGCAAGGCTTTCGGTAACCATTTGCTCGCCATTGCCGATCAACGCTGTAAAGCGCTTATCCAGTGCGGCCAGGTTTTCTTCCACCGTGGCGGTCGAAACACCCATGCGCACTTTGCCAATCTCCACGCCATTGGGGCTGATCGATGCTTCGATGTAATACACAGACGGGTCGTTCTTCGCGGCGTTGAGCACCTTGTCCATCGCCCGATCACCTTCGCCCTTTGCCAGCAGGGATTTGATCGACTCATTGTCGCGATTCAGATAGCGCGTCAGATGCTCACCCTGAGCATCGTCATACACGACAAACAGCACATTGGGATTGCGCTGTGCTCGGCGTGCGAATTCAGACAGCGTTGGGGTGTCACCATCCCACATGGCTCGCGGAGCCACGGCCGCAAGCAGCTCTGCCATGTCGGTCGCAGAATCGTGAAGATCTTTCTCCAGGGTCGCGCGCAGCTGCTTCTGCTCATCCTTGAGACGGGCGGACAATCCGACGCTCAGACGCTGACGGGTGTTTTGCGACAGACTGTCAAGACTGGCTGTTACATCGCGGCTCGCCTGCTCGAGCTCAGACGACAAGTGTTGCGAATCTACACCCAACCGCTCGGCTAGATCGGCCTCCAACGCCGTGACCGTGCTCCGGGTCAGGGCGACGGCGACCAGCACCTGCACCAAAAGAGCAATGCCCAGAGCAATGAATACGGGGCGCAGCAAGCGGCTGCGCAAAAGCGATAGGACGGCTGACACGGGCAATTCCCCCACAACAAACGCCATTAAAATGATGGCATCTTTTCTGACGGTTTTTACAGCAAGTGCCGTGCCGTTGCGCCTAACAAATTATTCCAGACAAAACAAAGGGCCGCCTGAGCGACCCTTTGTTTGTATTTCAACGACTTATCAAGCAAACGGATGACGCAGGACGATGGTTTCGTTGCGGTCCGGACCCGTCGAAATAATGTCGATCGGCGCGCCGACCAGCTCTTCCAGACGTTTGATGTAAGCGCGAGCGTTGGCCGGCAACTCTTCCAGGGTCTTGGCGCCCAGGGTGGATTCGGACCAGCCCGGGATTTGCTCGTACACCGGCTCAAGTCCAATGTAGCTGTCAGCGTCGGTCGGTGCGTCGATCACCGCGCCGTTTTCGTTCTTGTAACCCACACAGATGTTGATGGTTTCAAGACCGTCGAGCACGTCCAGCTTGGTCAGGCAGATGCCCGAGATGCTGTTGATTTCGATAGCGCGACGCAGGATCACGGCGTCGAACCAGCCGCAACGACGGGCACGGCCAGTAGTAGCGCCGAACTCATGGCCACGCTTGGCCAGGAATGCACCGATGTCGTCGAACAGCTCGGTGGGGAACGGACCGGAACCCACGCGCGTGGTGTAAGCCTTGGTGATGCCCAGGATGTAATCCAGGTACATCGGCCCCATGCCCGAACCGGTAGCGATACCGCCAGCCGTGGTGTTGGAGCTGGTCACGTACGGGTACGTGCCGTGGTCGATGTCCAGCAACGAACCTTGAGCGCCTTCGAACATGATGTCTTTGCCTGCGCGGCGCATGTCGTGCAGCGCAGCAGTCACGTCCAGCATCATTGGCTTGAGCAGCTCGGCGTATTCCATGCACTCGTCGAGTGTCTTCTGGAAGTCGATTGCAGGCTCTTTGTAGTAATTGACCAGGACGAAGTTGTGGTAGTCCAGCAATTCGCCCAGCTTGGCCGCGAAGCGCTCGCGGTGAAACAGATCGCCAATGCGCAAGCCGCGACGTGCGACCTTGTCTTCATAGGCCGGGCCAATGCCGCGACCGGTCGTACCGATCTTGTGCTCGCCACGGGCCTTTTCACGGGCCTGGTCCAGCGCGACGTGATAGGACAGGATCAGCGGGCAGGAAGGGCTGATGCGCAGACGCTCGCGCACTGGAATGCCTTTTTCTTCCAGCTTGGTGATTTCACGCATCAGGGCATCAGGCGCAACAACGACACCGTTACCGATCAGGCACTGAACGCCTTCGCGCAGAACACCAGACGGAATCAGGTGCAGAACGGTTTTTTCGCCGTCGATGACCAAGGTGTGACCAGCGTTGTGGCCGCCTTGATAGCGCACTACCGCGGTAGCGTGTTCGGTCAGCAGATCAACGATCTTGCCTTTGCCCTCATCACCCCATTGGGTGCCCAGGACTACGACATTCTTACCCATTTCACTTGTCCTCATTCACGCAAACTTGGTGCCGGCGGCCGCCGGCAGGGAAACTCAAGAGGCCAGTGGCATTACCTGCCAGTGCTCGCCATGCTGAATCAATTGCCGGTCGCAGTCGGCCTCGCGCGCTGCCGAGACCGGTTGGCCGGGCAACGCCTGAACCACTCGCTGACCTTCGCTGCGTAGCTGGCAGACGGTCTGCCACAGCGCTGCGTCAGTGTTGTCAGGCATCCAGATACCGCCAGACGGTAGCTCGATCTGTGCCTGCCCCAACGTCACCAGGGTTTTCAGATCGGTAGAGAAGCCCGTCGCCGGACGCGCCCTGCCGAAATCTGCACCAATGTCGTCGTAACGACCGCCCTGGGCGATCGACTGACCAACACTGGGCACGAATACCGCAAACACCACACCAGTATGGTAGTGGTAACCGCGCAACTCACCGAGATCGAAATACAACGGCATGTCCGGGAAGCGCGCCGACAACCGCTCAGCGATTTCCTGCAGGTCGTCCAGCGCCTCGATGACCGGTGCAGGCGCCTTGGCCAGACGGTCACGAGCGGCAGCCAGCACGTCACGCCCACCACACAGATCGACCAATGCACGCAGCATGGTGGCCAGATCGTCTGGCAGATTGGCGGTCAGGGCGATCACTTCATCGATCGCCTTGCGCTGCAAAGCATCGAACAACTGTTGCTCGACCTCACCGGACAGACCGGCTGCACGCGCCAGGCCACGGTAAATGCCGACATGCCCCAGATCCATATGGATGTCAGGGACATCGGCCAGCTTCAGCATGGCCAGCATCAGACTGATGACTTCTACATCGCTGGTCGGACTGGCATCGCCGTACAACTCGGCGCCCAACTGGATCGGGCTGCGCGAAGAAGACAACGCGCGCGGCTGGGCATGCAGCACGCTGCCGGCGTAGCACAGACGGCTTGGGCCTTCACGACGCAAGGTGTGGGCATCGATGCGGGCGACCTGCGGCGTGATATCCGCCCGGAATCCCATCTGCCGACCGGATTGCGGATCGACGACTTTGAAGGTGCGCAGATCCAGATCCGAGCCAGCGCCCGTGAGCAGTGATTCGAGGTATTCGATATGCGGGGTGACGACGAACTCATAGCCCCAGCTTTGAAACAGATCCAACACCTGACGACGCGCTACTTCTATGCGCGCAGCTTCCGGCGGCAATACTTCTTCGATGCCATCCGGCAGCAGCCAGCGGTCAACCGTTGCCATTACGCCTTTCCCCTATCATCCGGGCGGCCACAACCCTTGGGCGAGCCTTGAGTGAAGCAGACAGCGGCCACTTGCGATCATGTTCACGTATTGATGAACCAGCCAACCGAAAGCTGATGCCACTGTCCTCGAAAAAACTGCCGCGCACGAAATACGCCACGGCCAATCAATCGTGCAGACGCAAAAAAGCCGGGAATTTCCCGGCTGCCGCATCATACACACGTTTTACCGGGTGATCACCCCGCCAGACGGTTTTGCCGCCCGGCGGAGTGCTCAAACACGGTCAAAAGTTACGGCTTGGCCTTCTCAAGATAGCGGAAGAAATCGCTGCTTGGGTCCAGCACCATCACGTCACTTTTGTTGGCAAAGCTTTCACGGTAGGCACGCAAGCTACGGTAGAACGCGTAGAACTCCTGATCCTGACCGTAGGCCTTCGAGTAGATCGCCGATGCTTGCGCGTCGCCGTCACCGCGAGCCTCTTCAGACTCACGATAGGCTTCTGCCAGTAACACGCGACGCTGACGGTCAGCGTCGGCACGAATGCCTTCGGCCAGCTCGTTACCTTTGGCGCGATGCTCACGGGCTTCACGCTCGCGCTCGGTGCTCATCCGCTCGAACACGCTGCGGTTCACTTCTTTTGGCAGGTCGATAGCCTTGACCCGAACGTCGATGACTTCGATGCCCAGTTCTTTTTCGGCCATCTTGTTCAACGAAGAAGTAATGTCTGCCATCAGTGCGTCGCGCTCACCCGACACAGCTTCGTGCAGGGTGCGCTTGCCGAACTGGTCACGCAGACCCGATTCGAGACGACGCGACAGACGCTCATCGGCGATTTGCTTGAGACCGGATGTCGCGGTGTAGAAACGCTCAGCGTCCTTCACGCGCCATTTGGCATAGGCATCGACCATGACGGCTTTCTTTTCAAGAGTCAGGAAACGCTGGGTCGGCGCATCGAGGGTCAGCAAGCGACCATCGAATTTGCGCACCTGGTTCACATAAGGAACCTTCACGTGCAGACCCGGTGGAACATCAGCCTGAACCACACGACCGAACTGCAGCAAAACAGCACGTTCAGTTTGCGAGACGATGTAAATGCTGTTCCACGCCACAACGGCCAGTACGACACAGACGATCAGAGCGACCAGAGATTTATTGCTCATCAGCGAGTCTCCCTAGTACGCGTGTCGCGTTGCTGTTGCATGTCCGCAGCTCTTGAACCTGGATCAACGACGGTAGCCGCTGCACCGGTTGACGCAGCAGCACCGTTACGACCACTTTCGATCATTTTGTCCAACGGCAGGTAAAGCAGGTTGTTCTGACCCTTGTCGCCGGTCACGAGCACCTTGCTTGTGTTGCTGAAGACTTCCTGCATGGTGTCCAGATACAGACGCTCACGAGTAACTTCCGGCGCTTTTCGGTATTCAGCGACCAGCTTGGTGAAGCGGTCTGCCTCACCCTTGGCGCGGGACACAACTTCATCACGGTAGCCGTTGGCGTCTTCGACAATGCGTTGCGCCTGACCACGTGCTTCCGGGATCACACCATTGGCGTAGGTTTCAGCCTGGTTGCGCGAACGCTGCTCGTCTTCACGGGCGCGGATCACGTCGTCGAACGCTTCCTGAACCTCACGCGGCGCAGCAGCGCTCTGCACGTTCACCTGAGTCACGGTGATGCCGGTGCGATAGGTATCGAGGAACCGCTGCAGGCGCTCCTTGATTTCGCTGGCCATCAATTCACGACCTTCGGTAAGCACCTGATCCATTGCGGTCGATCCGACCACGTGGCGCAAGGCACTTTCAGTAGCGTGTTGCAGGCTGACTTCCGGCTGATCAACGTTCAGCACGAAGTCCTGCAAGTTAGTGATTTTGTATTGCACGGTCAGCGGCACTTCGACGATGTTTTCATCCTCGGTGAGCATCTGGCCTTGCTTGCTATACGCACGTTCGCGCGTCACGTTTTCGAGGTATTTGCGATCAAACGGCGGGAAATAGATATTCAGACCCGAACCGACTGTTTCGTAATACTTACCGAAGCGCAGGACGACAGCCTGCTCCTGCTCATCGACCACGTAGATAGCGTTGTAGAGCCATACCGCGAGCAGGACGACAAGGCCGATACCCAGCAGCCCCATGCCACCGCCTTTTCGGGAACCGCCGCCACCGCCACCGTCGCTACTGCGTTTCTTACCACCACCGAACAACCCATTCAGGCTTTCCTGTAGCTTTCGGAAGGCCTCGTCGAGATCTGGTGGCCCCTTGCGGTCGCCGCCCTTGCGCTTACCACCCCAAGGATCCTGATTATTCGAGTTGCCACCCGGCTCATTCCAAGCCATAGCGCTCTCCATCTGATAAAGCAAAGACGCGCCCACGGCGCGCCGACCAATGCTACAGAATGCCCGCCAAAGCGATACAACCGCTTTCTCAGGCTTTTATTGCAAAGTGTGTTGCTCGATGAATTCCAGCGGCTGCAGTCCTTCGCGACTCACCAGGCGATTGAATTCAACTCGCGGTAAACGTACTGCCAAAAGGCTTGTGCCTTCTTCGTCGTGCTCTTCGCTCTGTACTGCACCCAGTTGAAAAAACTGAGCCCGCAGTCGAGCAAAACCCTGAGTCAAGCGCAAGGTGCCGATGAACAAATCGTCACCCAGCAGTTCGGAAATGGCTTGCCTGAGCAAATCCAGACCGCGACCGTCACGGGCCGAAACCCAAACCCGCTGGGGCTTGCCGTCGGGATCTCGCTGAATCTGCGGCTCGACCCCTTCAAGCAGATCGAGTTTGTTATAGACCTCCAGTATCGGCAAGTCCTGCGCCCCGATCTCCCCCAGAACCGCCATGACCTGCTCGATCTGCTCCATGCGATCAGGCTCGTGAGCGTCAATCACATGCAAAAGAAGGTTGGAGTTGCTCGACTCTTCGAGCGTAGCGCGGAAGGCTTCGACCAGTTTGTGCGGCAGATGGCGGATGAATCCCACCGTATCAGCCAGCACGATGGGCCCCAGATCTTTGAGTTCCAGGCGGCGCAAGGTCGGATCCAGGGTTGCGAACAGCTGGTCGGCTGCATAGACGTCAGAATCAGTGACCGCATTGAACAGTGTCGATTTGCCGGCGTTGGTATAGCCCACCAGTGAAACCGTCGGGATGTCAGCGCGCGAACGGCCACGACGGGCCTGATCACGCTGGCTGCGGACCTTCTCGAGACGACTTTTGATCTGCCGCAGACGAACACGTAGCAGACGACGGTCTGTTTCGAGCTGGGTTTCACCCGGACCACGCATGCCGATGCCGCCGCCCTGACGCTCAAGGTGCGTCCAGCCGCGAACAAGACGGGTACTCATGTGCTCAAGCTGTGCCAGTTCGACTTGCAACTTGCCTTCATGAGTGCGCGCGCGCTGCGCGAAGATGTCGAGAATCAGTCCCGTACGATCAAGCACCCGACACTCGAAAACACGTTCGAGGTTGCGCTCCTGACTGGGCGTAAGGACGTGATTGAAGATGACGATGTCGATCTTCTCGGCTTTGACATGGTCGCGTAACTCCTCGACCTTGCCACTGCCAATCAGATACTTGGCCGTTGGCCGATGCCGTGGCACGTTGATAAACGCGACGGTATCGGCGCCGGCCGATAGAGCAAGTTCCTGGAACTCCTGCGGATCTTCGCGCGCCTCAGGGTCCTGACCATCCAAGTGAACGAGGATAGCCCGCTCACCACCACCGTGGCGCTCAAAGAACAAAGCAGACTCCTATCAGGCGTTACCTGGCTCAACGTCACCCGATTCGGACTCGGTAGCGCTAGGCAGACGAATTGGACGAACTGGAACGACGGTTGAGATGGCGTGCTTGTAAACCATTTGGCTGACAGTGTTTTTCAGCAAAATGACGAATTGGTCGAAAGACTCAATTGTGCCTTGCAGCTTGATACCGTTTACCAGATAGATCGAAACCCCAACCTTTTCTTTACGCAAAGTGTTCAGGTAAGGGTCTTGTAGCGAATGCCCTTTTGACATGTGCCGCACTCCTTTAAGGATCAATAGAATAATTCGAAAATTTTTTTGCTCGGGCCGCTTACCCCCCAAGGATAGACGGCTATTGCAAGGACTCAGCTCAATATGGAGACCGATCCCAAGTATTTCAAGGCGCGTGGCAGATTGTCGCAAGCCAGGCTGTCCAACCAGTGCAGATTTTCCCAGCTTCGCAACCAGGTGAATTGCCTTTTGGCCAGCTGTCTCGTAGCGATGATGCCTCGTTCCTGCATCTCGTCGCGGGTCAGCTTGCCGTCCAGATGATCCCAGACCTGGCGGTAACCTACAGCTCTTATTGACGGCATGTTCGAGTGCAAATCGCCCCTCGAACGTAACGCCACAACTTCTTCTACGAATCCTTGGTCAAGCATTTGCGTAAAACGTTGCGCGATGCGGTCATGCAATACCTTGCGATCCACCGGAGCGATCGCCAGATTCGCGACAGTATAGGGCAATTGATGACGCCCCGAAGCGGCTGCTTCAGTACTTTGCGCACTTTGTTGCTCGCGGTGTGCGGTCATGCTCAATCCGCTCACCCGATAGACTTCCAGCGCACGGGACAATCGCTGCGGGTCGTTGGGATGAATGCGCGCCGCCGACACCGGGTCAATGGCTGCCAACTCATCATGCAAAGCCTGCCACCCCTTGCTTGCGGCTTCGGCTTCAAGCTGCGCGCGCACGCCAGGATCCGCAGCCGGCATATCCGCCAAACCCTCCAATAGAGCCTTGAAATACAACATCGTGCCGCCCACCAGCAACGGAATTTTTCCACGGGCGGTGATTTCGGCCATTGCGCTCAAAGCGTCGTTGCGAAAATCGGCGGCTGAATAGCTCTGGGACGGATCAAGAATATCGATCAGACGGTGGGGAAACTTGTCCAGAAGCGCCTTTGATGGCTTGGCCGTGCCGATGTCCATGCCGCGATAGACCAGCGCTGAATCCACGCTGATCAGTTCGCACGGCAGCACTTTAGTCAGCTCGATGGCCAGATCCGTCTTACCTGCGGCGGTCGGCCCCATCAAGAAGATGGCGGGAGGCAAAGCGCTCATCAGCGACCGCGCAGGAACAGCTTGTCGAGATCGTCCAGGCCCAACTGGGTCCAGGTCGGCCTGCCGTGGTTGCATTGGCCGCTACGCTCGGTGTTTTCCATGTCGCGCAGCAGCCCGTTCATTTCCGGGATCGCCAGCCGTCGATTGGCCCTGATAGCACCGTGGCAAGCCATGGTCCCGAGCAGCTCGTTCATGTGGGCCTGCACGCGATCGCTGGTGCCGTACTCCATCAAATCTGCCAGCACGTCTTGAACCAGACGATTGGCCTCGGCCTGCTTGAGCAGCGCGGGGATCTGCCGGATCGCCAGGGTTTCCGGACCCAGGCGCTGCAACTCGAACCCCAACTGCTGGAAGGTTGCGATGTGCTCTTCGGCGCAATCGGCCTCACGCTGACTCACCGCCAGGGACTCGGGCACCAGCAACGGCTGGCCGCTCAAGCCTTCGCTGGCCATGGCAATCTTCAGTCGCTCATACATGATCCGCTCGTGGGCGGCGTGCATATCCACCAGCACCAGACCGTGGGCGTTCTCGGCCAGAATATAAATGCCCTTGAGTTGCGCCAGCGCATAACCCAGCGGCGGGATGTCACCGGTGGACTCAGGCAGCGCCACTGCAGTCGCACCCATCCCTGCGCCCTGTGTGCTCGGCAGAGGCGCAAAAAACTCGCGATAGGCCGCTTGAGCTTCCGCTGCCGGGAGCACCGAAGATGGGCGTGGCGTGTACTGATATTGATAACCGGCGCCGGCACCGGACCCTGCTGGACGATTCAGGGCATCACCCTGAGGTTGCTCCAGCAGGTTATTGGCCAGACGCATTTCGCCCTGTGGGCCGAACTCTCCCGCATCCGGACCCGTCGGGCGCACCAATGCAGTGACCGAAGTCGTGCCCGCCAACTGATCTTCCGGACGCACGTCACCCAGCGCACGATGCAGCGTGCCATATAGAAAGTCGTGAACCATGCGTCCATCACGAAAACGCACTTCGTGCTTGGTGGGGTGGACGTTGACGTCGACCACCGCTGGATCGACCTCGAAAAACAGCACAAACGTCGGATGACGGCCGTTGAACAGCACGTCGCGATAAGCCTGACGGACTGCATGGGCCACCAGCTTGTCGCGCACTGCCCGGCCGTTGACGAAGAAATACTGCAGATCGGCCTGACTGCGGGAAAACGTCGGCAACCCGACCCACCCCCACAGCTTCAAACCGTTGCGATCAATCTCGATGGGCAGCGCCTGCTCCAGAAACCCTGCCCCGCAGATGGCCGAAACTCGTCGCGCGCGGGCGACGTCATCATGGGCTTCGTGCAGGCTGAGAATGGTTTTGCCGTTATGCCGCAGGTGAAAGGCCACGTCGAAACGGGCCAGCGCCATGCGCTTGATCACTTCCTGCAGATGATCGAATTCGGTCTTTTCGGCCTTGAGAAACTTGCGTCGGGCGGGGGTATTGAAGAACAGATCGCGCACTTCCACCGAGGTGCCGACCGGGTGCGCGGCAGGCTGAACGCGAGAGGCCATGTCGCGGCCTTCGGTTTCTACCTGCCAGGCCTGATCGGCATCGCGTGTACGAGAAGTCAGCGTAAGGCGTGCGACCGAACTGATCGACGCCAGAGCCTCGCCGCGAAAACCCAGGCTCATCACCCGCTCAAGGTCTTCCAGATCACGAATCTTGCTGGTGGCGTGTCGAGCCAGCGCCAGCGGCAGGTCGTCAGCGGAAATCCCACCGCCGTCGTCACGCACGCGCAGCAATTTGATGCCTGCCTGCTCGACATCGACATCGATGCGCCGCGCGCCGGAATCAAGGCTGTTCTCCAGTAACTCCTTGATCACCGAAGCTGGACGCTCGACGACTTCGCCCGCAGCGATCTGGTTTGCCAGACGCGGGCTGAGCAATTCGATGCGGGCAGACCTCGCCCCAGGATTATCGGGCTGCGTGACCGCTGCCTCGAAACCTGATTCATCCAGCAGCAGGTCGGTCACGGCTCACCTGCCAGAGCGGTGCTCGGGATCTTGAGGTCCTGGCCGACTTTCAGCTCATCGGACTTCAGCTCATTGGCATTGCGCAGCGCGCCTGCGGTCAAATCGTAACGTGCAGCAAGCATCGCCAGTGTTTCACCCGGACGCACGACGTGGTTGCGTGGCCCCATGGCGAGCTTGCCGGTGTCGCGAAGCCAGGCAATGTAAGTACCTTGAGGCGGATTTTGCTGGAAGAACTGCTTCACCCCCGCCGTGATCGAACGCGCCAAAGCCTGCTGGTGGCTGGCACCTTCGAGTTTGTTGGCTTCTGCGGCGTTGGAGATGAACCCGGTCTCGACCAGAATGGACGGAATGTCGGGCGATTTGAGCACCATGAATCCGGCCTGCTCTACACGTGATTTGTGCAGGGAAGTGACCCGACCGATGTTGCTCAGGACCTTCTGCCCCACGTTCAGGCTGGAGGTCAGCGATGCAGTCATAGACAGGTCGAGCAGCACGCCCGCAAGCATTCGGTCCTTGTCGTCCAGGCTCACAGCGCCCGCACCACCGATCAAGTCGGAACGGTTTTCACTGTCTGCCAGCCAACGAGCGGTCTCGGACGTGGCGCCGCGCTCGGACAAGGCAAACACCGAGGCGCCGAATGCTGCTGAGGATGGCGCGGCGTCGGCGTGGATCGATACGAACAGGTCAGCGCCCTTGGCACGAGCGATTTCGGTGCGTTTGCGCAGCGGAATGAAGTAGTCGCCGGTGCGAGTCAGTTCGGCGCGATAGCCTTTTTCAGAGCTGATCTGACGCTGCAACTCCTTGGCGATCGCCAGCACCACGTTCTTCTCTTTCTGGCCGCGTCCGCCAGAAGCGCCAGGGTCTTCACCACCGTGACCGGCGTCGATCACCACCACAATGTCCCGCTTGCCGTTAGGCACTGGCGTCAACTTGATTTCGGGCTTGGCAGGGCTGACAGGCACAGCCGGCGCGGTGTTGGCGGCTGTATCGGGAACTGTAGAAATGGGCGTGGGGTTGGCGTCGGCGGCGTTGTCGAACAGATCGACCACCAGACGGTTGCCATACTGCTGGTTAGGCGCCAGGGTGAAGCTTTTGGGAGTCACGGCCTTTTTCAGGTCGATGACCACCCGCAGGCTGTCAGGGGTGCGCTGAGCTGACCGCATGCTGGTGATCGGCGTATTGGCGGTGCCGACGTTCAGCGAGCCGCCCAATGTGGCGCCATTGATGTCGATGACCAGACGATCAGGCGACTCAAGCGTAAAAACGCTGGCCTGGACCGGTCCGGACAGGTCGAAAACCAGCCGCGTGTTGTCCGGTGCACGCCATAAGCGGACACTTCGTACCTGTGAAGCAGCGAACGCATCGATGGCCAATGTCGTCAGCAACAGCCCTATCACAGTAACCAGCGCGCGCATGCGCATACCTAACCCCATATCTATTTGAATTCCAAAGCCAAAGCGGCACACCAAGCCTGGCCACGTGAGCTTTCCGGGCTCAGAGTCAGCACTCGACCGTCAGCGTGCGGGCCAATGGTAATGGTCATGTCCGGCTTTGGCAAAAAGCCTGCACCCAGACTGGGCCACTCAATCAGGCAGAGCGCTTGTCCTTCGAAATAATCGCGGATGCCCAGGAATTCTAGCTCTTCTGGATCAACAAGTCGGTAAAGATCAAAGTGATACGCGCGATATCTCCCAATTTCGTAAGGTTCGACGAGCGTAAAAGTCGGGCTTTTTACCGCGCCTGCATGTCCCAGTCCGCGGATGATTCCACGCGAGAGCGTGGTCTTGCCTGCACCGAGATCCCCTTCTAGAAAAATAATCCCATTGCCATCAGTGACTTGAGCGATTTTCTCGCCGAATGCCGTCATGGCTTCTTCACCCACAAGGTGCAGGGTTAGCTCAGACACGGTTGTTGCTCCTCCAACAGCTTTCGAATCACAGGAATCAGATCAGCGGCAGCCAGACCACGGCCAAGCTTGCCCACCTGCTCACCGGCCTTGGCGTGCAGCCAGACCCCGAGGCAAGCTGCGTCGAATGCTGACATTTTTTGCGCCATCAGCGCACCGATGACACCGGCCAGCACATCACCGAGCCCGCCGGTTGCCATAGCCGGATGACCCTGATCACACAGGGCAACACCGCCCGCAGGATCAGCGATGAGGCTGCCAGTACCTTTAAGCACGCACACGGCATTGAATTTTTGCGCCAGAGCGCGGGCGGCTTTTGGACGATCAGCCTGGATGTCTTGGGTACTGAGGCCAAGCAAACGCGCCGCCTCGCCCGGATGCGGCGTGATCACGCACCCCTTGGGCAGCAGCACCCAGCCTTGGGCCAGCTGATTGAGCGCGTCGGCATCCCACACCTGCGCACGGTCAGCATTGGCCGCCGCCGATAGCAGGCTGCGACCCCAACTGTGCTGACCCATGCCAGGCCCGACCACCAATACGGTTGCAGGCTCGATCAGTGCCATCAGTTGGTTGGCCGAGCTGATGCCGGCGCTCATGACCTCGGGAAACCGCACCAGCGCAGCCGGCACATGCTCAGGGCGGGTCGCCAGCGTGACCATCCCCGCGCCGGTGCGCAGTATGCTTTCGGTGGACAGCAGCGCCGCGCCGCCAAACCCAAGATCCCCGCCGATCACCAGTACACGACCAAACATGCCTTTGTGCGCGGTGCGAGGCCGCGGCGCCAAAGGTGGCAAATTGAAGGTGTCGAGGCGTTTGACGCTCACCGGGGTCGCAGCAACGATGGCAGGATCGGCCTGGAGGTCGTCGAATACCAGCTCGCCCACCCGATCTGCCGCATCGCCGGTCAACAATCCGATTTTCAGGCCAATGAACGTGATGGTGAGATCTGCACGCACCGCGACGCCCAGCGTGCGCCCCGTGTCGGCGCTCAACCCTGACGGGATATCGATCGCTGCGACCGGCAAGCCGCTGTCGTTGATGGCCTGAATCGCTTGCGTGTAAGGGCCTCGAACATCCCCTTTGAGCCCAGTGCCGAGCAAAGCGTCCAGCACAACACCACTCAAGCCTTGCTGCATCCAGGACTCGACCGTGACGCCCGTGCCGAGCGCTTCGTTGTAAGCATCTTCGGCATCGCCCGTCAGGGCGGACACATCGCCAACGGCCAGAACCTTGATCTGCCAGCCTGCCCGTTGCGCCAGAGCCGCCACCAGATAGCCGTCGCCTGCATTGTTGCCATGCCCAGCCATCACGGTCATTTGCCCGGCATCCGGCCAGCGCCGGCGTACCGCGCGCCACGCCGCATGGGCGGCACGCTGCATCAATTCCAGCCCCGACGTTCCGGCTGCAATAAGGCGTGAATCCAGATCACGTACCTGCGCCGCGTCGTACAGTGCGTCGGGTAATTGGGGTTTGCTGTGCAACATACGTTTATGAGCTCCGATGTCTGGCAGAATTATACGCACCTGCGCCCCGGTGTCCTCTTTGCATGACCGCTATTACAGTTGATCCATCCTCCCCCTCAACGTCGCTGACGACCGCTGAACTCAACGACCTTGCCGAGTCCATCAAGGCGTGGGGCCGTGAGCTGGGCTTTCAGCAAGTCGGCATCTCGGGGCTTGATCTGGCCGAGCATGAACAGCACCTCAAGCGCTGGCTCGACGCCGGTTATCACGGCGAGATGGACTATATGGCAGCCCATGGCAGCAAACGTTCGCATCCCGATGAGTTGGTGCCGGGCACGGTGCGGGTGGTGTCTCTGCGCATGGATTACCTGCCGGGCGACACTGAAATGGCGCACCGCCTCACCGAACCCGAAAAAGCCTACGTCTCGCGCTATGCGCTGGGCCGCGACTACCACAAGCTGATCCGCAAGCGCGTGCAACAGCTGGCCGAGCGTATTGAGCAGGCGATCGGACCGTTTGGCTTTCGGGCGTTCGTCGACAGCGCGCCGGTACTGGAAAAAGCCATTGCCGAGCAAGCCGGGCTTGGCTGGATTGGCAAAAACACACTGGTGCTCAATCGCAAGGCCGGGAGCTATTTCTTCCTCAGCGAATTGTTCGTCGATCTGCCGCTGCCGGTCGATCCGCCACACGCGACCGAACACTGCGGTCGCTGCACGGCCTGTCTGGATATCTGCCCGACCAACGCGTTTGTGGGTCCGTATGTGCTGGATGCGCGACGTTGTATTTCTTACCTGACTATCGAGCTGAAAACCTCTATTCCCGAGGAGTTTCGCTCGATGATCGGCAATCGGGTGTTCGGTTGTGATGATTGCCAGATCGTATGCCCCTGGAACCGTTTTGCCCGACCGACCGATCAGAACGACTTCAAGCCACGGCACAACCTCGATAACGCAGGCTTGGCCGAGCTGTTTTTGTGGGACGAAGAGACGTTTCTGAGCAACACCGAAGGCTCGCCCTTGCGCCGGGCGGGGTATGAGCGATGGTTGAGGAATCTGGCGGTGGGGCTGGGTAACGCGCCGTCGACCATTCCGGTGCTCGAAGCGCTGCGGTCACGCGCGAATTATCCGTCAGAGCTGGTGCGTGAGCATGTGGAATGGGCGTTGCGGCAGCATGAAAAATGATGTGGTGGAGCGAGGCTTGCCCGCGAAGCTAACGATGCATAATGCCTGACACCCAGCGCTGCCTTCATTCGCGGGCAAGCCTCGCTCCAACAAGGTCAACGCGACCCACAGTCGCAGCTTAGTGTCCATCCTTGTAGACAAACTTGGGCATTTCCCAGCGGTATTTGATCGCCAGCAGTCGCAGCAGCAAGCCGCTCGACAGGGTGATCAACGTGCCCTGCTCCACCGGCAAACCGAAATACTGGCACAGCAAAAAGCACCAGGCCGCTGCGAACGATACGCTGGCGTACAGCTCGCGGCGGAAGATCAACGGGATATCGTTGCAAAAGATATCGCGCAAGATCCCGCCGAATACGCCGGTAATCACGCCACTGACCGCTGCGATGATCAACCCGTGGCCCATGTCCAGCGCAGTGGTGCAGCCGATCACCGTGAACGCCACCAGCCCCAGCGCATCGAGCACCAGAAACAGCGAGCGCAGATGGCGCATCAGCGGTGCAATCAGGATGGTCATCAATGCCGCGACGCAGGTCAGCATCAGGTACTCCGGATGCTTGACCCATGTCAGCGGGTAATGCCCGAGCAGCACATCGCGCATGGAGCCGCCGCCCAGAGCGGTGACACAGGCAATCAGCACCACGCCGAACCAGTCCATGCCGCGCCGGCCCGCCGACAGCGCGCCGGTCATGGCCTCTGCAGTGATGGCGACCAGATAGAGCATCAACAACATAGTGGCGCTCAGACCTTGATGAAGTGCTCACGATAGAACCGCAGTTCGGCAATGGATTCACGAATGTCATCCAGCGCCAGATGCGTGCTGCCTTTCTTGAACTTCAGCTCGGGGGACCAGCGCGCGGCCAGCTCCTTGAGCGTCGAGACGTCCAGATTGCGGTAGTGAAAATAGTTTTCCAGCGCCGGCATGCGCTTATAAAGGAAGCGACGGTCCTGGCAGATGCTATTGCCGCAGATTGGCGAGCTGCGTTCCGGCACCCAGAGCTTGATGAAATCAAGGGTCATCGCCTGGGCTTCGTCGTTGGATATCTTGCTCTCGCGCACTCGCTGGGTCAGGCCAGAGCCGCCGTGCTGACGGGTGTTCCACTCATCCATGCCGGCCAGCAGTTCATCGCTTTGATGGATGGCGATGACCGGACCTTCGGCCAGGGTGTTCAATTGGCTGTCGGTGATGATGGTCGCCATCTCGATGATGACGTCGTTATCGGGGTCCAGACCGGTCATTTCCAGGTCGATCCAGATAAGATTTTGCTTGTTCTGCATAAGTCGGCTCCTCGGCGTAGGCGCGCAGTTTAGCCCAAGCAGGCATGCTAGACTCCTTCGCGCTTCACACTATCAGCTGCATTTCGCGACATAAAAACGGAACACTGAACACCCATGGCCAAACGCCAACTCAATCGTCGTCAAAACTGGCGCATCGAAAAAATTCAGGGCGAGCGTGCCGCCCGCGCCGCCAAGCGTGAAACCCTGACCCTCGAATCGCTGGAAGGCGGCGATCTTGGCCCGGAGCAAACCGGGCTGGTGATTGCCCACTTCGGCGTGCAGGTAGAAGTCGAAGCCCAGGAAGGCGACCTCAGCGGTCAGGTTTTCCGCTGCCACTTGCGGGCAAACCTGCCAGCGCTGGTGACCGGTGATCGGGTGGTCTGGCGCGCTGGCAATCAGGGGATCGGCGTCATCGTTGCGCAATTGCCGCGCATTACCGAGCTGTGCCGTCCGGACAGCCGCGGCCAGCTCAAGCCCGTAGCGTCCAACGTCGACCTGATCGTAATTGTGTTCGCGCCAATGCCCGAGCCCCACGCCAATCTGATCGACCGGTATCTGGTGGCCGCCGAGCATGCGGGGATTCATCCACTGCTGCTGCTAAATAAATACGACCTGATCGATGATCAAAACGCCCCGGCGCTCAATGCGCTGCTGGCGGTGTATCGCACGCTGGGTTACCCAGTTCTGGAAGTGTCGGCGCATCACGGCGACGGCATGGAGCAGTTGCAGGCGCAACTGGACGGGCACATCAGCGTGTTCGTCGGCCAGTCGGGCGTCGGTAAATCATCGCTGGTCAACAGTCTTCTGCCAGAAGTCGGCACCCGCGTCGGGCCGCTCTCGGAACTGTCCGGGCAGGGCACGCACACCACGACCACCGCGCGCCTGTTCCACTTCCCCAACGGCGGCGATCTGATCGACTCCCCCGGTATTCGTGAATTCGGTCTGGGCCATGTGAGCCGTGCGGATGTAGAAGCGGGCTTTATCGAGTTCAACGACCTGATCGGCACCTGCCGCTTTCGTGACTGCAAGCATGATCGCGAGCCAGGGTGTGCGCTACTCAAGGCGCTGGACGACGGCCGCGTGCAGCAACAGCGCATGAACAGCTACCGCTCGATCATCGCCAGCTTGCCGGAGAGCAGTCGCTGATCAACGCGGGCCTGTAGGAGCCCACTTGTTGGCGAGATCGGACCGCGATGTGTCAGGCAGGACACCTCGCGAACACGTTCGCTCCTACAGTTGACGCACACAAAAACGCCGCGATCATCGCGGCGTTTTTTATGGGCTATAACCCTAGTTTCTGGTCTCTTCGACCTTCAGCGTGCCCTGCTCGAAGATATTCAGCTTTTGCCGAATCTCATGAGGCTGGGCATAGGCTTGCGGATCGACAGCGGGCGTGGAAATCGAAGCGCCAGGCTTGGCGGCAGGTGCCGGCGCTTTGGGTGCATCCGGCGTTTGCGGTGCTTCACCTACGTTCTGTGAGCCCTCAATCTTCTGCTGCGCCTTCTTGGTCATGACCACGATATCGATCCGGCGGTTGATCGGGTTTGTCGGATGCTCTTTGTCATAGAGCGCCGAAGACGCATAACCCACCACCCGCGCTACCTGAGGATCGGGATAGCCACCGGCGACCAGGGCACGACGGGCTGCGTTGGCGCGGCCGGACGACAGCTCCCAGTTACCAAAACCGTTGTTGCCCACATAAGGCGTCGCGTCGGTGTGTCCGCTGACACTGATCTTGTTGGGCACCGCCTTGATGGTGTCGGCCATGGCCAGGAGGATGTCCTCGAAATAAGGCTTCAGCCGTGCGCTGCCGATGTCGAACATGGGCCGGTTGTCGGCGTCCATGATCTGGATGCGCAAGCCATCCTGAGTGATCTCGAACAAAATCTGGTCTTTGAATTTCTGCAGCTGCGGGTTCTCGTTGACCTTGTTCTGCAGCTCTTGCAGCAGCATTTCAAGACGTTCCTGCTCGACCTGCTCAGCCGCCGCATCCTGGGTGTCAGCCTCAATGGGCACGCGGTCCGGCGCCGGCACGGATTTGACTTCCGGGTTGATCGTCTGATCAGGAGACATCTCGGGCGAGCCACCCAGATCGATGACGTAGGGCGAGCCACTGTCGGAAAACCCGACCGGGTCCTTGAAGTAACCGGCAATGGCGACCAACTGCTCAGGGGTTGCCGACGACATCAGCCACAACACCAGGAAAAACGCCATCATTGCTGTCGCGAAGTCAGCGAAGGCGATTTTCCAGGCGCCGCCGTGATGGCCGCCGCCGTAGCGCTTGACGCGCTTGATTATGATCGGCTGATTATTTTCCATGAATCAGCGGCCGCGGACAGCTTGTTCCAGCTCGCTGAAGCTGGGGCGATGGGCTGGATACAGCACTTTGCGGCCGAATTCGACGGCCAGCGAAGGCGGAACGCCGGAAGCCGATGCCACAAGAGATGCCTTGATCGATTCGAATACGTTCATTTCTTCCTTGGCATCGTGGGCCAGGGAAGTGGCCAGCGGACCAAAGAAGCCGTAAGCCGCCAGAATCCCGAAGAAGGTACCGACCAACGCCGCACCTACGTGCATGCCGATGGCGGCCTTGTCGCCCGAACCCAGCGAGGCCATGGTCACGACAATACCCAGCACCGCAGCGACGATACCGAAACCAGGCATGGCATCGGCCACACCGGTCACGGCATGGGACGGGTGCTCAAGTTCGTCCTTCATGCTCAGCAGCTCCATGTCGAACAAGCCTTCCAGCTCGTGCGGGGCCATGTTGCCGGAGGACATGATGCGCAGGTAATCGCAGATAAAGGCGATCATGCGGGTGTCTTTGAGCACGGCCGGGTATTTGGTGAAGATCGGGCTGTTCTCGGGCTCCTCGATGTCCCCTTCAATGGCCATCATGCCTTCGCGGCGGCTCTTGTTCAGGATCTCGTAGATCAGCCCGAGGACCTCGAGGTAGAAACCATGGGTAAAGCGCGTCCCGAACATTTTCAGGGATTTCTTGATGACCAGCATGGTCATGTAGCCAGGGTTGGCCTGCAGGAACGCACCCAACGCAGCGCCGCCGATGATCATCACCTCGAAAGGCTGAATCAACGCGGCGATCTGGCCGTGGGACAGGACGTATCCGCCGAGCACACTCGCGAAAACGACGATGATGCCGATAATTTTTGCCATAGATAATGAATACTTACTGAGTCGGGTTCATGGTCATGTTTCGCAGGAGTGTCAAAACTCTTGTTCTACATATCGGCCTGACTGCGCCAGACTGTAGGCAAGCCGAGCGAAAAAACCCCCGTGGCAGACAGCACGCGGCGTTCACCGCGAGGGCCAGTATGATGCCAGTATTGGACTTCATTCAAAACCATCCAGCCGTACGGGATACATGAATGCAACCACAAACATCGTCACCACGGCCCGTGCCCAAGACACTCGACGCCTGGATCAAGCAACTCGATGGCATTGCGTTGCCGGTGCCTGCTGTGGCGCACGCCAAGGTGCGGGCGGGCCTGAACGACAGCCGGCGCTCGATCCGTGATATCGCTGAAATGATGCAAGCCAGCCCCGCGCTGGTCCTGAGCGTTCTGCGCGAGGCCAATCATCACAGCAGCGGCGGCTTTTCCGAACCGGCCGAGAGCCTGGAAGTGGCGATCAATCGGCTGGGGCTGGCGCGCACTGAAACATTGCTCGCCCGCCTGCCCGCAGTGGATGAGCGCGACATCCCGCCCGCCCTGCGGCAACTGCAAATGATCAGCCAGCATGCCACTCAGCAGGCTACCGGGTTGTTCGCTAATCAATTGGCCAGGCTATGGCAGGACATTCATCTGGGCAGTTTGCTGTTTCTGTCGCCGCTTTGGCCGCTGGCCCTGGCGCACCCCAAACTGCTGGAAGAATGGGAATTGCGAGTCATCCATAAGGGTGAATGCGCGAAAAAGACTGAAAAGGCGTTGTTCGGTGTTCGTCTGCTCGTGCTGTGCAGAGCGTTGGCCGAACATTGGCATCTGCCGATGTGGGTCATGCGCGGCTATCAGCTGTTGATCAGCGAGCAGCGCAGCCTGGTGAAGGTTTTGCGCATTGCCCATGAAAATGACGACCCACTCACACAACAGCAGCGTCTGGATGCCGACCTGCCCTTGCAACGCTGGCTCAATCAGCCTGCCAACACCATTCTGTTGGCGAACGGGCTCGCCCTTTCAGCGCAATACGCCTGGAACAGCCTACACAACCTGCGCTGGGAGTTGTTGACCAGCCTGTATCTGCAACAACCACTGGCGAGCGTGCAGCAACAAGTCCACCAAAATGCGGCGAGCAGCGCCCGATCTCATGCCAGCGCCGGGGTCTGGCATCCGGTGGAAGCGCTGCTGTGGCCATGGGAAACGCGGCGCATCCACAAAGGCCTGCGGGCCGCACCTGCGCCCTCCACCGAAGCGCTGCAGGACTGGCGCAAGCAATGCGCGCAACTGCTGCAGGAGCCCAGCCCGTTCAGCAACGCCATGCATCTGACCTCGTTCGCCCGGGATGCGCTGCTCGCCTGTGGCATGCAGCGGGTGATGCTGTTGATGATCGACCGCAAGATCGACGCCCTGCGCGTCCACCAGACCGCGGGCCTGGACAAGTCCGCCGCCTCCTTGCTGATACCGATAAAAGACAGCACCGTGTTGCAGCGCTTGCTGGCTCAGGCGACCCAACTTCGCCTGACACCTGCCAATAACGCGCAATTCTCGGCACTGCTGCCCGGCAACCTGCGGGGCCAGTTCAGCGGAGAAAACCTATTGATCCGCTCGCTCGCCAGCAATGGCCGTGTATTGATGCTGCTCGTCGCCGATCAGGGTGGAGGGCTGCTGTCAGAAATTTCCGTGCAGGCCTTCGGAAAAACGTCGCAATGTATTGAGAAAGCGCTGACGACGTTTAGCCATCGCAATGCTTGACGCCTGAGCTACAATTCGCCTCTTTTGACGATCTGGAGACCTCTACATGTCTGCCTTTTCAAGCTTGCCGCTGGTGATAGAACCCAGCGAACTCCAGGCACGGCTTGGCGCTTCAGAGCTGATTCTCGTGGACCTGACCAGCAGTGCCCGCTACGACGCCGGACACATTCCCGGCGCGCGCTTTGTTGATCCCAAACGCACTCAACTGGGCCAACCGCCGGCACCGGGCCTGCTGCCAAGCCTTGCGCAACTGCAAGCATTGTTCGGCGAACTGGGCCACAACCCGAATGCCGTTTATGTGGTTTACGACGACGAAGGCGGCGGCTGGGCCGGACGTTTCATCTGGTTGCTCGACGTGATCGGTCATCACCAGTATCACTATCTCGACGGCGGCTTGCTCGCCTGGCAGGCCGAAGGTTTGCCTTTGTCCACCGAGGTATCGGCGCCGGTCGGGGGCCCAGTCTCGCTGACCCTGCACGATGAGCCGACCGCTACCCGTGAATACGTGCAAAGCCGCCTTGGCGCTCAAGACCTCGCGATCTGGGACGCTCGCGGTCCCACCGAGTACTCCGGCGAGAAAGTCGTTGCAGCCAAAGGCGGCCACATTCCGGGCGCCGTGAACTTTGAATGGACTGCCGGCATGGACCCCGCCCGGCATCTGCGGATTCGCAAGGACATGCCGCAGATCCTCGAAAGCCTGGGCATCACGCCGGACAAAGAAATCATCACTCACTGCCAGACGCACCACCGCTCAGGCTTCACCTACCTGGTGGCTAAAGCCTTGGGCTACCCGCGTGTCAAAGGCTACGCCGGCTCATGGGGCGAATGGGGCAATCACCCGGACACGCCGGTCGAGCGCTGACAGCCGCCTGCATTCTGGCGCCCTCCACTGACCGGAGCGCGCCGCTCAACTCAAGAACATGTTTTAGGAAATCTGATGAAACAGCGTCTGTTTATCTTCTTTCAATACGTACTTCCTCACCACTTGCTGTCGCGATTGGCCGGCTGCGTGGCCGAATGCCGCGTGCGCTGGTTTAAAAATGCGTTCACCCAATGGTTTGCGCGCCGTTATCAGGTAGATATGTCCCAGGCGCTGGTGGAGGACGTCACCGCCTACGAGCATTTCAACGCTTTTTTCACCCGCGCCCTGAAACCCGGCGCACGCCCGCTCGATACAACTCCTGGCGCTATCCTGTGCCCGGCCGATGGCGCCGTCAGCCAACTGGGCTCCATCGAGCACGGCCGGATCTTTCAGGCCAAAGGCCACAGCTTCAGCACCCTTGAATTGCTGGGTGGCGATTCGCGCCTGTCGGCGCCTTTCATGGGCGGTGAGTTCGCCACTATTTACCTGTCACCCAAGGACTACCACCGCGTGCACATGCCGCTGGCCGGAACGTTGCGCGAAATGGTCTACGTGCCAGGGCGCATTTTCTCGGTCAACCAGACCACAGCCGAAAACGTACCAGAGCTGTTCGCCCGCAACGAGCGCGTGGTGTGCCTGTTCGATACCGAGCGTGGCCCGATGGCCGTTGTGCTGGTCGGTGCCATGATTGTCGCCTCCATTGAAACGGTATGGGCCGGACTGGTGACTCCGCCCAAGCGTGAACTGAAAACCTTCCGTTACGATGAAGCCGCCCGCGGCCCCATTCATCTGGAAAAAGGCGCAGAGCTGGGCCGCTTCAAATTGGGCTCCACCGCTATCGTGCTGTTTGGTCCGGGCCAGGTTAAGTGGGCCGAGCAATTGGTCGCCGGCTCCCCGACTCAAATGGGTCAGGCACTGGCACTCCCCGTTCAGGCTTGATTCTTGCGTTTATTTTGTCTGGCAGCATTTTGTTGACGCATGCGCTCCGACGAGGCGTCGTCAGCATCTGCACGCAGCTCAAGTATCGACGCTGATACCGTGTCGATTCGATCCGGGGGCTGCTACCGCTAACCGATGCTGCTAAAGTCCAGCATCGGTGCTGTAGGAATCTTCGCTTTAGACTGTCGTAAAGTGGACGGCTTTACAGAGCCAGACGCTGTTTTTTACGTCAGTTTCAAGCCGCCGTTCGGGCCAGTAGTTGTTGGAGTCAGCCTGTCACATGAGTAATTTAAGTCTCCCACTGTTGTTGCGCGCCCCTGTGCCGACGCAGTCGAGCCTGTCATTCTGCGACGCGACACCCAAAGACCTGAAGCGCTGGATATCGACGCTGCCCAAAGCCAACCTTGGGGAAATGGCACGCCAGCTCTACCAGGGACTCGGCGAACTGAATCAGTTACTGACCCCCAGCGACAATCGCCTGCAACTTCTCGAATTGCTGCGCCCCGAGGTGTATTACGTCTGTAAACATCTGGAGCGGCACTTTCTCAATCAGTCGGTGGTGCTTGAAGAGCGACCGCGCAAAGTTGCCAACTTGTGCCAGGCCCTGCAAAACCACCTGGCGATTGGCTACAAGCAAATCATTGCCCGGGTCGCGCCAAAACTCACAAAAGACCGCACCGCCCTGCTGACCACTGCATTACAGCGCGCACTGCATTGTTTGAACGGTCCGCTGATTCGTGCCAGTCAGCTGTATTGCCCGGTCCAGGACGGCTTGTGGCTTGAATTGCACCAGATTTATCAGATTGCCCAACACAGCAAGCTGCAGAACATTCCCGTGGCGGACAATCTGGCGCTGCATACCCGAACACTGACGGTCGAGCAGACCTACATCATCGCGCTGCTGATGGGCAGTGCACGCTGCAATCAGATGCGCCAGCACAATATCGGGCGCCTGGCTGAAGTGCTCGACGCCTGGAGTTCACTGGTCAAGCTGCAATCGCCAGCCGAAGAGTCCAGCCTGTTTGCACTGGCCCCTACCGCCGATGCCGCGCCACGTTACAAGTCCCTGTACACGCCGGAGCAACTGCCGAACCTGCTGGGCGTGAACCCCCTGGCGTTGGCCGCCGCTATACAGCGCTATCTGGAAACGCCGGCAGATCAGCGCTCAACCTCTTATCTGAGCGTACCGACCGGTTTTTCGGTGGACCTTTTGCAGCATCTGGCCGCAGCGTGGGGCGATGTATCCGAACGCGCCTTCCAGCGCACCCCTGGCCAAGGCTCGCTCACGCTGTGTGTCGGGATGAGTGCGTTGCACTACTTCATCAGCGGCGAAAAGTCTTTCAGCGATGTGTTGCAACTGCCCGTCGTCAGCAAGCCTGCGGAGTTCAGCCTGCAACCCCTGCCCTCAGGCAAAATCAACTCATGGGGCCACGTCAAGGATGATCTGCGGCCCAACGCGGCAAGCCACGGCTCGGCCCATGAAGAAATCCAGTATCGCGCCGCTGAAGAAACCACAAGCAGCGCCTTCGACAATCAACAGAGCTTCCCGACCTACAGCCTGAGCATTGTGAACCACAGTCCGGGAGGCTATTGCCTGGCATGGGCGAAGGACGTCCCGGACCAACTGCAGGCCGGGGAAATGGTCGGCATTTACGATCCGGGCCAAGGGTGGAGCATTGCTACCGTGCGCTGGGTCAGACAGGTTCGCAGCGGCGGCATGCAGATGGGCATCGAGTTGATCGCGCCATTTGCCCAGGCGTGTGGCCTTCAACTGCTGCGTACCGAGCACAAGAGCCAATATTTGCGTGCGCTGTTGTTACCGGAGGTGCGTGCCATCGATGTGCCGCCGACGGTCATGGCGCCGCGTCTGCCGTTCGAGGAAGGCAGCAAGGTGCTGATCAACACCAGCGGGCAGGAACGCCGCGCAGGCTTGAGCAAGCGTCGCTCGACCACCGGCAGTTACAACCAGTTTGAATACCAGATCCACGAGGGCCCGAAAAAGGTCGATGCCCCGGCCGACGATTCAGCGCCCGAGCAGGAATTCGATTCGTTGTGGGGCGTATTGTAAGGCACAGTCTGCCTGGCTTGTTTGCAGTAACTACCGAGCTACCGCATTGCAGCCTCGCGCAGCTCGTTAGTTCCTAAGGGGACGGTGAAATCTTCAGCCGCGCCCTTCCCGATCACGAAAGCCCAGCAGGTATAAAACCCCGTCCAGCCCCAACGTCGAGATCGCCTGTTTTGCCGACTGCTTGACCAACGGCTTGGCGCGGAACGCAACGCCCAATCCGGCGATCGCGAGCATCGGCAAATCATTGGCTCCATCACCCACGGCAATGGTCTGCTCCAGACTCAAACCTTCTTTGGCTGCCAGCTCGCGCAGCAAATCGGCTTTTCGCTGGGCATCGACGATTGGCTCGATGGCATTGCCAGTGCATTTGCCATCGACCACTTCCAGCTCGTTGGCGAACACGTAGTCGATACCGAGCCTGGCCTGGATCTGCCGGGCGAAGTAGGTGAAGCCGCCTGACAGGATCGCGGTTTTGTAACCCAGACGCTTGAGTTCAGCGAACAGGTTTTCCGCGCCTTCGGTCAGGCGCAGCGAAGCACCGATTTCGTCCAGCACGCTGACATCAAGGCCCTTGAGCAGCGCCATTCGCTCCTTGAAGCTTGCCTTGAAGTCGAGCTCGCCACGCATGGCGCGCTCGGTGATCTCGGAGACCCGCTCGCCAACGCCGTGGGCTTTGGCCAGCTCATCGATCACTTCGGCTTCGATCAGTGTCGAGTCCATATCGAATACCGCCAGACGACGGTTGCGGCGGAACAACGAGTCCTGCTGAAACGCGATGTCGACGTTGAGTTCTTGCGCCACATGCAGGAACTCGGCTTGCATCGCCTTCGGATCGGCTGGCTCGCCACGCACCGAAAACTCGATACAGCCCTTGCCCTGATCAGCCGGGGTATCCAGCGGCATGCGTCCTGAAAGACGATCGATCTGATCGATATTCAGACCGTATTTGGCAGTGATCGAGCTGACCCGCTGCAGTTGCTCGGCCGTCACCTTGCGCGTCAGTAACGTAACGATGTGGCGCGCTTTGCCCTGGCCTTCGACCCAATGTTGATAGTCGTCCTCCGAAACGGCTGTGAACCGGACCTGTTGGTCGAGTTTGTAAGCCGTGAACAGAATATCCTTGAGCACCGAGGAGCCTTGTTCGGTGCCTGGAATTTCGACCAGGATGCCGAACGACAGGGTGTCGTGGATCACTGCCTGACCGATGTCCAGGATGTTCACGCCACCCTGGGCAAGCACACCGGTGATGGCCGCAGTGAGACCTGGACGGTCAAGACCTGTGATGTTTATCAGGACAATTTCGCGCAAGGCGCACCCCCGCAGTGGAAAAAAACCGCATTCTACTCACTTTCAGTGACCGCCGGGCACAGCGAGCGCTTTGCCGCACCTGGGTCGCTCGCTATACTGCGCGGCAACTTCTCCAAGAGAGCCGTGCTCTGTGAACCGGCCCACGCCCGTTAAAACCGATAACTTCTTCCTGCTAATCTTCCGGGCATTGCGGCATCGTCGTGTACCGATAGCTTTGCGTATCGCCAGCCATAACGTGATCCTCGTCGCGCTGGCTCTGGTGATCTACGCCTGCGTGATGGGTCTGCAATTCAAGCAGGCCATGCACGAACAGGCCGACGCATTGGGGCAGGCCCTGACCACGCAGACCGCCACGTCAGCCACTGAACTGTTGGTGTCCAACGACAACCTCAGTCTCAACGTGCTGCTAGGCAACCTGGTGAAAAACCCGTTGGTGGCCCACGCGGCTATCTACAGCGTCGACAACCGGATTCTCGCCGAAGCCGGTCAGCGACCGAAAAACGGTCTGCTGGGCGAAGCCGAAGGTCTGTACGAGATCAAGATCACCTTCCAGGACGTGGTCGCAGGCCATCTGCGCATCAGTCTGGACATGACCCAATTCCAGCAACCGATGACTATCAGCCTGCAAAGCATGGCGATCCTCAGCGGTATCCTGCTGGCATTGTCCCTGGCGCTGAGCCTGCGCCTGGGGCGACATATCTCCACGCCGCTGCTGCAATTGCGCATGTGGCTGCGCTACATCGACCCATACACCCCGGCGACGGACCGTCAGGATGAAATCGGCGATCTGGCCCGTCAGCTCAAGGCATCGTATGCGCCGCCTGAGCCGGAGCCTGTGCCCGAACCCGAGCCTGAGTATGTCGAGGACGACGACGCTGAAACCTCATTCGATGACATCGACCTGAACGACCCTGACTTTGACGATGCGCCCAAACCTCGCGTCAACGTCACGCCTCGTCAGATCGTGGCTGACGAAGACGAAGAGGACGACCCGTTCTCCGATCTGAAAGACGATTCGCTGCCAAAGCCGATCGCTCGCCCGACATTGCCCGTTGCCCCTTCGCAACCGCAGTACAGCGCCGTATTGGCGGTGCAACTGGGTTCGCAGGAGCAACTGCGCCGATTGCCGCGCGCTCGTCTGACGGAGCTGCTGGAACGCTATCGTGATTGCATCGATCAGGCCGCCTCGCTGTACGACAGTGAATTGCACACGCTCAACGACGGCAGCTCCCTCATGCTGTTCAGCACTCAGGACAGCGGCGATGACTACCTGACCAACGCCATCTGCTGCGGCGAACTGCTGCGGGCCCTGAGCCACGCGTTGCAGATCGAGGTCGCTGACAGCGGCATTGCCCTGCAACTGCAGTTGGGCCTGACCCAGGGTGAAGGCCTGCACGGCATGACTCAGATTGACTTGCTGCTCACTGAAACGGCGCAGGATGCTCTGGCGTTGTCTCAACACAGTCGCAACCTGTTGCTCGTTGAGCGCAAGATCAGCGAAGACCCGACCATCCGCCAGCGCGCGCGCATTCGCCCCATCGCAAGCCCGGAAGGCGCGAGTTGTGTAGAGCGATTGCTGGAGCCCTACCCGTCGATGCTTGAACGCCAACTGGCGCGCATGCACGAAGCTCGTAAGGTCTGACTGCCACACTAGACCTGCGCATGACACACAGTTATAGCGCCCAACAAAAAGCCCGCATCGCTGCGGGCTTTTTGTTGGGCGCTGAACACTAGAACCGGAATACTTCCAGATCAGTCCGGATCGGCGATGCCATCGGGATCTTCGGCTTGTCCTGATCAGTTCGGGTCTTGGCCGGGGCGGCTTTGCGCGGCTCTTCTGCCACCAGCGGCTGACTGGCCACCGGCTTGACCGCCACACTCAGCTGATCCGCCAGACGCTGCAGCAGCAAGCCCTGGGCCTTGACCTGGGCAGCCGATGTACCGGCGTGCGCCTCTTCGAGGTGAATCAGCTTGGTGTCACGGACGATGCCGCGCCGATCAAGCAGGCGCCACTGCGCGTCGAGAATGGCCGGCTGATCCTTGCCTGAATCCAGGCGAGTGATAGACAGCACCACCTGCACGTCCGGCGTGAAGTTGGCAGCCGCAGGCGCCATGACGACGCGCTGGCTGTCGAGCTTCCACGCCAACTGGCGCAGCAGCAATTGATCGATATCCGAGGAAAGGCTTCCGGCCCAGCGCCCGTCTGTGGAAGCGGTCAGGCTGCCGTCGGGTTGGCGCTGCAGTAATGTTTCGCGTTGCAGATAGTCAGCAACGGAGACAGGGCCCAACAATACCGCCACCCCGCCTGTTTGTTTCGGTTGCCCAGGTGCGCCACTATCAAGCTGATACAGCGAAGTGGGTTGATGCACGCTACACCCGGCCAAACCTAGAACGCCGGTCAACAGCAGTACAAAAGGAACGCGTAAGAAATTCATCATTCCATCCAAGTGACGGCCACAAGGCACACCACGATGTTAAGGACTCAAGAAAAAACATGAAGGCACTCAGCCACGCCTGCACCTCAAGACGCCATATCATCCGTGAATATGCGCTATGACTCCAGCGATTATGCGTCGATCTTCGTGGCAGAACGAAGACCGACCGCCCAAACTGGCTGGTTAAATAGCGCTTTCCACCAATAACCCATCTACGCGCTGGAAGCCGCGCGGCAACTTATTGCCTCGGCGTCCACGCTCGCCCTTGTAATGCTCGAGATCATCCGGTTTGAGTGAAAGCGTCCGTTTGCCAGCCTGGAGCACCAAGGTAGAGCCATCGGGAATAACCGCCAGACCCGTCACATATTCTTCACGACTGGCCACGCGCTCGCCAGGGATGCCAATGATCTTGTTGCCCTTGCCCTTACCCAACTGGGGCAGGTCGCTGATCTTGAACACCAACAGGCGACCTTCCGTCGTAACGGCGGCCAACCAGTTCTGTTCACGATCGGCCACCGGTCGCGGCATGATCACTTTGGCCCCTTTAGGCAGACTCAACAGCGCCTTGCCGGCTTTGTTCTTGGCCTGAAGATCCTCACCCTTGACCACAAACCCGTAACCGGCGTCCGAAGCTATGACATACAGCGCGTCGTCGTCAGGCAACAATACGCCTTCGAAGGTCGCGCCCGGTGGCGGCTGGAGCTTGCCGCTCAGCGGTTCGCCCTGCCCCCGGGCCGATGGCAAGGTGTGGGCCGCCAGGGAGTAACTACGCCCGGTCGAGTCTATAAAGACGGCGAACTGATTCGAGCGACCCATTGCAGCGGTCTGAAAACCATCTCCGGCTTTGTAGGAAAGCCCTGTGCCGTCGATGTCGTGGCCTTTAGCGGAACGAACCCAGCCTTTTTCCGACAGCACGACTGTCACTTTCTCGTTTGGCAGCAGGTCATGTTCGGTCATGGCCTTGGCTTCAGCACGCTCGACAATGGGCGAACGGCGATCATCGCCATAGGTTTCGGCATCTTTGATCAGCTCGGTGCGCACCAGCTTCTTGAGCTTGGCTTCGCTCCCCAGCAGCGCCAGCAACTTGGTTCGCTCCTTGTTCAGCTCATCCTGCTCGTTGCGCAGCTTCATCTCTTCCAGCCGCGCCAACTGACGCAGGCGAGTATCCAGAATGTAATCGGCCTGGATTTCGCTCAGCTCAAAACGCTCGATCAGCTTGGCTCGCGGGTGCTCCTCGGTGCGGATGATGTGAATCACTTCATCCAGATTGAGGTAGGCGATCAACAAACCGTCCAACAGGTGCAGACGACGCTCGACCTTATCCAGACGGAATTGCAGGCGGCGGCGCACAGTGCGGACGCGGAACTCCAGCCACTCCACCAGCAGCGCCCGCAGATTCTTGAGCTGCGGCTTGCCGTCCAGACCGATGATGTTGATGTTGACCCGGTAGCTGGACTCCAGATCAGTGGTGGCGAACAAGTGCTGCATCAGCGCTTCGTGATCGACCCGGCTGTTCACTGGAATAATCACGATGCGGCAAGGGTTTTCGTGGTCGGACTCATCGCGCAGGTCGGCAACCTGCGGCGCCTTGGAAGGCTTGGCCTGCATCAGGGCCGCGATCTGCTCCAGCACCTTGGCGCCGGATACCTGATGCGGCAACGAGGTGACAACGATGTCGCCATCTTCGACGTGGTACACGGCGCGCATGCGCACCGAGCCCTTGCCGGTTTCGTACATCTTCAGCAGGTCGGCACGAGGGGTGATGATTTCTGCTTCGGTCGGATAATCCGGCCCCTGGATGTGCTCGCACAGCTCATTGATGGTCGCCTTGGGCTCATCGAGCAAACGCACGCAGGCAGCGGCCACCTCACGCAGGTTGTGCGGCGGCACATCTGTGGCCATACCCACGGCAATGCCCGTGGTGCCGTTTAGCAGGATGTTCGGTAAACGTGCTGGCAAAACCGAAGGTTCGTCCAGGGTGCCGTCGAAGTTCGGTACCCAATCGGCAGTGCCCTGCCCCAGTTCGCTGAGCAACACTTCGGAATAACGCGACAGACGCGCTTCGGTATAACGCATGGCCGCAAATGACTTGGGATCATCCGGCGCACCCCAGTTGCCCTGGCCATCGACGAGCGTGTAGCGATAGCTGAACGGCTGAGCCATCAGCACCATCGCTTCGTAACAGGCCGAATCGCCGTGAGGATGGAATTTACCGAGTACATCACCGACCGTACGCGCCGACTTCTTGTGCTTGGAATCTGCGTCCAGGCCCAACTCGCTCATGGCATAGACGATGCGTCGTTGCACCGGCTTCAAGCCATCGCCGATATGCGGCAAGGCGCGGTCCATGATCACGTACATGGAATAGTTGAGGTAGGCCTGTTCGGTGAAGTCAGCCAGTGACCGGCGTTCTACGCCATCCAGGCTGAGGTCAAGGGAATCGCTCATGCGGGCCTCATTATTTTGTCTTCTGACGCAGCAGCATAGTGCCGCCGCGCTGGGTGAATTCGAGTTGCTTCATGGCGCTCATGCCCAGCAGCGCCTGTTCGCCGTCCAGACCGGGCACCACCAGGGCGCGCACATTGGTCAGGACGATATCGCCAATCTGCAGGCGGTCCAGCGTGGTCCGAAAACCTTCGCTGCGCCCGTTTGCGGTGCTGACTTCAACTCGCGCGCCCCGGGCCAGGCCCAGTTGATCCGCGACTGACACGGGTATCGCTACGTCGGTCGCGCCCGTGTCGAGCATGAACTGCACGGGGCGGGCGTTGACTTGCCCGGTCATCACGAAGTGGCCCTGACGATTGGCGATCAGTTGCACTTCGATATAGCCGTCACCGTGTTGGGAAGCCACGGCAGTATTCGGGTTTTCCTGTCGCTGTTCCCAATCGCCAAAAAACCGCGTCGCCAGAAACAGCGCCGCGGCCCAGGCCACTATCAGCATCAGGCGCCCAGCGCGTTTGCCGGCAGGTGCCTGACTCAAGGCTTACCGCCCCAACCACCTTCAGGGGCTGCAAAGCGCCAGACGATCGGGCGCTTTTCACCATCGGCACGCACGCCGAAGTTATTGTCGATCCCCACCCATGCGCCTTTTTCATCCACCACCAGCGCTTCGGTCAGGCCGAACTTCTGATCGTAGAGACGATTGGGCAGCAAGGCTTCCTTGGCAAACGACCAGCAAGCTTCGATTTGTCCGGTCTCCAGACTGCGCCGGCAGATACGATACGCCGCTCGCTCGAGTGCATACAGCTTGCCTTTAAAGAGCGAGATATCGGCGAAATCTATGGGTAAAGATTGCCCCCCTACTTGTGGCGGCAGAACGTCATTGCCCGACTCAGCCCGCAAGATGCAACTGCCTTTGCAGTCCCAGATGCCTTTGTCCTGATGGGCGACCAATATCCCGCGCTTGTCGCGCTCGGCGGCCAGCCACAATTGATCGCCCGCCGCGTTGATCGCGAGGCCCTCGAAAATGGCATTGAAGTGCGTCAGCATCCCGGCCTTCTGCGCCTCCTGGACGATCTTCCTGGGCAGATCGAGCCACACCGGAGCACCACTCACAGGGACTTTGAGCACCGTGGCATAGCCTTCGCTGACCAGATACCGATTGCCGGCTGCGTCACAGGTGACGCCCTCGAAATCCAGGCTGCCGCCGCGAATGAGCGCAGCGGCCTTGGCCAGTGAAGTCATGGTGGTCGACAGGCCGCTGTCCGGAACGGGTGGAATGACAAGCGGCGTTTGCCTGGCCTTCCAGACGGTTTGGGTAGTGTCCAGGCTGTACAGAATCGAGTCGTCGCGGTCCGAAACCGTCCACAGCACGCCGTTGCACGAAGCCAGACCGGAAAGGTTGCCACCGACCATGTCATCGACCGGGTGCTCGGACAGCAACTTCAATTCGGGTAACGGGGCTGCGAAAACCGGAACAGTGATGAACAGCAGTGCTGCAAGCCAACCCCGCATCAAGCCAGAACCTCGGCCAGGTTGCCTTTGGATTCGAGCCAGCTCTTGCGATCACCGGCGCGCTTCTTGGCCAGAAGCATGTCCATCATTTCCGAAGTCGCATCGAAATCTTCGAGCGTGAGCTGCACCAGACGACGGGTGTTAGGGTCCATGGTGGTCTCGCGCAGCTGCGGCGGGTTCATTTCACCCAGACCTTTGAATCGGGTGACCTGCGGTTTGCCGCGTTTCTTCTCGGCCACCAGGCGATCGAGAATGCCGTCGCGCTCGGCTTCATCCAGTGCGTAGTAGATGTCCTTGCCCAAGTCGATGCGATACAGCGGCGGCATGGCGACGTACACATGCCCGGCATCCACCAAGGGGCGGAAATGCTGGACGAAAAGCGCACACAGCAGCGTCGCGATGTGCAGGCCGTCCGAGTCGGCGTCGGCGAGAATGCAGATCTTGCCGTAGCGCAGCTGGGCGATGTCGGCCGAACCTGGATCGACGCCAATGGCGACTGCAATGTTGTGGACTTCCTGGCTGGCGAGCACTTCGCCGCCGTCCACTTCCCACGTGTTCAGGATCTTGCCGCGCAATGGCAGGATGGCCTGGAACTCCTTGTCACGGGCCTGCTTGGCAGAACCACCAGCCGAATCACCTTCCACCAGAAACAGCTCAGAGCGCATCGGATCCTGGCCCGCGCAATCCGCGAGTTTACCCGGCAAGGCCGGGCCTTGAGTGATGCGCTTGCGCTCGACCTTTTTACTGGCCTTCAAGCGACGGCCTGCGTTATTGATCGCAAGCTCGGCCAGTTGCATGCCCAGCTCGGAGTTGGCGTTGAGCCACAGGCTGAACGCATCCTTGACCACACCTGAGACAAACGCCGCCGCTTCGCGGGAAGACAGGCGCTCCTTGGTCTGCCCTGAAAACTGTGGCTCTTGCATCTTCATCGACAGGACGAAGGCGATCCGCTCCCAGACGTCCTCGGGCGCCAGCTTGACCCCACGCGGCAGCAGATTGCGGTATTCACAGAAATCACGCATCGCGTCGAGCAGCCCCTGGCGCAGGCCGTTGACGTGAGTGCCGCCTTGCGCCGTGGGGATCAGGTTGACGTAGCTTTCCTGCACGCTGTCGCCGCCTTCGGGCAACCACAGCAGCGCCCAATCGACCGCCTCTTTATTGCCGGCGAACACGCCGCAGAAAGGTTCGTCCGGCAAACGCAGGAAGTCGCTGACCGAGTCCTGCAGGTACGAGCGCAGGCCGTCTTCGTAATGCCACTCGACCTTCTCTCCGCTGGCTTTGTCTTCAAAGCTGACCAGCAATCCCGGGCACAGTACGGCCTTGGCCTTGAGCACGTGCTTGAGGCGGCTGACCGAAAACTTGGGGGTGTCGAAGTACTTTGGATCTGGCGCGAAGTAGACGCTGGTGCCTGTATTGCGTTTGCCGACGGCGCCGATGACCGCAAGCTCAGTGGACTTGTAGCCATCGGCGAAGGTCATTTCATATTCGTTGCCGTCGCGTTTGACCCGCACCCGCACCTGGGTCGAGAGCGCGTTGACCACGGAAATCCCCACACCGTGGAGACCACCGGAGAACTGGTAGTTCTTGTTGGAGAACTTGCCGCCCGCGTGGAGCTTGGTGAGGATCAGCTCGACGCCCGACACGCCCTCTTCCGGGTGGATGTCTACCGGCATGCCGCGACCGTCGTCGGACACTTCAAGGGAGTTGTCGGCGTGCAGGATGACCTGCACGGATTTGGCGTGGCCGGCCAGGGCTTCGTCGACGCTGTTGTCGATGACTTCCTGGGCGAGGTGGTTCGGCCGAGAGGTGTCGGTGTACATGCCCGGTCGCTTGCGGACCGGGTCGAGGCCCGAGAGGACTTCGATGGCGTCTGCGTTATAAGAGCTAGCGCTGGGATTGGCCATGGGGTCTCGTCATCAGTCGTTCATTAAATTTCGGATTGACTCTGTGCAATCTGTAAGCGCGACCCATCAGCGTGCAGCGAGATCGATCGTTTGCAGCAATTGGGGCGCGAAGCCTGCAAAACTCAGCAGCGCCGGCAGCTTCGCGGCGAAACCTTGAAAGCTGTGATCGCCACCCGCTTCTATACGCAAGGCGCATGCCCGGTAGAACGTTTGCGCGCGGCGGTAATCCAGCGTCTCATCAGCAGTTTGCAGCCATACCTGAATTCGTTGCGGGTCTTGCGGGGCTGGCACTTCGAGTTCGGCCAGCGCATCCACATGATCATGGGTCAGTTCCCAGCGCTCGCCGGTGTAGAGGTTTTCCTGAGTACCGAGAAAACCGTCGAACAGTTGATGCGGGTTGACTGCCGGGTTGATCAACACAGCCTTGAGGCCGTGGCGCTCCGCCAAATGAGTCGCATAGTAGCCGCCGAGCGAGCTGCCGACCAGCAGCGGCCGACCGAGGTCGCTGATGGCACTTTCCAACTGAGCGATGGCCTGCCGGGGATGGTGATGCAACTCAGGCACACGCAGCTGACCGCTCAGGCCCAGGCGCTGCATCAGCTCGGTCAACTGCGTGGCTTTTTTCGACAACGCCGAGCTGTTCAGTCCGTGTATATAAAGCAGAGTCGGCTGATCTTGATTCACGCGGTCGCCTCCAGGCACTGTTTTCTCGGGCAAAGCCACGCAGTTTACAGGGACAGCTGTGCGATGACTTCTATAAAAAGGCGATGGGTTCTGTAGGAGCGAATTCATTCGCGAAGCGATCTTACATCTGCCAAAGGTGTAAAAGCTGCGCGGGCGTCTCGCGAATGAATTCGCTCCTGCAGAGGAATAAGTGACCTTCGGGCTAATACCCGCCGCCACCCAGATCCACCTCGAAGGCGCCGTCGGCCAGCCGGGAAACACCCGTTTCAACCTGCCCGTCGTGATACAGGCGCAACCAGCGGTAGCCCGGTGGTTGACTGTCCAGCTTGAAATCGTCGCTGCCGGGCGCGAACTGGATGCACGTCGAGGGCGAGGCCATCAGACGCACGCCGTCGCGCAGTCGATCGAATTCCTGATGCACATGCCCCCACAGCACTGCCCGAACCTGAGGAAAACGATCGAGTACGGAAAACAGCGCGTCGGGGTTTTTCAGGCCGATTGGGTCCATCCACGCGCAGCCGATGGGCACCGGGTGATGATGCAAGCAGACCAGATGATGCCGCTCCGGCGCTTCACTCAGCGCCTGAGCCAGCAACTGCAATTGTTTGTCTTCGAGATAACCGGGGACAGAGCCGGGCACCGCAGAATCCAGCAGCGTGACGCGCCAGTTGCCGACATCGATAACAGGCTCAAGGTAGTCGCTTTGCTGTGCCGCCAAAGCCATCTGCGGCAGCTCGTCGTGGTTGCCGGGGAGCCAGCGTTTGGGGGCGGCGATGCGTTCGCTGGCCTCACGAAACGCTTGATAGGACTCGACCGAACCGTCCTGGGACAGATCGCCGCTGGCAATCACCAGATCAATCAGCGGCTGTTCCTCAAGCACTTGTTCAACCGCAGCATTGAGGCTGTCGCGGGTATTCATGCCCATCAGCGTGCCGTGCGCTTCGCCAAACAGATGGCTGTCGGTCAGCTGGACCACGAGTACGGAAGCGGATTGTGAGGGTGCGCTCGGCAACGGCCATCTCCTTGAGCGGGTTATGGCCGGATTATGGTGGCTGCTTCGCTTGTCGGTAAATAGCGCAATGAGCGTCAGGCCTCAGTTTTAGCGTTTATCTACAAGACAGCCTTCAATCGGCAGGTTTCTTGAAGCGTTGTGAAAGTAGATAACCGCCAGCGGCAAGCCCAATCCCTGCACTGAGCAATAGCAGGCCAAGCCCATCTTCGTATGACCTGTTTGGCCAAACTATCAACGATAAAAAAAACGCGATATAAAAGCCTGAAAACAGCCCACCGATGCTGCCCAACAACCATCCCCAAGAAATATACCTGGCCATATACGCTCCGAACGTGAATCCCGCGAAGATCAACACCCAGAAATAAAAAGTGTGAACATACTCACTTTTTGCATCGATAATCCCCACAGCAAATAGAGCAAGCAAGCCCATCAAAGTGCTGCAAATTAAGACTTTTAGCACTTTCATTATCGCAGCACCGGACAGTTACTAACTATAGATTCATCAGCTCCACCCGCCTTTAGTATCTCCTCCACGTAAGAAACACAGTTGTTTGGGATACCCAGCCAAAGCCAACGATTTATGCTCAGCCCTTCCAGCTTACGTTGGGCACCTGCGGGGTTGGGCAAGACAATCTTGCGCCGAAACAGCTCTCGCTTCCGGCCTTCCAGCGAGTAGTGGTGGTAAGTTTGCTCCGTCATGAAATAGGGTCTATTCAAAGGTCCTGCGATATGAAAATAAAACACCCCCGCTCTCAGCAACGCATGGCCACATACATTCGGACCATCTCCACTTACAACAACCACGATGTGTCAGCCCAATTGAAAGGAACGGCCTGACATGAATCAAGATGTATTCCAACGTAACTCATAAGAGCGACCTCATAAAAAGATCGCAAAAATCTATCTTCTCCAGCCGTGAAAACAAAGTGAAAACCTGCCCAGATATCTATTTTCAGATCAGTCCTACTCATGACTAAAATTGAATGAACATGTCCTACATAAAAGTAAAGAGCTTAAGCCCTGAAATCAACGCACTGCCTCAAACTCATGCCCGCACGCCAGACAGTGGCTCAGCCACTCACCCAAGAAAAGGTTGAGCTGGGCCTTTTCGTCTGGCTGATGCATTTCGGGATTGGGGTACGGGTAGATGCCTTGAAAGCGCCGCGCATGTTCGGCGCCGATAACTTCAGCCATGCGCGCATCGTGGTAAACCTGCACCTCAAGCTTGGGCACCGGAAGCCACGGCAGACTGTGTTCCTGGCGCACTTGCAGCGTTGTGGTGTACGGGCAATCGAGAATGACTTCGACCGCCAGCACGCCAAGCATCTGGTCGCCCTGCGTCACAGCCACCCGCCGCGACCGTTGAGCGTTGCGCATGTCCGGCAGCAAACGCATCAAGCGCGCATAGTTGGCCTCACAGGCTGCCTGCAGCCCGGCGAGATCAACACGGTAGCGCTCGCGCATAAGATTCAAGACCACAGCCCCCTGATTTCAGTACGGTTCAAAGCCAGCCACTGTATGGCGATAATAGTTGCAGCATTGACGACGCGTCCGTCTTTTACGGCCTGAAATGCATCCTCGAACGACCAGACCGACACCCGGATATCCTCAGCCTCTTCAACCAACCCGTGCAAGCCCCCCGCACCTTCGCTTTCGCACTTGCCCAGGAACAGATGAACGAATTCATTACTGCCACCGGGCGACGGAAAGTATTGAGTGATCGGCCACAACGCGCTGAAAACAAGCCCAGCTTCCTCCTGTCCCTCGCGGTGAGCAACCTCTTCAGGCACCTCTTTTTTGTCGATCAGGCCGGCGACCATTTCGATCAGCCACGGGTTGGGGGTCTTACCGACTGCACCCACGCGAAACTGCTCCAGAAGCACCACTTCGTCGCGTCTGGCGTCGTAAGGCAGTACGCACACCGCATCGTGACGTACGAACAGCTCGCGGGTGATTTCCGGGCTCATGCCGCCGGCGAACAGCTCATGGCGCAGGTGCAACTTGTCCAGTTGGTAAAAACCCTTGAAGCAGTTTTCCCGCTGGGTGATCTCGTGTCGGGTTGGCATCGATTTAGTCGTGTCAGTCATAAGGCTCTCGCTGCGGGACCACCAGTATCTTCGGCCCATCCTAACGTGCTGGATCAAGGGATGCAGCCCCCGCCCGGGCAATTGTGGCCAGCAGGGTAGACGACGGGAAGCGAAACGATCTCTAATCGGCCAAGCGGCGAACTGATGGCGCCGCCTGTAGTCGAAGCACGTTGCAGCTGCGCGATGCATCTGCCTTCTTTGCCATTGCCAAGGATCAACATGTCGTTTCTGAAGATCATTTCACTGGCTTGTGTGGCCCTGATACTGGGCGCCTGCCAAAGCCTGTTCCAGCCCAATCTGCGCAGTCCGCTGACCGTTCAGCGTGACGCCTCCGAGTTGATCAAGCCAGGCTGCACCAGCGCGGACTGCCCGCTGGTGAACATCGATACCGTGCACTTCCCCGATGAACCGAAACTCGACGCGATCGTCCAGCGCACATTGTTGCAACTGACCCGTACCGATTCTGACGGCCCGGTGCCGCCAACGCTCAAAGCCTATCAGGAGCAATACCTGAGTCAGGCTCAAGCCCGCAACAGCAGCTATTTGCAGGCTAAAGTACGCGAGCAGCATGACGGTATCGTGGTGGTCGAGCTGTCCAGCTACCTGGACACCGGTGGTGCTCATGGCGATCCGGGCCGGGCGTTCATCAACTATTCGCGCCCGCAGCAGAAGGTCCTTACGCTGACTGACATGCTGGTGCCAGGCCAGGAATCTGCGTTCTGGCAGAAAGCCGAGCTGGCGCACCAAGGCTGGCTTGTCAGCAGCAAGATGAACGAAGACCCGGCATTCGTGCAGAGCTGGCCGTTCAAGCGCACTGCCAACATCGCCCTGACCTACGGTGCGGTGATCCTCAAGTACCCAGTCACCACCATCGCGCCCTACGCCATGGGCCACATCGAGCTGAAGATTCCTTATCCGCAGCTCAACGGCATCATCAAGCCGGAACTGTTCCCCGGCCGGAGCTGATCGCTTTCCCCACTATCAGTTGCAGCACGCCAGCCACGATAACGGCTGGCAGTGTTGCACCGATGTCCGGGTATAGATTCGCCAGCAGGTGATAGGTACTGATCCCGCCCAGCCAGGCCAATAATGTCATCCAGCGAAAACTCGATGTCACCGCCACGGTGCCCCGACCACGCAGGATGAAGTGATCCACCAGCACTACCCCAAACAGCGGCGCGAATACCGAGCCGATCAGCAGCAAAAAGTTCTGATATTGAGCCAGTGGCGCAAAGCAGGCGATCAGGGTGCAGATCACGCCGATTGCCAATGCAATGTGCTCAACCTTGGCCCTCACCAGAATCCCGCTCGAAACCGCTGCCGAGTGGATGTCCGCAAAAGCGTTTTCCGACTCGTCGAGCAAAATCAGCAGCAGCGGAATGCCCATCCCCGCCCCCGCCAACGCCAGCAACAGCGCATTGGCATCGCCACTGGGCGCGAACGCCAGGGTGTAGGCAACGCCCAGGCTCATCAGCCAGAAATTACCGATAAAAAAGCCCAGCGCGGTCCCGCCGAAGACGCTGGCCGCGCGTTTTCCAAAGCGCGAATAGTCAGCGATCAGCGGCAACCACGACAATGGCATGGCTATCGCGATGTCGAAGCCGACGGCGAATGGCATCGATCCGTCACCGGCGCGCGCCCACAGCACGGCCAGATCGGTTTTACTCAGCAGGTTCCAGGTCAACCAGATGCAGGCGGCCAACAGCAGCCAGATGCCCCACTTGCGCAGCACTTGCCGGACGAACGTCAATGGGCCGCTGACCGCCAGGAACGTGGCGAGCGCCCCAAAGACCAGGGTCCAGAGCAAGGGATTGGCAATCAGACTGGTTGGTGAAGAGACGCCTGCACCCAGAAGACTGGCTGCGTCGCGCATCACAATGATTTCGAATGAGCCCCATCCCACCAGTTGCAGCAGATTGAGCAACGCGGGCAATGTTGCGCCTTTACTGCCCAGACTGAGTTTGAGCGCAGCCATCGATGAGAGGCCAGTGTCGCTGCCAATCAAGCCCACAGCCGCGAGCAGCAGAACGCCGACCAGCGTGCCCAGAAAAATCGCCAGCATCGAACCGGACATGCCCAGCCCCGGAGCCAGCAGAGCCCCGGTTTGCAGGACCATGAGGCCGATGCCAAGGGAAAACCACAGGGAAAACAGATCCCGTCCGCCGAAAACACGGCTTGCGGCGGGGATAAGGGTGTCGGGGGAGTAAGTATTGGCCGGATTCATTTTTCTGATCTCGAAGATAGAGGAGAAACCTCAAGCCGCAAGCTACAAGCCGTAAGAAAAAGCGAGGGACATGTCCGCTTCTAACTTGCAGCTTGCGGCTTGAAACTTGCCGCTCAGATCTTTTTATAAAGCTGACTACCTTCCTGCTTGAACCGCTCAGCCTGCTCGCGCAAACCCTCTTGCACCGAGACGTCCAGCGCGTCGATCTTCTGGTTGGCAGCGTACACGCGCACTTCCTGGGTGATCTTCATCGAGCAGAATTTCGGGCCACACATGGAACAGAAATGCGCCACTTTGGCCGAGTCTTTGGGCAGCGTTTCATCGTGATACGAGCGCGCAGTGTCGGGGTCGAGACCGAGGTTGAACTGGTCTTCCCAGCGAAATTCAAAACGCGCCTTGCTCAACGCGTTGTCACGAATCTGAGCGCCTGGATGCCCTTTCGCCAGGTCCGCGGCGTGGGCTGCGATCTTGTAGGTAATGATCCCGGTCTTCACGTCGTCCTTGTTCGGCAGCCCCAAGTGCTCCTTTGGTGTGACGTAACACAGCATTGCGCACCCGAACCAGCCGATCATCGCCGCACCGATGCCTGAAGTGATGTGGTCGTAGCCTGGCGCAATGTCAGTGGTCAGCGGGCCGAGGGTGTAGAACGGCGCTTCATCACAGCACTCCAGCTGCTTGTCCATGTTCTCTTTGATCAGCTGCATCGGCACATGGCCGGGGCCTTCGATCATGCACTGCACGTCGTGTTTCCAGGCGATTTTGGTCAGCTCGCCCAAGGTTTCCAGCTCGCCGAACTGCGCTTCATCGTTGGCGTCGGCAATCGAGCCCGGACGCAGGCCATCGCCCAGCGAGAAGCTGACGTCGTAGGCCTTCATGATTTCGCAGATGTCATCGAAGTGGCTGTAGAGGAAGTTTTCCTGGTGATGCGCCAGGCACCACTTGGCCATGATCGAGCCGCCACGGCTGACAATCCCGGTGACGCGCTTGGCCGTCAACGGCACGTAGCGCAGCAGCACACCGGCGTGAATCGTGAAGTAATCCACGCCCTGCTCCGCTTGCTCGATCAGGGTGTCGCGGAACAATTCCCAAGTCAGGTCTTCGGCAGCACCACCGACTTTTTCCAGCGCCTGATAGATCGGCACCGTGCCGATGGGCACTGGCGAATTGCGGATGATCCACTCGCGGGTTTCATGAATGTGCTTGCCAGTGGACAAGTCCATGACAGTGTCCGAACCCCAACGAATCCCCCACGTCAGCTTGGCCACTTCTTCTTCGATGGAAGAGCCAAGAGCGCTGTTGCCGATATTGCCGTTGATCTTCACCAGAAAGTTACGGCCGATGATCATCGGCTCCAGTTCAACGTGATTGATGTTGGCCGGAATGATCGCGCGACCCCGGGCGATTTCTTCGCGAACAAATTCAGCGGTGATCTCTTTCGGGATGCTGGCACCGAAGCTGTGGCCGGCGTGCTGTTGCTTGAGCAAACCGGCGGCGCGGGCTTCCTGCAGCTTCATGTTTTCGCGGATGGCGACATATTCCATCTCGGCAGTAATGATGCCCTGACGCGCATAGTGCATCTGGCTGACATTGGCGCCGGCTTTTGCCCTGCGCGGGTTGTTGACGTGGGCGAACCGCAAGGAGGTCAGCTCGGGATCATTCAGACGCTGTTGCCCGAAGTTGGACGTAAGACCGGCCAGTCGTTCGGTGTCGTTGCGCGAATCGATCCACGGCGAGCGCACATCGGCCAGGCCTTTGCGCACGTCGATGATGACATTGGGGTCGGTGTAAGGTCCGGAGGTGTCATAAACAGTGACCGGCGCATTGATCTCGCCACCGCTCTTTGTTCCAGAGAAACCGGTGGGCGTCACGTCAAGATGCACTTCACGCATCGGCACGCGAATGTCGGGACGCGAACCCTGAACGTAGATTTTCTGTGAACGGGTGAACGGCTGAACCGAGCCGGAATCGACTTGGGCTGACTCACTCAGATTGACGTTTTTTAGTGTTGTACTCATCACGGGCTCTCCAGACATCATCCAGCAGCGGATAGATTTGTCGGAGCTTGAGCCTGATGTGAACGGACGGATGCACCCGTTGAAGGAGTGCTGAGGATCGAAAACGAGGGTTGTTCAGCAACTGAACAATCGACCCCGGACGACACTCAAGAGGACTCGCCGGGAGACGAGAAATCTTGTTCCCTACGCAGGCGCTAACCTGATCAGGTTCAACGGGATCCGGATTATCCGATCTCAGCCTCAACGCAAGGCACCCCGACAAGAACGCGGCCAGTCTAGTCGCCGCACGCCTCAAACGCCAAGCGCGGAATTCAAACGCTCGTTAAATGGCTGATATACCCGATTGTTGTCCGCATCCTGCGGAACTACACTCGCTACGCGGCGCCAAAGCCATCTGGATCCGCCTGGCCAACAACTACTAGGGAATGTCTCATGCTGCGCAAACTTTCACTGGCCATTGCCGTGTCGTGTGCTTCAAATGCAATGGCCGCAGCAGCGGATTTGCCTTTACCGACCAAGACGGGATTGGTCAGCGTTTATCAGGAAGCGGTCAATAACAACGCCGATCTGGCCGCCGCCCGCGCCGATTACGATGCTCGCAAGGAAATTGTGCCCCAAGCCCGCGCTGGCCTGCTGCCCAATATTACAGGCGGAGCAGATTCGAGCAGCATTCGCACTAAACTCGATGAGCCCTCAGCCGTCATCAATCGTACCGGTACTGTTTATCGAGCAACACTGAGCCAGCCGATTTTCCGAGCTGACCGCTGGTTCCAGTTGCAAGCGGCCAAGGACGTCAACGAGCAGGCCGCACTTGAGCTGTCGGCGACCGAACAGAACTTGATTCTGGACAGCGCGCAGGATTACTTCACAGTGCTGCGCGCCCAAGACAATCTTGCTTCCACCAAAGCCGAAGAGACAGCGTTCAAACGTCAGCTGGATCAGTCCAGAGAGCGTTTCGATGTGGGCCTTTCGGACAAGACCGATGTGTTGCAAGCCCAGGCCAGTTACGACACCGCGCGCGCCAGCCGCATCGTTGCCAAGCGCCAGGTGGATGATGCCTTTCAAGCGTTGGTGACCCTGACCAATCGCGAGTACAACTCCATCGAAGGCATCGTCCACACCTTGCCCGTGCTGACGCCGACGCCCAACGATGCTAAAGCCTGGGTCGATACCGCCGCCCAACAGAACCTCAACCTGCTGGCCAGCAACTATGCGGTCAGCGCCGCCGAAGAGACTCTGCGTCAGCGTAAGGCTGGCCACGCGCCGACACTGGATGCCGTCGCGCAGGTGGAAAAAGGCGACAACGATGCACTGGGCTTTACCAATCCGAACTTCACTGGCCAGGCGTACCACGGCAATGTCGAGCAGCGAACCATCGGCGTGCAGCTGAACATTCCGATTTACAGCGGCGGCCTTACCAGTTCCCAAGTGCGCGAAGCCTACTCGCGCCTGAGTCAAAGCGAGCAGCGCCGCGAAAGCCTGCGTCGCCAAGTGGTGGAGAACACCCGCAACCTGCACCGCGCCGTGAACACCGACGTGGAACAGGTCCAGGCGCGCAAGCAATCGATCATCTCAAACCAGAGCGCACTGGAAGCCACGGAAATCGGCTACCAGGTCGGTACCCGCAACATCGTCGACGTCCTCGACGCCCAGCGCCAGCTCTACGCCTCAGTGCGCGACTACAACAACACCCGCTACGACTACATCCTGGATAACCTGCGCTTGAAGCAGGCAGCGGGGACGTTGAATCCTGGAGATCTGCAGGACTTATCGCGTTATTTGAAAGCGGACTACAACCCGGATAAGGACTTCTTGCCGCCTGATTTGGCTAAGGAAGCGGCTAAGAATTTTGAGAGGCCGAGTGAGAGGTAGGGTTTGGCAAATCGGAGGAAAAGATGAAGTGCCAAGTAACTCGTAGAAAAATTTGATCTACAACCCGGGCCAGCTTTTAGCTGAGCTCACCCAAAGGGGCTGAGTGGACATGGCACTGATCTTCGGTTACGAAAATCACTTGCTGAGGGTCTTTTACGAAAAAGGGGGAGATGAGCATTGGCCGGAGATCATGCCCTTTACCCGCTCATATTGGCTTCCACATTAAAGTTATTTATCCTATGTTCGCGAAACTTCTACAGAGGTTCTTAATGTGCATACACCCATAACTCTTCAAAAATATAGTCCACATCGAATTCGTCTAATATATTTTCAAAGTCATCCCGCTCCTCAGGCAATGACAATCCAACTCCTCCAAGATTGTCGACCATTACATAACCTGCCCATGCAACTTGCGTCGTAGTATTTTTTATTACATCCAACACTGTCATGCCGGGCCATAGCTTGCTTGAGTAGCGTCCAGGGAAACTAGAATTGCATGACAAGGCAGAAATTATTCCCGCTTCGTTATGATAGATGGATATCAGACCTTCATTTATCGATGTGCAATTTAAACCTCTGGTTATTATATAGCCTTCCGAGAGCCGTAAAATTACGTCATCGGTCTGTTCACCGATAGAAATCCCACCTAAAGAACGTCCAGGAATTATGACGGTACTTATATCCATAGTTAGCCCTGCCGCGGTGCATTCATTAGAATTCCGTCAACAAAGACGGGACTGTCGGTTATACGCTCATACTTTGCAAAGCCTATAGGACCTATTCGCCCCTGCACCTCTCCATTCCTATAAACCTTCCAGTAGCTTGTTTGATGAACGCCACCCCCGGGATGATAATCCAAAACATCTGCCATCTTGTGCTTTGTAGTTCTAGAGAACTGGGTGTGCTGGGTCTTCATTGTGTTCATGTTCGTAATGCGCTTCTTATAGCCTTTACTTAGGAGTAAAAATTCTACCTGGCCTGGTGTTTTCCCGGATAGCTCGCTGACCCAGCGTCCAGATATCCCGCTTCGCTTGTTAAATGCTTTGGTGCACGTAAAGCCCAGCGGATCAATCCATCCCACCGGGTTAGGCGCATATTGGTACAGATTGATCCCGCCCGACAAGCCGATCGGATCGGGGGTGGTGAAGCGGCCGATGTCGGGGTCGTAGTAGCGGAAGGTGTTGTAGTGCAGGCCGG
>Ga0247734_1000223_pt1 | contig 51406 bp, 48 predicted proteins | sample UWRJL103311B2_FD_180933 | JGI IMG/M metagenome (GOLD analysis project Ga0247734, IMG submission 180933) | Plant litter microbial communities from Arlington Agricultural Research Station in Wisconsin, United States - UWRJ-L103-311B-2 | ecosystem: Environmental > Terrestrial > Plant litter >...
TTGTCGGGGTAGAGGCGTTCCTTGTCGATCTGTTGCCAGTAGGAGTCCGGGAAGCGGGCACACAGCTCCATCACGGCGGACTGGATCTGCTGCTGGTCATCGGTCAGGTAAGAGCTCATCACGAGGCCTGGCTCGCGGTGGCGGCGCTGCGGACGCGCTCGACGTGCTCGACCGTGGCGCGCATGCCCTCCTCGACCGTGCGGTCGGCCGCACGGGTGAACGGCGCCTCGTCGTCGCCGAGTCCGGTCGGGAACGGCAGCTGCACGTCGTCGAACGTGATCGAGCCGGCGGACGCCGGGACGGCGGCGGTGATCGCGTCGATCACGACGCCCATCGGGACGGTGTGGCCCTTGAGGTCGACGACCTCTGCGCCCTTGAAGTCGCTCCGGGAGGCGTTGATGAACGACTGCGCGACGTCCTCGACGTACTGCAGCTCGATGAGCCCACCGAAGGTCATGTTGAACGGTGTGCCGTCGATGGCCGCCATGAGGGCGAACGTCGGCTCGGACGAGATGCCGAAGTCGCGGCCCGGCCCGTAGACCGTGTGGGGACGGATGCCGAGCGACGACACGCCGAACTTCTCGGAGTACAGCGCCGCCGCCTGTTCGCCGGCGCGCTTGAACACCCCGTAGAAGGTGGCCGGCGGATCGGCGAGGCCGTTGGCCCCGCCCTCGGGGGAGTAGGCGCCGACCGAGCTGGCGTAGACCAGCGGACGGCCGTTCGCGAGCGTCTTGGTCGCCTCGAGCATCGTCAGCTGGCCGACGACGTTGACCTTCGAGCCCAGGACCGGGTTGGCCTGGCAGCTGGGGACCTGCAGCGCCGCGAGGTGGATGATCGCGTCGACGTCGTGCTCGCCGATGATCTGGCTGATCTGCTCCAGGTCGGTGACGTCGCCGGCGACCCGCACGAGGCGTTCGGTGGGGGTGTCGAGCAGGGCGGCTTCGAGGCGGTGCTCGGCGGACCCGGCGTCCAGGGCGATGACGGTCGCTCCGTCGCGCAGCAGCAGGCGTGTGGTCCACGCGCCGATGCAGCCGAGCGCTCCGGTGACCAGGTAGGTGCCGTTGTCGCGGCCTGAGTCGTTCATGGGTTCTCCTCCGAGCGGTGATGAGTGCGTGTCCAATGTCACTTTCGCAGAAGTGTATCCAAATCACAAGACCGGCATGGGAACGGTCCTCAGCGGTCTTTTGTAGACCTGCACAAAGCGGGACGATGACGGTGGACAAATGTGATGTGGACCACTACGGTCGCTCGAAGTGGATACAACCGGCCGTGGAAATGGCGACAATGACGAGAGAGTGGAGGAGTCGATGACCGATGCGCACGACGTCGTCCACGCTCCGGTCCGCAACGGGGACGAGGTCGCCCAGGCCTATGTGGACATCCGCAACATGATCCTCGACGGACGACTGGATCCCGGCCTGCGGGTCGCGCAGAGCGAGCTCAGCCGGCTCACCGGAGTCGGGCGGACCCCCTTGCGCGAGGCGCTGCGGATGGTGCAGCAGGAGGGTCTCGTGACGGCCGAGCGCAACAAGGGCATCACGATCGCCCCGTTCGACCTCGAGGAGCTGGACTGCATCTACGGCTACCGCGTGTCGATGGAGTCGACCGCGGCGCGCGTCTCGGTACCGGCGCTCACCGCGGACGACCTCGACGCGCTCGACCAGTCGATGCGCGACATGCGAGCAGCGAGCGAGCTCGGTGACAGGGACGCCTACGAGCTGCCGCACCGGGCCTTCCACCTGCGGATCGTCAGTCGGGTCCAGGAACGCGCGAAGGCGCGCATGGCGCTCGACTCGGACCGCTCCGAGCGGTACCGCCGGCTGCTGATGCGAGGCGACCGCTTCGCGCTGATCAACGCCGACGCCGAGCACCACGAGATCGTCGAGGCGTGTCGGCGGCGTGACGGCGCGACGGCCTCGCGCCTGCTGGCGAACCACCTGGCACGTTCGGCGTTCCACGTGGTGGTGCAGCTGGACCCCACGTACGACCCGATCCTCACCAGAACCTCCCTCCGGACCGTTCTCGGGACGGAGGACGCCGACGCCGCAGGACAGCACGTGCTGCCCGCGTCGCGCCCCGAAGCATCCCCACAGAAGGAGACACCTGGATGAGCCTGACCATCAGACCCCTCGGCGTCGGCCGCGTCTCGGGAGTACCCCTGGCGTCGATGACCCACGGCCACGGATGGAACGAGACGATCGAGGCCGGCATGATCATGTTCCTCATCGAGGGCGGCCCGTCACCCATCCTGGTCGACACCGGCACCCTCGACTCGGAGTTCACCCAGACGTACCACCACCAGACGATGGACCGGCCGCCGCACGCCGAGCCCCGCGCGGTCCTCGAGGCGGCGGGCTACGACCCGCAGGACGTGTCGATCGTCATCAACACCCACCTGCACTGGGACCACTGCTCGAACAACGAGATGTTCACGAAGGCGAGCTTCGTGGTGCAGCAGCGGGAGCTGGCCTACGCCGTCGATCCGCTGCCGATCCACCGCCTCGGCTACGAGAAGATCCCCGGTATCGTCCCGCCGTGGATGTCGACGTTCGGTCGCATCGAGTCCGTCTCGGGCGATCAGCAGATCGCCGAGGGCGTCAAGGTCATCGCCCTGCCGGGCCACACCCCGGGCTCCCAAGGCGTCCTGGTCGACACGGCCGAGGGGCAGTTCCTCCTCGCCGGCGACACGGTCGACCTCCACGCCAACTGGGAGGGCTCCTCGCGCCTGGCCCACATCCCGTCGAGCATCCACACGAACCTCTTCGAGTACTACGACTCGTTCGCCAAGATCGAGGACCTCGGGTGCACCGTCATCCCGAGCCACGACCTGGGCGTCCTGGAGACCGAGACCTTCGGCTGAGCGCAGTCACCACCGAGCAGTCACCACCGAGCAGCATCCCCCACCCAGATGGAGACCACCATGTCAGTACGCCCGCTTCACGCTCGCCGCACCGCGGTCATCGCGTCCACGATCCTCGCCCTGTCGGGCCTCGCCGCCTGCGGCGGTGGCGGTTCGGGCTCGGGGGGTGGCGGTGCCTGTCAGGACGGGAAGGTCAAGATCGGTGCGCTGCTGCCGCTGTCGGGGCCGGCCGCCGCCTTCGGTGTGGGGCTGCGCCAGACGATCGAGTTCGCTGCCGGCGAGGTCAACGACGCGGGCGGCATCGCCGTCGGTGACGAGAAGTGCAAGGTCGAGATCGTCGACTACGACACGAAGGGCACGGCCGAGCAGGCCAGCACGGGCATCAACAAGCTCATCAGCCAGGGCACCAAGCTCATCTGGGGACCGAACCTGTCCCAGGAGGTCACGGCGGTCCAGCAGATCGCCGTCCGCAACAAGGTGCTCCTGATGCAGGCGAGCTTCTCCCAGCAGGGACTCTCCAAGGACATGCCGCTCGTCTTCGCGACGTCGACGACCCCGTCCGGGTTCTCCGGCCCGATGGTCAAGTGGTTCACCGAGACCTACCCCGACGTCAAGAAGGTCACGGTCGTCATCCCGGACAACCAGGGTGGCAAGGACACCGCCAAGATCAACGACGAGGAGTACCAGAAGGCCGGCATCGACGCCACGGTCTCGACGTTCGCCGAGGGAACCTCGGACTTCGCACCGTTCATCGACCGGCTGCTGCGGGACGACCCGGGTGCCGTCGACCTCGCCTCGACGCCGCCCGGCGACGCAGGCGTCATCATCAAGCAGCTGCGTCAGGCCGGCTTCGACGGGCCGGTCGGTCGCATCGGCGGCGAGGCCACCTCGGCCATCGTCAAGGCCCTCGGCGGAGACCCCAAGGCGCTCGGTGACTTCTTCTACTACGCCGCCATCAACACCGAGAAGCCGTCGGTGCAGGAGTACTTCAAGACGTTCGAGGAGAAGTACGGCGAGGAGCCGCTGGCGGTCTCCGCGCAGGTGCTGCCCGGTGCGCGCCTGATGCTGAAGGCCATCGACGAGGCGGACTCGCTCGACCCGACGAAGGTCGCCAAGGCCCTCGAGAAGCTGCCGATCGACGATCCGACCCAGGGCAAGGGCGTGTGGGGTGGCAAGGAGTTCTACGGCATCAACCACGAGATCATCGTCGGCTTCTACGGAGGCCGTTACCAGAACGGCGAGCTGACGCTGACGCCCATCACCGCCACCACCGAGTGAGCCCGGGCGCCGACCCCATGACGTACAGACACCGACAGGACGGAACGCCCTGATGGACACCTTGGTACAGGCCCTCGTCAACGGACTGGCGCTCGGCGCCCAGTACGCGTTGCTGGCCCTCGGCTTCTCGCTCGTGTTCGGCGTGCTCGGAGTCATCAACTTCGCGCACGGCGGGTTCTACCTGCTGGGCGGGTACTTCACCTACTCGCTCATGACCTCGATCGGACTGCCGTACGTCCCCGCGCTGATCGTCGGCGTAGCCGGCGTGGCGGTGGTCGGATATCTCATGGAGCTGGTGCTGATCGAACCGATCGTGGACAACCACGAGGGCACGCTGATCATCTCGCTCGGGTTCTTCCTGATCCTGAGCGCGGTGGTGACGGTCGCCTACGGCCCCGAGGCGGTTCCGGCCGAGTTCCCGGTCTCGCACGTCCTGCGGTTCGAGGGGCTGTACATCCCGGTCGCGCGGCTCATCGTCATCGCGGTCTCGGCGGGTGCCGTCGTCGCCCTGTGGCTGCTGCTCTTCCGCAGCCGACACGGCGTCGCGCTGCGAGCGCTGTCGGAGAATCGTGAGGTGGCCACGATGCAGGGCCTGCGCCCGCGCGTCTACTTCCCCCTGGCCGTCGCCCTCTCGGCGGCCCTGGCGGGACTGGCCGGTGGGATGGTGACCCCGATCTTCACGCTCGAGCCGCCCGTGGCCGAGGCCGCACTGATGACGTCGTTCATCGTGGTCGTGCTCGGAGGGCTCGGGAGCCTCGCCGGCGCGGCTGCCGCAGCGCTCGGCGTCGGGATGATGGAGGCGATCGGCGGCACCTACCTGGACGGGTCGATGACCCGGCTGCTGCTGTTCAGCGCCGTGCTGACCCTCCTGCTGTTCCGTCCCGCAGGACTCGCCGGAAGGAGCCTGCGCGATGCCTGAGCTCACGAAGACGCGCGACCACGCCGCCGCCCCGGACGCACCGAGGGCCGAGCGCCCGCGGCGGCGGATCTCGATCGCGGAGGGGGCGGTCGTCCTCGCGCTCGTCCTGCTGCTGATCCTGCCGCTGCCGGCCGACAACCTGCAGATGATCTCCCAGCTCAACCAGGTCGTGACGGTCCTGGCGTCGGCACTGAGCGTCTACGTCATGATGCGGTTGAAGCTGCTCCACTTCGGGGTGCCGGCCTTCATGGCCGTCGGCGGCTACTCGGCCGCGCTCACGGCCGTGCACGTGACCGACAACGTCGTCGCGCTGGTCGGCGTGAGCCTCGTGGTGCCCGCGCTCGCGGCCGTGCCGTTCGGGCTGATCACGATGCGACTCCGGGGCACCTACTTCGCGCTCGTCACGTTCCTGATCGGTCAGGTCGTCTACCTCGCCATCGTCGCCTCCGACGGGCTGGGCGGGACCGACGGCATCACCGGCATCCCGGCGCCGACGCTCGGCGGGACGCTGCTCGGCGACGGGGTGGCGACCCTGCGCATCGGCCTGGCCGTGAGCCTGCTGGCGGTCGTCCTCGTCGTGGTGTTCACGATGGTCAACGGGCGGCGCCTCGACGCGCTGCGCAGCAACGAGGTGCTCGCGGGATCACTGGGCCTTCGCAGCTGGCCGGTGCGCCTCGCGGCGTTCGTCCTGTCGGGCGCGCTGGCCGGCATGTCCGGCTTCCTCATCGTCAACACGCTGACGACGGCGCATCCCTCGTCCTTCTCGACGCTGACCGGGGTCAACTACGTGGCCTACGTCGTGGTCGGCGGCGCGGCCTCCGTGCTCGGCCCGTTCGTCGGAACCGTCCTGCTGGTGTTCCTCGTCGTGCAGTTCGCGTCCGAGGGCGTCTACGCGGGCGCTCTCCTCGGCGGCCTGCTCATCTTCACGTCCCTGTTCCTGCAGAAGGGACTGACCGGGACCGTGCACGACCTCACCGCCTGGGTCGTGCGCCGCGCGACCGGTCGATCCGGCTCGGCCAGACCCAGGGACGACTCCCGGAAGGACCAGACATGACGATCACCTCCTCCGACATCACGACCGACGTGCCGCTGCGGATCAGCGGACTGACGAAGTCGTTCGGGGGCGTGCGTGCCGTGAAGGACGTGTCGCTCACCCTCCGGACCGGCCAGGTGCTCGGCGTCATCGGGCCCAACGGCGCCGGCAAGACGTCGCTGGTCAACGCGATCTCCGGTCGTGAGAAGCCGACGAGCGGTTCGGTCGTCCTGGACGGCCGCGACGTCACCGGCAAGCCGCCGTACTACCTGAGCAAGCGGGGACTGACGCGCAGCTACCAGCACGCCAACGTCTTCGCCGAGGAGACGGTGGCCGAGAACATCGCCCGGGCCGGCGAGTTCGCCGGCGCGCGGACCGTCGACGTCGACTCGTTCATCCGCTCGACCGGCCTCGATGCCGTCTGGGAGACCCGCGCCGGCGCCCTTCCGTACGGACAGCAGAAGATCCTCGGCCTCGTCATGACGCTGCACACCGGACCGTCGGTCGTCCTGCTGGACGAGCCGGCCGCCGGGCTGGAGCTCTCGGAGCGTCCGCGGATCGACCAGCTGGTCACGGAGTGCGCCGAGGGCGGGTGCGCGGTCCTGATCGTCGAGCACGACATGGACCTCATCCGCCGGCTGTGCCCGACCATCCTGGTCATGGACAGCGGCGCCGTCCTCGCCGAGGGCCCGACCGACGAGATCCTCGCCCGGACGGACGTCCTCGAGGCGTACCTCGGCACGAGCGAGACCTCCGGCGCACCATCGGTCCACGACAAGGGAGTCACACATGACTGAGACCCGATCGAGCCAGCCCCTCCTCGCCGTCAAGGAGGTCACGGTCGACTACGGCCCCATCCGCGCCCTCCGCGGTGTCGACCTGCACGTCATGGCCGGCGAGACCGTCGTCCTGTGCGGCGCCAACGGTGCGGGCAAGTCGACGGCCATCCGGTCGATCATGGGCGTGGTCCGTCCCTCCAGCGGCGCGATCGTGCTCGAGGGCGACGACGTCACGGGGGTCAGTGCGGCCCTGCGGGCCCGTCGTGGCGTCCGTCTGTCGCCGGAGGGGCGCCAGGTGTTCGCCACGATGTCCGTCGAGGACAACGTGCGGATCGGCGCCCACCAGCTGAAGGCCGCGAGGCGGTCGGAGCGGGTCGAGGAGCTCTTCGAGCTGTTCCCGCTCCTGGGCGAGCGGCGCCGTAGCCGAGCAGGTGACCTGAGCGGCGGGCAGCAGCAGATCGTGGCGATGGCGCGGGCGCTCGCGTCACGCCCCAGGGTCCTGCTGCTCGACGAGCCGTTCCTGGGCCTGGCGCCCATCTGGATCGCCTCGGTGAGCGAGGCGATCCGCACGGTCCAGTCGGCCGGCGCGTCGATCCTGATCTCCGAGCAGATGGCCCGACCGGCGCTCGAGCTCGCGGACCGCGGCTACGTGCTGAAGCAGGGGTCCATCGTGCGATCGGGCACGGCGGACGAGGTCAGAGGCATGGCACTGGCAGAGGAGTACGTATGAGTGGGCGCGCCCCCCGTCACGGTCGCGGGTACCCGACCGTGCGCATCAACGAGGAGTCGATGCGCGAAGGCATGCAGATCGAGAGCGCCGAGATCTCGGTCGACGACAAGCTGCGGCTGCTGGACGCCCTGTCGGGCACCGGGCTGCAGAACATCCTCGTCGGGTCGTTCGTCAGCCCCAAGTGGACGCCGCAGATGGCGCACATCGACGAGCTGCTCGAGCGGTTCACCCCGACGGAGGGCGTCAACTACTTCGCCCTGGCCCTGAACGAACGGGGACGGGAACGAGCGAGGGCGCACACGCCGCCCCTGTCGCCGCCCGACGAGCTGCCGCGCACCTTGGTCCACCTGTGCGACGTGTTCGTCCAGCGCAACGCCAATCGCACCCAGGCCGACGAGATCGCGACCTGGCCGGGCATCATCGCCCGTGCCGTGGCCGAGGGCCGCCAGGAGGCCGGCATCTCGATCAATGCCGCGTGGGGGTCGAACTGGCTCGGCGAGTTCGACCTCGAGCAGCGGATGGACCTGCTCGGACGCCAGCACGAGGCGTGGACGGCGGCGGGCATCCGGGTGACCGAGGTGGTCATCGGCGATCCCATGGGCTGGAACGTGCCCGACGCGGTCGAGGAGCAGCTCCTCGCGATCCGCGAGCGGTGGCCCGACATCACACGGTTCCACCTCCACCTGCACAACACCCGGGGCACCGCGGCGATCTCGATCTACACGGCACTGCGGACGCTGACCGACGAGTGCCACCTGATCCTCGACACCACGCTCGGGGGCATCGGTGGGTGCCCCTACTGCGGTAACGGCCGTGCCACCGGCATGATGCCGACCGAGGACCTGGTCGACCTGCTGCACGAGCTCGGGATCGAGACCGGCATCGACCTCGACGCCCTGATCGAGGCCGTCGTCCTGCTGGAGGAGATCCTCGGCCACCCCACGGACACGCACGTGGGCAGGACCGGACCACGTCCCCGCGGCGAGCGGCTGTACGCGATGGACATGCCGTTCATCGAGACGTTCGACGAGGCGCAGCACTTCCGCAAGGGGCCCTCGGTCTACCAGGGCGCCCCCTCGCCCTGGAAGTCCGCGATCACGTCACCGGCCCGCGACGCGCTGGGCCTCGAGCAGGACGGAGGCGACCGATGACGTCGCTGGCGGGAATTCGTGTGGTGGACCTGACGGGCAGCGTGGCCGGACCGTTCGCCACCCAGATCCTCGGTGACCTGGGCGCCGACGTCATCAAGATCGAGCGGCTCGGCACGGGGGACGACACGAGGTCGTGGGGCCCGCCCTTCTGGGACGGTGAGAGCGCCTCCTTCCTGGCGCTCAACCGCAACAAGCGGAGCCTGTGCGTCGACCTCAAGAGCGAGGAGGGCCTGGCCCTCGTGCGTCAGCTGCTCGACACGGCCGACGTGTTCGTCCAGAACCTGCGACCCGGGGCCACCGCCGCGCTCGGTCTCACGCGCGAGACGCTGGCCAGGACCAACCCGGGTCTCATCGTCTGCGACCTGAGCGGCTTCGGGCCCCGCGGGCCCATGAAGGACAACGCCGCCTACGATCCGCTCCTCCAGGGATTCGGCGGCCTGATGAGCCTCACCGGTGACGCCGGAGGCCCGCCGGTCCGCATCCCGGCGTCGATCCTCGATCAGGGCACCGGCCTCTGGAGCGTCATCGGCATCCTCGACGCGCTGAGGACCCGCGACGCGACGGGGGAGGGCTCGCTGGTCCAGACCTCGCTCCTCGGGACGGCGCTGCAGTGGCTGCCCGCCCAGATCACCGGCTACCTGGCCGACGGCACCGTGCCCCAGAGGCTCGGATCGGGCACGGTGGGCATCGCGCCCTACCAGGCCTTCCCGACCGCGGACGGCTACCTCGTCATCGCGGCAGGCAACGACCGGCTGTACGAGCGGCTGTGCACCGTGATCGACCGCCCCGACCTGCTCGAGGACGAACGATTCGTGGACAACCCCACGCGGGTCCGCCACCGGGTGGACCTGTCGGCCGAGCTCGAGAAGTCCACGACGACCTTCACGACCGAGGACCTCGCCGCCGCGCTCACCGCAGTCGACGTCCCGGTGGCGGTCATCCACACGCTCGACCAGGTCGTCGCGCACGAGCAGGTGAAGGCCCTCGGCGTCATCCACGACCAGCCGCATCCGCGGATCGCGGGCTTCAAGACGGTGGCGATGCCGGTGGAGCTCGACGGTGAGCTCCCGTCGGTCCGCCTCGTGCCGCCGCTCCTGGGTGAGCACAGCGAGGAGATCCTCGCTGAGCTCGGCCTCGACGACGCAGCGATCGACCGACTCGCCGGCACAGACATCATCCACACCGACAGGAAAGTGCAGTCATGACCACGGTTGAACAAGAAGTGCTCTACGACGTCCGCGAGAAGGTCGCGTACGTCACCCTGAACCGCCCGGAGCGCCGGAACGCCCTGAGCCAGGCCGTCGTCGGGCGCATGGCGGAGGTGCTGACCGAGGCCAGCGAGGACCCGGACGTGTGGGCGGTCGTCCTCACGGGAGCAGGCGACAAGGCCTTCTGTGCCGGTGGTGACCTCAAGGAGCTGAACGAGATCGCCAGCGAGGGACGCCGGTTCCCCGTGCCGATGACGGGTCCGGGTCGCAACCTGCACGAGCTGGTCCTCGAGATCGGCAAGCCGACGATCGCCTCGCTGAACGGTCCGGCGCTGGCGGGCGGCTTCGAGCTCGCGCTCGCGTGCGACATCAGGATCGCCGCGGAGCACGCGATCATCGGCATGCCCGAGGCCAAGCGTGGCATGGGCGCCAACTTCGCGACCGTCATGCTGCCCCGTCTCGTCCCCCGGTCGGTCGCGCTCTCGATGCTCTACACGGGCGAGCCCATGCAGCCGACCGAGGCGCTCCAGTGGGGTCTCGTCACGGCGGTGCACCCGGCCGATCGGCTCGCTGACGAGACCGAGGCGTTCGTGCGGTCGATCGTGGCCAACGCTCCACTGGTGCTGCGCAGGTACAAGGAGATGGTGACGAAGGGTTGGGAGCTCTCCGTCCACGCGGCGCTGCGGCTCAACGTCGGCCCCAACCCGTACCTCAGCGCCGACCGCGAGGAGGGCATCCGTGCCTTCGTGGAGAAGCGGGCCCCCCAGTGGCAGGGGAAGTGACGAGCACACCGCGGCAGCGGTCGTGACGACGGGCGCGGCGGCACCACTCCCGGGGTGCCGTCCCGTCCGCCGTCCGAGCGCGACGTCGTCGCAGGTCAGCGTCGCCCGTCGCCCGTCCCGAGGGCCGCGAGCAACGCCCGGTAGCCGTCGCCCTCCATGTCGTGACGCAGCGCGAGCAGGGCCGTCTCGCCGCCGATCCTGAGCTGGGCGACAAGCTCTCGGTGGAGTGCGGCGAATCGTTCGACCGTGAAGTCCGGTCGCAGTGCCACGAACAGCAGGTTCAGCTCGTCCTGGCAGTTGTCGTAGGCCGAGATCAGCCGGCTGTTGCCCGAGGCGTGGACGATCTCGGCGTGGATGCGCGCATGCGCCTCGGTGAGCTGGAGCCACTCGACGTCCGGCGGGAGGGCCGCCAGAGCCTCCACCGCGTCGTCGACTGCCCGGAAGTCGTCCCGTCGTTCCAACGCGAGACGCAGGCTGCCGAGCTCGAGTGCCGCCCGGTAGCCGAAGACCTCGTCGATGCGTTCGCGGGTCAGCTCCGGGACCATGGCGCCGCGATGCCGCTCGTGGACGAGCAGGCGCGAGTCCACCAGCGAGCTGATCGCTGCGCGCACCGTGTAGCGGCCGCAGCCCAGACGGGCGCACAGCTCCTCCTCCCGGATCCGTTGACCGGGCGTGAGCTCGCCGTTCAGCAGCTCCCGGCGCAGCTGCTCCGCGACTCGCTCCGCCGCTGACGGGTCCGATCGGGGAGCCACTAGAGCGCGGTCTGGCGCAGGTGGGCCTCGCTGCCGTCGAGCTCGTCGATGGCGGGAACGCCCAGCAGCTGCATGGTCCGCCGGGCCTGGCTGGTCAGGATCTCCACCGTCCTGTCCACGCCGCGCTCGCCGCCGGCCATCAGCCCGTACAGGTACCCGCGACCCACCAGGGCCGCCGAGGCGCCCATGGAGCGCGCGGCCACCAGGTCGGCGCCGCTCCTGACGCCGGTGTCGATCAGCACCTCGCACCGGTCGCCGACCGCGGCCACGACGGCCGGGAGCAGCTCGAGGGGAGTGGGGGCACGATCGAGCTGTCGGCCACCGTGGTTGGAGATGACCAGCGCGTCAGCACCCAGGTCGGCGACGGCCTTGGCGTCCTCGACGTTCTGGATGCCCTTGATGATCAGCTTGCGCGGCCATTCCTTGCGGACGAAGGAGACGTCGGCGGGCGTGATGTGGGGGTCGAACATCTGCCCGATGAGCTCCTCGACGGTCCCGTCGAACCGGGTGAACGACGCGAACGTCAACGGCTCCCTGGACAGCACGTTGAACCACCACGACGGATGGGTCGCCATGTCGGCGACGGTCCGCGGGGTCAGGGTGGGAGGAATCGTGAGGCCGTTGCGGACGTCGCGCATGCGGGCGCCGCCGACGGGGGTGTCGACGGTGAGGATCAGCGCCTCGTAGTCGGACGCCAGGGCACGGTGGATCAGCTGGGCGCTGGCCTCGCGGTCCTTCCACAGGTAGAGCTGGAACCACTGCCGCGCGTCCGGCGCAGCGGCCCGCACGTCCTCGATCGAGGTCGTGCCCATCGCGGACAGCGTGTACGGGATGCCCGCCCGCGCAGCGGCCCGGGCCACGGCGATCTCACCCTCGTGCTGCATCATGCGGGTGAAGCCCGTCGGCGCGAAGACGAGGGGCAGCGCGGATCGCTGGCCGAGGATCGTCGTGGACAGGTCGACCGAGCCGACGTCGCGCAGGACGTGCGGACGGAACTCGATCCGGTCGAACGCGGAGCGGGCCCGCTGCATGCTGATCTCCTGCTCGGCGCCGCCCGCCACGAAGTCGAACACCGAACGAGGTGTGCGCTTGCGGGCCAGCGCCTCGAGGTCCGGGATCGTGTGGGCTCGTGCCAGACGCCGGCGCGTCGGGTTGGCGTCGAACGCGCGGGTGCGCATGAGCGGCTTCAGCTCCGCCCACCTCGGCAGGCGTCGTGGAATGACCCGCGGCTCGGCCAAGGAGTCTGCCGACGTTCGTGGTGATGGGTTCACGTGATTCTCCCGTTCGGTTTTGTATCACAATATGGCATAGTTGTGTCACAATCCAGCCCCTCGCAATGCGGTGATATGTTCACGCCTCGCGCGTCTGCGGTGATATAGGTGGTCGAGCGCCCCTTTCGGACCGAGCTCGAGGAGTCGAACATGTCAGTCCCTCCGACCGACATCGATGCGTGGGCCGACGACGAGGTCGGCGCCTCCGCGCGGACCGGCGATGACGTGCAGAGGGCGCACGCGGCGCTGCGTGACATGATCCTCGAGCTCAGCCTCGAACCCGGTCGACGCATCTCGCAGGCCGAGCTGTCCCGGCTCAGCGGAGCAGGACGGACACCGCTGCGCGAGGCGCTGCGGATGCTGGAGCAGGAGGGGCTGGTCACCTCGGCGCCGAACCGGGGGGTCACGATCTCGCCCTTCGACCTCGACGACCTCGACAGCCTGTACGCCTACCGGGTCTCGATGGAGCCCGCGGCGATACGCGTGTCGACCCCGCTGATGGGCGATCACGACCTGCTGGCGCTGGACCGCGTGGCGGACGCGATGACCGCGTGCATCGGGCAGGACGACTACGGCGCGTTCGAGAACCACCACCGCTCGTTCCACGAGCTGCTGCTCGTCGGCGCCCAGGCCGGCGCGCGCAAGCGGATCGCGCTCGACGCCGAGCGCGCCGAGCGGTTCCGCCGGGTCATGGTCCACCGGGAGCACGGCTCCCTCGGCTTCGGCGAGGTCGAGCACCGCGCGATCCTCGAGGCGGTGCGCGGCGGGGACGGCGTGCGGGCCTCCCACCTCCTCGCGAGCCACCTGGCCCGCTCGGCCTTCCAGGTGGCTGCCCAGCTCGACCCCACCTACGATCCCGTGCTGACGCGCACGGTGCTGCGGATGGTGCTCGGCGAGAACTGACGACTCGTCATCCGGCGACCGGAGTGTATCCAGAGTGCCGCCGCGCCATTTGTGATTTGCTCCATCCCGGCCGGCGCCTTCGCGCAGATCACATGGACAGTTGCGTGGAGCGACTAATAGAGTCGCCAAGTGGATACAGGCTCGACCGAGCCGCATCTGTCGAGTGGTGAAGGACTGATCGAGCATGGACAGGGCCGACGGGGCACGGCACGGGGCGACTCGACAGCCGTCACGATGACGGCGCCCGACACGGTCGCGACGGCCGACACCGCTCGCGCCGACGTCCCCCGGGGCGCGCTGCGCCTCATGGTCGATCCGGTCTTCGGCGTCATCATGTGGGGCAAGCTCTTCGCATCGTCGGGTGCCTGGATGCACCTCGTGGTCGCTGCGGTCATCGTCTACGACGCGACCGGCTCGGCGCTGCTCGTCGGCATGGTGAGCATGGCGCAGTTCGGCCCCCAGCTCCTGCTGTCGCTCGTCGCGGGTGCCTGGGCCGATCGGGGCTACGCCTACCGGCAGATCGTCCTGGGCAGGGCCGCGACGGCAGTCGCCTCGGGCGGTCTGGGCGCGTGGTTCGTGTGGCAGGGCGAGGACGGCGGGCGCTACGGGGTGGCCGCGGTGCTCGTCGCGACCGTGCTGATGGGCACCGGGTTCGCGGTCGCCGCTCCGGCCATGCACTCGGTCGTCCCGTCGCTGATCCGGCCCGGAGAGCTCCCGGTGGCGATGGCGTTGAACTCGGCGCCGCTGACCTTCAGCCTGGTCATCGGGCCCGTCCTCGGCTCGTACGTCGCAGCGCATCTGGGCGCTGCAGCGGCCTTCGGGATCGCGGGGTTCATCCACCTCCTGTTCGTCGTCATGATGATGCTGGTGGGTCTGCCGCAGCAGGCGCGGCTGCGGGCCGGCGAGGACTCCTCGATCCGGACCGCGCTCGCGCACGTGTGGCGTGATCGTCCGCTGCTCGCGCTGCTGACCGGCATCGCCGGCGTCGGGCTCGCGGCGGAGCCGACGATCACGCTGGCACCCGCTCTGGTGTCCGAGCTGGGGGAGGCCTCCGGTGTCGTGGGTGTCATCACGGGCTCCTTCGGGGGAGGAGCGGCGTTGAGCCTGATGTTGTTCGGAGTCCTCAACAAGTGGGTCACGACCCCCCGGCTGGCCTCCTCGGGCGTGGTGCTCATGGCGGCGGGCCTCGCGGTGGTGGGCTCGTTCCTGACCATCGAGACATCGATCGCGGGCTTCTTCTGCTGCGGCTTCGGATTCACGCTGGTGCTGACCGGCATGAGTGCTCTCGTCCAGGAGAGGGCGCCCGGTCACCTACGCGGACGGATCATGGCCGTGTGGGTCATGGCGGTGCTCGGCTCGCGCCCGCTGGCGGCCGCCGTCGAGGGCTTCGTCGCGGACACCTGGTCGGTGAGGATCGCGATCCTCTGCCCGCTGGTCGCGCTCGCCGCCGTGTTCGTCAGCACGCGGCCCAGCCGGCTGTCGCGCTGAGCCCGCGGGAGTCGCGCCGCCCCGGGTGACAGGGGTGGGTCCTGACGACGCGCCCAGCTCGTGCCTCGCCCCACGGGTGCGATCGACATGCACCGGCGGCGCAGATATCTCGAAATGTGGATCCAAAAATACTCGAGTGTGCGAGGCGATCCACAAATGTGTCCCGGAATATCGGCGTTTTCCGGTTCTCACCACTAGAGGGGTATTGCAGTGTGGATCCAGTTGTGCCAGTGTGATCCGGCACACACGATATCCATGACGCGCACTTTGGAGGCTCTCCTTGATGGACTCACAGTTCGAACACGGTCAGGTCGAGGCCAACGGCATCTCGGTCCACACGGTCTCGATGGGCGAGGGCCCCTTGGTCGTCTTCTGCCACGGTTTCCCCGAGTCCTGGTACTCGTGGCGGCACCAGATGCCCGCCGTCGCGGAGGCAGGATTCCGCGCCGTCGCGCTGGACATGCGCGGCTACGGAAAGACGAGCGCACCGGCAGCCATCGACGCCTACGGGCAGACCAACATGATCGGCGACGTGGTCGGCGTGGTCAACGCGCTCGGCGCCGAGGACGCGGTCGTGGTCGGCCACGACTGGGGTGCACCGGTCGCGTGGTGGAGCGCCCTCATGCGGCCCGACCTGTTCCGCGCCGTCGCGGTGCTGAGCGTCCCCTACATGGCCCCGATGACCCTCCCGGAGGGCGTGAAGCTGACCGACGTCATGGCGACCACGGCCGGCGACCGCCAGTACTACCGGACGTACTTCCAGGAACCGGGCCTCGGCGAGGCCGAGCTGGAGGCCGACGTCCACAAGTCGGTGCTCGGGTTCCTCTACAGCATCAGCGGTGACATCGTGGCCGACGGCGTCCACTCGGGTGGATGGGACGGACACTTCCCGGCCGGGCAGACCTTCTCGGACCAGCTGGTCGTCCCGGAGAAGCTCCCGTCGTGGCTCTCGGAGGAGGACCTCGCGTACTACGTGGCGGAGATGACCGCCAGCGGCTTCCGCGGCCCGCTCAACTGGTACCGCAACATCAACGCGTTCCCCACGTTGCTCGGACCGTTCGCCGGGGCGGCCATCACGCAGCCGGCCCTCTACCTCTACGGCGAGCACGACCTGATCGCCGGCAACTCCCCCGAGGCCATCGCCGGCATGCCAGCGTCGGTCCCGGGTCTGCGCGACATGCAGATGTTCCCCGGTGCGGGGCACTGGCTGCAGCAGGAGCGCCCGGACGAGGTCAACGAGGCACTGGTCAACTTCCTCACCTCGCTGTAGCGCATCACCCGCCCCATCTGCACCCCCGCTCGTCGGGGGAGGTTGTGCACGCCGCATTCGGGGGCGGCGTCGCAGCCGTGCACCGAGCTCCTGTCCGGTGCACGTGGTCATCACCGGACGTCCGCCGACCCCCGGCTCGTCCTTCCCTGAGGAGAAAGACAACCATGAGTAGATTCCCACGACGCGCGGCCGGAGCCTTGCTCGCGGCTGCAGCCATGCTGCTGGTCACGGCCTGCGGTGGCTCGACCGCAGGAGACGAAGGCAAGGACGGCGCCGACTCCTCGGTGCTGGCCACCGCCGCCGACAAGGTCGCGGAGTTCGAGAAGACCGCGGCCTTCCCGACGCTCCCGGCGCCGTACGAGCCGGGCACCGGCAAGATCGCGATCATCGCGTGCGGCCTGGCCGGTCCGGACTGCAAGAAGGGCGCCGACCTGTCCAAGCGGGCGGCCGAGGAGATGGGCTGGCAGGCGGACATCTTCGACGCGCAGTTCTCTCCGCAGAAGGGATCGGCCTACATCGACCAGGCGGTCCAGCAGGGCTACGACGGGATCATCAGCGTGTCGCAGGCGGTCGAGACCATGAAGGCGGCCGTGGACAACGCGACCAGCGCCGGCATCCCCGTGGTCTGCGCGGGATGCTTCGCGGTGGACGGTTTCGACAAGGTCCTCTTCGCGGCGGTCGACTGGGAGGATCAGGGGCGCCAGGTGGCCTGGTCGGTCATCGAGCGGTCCAAGGGCAAGGCGAAGGTGCTGGTCTACGACTCGGCCAACCTGGCGGTCAACGCGCGTGTCAAGGGCTTCACCGAGACGCTGAAGGCCGAGTGCCCGTCGTGCGAGATCGTCCAGGACGGCACGATCGACGCCGCCGAGCTGGCCAAGCCCGGACCGCCCACCTTCGCGGCCGACCTGACGAAGTATCCCGTCGGCACGTTGACCGACGTCGTCGACCCGTACAACGCGATCGGCGTGCCGATGATGAAGACGCTCAAGCAGAACGGTCGGACCGACGTCTTCGTGAGTGGCTACGACGCGACTCCCGAGGCCATCGAGGCCCTGAACGACGGATCGCTGCCGATCCACGCGACCACCGGCTTCCCGCGGGGCTTCATGTCCTACGCGGCGGTCGACCTGATCGCCCGCACCAAGGCCGGCGCCCCGACGTACGACGTCACGGTCCTGCCGAGCCTGCTGGTCACCAAGAACAACGCCAGCACCTTCACCGACGACTACTACGAGCCGACAGGTCTGCCCGCGGAGTTCCAGAAGACCTGGGGCAAGTGAGCCCTCACCGGTGACGATCGAGGGGGACGGCCGACACGGCCGTCCCCCTCGATCCGTTGCTACCGGTCCCGGCGGCCGTTCAACGACTCGATCGTCGCAGGGTCGTAGTAGTCGATGAACTGGCTGCGGCCCGTCTCCAGGCCGGCGATCGCCTCGACGTCCGCGGTGCTGAGCTCGAAGTCGAAGATGTCGAGGTTCTGCCGCATGCGATCGCGCTGAACGGACTTGGGGATCACGACGACGTCGCGCTGGACCATCCACCGCAGGACGACCTGGGCCACCGACCTGCCGTGCCGGTCGCCGATCGCGGTCAGCGTCGGGTGACTGAAGATGTCGTTCCTGCCCTTGGCGAAGGGTCCCCAGGACTCGTGCTGGACGCCGTGCGCCGTCATGACGTCCTGATCGGCCTGCCGGTGGTGGAACGGGTGGGTCTCGATCTGGTTGACGGCCGGGGTGACCTCGTTGTGCTCGATGAGGTCGACGAGTCGTTCCGGCTGGAAGTTCGAGACACCGATGGCCCTCGCACCCCCGCTGCGGTGGATGTCCTGCATGGCCCGCCACTCGCTGTAGTAGTCACCGACGGGCTGGTGGATGAGGTACAGATCGACGTGGTCCAGCCCGAGCCGCTCGAGGGACGCCTCGAACGCACCGGTCGTCCGGCTCTCGTCGCCGGACTGGATCCACAGCTTGGTGGTGACGAACACCTCGTCGCGGCGAAGACCGCTCGTCGCGATGGCCCGGCCCACCTCCGCCTCGTTGCCGTAGACGGCCGCCGTGTCGATGTGGCGGTAGCCCACCTCCAGGGCGGTCGAGACCGCCTGCTCGGTCTCGTCCGGCGGGATCTGGAAGACGCCGAAGCCGATGATCGGCATCTGGACGCCGTTGTTGAGGGTGACGGTCTGTTCGGTCACGGGGATCCTTCGATGACGGTCGCGGGATGGTCCGACGCCGCGGCGCGGGCGCCGGTGGTCCGAGAGTGCCTAGCCCACCTGGTTGACGGGACGGAGCAGGATCTCGTTCAGGACCAGGTGGCGGGGACGCGTGACCGCGAAGGCGATGACCTCGGCCACCTCCTCGGGCTTGACCGTGGCGTCCTCGAACACGTCGAGCACGCCGCTTCGCGTCGCCTCGTGGGTGATGTGCCGGGGCAGATCGGTGTCGACGATCCCCGGCGCGATCACGGTCACCCGGACGTCGGGCTGCAGCTGCTGCCGGATCGACTCCGACCAGCCGTTGACGCCCCACTTGGTGGCTGCGTAGACCGCGTTGTTGACCCGGGCCGTGCGACCGGCCACGGACGAGATGTTGACGATGTCCCCGCCGCCGTCGACGAGCTGGTCGAGGAACACCTCGGTGGTGGTGATGGCGCCGAGGAGGTTGACCTCGATCATGGCGCGGTAGTCACTGCTCTGCTCGGACGAGAACGGCCCGAGCAGCATGATGCCGGCGTTGTTGACGAGCACGTCGGTGCCGCCCAGCTCGTCCTGGACGCGGGATGCGGCCGCCACGATCGAGTCGCGGTCGGTGACGTCGGCCTCGATGGCGAGGGCGCCGTTGCCGATCTCCTCGGCGAGCGCCTGGATGCGATCGAGGCGGCGGGCCAGCAGGGCCACGGTGTAGCCCTCCTTCGCGAGGGCACGAGCGGTGGCGGCGCCGATGCCCGACGACGCCCCGGTCACGACGGCGACCGGTGCACTCTTCTGAGGGTCTGACATGGCTCTCCTTCGACGACGTGTCCGGACAGCACCCGGCTGGCGGACGGTGATCTATATCCAAAGTGTAGGACTCTGCGCCACACAGGGGCGGCCGTGGTGCATGCCGGGACGCGAGCTGGATACACAGAGGTCGCGGCTCACCACGTCTCGCCGCGCGTCCCGGTGGTGTCGGTCCCGACCACTGTACGGATCGCCATGCGGGTCAGGACCGGCGCGTACGTGGGGTCCAGCTCGGCGGCGACGTAGATGGCGGACCGGGCGAGGTGGTTCGCCAGCAGGTGGGACGCCGTGATGTCGTCGCGCCTGATGCAGGCGTCGAGGATCTCGCGGTGCTCACGCTCGGACGTCACGGTCACCTGCTGGTCGGTGTGGATCATGAGACGACGGAAGCGCTCCGACTTCTCGGCGTCCCTCGCCATGCGGGCCCGGGCGGGCTTCTGCACGTGCCCCACCAGGAGCTGGTGGAACCGGCGGTGCGGGTCCTCGAACTCGTCGGAGTCGCCGCTCTCGACGGCCGCGGTCATGTCGGACACGGCCTGCTCGAGCTGGGCGTAGTCGCCTCGGGTCAGGAGCGGGACGGTGATCCGTATGGCGGCCGACTCCAGCGACACCCGATAGGCGTACAGGCAGTCGAGCTCGTCGAGGTCGAACGGGGCGATGGTCACGCCGCGATTGGCCTCGGACGTGACCAGACCTTCCTGCTGGAGCATGCGCAACGCCTCGCGGAGCGGGGTCCGGCCGGCGCCCGTGAGCCGCGAGAGCTCGGACTGTGACACCCGGCGGCCCGGTTCGAGCGTGCAGTCCAGGATGAGGCTCCTGAGCATCGCGTGAACTCGCACGACGTCGAGACCCTCGCGCGGGGGGGCCTCGGGGCCGCCGTGCTGACTGTCATCCACTGCTCGGACTCCCATCGTCCAGGGTTCGTTCACGACGTCTCGAGGGTGAGTCCGTCATGTCGCGCGAGATGTGCGCGGCCCGACGACCGGACCGTCCGGCCGCGCACACGGTCTACCGCTGCGACCGCTGGATGAAGGTGGACGACGCCACGGCGACGATGAGGACGATGCCGTTCACCACCGGGAGCCAGGTGAAGGGAAGGCCGCCGACGATGAGGCCCTGACCGACCCACAGCAGGAAGGTGCCGCCGATGATCGTGCCCCACACGTTGAACCGGCCGGCCGAGAAGACGACCGTGCTCAGGAAGGCCGCGGCGAAGGCCGGCAGCAGGAAGCCGGTCGCGACGTCCGGGGTTGCCGAGCCCTGCTGCGCCGCCAGCACGATGCCGGCGACGGAGGCGAGCAGGCCACCGATCATGAACGCCTTGACGACCTCACGATCGGTGCGGACCCCGGCGAGGCGCGCCGCCAGCGGGTTCGAGCCGACCGCCTGGATGTTGCGACCGGTGACGGTCAGGCGGAAGAGCACCCAGACGACGACTCCGACGGCGACGAGCAGGACGACCGGCCACGTCACCTGGTGCAGCCACGAGCGGAGCGCGAGGGCGATCAGGAGGACGAGGACCGCCGCGCCGATCTCGATGAGGCGCCACGTGCTGTCCGACACGCCCGTGGGGCGCAGTCGCCCCGCCGAGATGTGGGCGATGGCCAGCAGGACGACGATCATCAGCAGGGAGACGGCCAGGGGGGCCTTGGTGGTGTAGGTGCCGAACGAGCCCAGCCCGGAGAACCATCCGGGCAGGGGGGTCTCGACCGAGGGGACGATCGAGGATCCCTGGGACAGCACGCTCGACAGGCCGACGAACGCCCCGCCGGTGCCCAAGGTCGCGATGAAGGTGTTGATGCGCAGCCTCGTGACGAGCAGCCCGTTGATCAGGCCGCCGAGCACGCCCAGCGTGAGCGTCGCGATCAGCACCAGCCAGAACGGCCAGCCGTGGTCGACGACCAGACCCACCGTCAGGAACGTCGACAGGGTCGCCATGGAGGCGGCCGACAGGTCGAACTGACCGGCCAGCAGGGTCACCATGAGCGAGACGGCCAGCAGCAGGATCGGTGTGTTCGAGTGGAGGTCCAGGATGCGTGCCGGGACGTTGAGGAAGACGCCTCCCTGCCAGAGCCCGAAGCACGCGAAGGCGACGAGGAACGCGAGGGGCGTCACGGAGCCGTGGATGCGGCGGTCGAAGCTCAGCCGCCGCCAGGTCGACTCCTTCGGCCGGGCGGCCGCCGGTTGCTCGACGGATTCCGGGGTGACCGGGCTGTCCTTCGTGGAATCGTCATGGGTGGTCTTCATTAGACGAACGCCTCCAGCCCTTCTGACTCGAGGTCAGAGATAGGGGTCATGTGTTGGATGAGTCCCGCCACGACGACGGCGACCCGGTCTGAGACCGCGAGCAGGTCCTCGGAGTCGGAGCTCAGGACGAGGACTCCGGCTCCCGAGGACCGGAGCTCGTGGATGAGCTGGTAGATCTCGGCCCGCGTCGCGGGGTCGACCCCGCGCGTGGGCTCGCACAGGACGAAGACCTGAGCTCCGCTGAGCAGCGCCCGCGCGAAGACGACCTTCTGCTTGTTGCCGCCGCTGAGCGATCCGAAGATGGCGTCCGTGGTCGACGGCTTCACCCGCAGCCGGCCGACCATGTGCTGCGCGTCGGCCGACTCCTTGCTCAGGCTGAGCAGCCGGCTTCGCAGCCGCAGGGCCGACAGCGCGCTCAGGGTCATGTTCTCGAGGAGGGTCTGGTCCGCGAAGCCCCCCTCGGTCTCACGGTGGGGAGGCACGAGCGCCGTCGTCACGCCGTCCGCGAGCCAGACGGTGCCGTGCGTGGGGGAGACCGTCCGGTTCGCGAGGAACCCGATCGTGTGGAGCCCGGAGCCCTGGTTGCCGGTGATGCCGACGACCTCGCCGGCCCGGACCTCGAGGTCGACCGGTCCGAGGTCGGGAGCGCGCACGCCGGTCATGCGGAACAGCACCTCGCCGGGGCCCGAGGCGAGCCGCTCCTCGGCGGCCGCGGCCTCCGGGGCCAGCATGAGGGCCAGGGCGGCACGGTCGAGGGTGGCCGTCGGTGCGTCGTGGGCGATGCGGCCGTCGACGAGCGCGACGACCCGGTTGGTCGCCTGGATGACCTCGGACAACCGGTGCGTCACCATGATGACCGAGCCTCCGTCCTCGACGACCGAGTTCAGGACGTTGAGCACGCGGGAGGCGCCCTGTGCCGTGAGGTTCGAGGTGGCCTCGTCCATCACCAGGAAGTTGGCCCCCCTCGCGAAGGCCCGGGCGATGGCGACGAGCGTCTTCTCCGCGGGGGAGAGAGTCCCGACGAGCGTGTCGGGAGACCGGTCGACCTGCACGCGCTCGAGGGCCTTGGTGGCCTCGGACCGTTCCCGCTGCAGGTCCAGGAACAGGCCCAGCGTCCGCATCGGTCGCTCACCCAGCCGGAGGTTGTCCGCGATGGAGATGCCGTCGACCAGTCCCAGGTCCTGGTGCACGAATGCCACCTCCGACCGCAGGCGCAGCGAGTCCACCGGGGCGCCGTCCAGCAGGATCGTGCCGCTGGAGGCGTTGGTGACCCCGTCGAGGATCTTGATCAACGTGGACTTGCCAGCGCCGTTGGCACCCATGAGACCGACGAAGGAGCCGGGCTCGATCGTCAGGTCGAGACCTCGCAGGACCTCGTTCGACCCGTACGACTTTCTCAGTTTCACCAAGCTCAGGGATGACGCTGGTCGCATGTGCTTCTCCTACCGGTTGTGAGGGGGCGACGGCGGTGTCGCCCCCTCGGTGCGCTGATGAACCTGTCGACTACTTGCCCCACGCCGCCAGGAACGCGGCGGGGAACTCCTCGGGGACGTAGTACGAGTCGACGAACTTCTCCGCATTCGCCTTGGTGATGAGGATCGTCGGCAGGCTGCTCACGTCGTACGTGGGTGCGCCGGCCTTGGTGCGGGCGATGAGGTCGACCGCCGCATAGGACATGAAGCTGCGCGGGAGCCCCATCGTGGCGTTGATGGGCAGCGATCCGTCGATGATGCCGCCGACTCCCTCGGGCGTGGCGTCATACCCACTCATCGTCAGCTCGGTGCGACCGTTCTGCTTGATCGTCTTCGCCATCGGGACGCCGATCGCGTCGTACGGGTCGACGACGTCGGTGATCGTGCCGGCGGGGTTCTTGGCGAGGTCGGCGACGAACGTCGGCGGGCCGGGCTTGGCGATCTCCGTCGCGTCGATCGTCGCGCTCTGCACGATCTTGCACGACGAGCACTCCTTGGTGAGCGTCTCCTTGAAGCCCTTGACCCGGGCGTTGACGGCTTGGTCCGGCGCGTCGTAGAGCAGGACCTTCGCCTGGCCCTTGGACCGGTTGATGACCGACCACGCGAGCTGCGACCCCTGTCCCGCCCAGTCGACCGACGCGAAGATGACCTTGTCGAAGCCGGGGACCTGGAAGCACGCCGCGCAGACGACGGTGAGGCCGGAGGCGATCGCGTTGTCGACGGACGCCTTCATGGTCTCGACGGGCTGGGAGATGCTGATGATCCCGTCGTAGCCCTTCTGGACCGCCTGGTCGATGAAGCCGGAGCCCCTCTGCGCGGAGAACTGGGCGTCGAAGATGTCGGCCTGCCAGCCCATCTTCTGGGCCGCCTCCTGGGCCGCCTCGGCGCCGTTCTTGCAGTCCGGACCGGCCAGGCCGCAGGCGATGATGGCGATCTTGCCGGTGCCCGGGTCGAAGGCCTCCGGAAGGGTCGGGAAGTCGGCGCCCTTCTCGAACTCGGCGACCTTCGCCGCAGCGGTCTTGACCAGGTCGGCGTCGCCGCCGGCTCCTGAGCCCGACGAGGAGTCGGTCGAGCCGCCGCACGCCGAGGCGAGCATGAGGGCTGAGGCCGCCACCAAGGCGCCGATGGTGCGTCGCACGGATCTGTTCATTCGTGTTACCTCTCTACGTTCCTCGACGCGTCCCCGGGGGTGGGGGCGTCAGGTGGTGTGACGGGGTGCTGCATGGGACCGGGGACCGCAGTCTCAGTTGAGCCGGGTGCGGATGTCGTCGAGGACGGGCAGGAGGTACGGCTTGAACGCCGGGTAGTTCTCGCTCATCGGGAAGTGGCCGAGGTCCTCCATGAAGACGAACTGCGACCCGGGGATCTCGTCGGCCAGCGCCTTGGAGTCCTCCGGCGTGGCGGACCAGTCGTACTCACCGCTGAGGATGTAGACGGCCACTTCGCTCGTGTCGATGTCCTTCGCGGTCTCCTGCAGGTCGTGGTCCACGACGTAGAAGTGCAGATCGCCCTTGAAGACGACCGGGACGCACTGGCTGTACACCCAGATCGTCTCCCGCTTCGACTGCTCCGGTGAGTTGGGGGCGCAGAGGCTGTACATGGCTGCCGGCACGAAGTCGTTTCCGATCCGCGGGTGGTGGTAGTACGGCAGGACCCCGTCCGGGCCGTGACCGTGCAGGGCCGCTTCGCAGCCGATGACGGCGCGGAAGCTCTCGGCGTGGTGCAGCGCGAGGTCGGCGGCCAGGTGACCGCCCATCGAGCAGCCGAGGTAGACGGGGCGGTCGAGATCCAGCGCCTTGGAGAACGCCAGGATGAACTTCATGAAGAAGTCCTGCGTCAGCTTGTACTCCTCCTCCCACCAGCGTGCGGTGACGGGCGGCAGGGACTTGCCGTGGTACGGGAGATCGACGGCGAGCAGGCGGTAGTTCTCGGTGACCTCCGGGTCCTCCAGGAGGTGGCGCCAGAGGCGACCGTCGGTGCCGGCCGTGTGCTGGCAGATCATGGGAATGCCCTGCCCGGACTCCTCGTAGTAGACGCGGTACTCCTCGCCGTCGATCTCCAGGTAGACGTAGCGACCGACGACATCGGCGTGACGTGACATTTCAGGACTCCTCGTTGTGGATGAGACGGAGAACCTCGACCATCCGTCGGATCGCGGCGAAGTAGGAATAGGCCACTTCGAGATCTCCGGAGATGGTGAACCCGTGTCGCATGAAGGCCGACCAGTGGTCCTGGTAGAACGGCCGCGGGACCGGCGCCATCATCTGTTCCCAGACCTCGACCGGGGCGCCGAGCACGATCGTGTGACTGTCGTAGCCGGAGGCACCCTTCTGCAGTCCGACCACGGTGCCGCGGACGACGTCGAGGTAGTAGTCGTCGGGGCCGACGAACAACCGCACGCGTGCTGTCCAGTGGCGCGCGGCCATCGTGAACTCCGGGTCATCGGTCAGGGCCTGGACGACCCGACCCGGTTCGAAGCTGACGGTCACAGATTTCCTTCTTTCGTTCGTCGCCACAGGGATGACGGGGCAGGCAGGATCTCCGCGTCTCCCGGTGGCGTGCAGGAGCAGAAGCTCCTGCCACGGACGTCGGCAGACGCAGGGTCAGCTCGGTGCTCGTCGCTCGGTGCGGCCGGTGGTGGTGAGTGGTTCCGGCCCGGCTCGAGCAGTCGCGGCTGTGATGACGAGATTAGCGTCACACTCGATGAATGTCGAGAGTATTTTCAAGAAACTGGATCCACATGACGATGTCAGGCGGTTCGGAACGAACGTAAGTCCTGCAATGACAGGCACTCATGGTCCGGATTCGATACGGCGGGCAGGTTCACTGGATCCACAGTCTGCCGTCGTTGTGGTGGCAATCACAGATACGCGACTCCCCGGCCGTCACCGGGCGATCAGAGCGTGGACGACGACGAGGCGCTGCATCGTCGTCGTGATCGGCTCGAGTTGTATCCAGACGAGCGATGCGAGGCGATCGTCCGTGATGAGAACAACCGTCAGTGCAGCGAGGATGCCTCGTGCGTCGCGCACCGGATGGATCGGGCCGTTGTAACTTGGATCCAGATCTGCGAAGGTCTTGGTGCTGAACGCGTGCGAGCCGGTGTCCGGAGCGTCGCGGGTCGTCAGCGAACCTCCACGCTGAAAGGAGGCGCCCCATGGTGCGCCTGCAGGACAAGATCGCCATCGTCACCGGAGCAGCGAGCGGCATGGGACGCGCGACGGCGTTCGCCTTCGCGCGAGAGGGTGCCGCCGTCACCGTCACGGACGTCCTCGAGGCCGAGGGTGAGGCGACGGCCGAGGAGATCAGGAAGGCCGGCGGGCTCGCCCGGTTCGTCCGCCACGACATCACCGACGCCGAGGCGTGGAGCGCCGTGGTCGCCGACGTCGTGTCCGAGCACGGCCGGCTGGACGTCCTGGTCAACAACGCGGGCATCAGCGGCACGGGCGACAGCGACGTCACCAGCCTGGCCTTCTTCGACAAGCTGATCGACATCAACACCCGCGGGGCGTTCCTCGGCATCCGGAGCGCTGCTCCGCACATGGCCCGCTCCGGCGGTGGATCGATCGTCAACCTGTCGTCGGTGCAGTCGACGCATGCGTCCCCCGGCCAGCACCTCGGCTATCCGACGTCGAAGGGGGCGGTCAGCGGGCTGACGAGGTCTGCTGCCGTCACGCTGGGTGTCGACGGCATCCGGGTCAACGCGGTCGGCCCGGGACTGCTGCCGCCCATGCGATCCTCCGGCCTGTCGGGCAGCTCGGAGTGGAGGGACAAGTTCGTCAGCCGCATCCCGCTCGGACGTACCGGCGAGGTGGAGGAGGTCGCGTCGGCGGTGCTCTTCCTCGCATCGGACGAGGCTGCGTACATCACCGGAGTCGAGATCATGGTCGACGGCGGTCTCTCGAGCGCCATCTGAGCCCTCGAGCACCGCGAGGCTGACCGGTGCCGTGGGCACCGGTCAGCCTCGCGTCTGGTTCACGTGCTGGGCGAGCCTGTTCGGCTCGCCTGACGTCAGTCGCCCGTGACGACCTTGGGGTCGCCGGTCGTCCACGAGGTGTGGAGCACGCGGCGGTTGGTGCGCCATCCGGCGTCGGTCTTGACGAAGTCGTCGATGTACGTGCCGCCGGTGTGGAAGAAGCCCGCGCCCCGGTGGTGGTGCGCGATGACCTGCGTCTGCGTGCGGACGCCCTCGTCCGTGACGTCGAACAGGATCGTGCCGAGGAAGTGCTGGGTCGCGTTGAGCGGGCCCATCAGGTTGCCGACCGCGGTGGCGATCTCCTTGGCGCCCGTGGCGAGCGTGCCGGTGAAGGCGGAGCCGAAGGGGATGTAGTCCTCGAAGGTGTTCTCGAGGGTCGCGTTCTCGGTGTACGAGTCGGCGAGGCGGTCGAAGTCGCGCTTGTCGAGCGTCTCGGAGTACCGCTGGATGACCTCGCGGATCTCGGCCTCGTCGCGGGGATCGAGCTGCTGGGTGTTCTCTGACATGGTGGTGCCTCTCTTCATGGGTGGGTTGTCGAACAGCACGTCGTTGGCGTGCTGGGTGTCGATGTACTCGTCGACCTGAGTGATCAGGCCGTCGCGCAGGGTGACGACGAAGACGAAGTTGTTCGCGTAGTCGCGCCCCGTCACGGCGAGGGCCTCGACGTGGCCGATCACGGCGACGACGTCACCGTCGGCGATCGTCGAGGTGATCGTCGGGTTGGTGCCGTGGGGAACCGTCGGGCCGATGATGGCCATCAGGTCGCCCAGCTGGTCCTTGCCGTACGTGCCGGCGAGGGGAAAGTCCTCGGGGACGCCGAAGACCTTGTAGTGCGCATCGGGTGCCAGCGTCGCGAGGGCCTCGTCGAACCGGCCTGCGTACAGGTCGTCGAAGAATCCCCGAGCGATGGCTCTGTTGGTGTCGGACATCGTGGTGCTCCCTTTCGAGCGATGCGGCGCCTCGAGGGAGCCGGAGCGCCCCGGTCTGGTGGCGCAGTCATCAGCCTGCCCGCCGCGACGACGTCGTAGAAGGGCGCGAACGACCCTGGGGGAGGGTGCAACGCACCCCCCTTCGCCGCTACCGGCCCGCCCGCGCGCCGACGTACGCTGGAGGACATGGACCACAGCAACCGGATGGGCGACTTCCTCCGGGCACAGCGCGCCCGGTTGAGCCCCGACGACGTGGGGCTGCGGGACACCGGCCCCCGCCGGGTCCGCGGGCTCCGCCGCGAGGAGGTCGCCGTCCTGGCCGGCGTCAGCGCCGACTACTACGCACGCATGGAGCAGGGCCGCGAGCGGACGCCGTCGGCCCAGGTCGCCGAGGCGATCAGCGCAGCGCTCCGGCTCGGGCCCGACGGCCGGGACTACCTGTTCCGCCTCGCCCGGCTCTCCCCGTCGACGCTGTGCTCCGACAGCGAGGTCAGCCGCGAGCTGCAGCAGACCATCGACGCGTTCCCCCACGCAGCCGCGATCGTCACGAACGCCGCGTCGCGGGTCGTCGCCGCGAATGCGACGGCGGCCGCGCTCTTCGCACCGATGAGCGAGCACGACACCATCGCGGGGGCGATCTTCCTGGACGGCGACGCCCGCGGGTTCTACGTCGACTGGGACAACGCCGCTCGCGCCGAGGTGTGCTCGCTGCGGCTGGCCATGAGCTACGCCCCGCCGCATCCCGAGGTGGCCGCCCTGGTCACCGAGCTGCTCGACGAGAGCGCGGACTTCCGCTCCCTCTGGAACGACGACCACGTCGCCGGCGCCCCCGCGGCGTCGCGGGTCATCGAGCACCCCACGGTCGGCCTGCTGCGCCTCGCCCACCAGCGCTTCGACGTCCGCGGCGCCCCCGGGCTCGAGCTCTCGCTGCTGTCGGCCCCGGCCGGCTCGCAGAGCGCCGACGCCCTCGCGCGACTCACGCCCGCCGTGAGCTCCGACGCGCTGATCGACGCCTCGTTCGCCGATCTGACCCGGCACTTCTGAGGCGTGCTCCGGGCGGGGCCATGCCCCGGGCGCGGCGATCCCCTGGGTCGTCGCGCCCGACCCCAGAACGGTAAGCCGTCGGGGCTCCCCCGGGAGGCGTTTCGGCAATTCCGGACAACTCCGAACAGCGAGGCCGTTGCCCCGCCGGGTAAACTCGACCCATTGACGGACGGATCAGGGTGGAGGTCACGTCGATGCCGATCGCAAAGCTCCGCGACAGCGACTGCTCCGTCGCGCGCAGCCTGTCGCTGCTGGGCGAGCGCTGGACGCTGCTGATCGTCCGCGAGGCGCTGTCCGGGACGACACGGTTCGACACGTTCCGCGAGAACCTGGGCGTCACCCCCGACGTCCTCAGCGACCGGCTCGGCACCCTCGTCGACCACGGCGTCATGACGCGCGAGGTGTACCAGGAGCCCGGCCGCCGCGCCCGCTACGAGTACTTCCTGACCGCGATGGGTCGCGAGCTGCACGTCGTCGTCGGCGCTCTGCAGCAGTGGGGCGACGACCACCTGCCCCGGTCCGAGGGGCCCAGCGTCGTCCGCCAGGCCGAGGCCACCGCCTCGCCGGTCCGGGTCGCGTTCGTGGACGCCGAGGGCAACGAGGTCCCGCAGGACTGCGTGGTGGTCGTCGACACGCTCGGTGCCGCCGCCGCTCCCGCCGCCAGCTGACCGCTCGGTCCCGGTCGTCGCGCACGGCGGTCGATCACGCCTGCCCGGACGCGCTGTTCATTCCCCCGTCCTCGTGTGATCCTGCTGACTAGGTTTTTCCAAGTCAGCCCTGTATCGTCAGGGACATGACTTTCCTCGAAGACTTCAACCCCAAGCACCTCACGCTGACCGTCGAGTCCCCGACGTTCTGGCGCGTCACGTTCAACAACCCGCCGATCAACGTCATCGGCCTGGAGATGATGCGTGACCTCAAGGAGCTCCTGACCGAGCTCGAGAGCAACGACACCGTCAACGTCGTCGTGTTCGACAGCGCCGATCCGGACTTCTACATCGCGCACTACGACGTCACGGTCGACAACGACGAGGCCGAGGCCCTGCCGAAGACCGCCGCGACCGCCGACTACACCGCGTGGGTCGACATCACGGTCCGCATGAGCAAGCTCGACGCCGTCACGATCGCTGCGATCCGCGGCATCACGCGCGGCGCCGGCAGCGAGCTCGTCCTCGCGATGGACATGCGCTTCGCCAGCCTCGAGAAGGCTCGCCTCGCCCAGGTCGAGATCGCCCTCAACGCCGTCACCGGCGGTGGCGCGAGCGGCCGCCTGCCGTCCCTCGCGGGTCGCGGCCGCACCATGGAGATCCTGCTGGGCGCCGAGGACTTCGACGGCGCCCTCGCCGAGAAGTACGGCTACGTCAACCGCGCGATCCCCGACGCCGAGTTCGAGCAGTGGATCACCGACTTCGCCACGCGCGTCTCGGGCTGGGACCACCAGGCCATCGTCGAGGTCAAGGAGTTCATCAACAAGTACACGCGCCTCCCCGACGCCGAGTACCCGCTGCACTCCGACGCCTACTGGGGCGCCGTCATGAACCCCGCCGTCGGCGCGACCGTCGGCCGGCTCATCGAGAAGGGCATGCAGGAGCGCAGCCCGCTGGAGTACAACCTCGCCGCGGACATCGCGGAGATCGCGCAGAACGGCTGACCGACCACGTGCCCGGCTGACCGCCGGGCACCTTCGCGGCGTCGGCGCCACCCTTCTGGATGAGACCGGGGGTGGCGCTGACGCTTTCAGCGTTTCTGGGAGAGAATGGTCGTGTGACGACGGTCACGTCGAACACGTTCGTATCGCAAGACGGATTTTGCCCTGTTGGACCGGGCTTTTAGGCTTGCCTAAGAGCGCGGTACATCCCCCTTCCCAGGAGCAGTCAATGAGCAGGCAGTTGCGAGTCGCCGTGGTCGGCGCCGGTCCGGCGGGCATCTATGCCGCCGACATCCTCACGAAGGCGGAGCTCGACCCCAGCAAGATCAGCGGCGTCACGATCGACATCCTCGACCGCGATCCCACGCCGTTCGGCCTGATCCGCTACGGCGTCGCGCCCGACCACCCGCGCATCAAGGAGATCGTCAAGGCGCTCAAGCGCGTCCTGTCCAACGACGACATCCGCTTCTTCGGCAACGTCAACTACGGCGCCGATCTCAAGCTCGACCACCTGCAGCAGTTCTACGACGCCGTGATCTTCGCGACCGGCGCCCGAGCCGACCGCGACCTCGACATCCCCGGCATCGACCTCAAGGGTTCGTTCGGCGCGGCCGACTTCGTCTACTGGTACGACGGCCACCCCGACGCCCCGCGCGACTGGGACTTCCAGCCCCACGCCGAGTCGGTCGCCGTCCTCGGCGTCGGCAACGTCGGGCTCGACGTCGCCCGCATGCTGGCGAAGACCGCCGACGAGCAGCTCGTCACCGAGATCCCGCAGAACGTCTACGACGGCCTCAAGGCCAATGCCGCCAAGGACGTCCACGTCTTCGCCCGCCGCGGGCCCGCGCAGGTCAAGTTCACGCCGATGGAGCTGCGCGAGCTGTCGCACTCCCCCAACGTCGACGTCATCGTCCACCCCGAGGGCTTCGAGCTCGACGAGGGCTCGATGGACTCGATCCGCGCCTCCAAGTCGGTCAAGCTCGTCGTCGACGTGCTGCAGAACTACCTGGCCAAGGAGCCGACCGGCGCCGACCACCGCATCCACATCCACTTCTGCCAGAACCCCGTCGAGATCCTGGGCGAGGACGGCCAGGTCGTGGCGCTGCGCACCGAGACCACCGAGCTCGACGGCACGGGCAACGTCCGCGGCACCGGCGAGTTCACCGACTGGCCCGTCCAGGCCGTCTACCGCGCGGTCGGCTACCGCTCCGACAACCTGGCCGGCATCCCGTTCGACAACAACACCGCCACGGTCCCCAACGACGGCGGCCGGGTCATCGACATCGACGGCGAGCCGCTGCCCGGCGCGTACGTCACCGGCTGGATCAAGCGCGGTCCCGTCGGTCTGATCGGGCACACCAAGTCCGACGCCGCCGAGACCATCCGGCTCCTGCTGGAGGACCTGGACCGGCTCAAGGCCCCCGTCAGCCCCGCCCGCGAGGACGTCGACGCCTACCTCGACGGTCGCGGCATCGCGTTCACGACGTGGGAGGGCTGGGAGAAGCTCGACGCGCACGAGATCGCGGCCGGAGAGGCCGTCGGACGCACCCGCATCAAGGTCGTCCCCCGCGACGAGATGGTGCGGATCTCCCGCGACTGAGACGACGACGCCTCCGGCGCCTCGGCGATTGTCAGACAATCTGATATTGTCTGACAATCATGACCCCGCCGACCGACGCCTCCGTCCGCCCCGATGCCGTCGTCACGGCCCTGCGCGACGCGATCTTGTCGCGGCGGCTCCCCCCTGACACCGCGGTGACGGAGTCGCTCGTGGTGACGACGTACGACGTCGCGCGTCCCACCGCCCGGATCGCGATCGACCGCCTGGTGGCCGACGGCCTCCTCGCTCGCGAGCCGCACCACGCCGCACGGGTGCGGCGACTCGACCGCGACGACATCGAGGACCTGTTCATCAGCCGTGCGGCGATCGAGGCGGCCGCGGTCGAGCTCCTCGCCGCGACCGCGACCGTCCCTGCCGCAGCCAGCGCCGCCAACCAGGAGCTGCTCGACCTGGCCGACGACGCCCTGTACGCGTCCAGCGACCTGGCCTTCCACCGAGCGCTCGTCCACGGCACGTCCTCGGTCCGGCTCCCCCGGCTGCACGACCTGCTGATGGGCGAGATCGAGCTGGGCATCGGGCAGGTCGAGGCCCACGGGCTGCGCTCGGCCGACGAGGTCGCGGCCGACCACCGGTCGATCCTCGACGCGATCGCCGCGGGTGACGTCGAGCGCGCCGGTCGCCTCGCCCGCGGTCACGTCCTCGCCTCGCGCGACCGTCTGGTCGCCCACTACGACTCAGCCCACGACCCGTCCCCCAGGAAGTGACCCCCATGGTCCAGCGCCAGTTCCCCCGCCCACTCGAGGTCTTCGAGCTGCTCACGTTCAAGAAGCCGGTCTGGAGCCCCAAGCGGCGTCGGCTCGAGGCGGCCCTGACGATCCACGACCTGCGCACGATCGCCAAGCGGCGCACGCCGCGCGCCGCGTTCGACTACACCGACGGCGCCGCGGAGGGCGAGCTGTCGCTCGCACGGGCCCGACAGGCGTTCGAGGACGTCGAGTTCAGCCCCCGTGTGCTGCGCCCCGCCTCGGTCGTCGACACGTCCACGACGATCCTGGGCGGACCCTCGCGGCTGCCCTTCGCGATCGCGCCGACCGGCTTCACCCGCCTGATGCAGACCGAGGGTGAGATCGCCGGTGCCGGGGCCGCCGGGGCAGCCGGCATCCCGTTCACGCTGTCGACCCTGGGCACGACGTCGATCGAGGCGGTCAAGGCGGCCAATCCGCACGGCCGGAACTGGTTCCAGCTGTACGTCATGCGCGACCGCGAGATCTCCTACGAGCTCGCCCGCCGGGCCGCGGCCGCCGGGTTCGACACGCTCCAGTTCACGGTCGACACCCCCGTGGCCGGCGCACGCCTGCGCGACAAGCGCAACGGCTTCTCGATCCCGCCGCAGATCTCGCTGCGCACCGTGGCCAACGCGATCGTGCGCCCCTGGTGGTGGTTCGACTTCATCACGACGCCCAAGCTCGAGTTCGCCTCGCTGAGCTCCACCGGTGGCACGGTCGGCGAGCTGCTCGACGCCGCCATGGACCCGACGATCTCGTACGCCGACCTCGACGTGATCCGCGAGATCTGGCCGGGCAAGATCGTGATCAAGGGCGTGCAGAACGTCCAGGACGCCCAGCAGCTCGCGCACCTCGGCGTCGACGGCATCATCTTGTCCAACCACGGCGGGCGCCAGCTCGACCGCGCGCCGATCCCGTTCCACCTGCTGCCCGAGGTCGTCCGCGAGGTGGGGGCCGACATCGAGATCGGCGTGGACACCGGGATCATGTCCGGCGCCGACATCGTCGCCGCCTCGGCCCTGGGAGCGGACTTCTCGATGATCGGCCGCGCCTACCTGTACGGCCTGATGGCCGGTGGACGGGCCGGGGTCGACCGGACCATCGCGATCCTCGAGGACGAGATCGTCCGCACCATGAAGCTGCTGGGCGTCTCCTCGATCGCCGAGCTCGAGCCCGCCCACGTCACCCAGCTCGAGCGCCTGATCCCCCGCCCCCGCGCCTGACCGCGAGTGGCGCACGGACCGTGATCCTGCCCGGCAGGTCCGACCGTCCTGCGCCACTGGTCAGCGGGGTGTGAAGGTCTCCAGGTCGTGGGTCGCGGCGACGAGCGCCCGCAGCTCGTGCAGCTCGCTGCCGACGGCGTCCAGCGCGCGGGCCTGCACCAGGACGTTGCCGATCGCGGTCGCCTCGACGGGCCCCGCGAGCACGGGGCGCCCGCTGCGATCGGACGTCGCCTGGCACAGCAACCGGTTCTGCGACCCCCCGCCGACGACGTGCACGACGCGGATCGGCCGCCCGGACAGCTGCTCGGCGGCGGCGATCGCGTCGGCGAAGGCCTGCGCGATGCTCTCGACGATGCTGCGCAGCACGGCGGGCTTGCCGGTCGGCATCGGCCTGTCGTGCTCCCGGCACCAGTCCAGGATGCGGGAGACCATGTCGCCCGGTGGCAGGAAGCGCGGGTCCTGCACGTCGAAGACCGTGATCCCGTCGGTCACCTCCGCGGCCGCGGCGAGCAGCTCGGTCAGCACGACCGGCGTGCCGTCGCGCTCCCACGTCCGGAGCGTCTCGCTGATGAGCCAGGTGCCCATGACGTTGGTGAGGAACCGGGTCGTGCCGTCGACGCCGCCCTCGTTCGTGAAGTTGGCGTCCCGCGCGGCGTCGGACAGGATCGGCGCGTCGAGCTCGACGCCGACCAGGCCCCAGGTGCCGCAGGAGATGTACGCCGCGTCGTCGGACTGGATCGGCACGCCCAGCACGGCGGACGCCGTGTCGTGCGAGCCCACGGCGGTCACGGCCAGGCCCGGCGCACCGATGCGCTCGCCGACGTGCGGTGACACCGTGCCGACGAGGTCGCCGGGGTCGACGAGCTCGGTGAGCAGCGAGCGGCGCAGGCCGACGCGCTGGATCAGCTCGTCGTCCCACTCGCGCGTCCGGGCGTCGAGCAGACCCGTCGTGGACGCGTTGGTGCGCTCGGTGACCATCCGACCCGTCAGCCAGAAGCCGATGAGGTCGGGCACCAGCAGCAGACGCTCCGCGTCGCCGAGGTCGTCGGCGGCGAGCTGGTAGATCGTGTTGAACGGCAGCAGCTGCAGTCCGTTGCGGGCGTAGAGGTCCGCGAACGGGATCCGGTCGTGCACCCGCTCGACGCCGCGGGCCGTGCGAGCGTCCCGGTAGTGGAAGGGCACGCCGACCATGCGGTCCGCGCGCATCAGGGCGTAGTCCACCGCCCATGAGTCCACCGCCACGCTCTCGAGCCCGTCGGGTGACTGGCTCGCGGCTGTCCACAGTCCGTTGAGAGCGTGGCGGTAGAGATCGAGGGGGTCCCAGTGCAGCCCGTCCGGCAGGACGACGGGCTCATTGGCGAAGCGCGCGACGGCGCGCAGGTCGAGGCGTCCCGGCCCCACGTCGCCGACCATGACGCGGCCGCTGGAGGCGCCGAGATCGATGGCGGCGACGGAGACGGAGGACATCGGGCCGCAGCCCTACCGCAGGAACGCGGCGGCGACGCCGGCGTCCACGGGGATGTGCAGGCCGGTGGTCTGGGTCAGGTCCGGGCCCACCAGCGCGTAGACCGCGTTGGCGACGTGGTCGGGCAGGACCTCGCGCTTCAGCAGGGTGCGCTGGGCGTAGAACGCCCCGAGGTCCTTCTCGTCGACGCCGTAGACCGCGGCACGGTTGGCGCCCCAGCCGCTGGAGAAGATGCCCGAGCCCTGCACGACGCCGTCGGGGTTGATGCCGTTGACGCGCACCCCGTGCTCGCCGAGCTCGGCGGCGAGCAGCCGCACCTGGTGGGCCTGGTCGGCCTTGGTCGCGGAGTAGGCGATGTTGTTGGGCCCGGCGAACACCGAGTTCTTGCTGGAGATGTAGACGATGTCGCCGCCGAGCCCCTGCTCGATCAGGACCGCCGCCGCCGCGCGGGAGATCAGGAAGGATCCCTTCGCCATGACGTCGTGCTGCAGGTCCCAGTCGGCGACCGTCGTGTCCAGCAGCGACTTGCTCAACGACAGCCCGGCGTTGTTGACGACCAGGTCGAGGCCGCCGAACGCGAGCAGGGTCGCGTCGACCGCGGCCTTGACGGCGTCCTCGTCGCTGACGTCGGCCTGCACGCCAACGGCGACGTCCGTGCCACCGATCTCAGCGGCTGCGGCCTGCGCCTTCTCCAGGTCGAGGTCGGCGATCGCCACGACGGCGCCCTGGGCGGCGAGCTTCTTCGCGATGGCCTTGCCGATGCCCGACGCCGCACCGGTCACCAGGGCGATCCGGGTCGCGAGCGGCTTGGGGGCCGGCATGCGCTGGAGCTTGGCCTCCTCGAGCGCCCAGTACTCGATGCGGAACTTCTCCGACTCGTCGATCGGGGCGTACGTCGAGAGACCCTCGGCACCGCGCATGACGTTGATCGCGTTGACGTAGAACTCGCCGGCGACGCGGGCGGTCTGCTTGTCCTTGCCGAAGCTGAACATGCCGACGCCCGGCACCAGCACGATCAACGGGTCGGCGCCGCGGATCGCGGGCGATCCCTCGACGGCGTTGCGGTCGTAGTAGCCCTGGTAGTCCTCGCGGTAGGCCACGTGCAGCTCACGCAGACGGGCGATCGACGCCTCCACCGAGGCGTCGGCCGGCAGGTCCAGCACGAGCGGCTTGACCTTGGTGCGCAGGAAGTGGTCGGGGCAGCTGGTGCCCAGGGCCGCGAGACGCGGGTGCTCGGCGGCCGCCAGGAAGTCGAGCACGACGTCGCTGTCGGTCACGTGACCGACCATCGGCCGGTCCGCCGAGGCGATCGAGCGGATCGTCGGCACCAGGGCGGCTGCCTTGGCACGACGTTCGGCCTCCGGCAGGGCGCCGTAGCCGGCCAGCGCGGGGCCGAACGGCTCGGGCCGCGCGTTCGCCTCGATGTACGCCGCGGCCGTCTCGATGATCCACCGCGAGTTCTTCTCGGCCTCGTCGGACGTGTCGCCCCAGGCGGTGATGCCGTGACCCCCGAGGATGCAGCCGATCGCATCGGGGTTCTTGGCCTTGATCTCGGCGATGTCGAGCCCCAGCTGGAATCCGGGACGACGCCAGGGCACCCACACGACGGCGCCGCCGAAGATCGTCGCGGTGAGCTGCTCGCCGTCGGCCGCGGTCGCGATCGCGATGCCCGAGTCGGGGTGCAGGTGGTCGACGTGCGCCGCGTCGACGAGGCCGTGCATCGCGGTGTCGATCGACGGCGCGGCACCCCCCTTGCCGTGCAGGCAGTAGTCGAACGCCGCGACCATCTCGTCCTCGCGGTCGAGGCCGGGGTAGACGTCGACGAGGGCACGCATCCGGTCCAGGCGAAGGACTGCGAGCCCGGACTCCTTCAGCGTGCCCAGGTCACCGCCGGAGCCCTTGACCCAGAGCAGCTCGACGTCCTCGCCCGTGACGGGGTCGGTCTCGACGCCCTTGGCGGACGTGTTGCCGCCGGCGTAGTTGGTGTTGCGCGCATCGGCGCCGAGTCGGTTCGACCGGGCGATGAGCTCTGCGGCTGTCGTGTTCGTCATGTCGTCTCTGTCCTGGGTCTCGTCTAGTTCCAGCTGGCCTGGGTGCCGCCGACGCGGTCGGCCTCGATCTGCTCCTGGTAGCCGCTGTCGGCGTAGGCCCGCATGGGGTCGCCGGGCAGCCCGCGCTCCTCGCGCCAGGCGGCGAGGTCGGGACGGACGTCGGTGTAGAACGCGTCCATGAGGATCGCGTTGGCGCCGAGCACGTCGCCGTCGTCCTGCGCCTTGGTCAGCGCACCGGTGTCGACGAGCAGCGCGCGAGCCGTCATCTCCTGGACGTTCAGCACCGACCGGATCTGGCCGGGGATCTTCTTCTCGATGTTGTGGCACTGGTCGAGCATGAAGGCGACCTGGCTGTCGGGGCCGAAGCCGCCGCCGCGGATGACCTCGTACATGATCCGGAACAGCTGGAACGGATCGGCGGCGCCGACGATCAGGTCGTCGTCGGCGTAGAACCTGCTGTTGAAGTCGAACGAGCCGAGCTTCCCGAGCCGCAGCAGCTGCGCGACGATGAACTCGATGTTGGTGCCCGGGGCGTGGTGGCCGGTGTCGAGGCACACGAACGCCTTGTCGCCGAGGGCGGACACCTGCACGTACGACGTGCCCCAGTCCGGGACGTCGGTGTGGTAGAACGCCGGCTCGAAGAACTTGTACTCCAGCACGAGGCGCTGGTCGTCGCCGATGCGGTCGTAGATCGTCGCGAGCGACTCCGCCAGACGGTCCTGGCGCCCCCGGATGTCGCCCTGACCGGGGTAGTTGGTGCCCTCGGCGAGCCAGATCTTCAGGTCCCGCGAGCCGGTCTGGTCCATGACGTCGATGCAGGCGAGGTGGTGGTCGACGGCCTTCTGGCGGATCCGTCGATCGGTGTGCGTCAGGGCTCCGAGCTTGTAGTCGTCGTCCTGGAACGTGTTGGAGTTGATCGTGCCCAGGCCGATGCCGAGGTCGTCGGCGTGACGACGCAGGGCCGCCCAGTCGTCGACGAGGTCCCAGGGGATGTGGAGCGAGACGAGGGGAGCGAGTCCCGTGAACCGGTTGACCGTGGCTGCGTCGGCGATCTTCTCCTCGACGGTGCGCGGGGTGCCGGCCGATCCGAACACCTTGAAACGCGTCCCGGAGTTGCCGTAGGCCCAGGAGGGGACCTCGATGGCCTGTCCCTCGAGCTGCGCGCTGATCGCGCTGAATGTCGTCATGGTCTGCTTCTCTCGTGTCGCGCCCGCAGATGCGGCGCGGTTATTAAATCGATTCAATCACAGGGGCGGGTCGTCCCGCCAGTGGCAGGACGTCAGTCGGTCAGCGCCTCGAGCTGGTCCTCCAGGTGGAAGACCTCCTCCAGCTCCAGGAAGCCGGTGTCGGGGGCCGCGTCGCCGAGGTCGACGAAGAGCTCCGCCATCTCGGCCTGCCAGCGGTCGTTGACCTCGGTGCGGGCCATGCCAGCCCGGGCCTCCGCCAATGACGGCGTCTCCAGGTAGCCGATCAGGAGACCGTCCGGGCGCAGGAACAGCGAGTAGTTGTGCCACCCGGTGTCGGCCAGCGCGCGCAGCATCTCGGGCCACACCGCGGCGTGCCGTTGCCGGTACTCGGCCAGCCGCTCGGGCTTGACCTGCAGCTGGAAGCAGACGCGACGCATCGATCGGACCTTTCGGGAGCGCGCTGGGCGCGAGAGGATGGTGGTGCCCGGCCGGCGGTGTTCAGGACCGCCGGCCGGGTCGTCGGCGTCGACTCAGAAGTCGAAGTCGCCGATGTTGTCCTTCGTGAACTCGAACGGGTCGCCGAGCAGGACGGTGCTGTCGGCGCCCACGGTGTACTCGCCGAGCTTGCCGGCGGTGAACGTGTCACCCTCCTTGCCGGTGATGTCGCCGTCGATCAGCGCCTTGGCCGCGAACGCGGCCAGGTAGCCGAGGTCCTCGGGGTTCCACAGCGCGAACGCGTCGACGGTCCCGTCCTCGACGTAGGCACGCATCTGGTTCGGGGTCCCCAGTCCGGTGACCTTGACCTTGCCCTTGAAGTCCGAGTCGGACACGTAGCGCGCCGCGGCGGCGATGCCGACCGTGGTGGGCGAGACGATGCCCTTGAGGTTCGGGTACTTCTGCAGCAGCGCCGACGTCTTGTCGAAGGACGTCTGGTCGTCGTCGTCGCCGTACACCGTGTCGACGACGTTGATGTTCGGGTGGTTGGCCTCGATCTCGGCCTTCATCAGGTCGATCCAGGCGTTCTGGTTGGTCGCGTTGGCCGCGGCCGACAGGATCGCGATGTCACCCGAGTCGCCGATCTGCTCCGAGATCAGCTTGACCTGCACCTGGGCGATGCCCTCGGCGCTGGCCTGGTTGATGAACAGGTCGCGGTACTCGGGGTCGGTGTCGGAGTCGAACGTGACGACCTTGGTGCCGGCGTCCCGCGCCTCGTTGAGGGCGTCACCGATGGCCTTGGGGTCGTTGGCCGACACGACCAGCGCGCCGACGCCCTTCTGGGCCGCGGTGTTGATGAACGGCACCTGGGCGTCGGGGGACGCCTCCTGCGGGCCGACCTCCGCGAACGTGCCGCCGAACTCGTCGACGGCGGCCTTGCCGCCCTTGTCGCTCGTGTCGAAGTACGGGTTGCCCAGGTTCTTGGGCAGGAACGTGACCGAGGCGTCTCCGCCACCGCCACCGCCACCCGAGCCGCCTCCGTCGCTGTCCGAACCGCCACCGCAGGCCGACAGGACGAGCGCGGCACTGACGGCCAGGGCCGCCAGGGCCGTCGCCTTCTTGTTGCGCACCTTCATGAGTTGTTCCCTTCGTGATGTGCTGACGCCTGCTGGCGTTCAGGAGAGCCTCCAGTGGCTCTTCTCTTCATCCCAGCCGTCGTCCGAGCTACGAAGGACAGGAAGCTTGTGGACATCACCGAGGCGACCAGGAGGAGCCCGATGATGATGTTGATGACGTTCGCCGACACGTCGTCGAGGCGCAGCGCGCTGCCCAGGACGCCGATCAGCAGGACGCCGGCGATGACGCCGTGCAGCGCGCCACGGCCGCCGAAGATCGAGACCCCGCCCAGCAGGACGGCCGCGATGACCTGCAGCTCCATGCCGGTGGCGTTGTCGCCGCGAGCGCTGCCGAAGCGCAGCGTGTAGTAGACGCCCGCGAAGGCCGAGACGGCTCCCGCCAGGACGAACAGCAGGAACTTCGTGCGCGCCACGTCGACGCCCGAGAAGTGCGCGGCCTCGTCGTTGAGCCCGATGTCGAACACACCGCGACCGAACGGCGTGAAGTGCAGCAGCAGGACGAACACGATGATCAGCACGATGATCGGGAGGATGATCGTGGGATAGCTGCTGCTGCCGATGTGCGCCTTGGCCAGGTCGGTCCACTTCTCGGGGAAGTCGGTCACCGCGGTCGTCCCGAGGATGCCGACCGCCAGGCCGCGGTACAGCGCGAGCGTCCCGATCGTGACCGCCAGCGACGGGAGCCCGACGTAGGCGATGAGGAATCCGTTGAGTGCGCCGCAGATGATGCCGACGGCGATGGCCGCGACGGCCGCCGCCGGGATCGACCAGCCGTGCTGGTGCAGGTCACCGACCAGGACGCTGCTCAGCCCGACGACGCTCGCGACCGAGAGATCGATCTCGCCGGTGATGATGATCAATGTCATCGGCAGCGCGATCAGCAGGATCGGGGCGACGTCCAGGAGCAGGTAGTAGATCGTGAGCGGTCCGTCGAAGGCCGGGATCTGGTTGCGCGAGTAGAAGAAGACCACCAGCAGCAGCGCGATGACGGCGAACTCGCGCGTGACGAGGACGCGCTGCCACAACGGCTTGGCGTAGGCCGCGTACGTGCGCAGCGTCTGGGCGCGTGGGGTGTCGGTCGTGGTCATGATGCGTCCCTCGCCTCGATGAGCCGGCGCGATCTCCGGACCGACAGCAGCCGGTCCAGGACGATCGCGCCGATGATGAGCGCGCCCACGACGGCCTGCTGCCAGAAGTCCTGGACGCCCAGGATCGGGAGCGCGCGGTTGATCGTGATGAGCAGCCAGGCGCCGATCGCGGCTCCCCAGACGGTGCCGCTGCCGCCGAAGATCGCGACGCCGCCGATGACCGCCGCGCCCACCGCCTCGAGCTCGATGCCGGTGCCGGCTCCGGAGCTGATCGTGCCGTAGCGGGCGGCGTAGACGACGCCGGCGAGACCGGCCAGGGCGCCGCACAGGACGAAGGCGCCGATGACCCGCTTGCGGACGTCGAGCCCGTACAGGTGGGCGGCGTCCGGGTCGGAGCCGATCGCGTACAGCTCGCGTCCGCCGCGGGCCGTGCGCAGGTAGTACCCGACCGCGACGAGCACGACGACGGCGATGATCGTCAGCACCGGGATCGTCCCGATGGTCTTGGTGCCCAGCGACAGGAAGCCACGCGGCATGTCGGAGGCGTTGATGCGGTTGCTGCCGGCCCACTCCAGCACGACGCCGCGGTAGATGTAGAGCGTGCCCAGCGTGATGACCAGCGCCGGCACCTTGCCCAGGGCGACGAGCAGACCGTTGACCAGCCCCAGCACGCCACCGGCCGCGACGCCGATCAGGAACACCACGACGATCGGGATGCCCGGGTTGTCGACGAACAGCCGACCCGTCAGGTAGGCCGTCAGCGCCAGGGTCGAGCCGACCGAGAGGTCGACGTTGCGGGTGATGATCACGACGGCCTGGCCGACGGCGAGCAGCAGCAGGATCGACGGGGCGAGCAGCAGGTCCCGCCAGCTGTCGCTGCTGAACAAGAAGCTGTGGGTGTTGAGCGTCGCCGCCGCCACCACGAGGATCAGCACCAGCGCGATGGCCGACTCGCGGGAGGTCAGCACCGTCGCGATCACACGCTGCGCGGTGCTGCGCCGGCTCGGCTCGACGAGGGTGGATGTCATGCGACGGCTCCGATGGTGTTGGTCGCGGCGGTCATGACGCTCTCGGGCGTCGCGTCCGCGCGGTCGATGTCGGCGGTGATGCGGCCCTCGTGCACGACGAGGACGCGGTCGGCCATGCCCAGGACCTCGGGCAGCTCCGACGAGATCATCAAGATGGCCATGCCCTGACCGGCCAGCTCGGAGATCAGGCGGTGGACCTCGGACTTCGTGCCGACGTCGATGCCTCGGGTGGGCTCGTCGATGATCAGCAGGGACGGGTCGGTCGCGAGCCACTTGGCGATCACGACCTTCTGCTGGTTGCCGCCGCTCATGGTCGTGGCATGCATGTCGAGGGCGTTGGTCTTGACCTCGAGGCGCCCGGACCACGGGCCGGCGGCACGGTTCTCGGCGGTCCGGCTGATGAGGCCGAACCGGGCGAGCCTGGCCCGGATGACCGCGGCGACGTTGTGCGCGACGGACGCCTCGGTGACGAGACCCTGCTGCCGCCGGTCCTCGGGGACGAAGCCCATGCCGGCCTGGATCGCGGCCCGTGGCCGGTGCGGCGGGACGCGCCGGCCACCCAATGTGACGGTGCCGGCGTCGTAGTCGTCGACGCCGAAGATCGCTCGCGCGATCTCGCTGCGGCCGGCGCCGACCAGGCCGGCCAGCGCGACGATCTCGCCGGCGCGGACCTCGAAGCTGACGTCGTGGAAGACGCCGGCTCGTTCGAGGTGGCTGACCTGCAGCACCGGCTCGCCGAGCGTCGCGGGCGTCTTCGGGAACAGGTCGCCCACCTCGCGGCCGACCATCTTGGCGACGATCTGGGCGCTCGTCGTGGTCGCGATCGCGTCGGTCGAGATGTACTCGCCGTCGCGCATCACCGTGACGGTGTCGCACAGGTCGAAGACCTCGTCGAAGCGGTGCGAGATGAACACGAGGGCCCGACCCTCGTCACGGAGGCTCCGCGCCACCGCGAACAGCCGGTCGACCTCGACGCCGCTGAGCGCCGCGGTCGGCTCGTCCATGATGAGGACGCTGGCGTCGAGCGAGATGGCCTTCGCGATCTCGATGATCTGCTGGTCCGCGATCGACAGCCCCTCGGCGAGGCGTCGCGGATCGAGGGCGACGCCGAGCCGGGTGAACAGCGCGACCGCCTCGTCGTGCATCGCCTTGCGGTCGATGCGGCGGCCGGCGCCGACCGGCTGGCGGCCCATGAAGAGGTTCTCGGTGACCGACAGGTCGGGGAACAGCGTCGGCTCCTGGTAGATGACCGCGATGCCGGCGGCCTTGGACGCAGCGGTCGAGGTGAAGTCGACGCTCTCGCCGTGCAGCAGGAGCTCGCCGCCGTCGCGCTGGTAGAGCCCCGCGACGATCTTCACGAGGGTCGACTTGCCGGCGCCGTTCTCGCCCACCAGGGCGTGGATCGATCCTGACCGGACCGTCAGGCTCGCCGATGCGAGGGCCACGACGGGCCCGAACGACTTGTGCACCCGGTCGAGCTGCAGGGCGACAGGACCGCTCGCGTTCATGTGATCTCCGAACTCATGAGGCATTTTGAATCGTTTTAATGGAACCCCGGCACTGTATGACGCCCGTCACATGTTCGTCAACCCGGCGCCTTGAATCGTGTTAACCTCCTCGGCATGGCCGTGGCCCAGGTACGCGACGTCGCCGCACTCGCCGGGGTGTCGCCGGCCACCGTGTCCAATGCGCTGAACCATCCGGACAAGGTCTCGCCGACGACGCTGGCTCGCATCCAGTCCGCGATCGACGAGCTCGGGTACATCCGCAACGACGCCGCGCGCCAGCTGCGCGCAGGCACCAACCGCGCGATCGGGATGATCGTGCTCGACATCGCGAACCCCTTCTTCACCGATGTCTCGCGCGGCGTCGAGGACGTGCTCCTCGACCAGCAGCGACCCCTCATCCTGGGCAACAGCGCCCAGGAGCCGAGCCGCGAGACCAACTACCTCGACCTGTTCGAGCAGCAGCGGATGGACGGCGTGCTGATCACCCCCGTCACCAACGTGCTGGACCGCCTCCGCCGGCTCCGCGACCGCGGGACGAGCGTCGTGCTCGTCGACCGGATGACCCGCGCCAAGGAGTTCTCGTCGGTCGCGATCGACGACTCGATGGGCGGGCGCATCGCGACCGAGCACCTCCTGGCGGTGGGCCGCCGGCGGATCGCGTTCATCGGCGGCCCCGCCAAGCTGACGCAGGTCAAGAACCGCCTGGCTGCCGCCCGTGCCGCCGCGGAGTCGCACGGCAGCGGCGAGATCAGCTTCGTCGAGACCGAGACCATGAACGCCGAGGCCGGGCGCATGGGCGTCGAGCAGCTGCTCGCGCTCCCGGCCGGCCGACGGCCCGACGCGATCTTCGCGGCGAACGACCTCGTCGCGCTCGGCGTCCTGCAGACCCTGACGCTGCGGGGCATCCGAGTGCCCGACGACATCGCGATCGTCGGCTACGACGACATCGACTTCGCCTCGTCAGCGGCGATCCCCCTGACCAGCGTGCGTCAGCCGGCCCGCACGATGGGCTCGACCGCGGCGTCGTTGCTGCTCGACGTCATCGCGGAGCCGGCGTCGTCCACGGTCCGCCACCTGACGCTCAAGCCCGAGCTCGTCATCCGCAGGTCGACCGTGAGCTGAGCCCCCGATCGGGCCGGGCTCACTCGGTGGGTCGGCCCTGCATGTTGCACATCAGCGTGTGCATCGCGTCGTCCGCCGGCGCGCACAGCGGCAGCAGCGTCTGCCCGGGCCGTGCCCGCAGCCCCTCGAGGAACAGGGCCAGGTAGCGCCGCCACAGATCGGGCTGGGCGCCGGTCGTCATCGAGCTCATGGCCATGAGCTGCATGCCCAGGTCCGTCGCGGCGACGTCCGCGCGCAAGGTGCCGTCGGCCTGGGCGCGCTGGACCAGCTGCTCGATGAGCGGGCTGAGCCGCTCGCGGCCGATCGTGCGGTGCTCGTCGGCGGTGATGGCCTGCGCCATGGCCTCCTTGAGACCCCGGTCGGCGACCTGGTGCGACAGGGCCTGCTCGAGGAACCACGCCAGGCCCTCGAACGCATCGGGGTGCGAGGAGGCCTCCTCGGCGATCAGGACGATCTCCTGGATCCGTGACTCGAACAGGGCCTGCACCAGCTCGGCGCGCTCGGGGAACCGTCGGTACACCGTGCCGACGCCGATGCCGGCGCGGCGGGCGATCTCGTCGTACCCGGCGTCGAGGCCCTGCTCGGCGAACACCTCGGCGGCCGTCTCGAGGATCAGCTCGCGGTTGCGGGCGGCGTCGCGACGCAGCGGTCGCTCCGTCTCCTGCACGTCGATGTCCGCGGTCATGAGGCCCATGGTACCGGAACGGAGCACGGTTTCCGTTTGGTGCGAGAGGTCACACTCCATGTGGAGGCAGTTCTCCACTTAGGGGTCTACAGTGAAACGGAGCAGACTTTCCATTTCCTGACCTGGAGACCCCATGGCTGAGATCCTGACCGACGGCCGGTCACCCGAGCGTGCGAGACCCGCCGTCCCGGACAACCCGCACCACGCGACCCGCTGGCTGATCCTGGGCGTCATCGCCCTCGCGCAGCTGATCGTCGTCCTCGACGCCACGATCGTGAACATCGCGCTCCCCACCGCGCAGGAGTCCCTCGGCTTCTCCAACGACAACCGTCAGTGGATCGTGACGGGCTACGCGCTCGCCTTCGGCTCCCTGCTGCTGCTCGGCGGACGCCTGAGCGACCTGGTCGGCCGTCGCCCCATGTTCATCACCGGCCTCGTCGGCTTCGCCGCGGCATCGGCCATCGGCGGCGCGGCGCAGAACTTCGAGGTGCTGGTCGGCGCCCGCGTGGCCCAGGGCGTCTTCGGTGCCCTGCTGGCCCCCGCCGCCCTCTCGCTGCTCACCGTGACGTTCACCGACGCCGCCGAGCGCGCCCGCGCGTTCGCGATCTTCGGCGCGATCTCCGGCGGTGGCGGTGCGATCGGCCTGATCCTCGGCGGCGCCCTGACGGAGTACCTCTCGTGGCGCTGGTGCCTCTACGTCAACGTCCCGCTGGCGATCATCGCCGTGATCGGTGCCGTCGCCCTGCTCAAGCAGCAGGCCAAGCCCGAGGACGCCAAGGGCATCGACGTCCCCGGCACCGTCGTGGTCGTCGCCGGTCTGGTGTCGTTCGTCTACGGACTGGCGAGCGCCGAGTCCGACGGCTGGTCGAGCGTCACGACGCTGGTGTTCATCGGCGTCGGCCTGGCCCTCCTGGCCCTGTTCGCCGTCATCGAGGCACGGGTCAAGGACCCGCTGCTCCCGCTGCACATCGTCTGGGACCGTACCCGCGGCGCCTCGTTCCTCGTGGTCGCGTTCGTCGGCATCGGCCTGTTCGCGGTGTTCCTGTTCCTGACCTACTACGTGTCGCTGACGCTCGGCTACTCCCCGCTCAAGACGGGCTTCTCGTTCGTGCCGCTGATCCTCGGCATCATGGTCACGGCCACGAGCTCGGCGGGCCTCGTCGCCCGCATCGGCCCGCGCATCCCGGTCTTCGTCGGTCTGCTGCTGGCCGGCGTCGGCATGGTGCTGTTCGCACAGCTCGACGTCGACAGCACGTACGCGCTGCACATCCTGCCCGGGCTGATCATCACCGGTCTCGGCGTCGGACTGTCCATCGCACCGGCGTTCAGCGCCGCGACGTCCGGCGTCGACGCGGAGCACGCCGGGGTGGCATCGGCATCGGTCAACACGTTCCAGCAGATCGGCGGCTCGATCGGCACCGCGGTGCTGAGCGCGTTCGCCGCGACCGCGACGTCGGACTACCTCTCCGACCGGACGCCGTCGGCGGCCAACCAGGCCCTCGCGGCGGTGCACGGCTACACGACCGTGTTCTGGTGGTCCGCCGGGATCTTCCTCGTCGCGGCGATCCTCTGCGGAGCGCTGTTCCGCAAGGGTCCCGTCGAGACGAGCCCCGACGCGCCCGTCCTCGCGCACTGATCGGCGGACCACGTCATGTCCACCCTTGCAGGGCACCGGCATGGCCCGGCTCGCGCGACGACTCGTTCGTCGCGGGGGCCGGGGCATGCACTGCCCGAACGGATCCTCGCCGCGGTCGTGCGCCGCGCCCGCAGCGCCCGCGGCATCCAGGAGATCGCCCTCCTGGCGAGCCTGTGGGTCGTCTACTCCGTCAGCCGGCTCGTGGCGGTCGACGACCTGGTGGTCGCCCGCGGCCGCGCGGCCGACATCCTGCACCTCGAGCAGGTCATGCACCTCGACGTCGAGTCGTGGCTCAACCAGGCCCTGACGCCCATCACGCCCGTCGCGGTGTCGATGTCGTTCTGGTACGCGACGCTGCACTACCTCGTGACCCCGGCGGTTCTCGCCTTCCTGTACGTCCGGCACCGCGCCGACTACCCGCGGGCCCGTAACGCGATCGTCCTCGGCTCCGCGATCGGACTGGTCTGCTACCTGCTGATCCCGACCGCACCGCCGCGGCTGATGCCGGGCGCCGGATACCTCGACGCCCTGGCACGCACCGCCGACGTCGGCTGGTGGGGCGGCGACGCGTCGGCCCCTGCGGGCCTCGGGCACATCACCAACGAGCTGGCCGCGATGCCGTCGCTGCACGTCGGCTGGACCGTCTGGGTCGCCTGGGCCGTGTGGCGCCGCACGAACCTCGTGGGCCGGATCCTGGCCTGCGCCTACGTGGTCGGCACGACGTTCGTCGTGGTGGCCACCGGCAACCACTGGATCCTCGACGCCGTCGCCGGCGCCGCGGTCGTCACCGTCGGGATCGTGGTGTCGGGACGCATCGCGGCGGCCCGCGGCCGGTCCGTCCGGACCTCGCCGTGATCCGCGCCGTGCTCGGATTCCTGTTCGCCCTGGCCGAGTCCGGTCTGGGACTCGGCGCGATCGTGCCCGGCGAGGTCGCCATCTCGAGCCTCGCGGCCAGCGCGCACGGCCCGGTCCCCACGCTCGTGCTCGGCATCGGCGTCGCGCTCGGCGCCGTCGTCGGCGACCACCTCGGCCTGCTGGTCGGCCGGCTGGGCGGCGGACGCCTGCGCGAGTCGCGGCTCGTGCGCCGTCTCGGCATCGACAAGTGGGACAAGGCCGCGGACCTCATGCAGCGGCACGGCTTCTGGGCCGTTCTGGCGAGCCGCATGCTGCCGCTCGTGCGCACCGTCATGCCGGTCGTCGCCGGCGCGGCAGGCCTGCGCTACCGATGGTTCCTCGCCGCCTCCGTCATCGGCGGGATCGGCTGGTCCGCCGTGTGGGTCGGCGCGGGTGCGGGCATCGGCGCCACCGGCATCCTCGACCACCCGTGGCTGATCGCCGGCGTCGTCGGCGTCGCAGCCGTGGGCCTGGTCGTCCGGACCGTCGTCAAGCGTCGCTCGAGGCCCGTCCGCCGGCCGGCGCCGGAGCTCGAGCCGGTCGAGCAGCTCGTCTGCCAAGGCTCGTGAACGGCCCATTTTCGTTGCGCCCGCGGACGAGATAGTATGACGTCCTACGAATTTATTCGGACGTCCTAGTATTCGGGAGCACGCATGAGCGGTATTGAGAAGGTCGGTGTCATCGGCGGAGGGCTGATGGGATCGGGCATCACGGAGGTCGCGGCCCGCGCCGGGCTCGACGTCACCGTGATCGAGATCAGCGACGAGGCGGCCAAGGCCGCCGCCGAACGTGTCGAGGGCTCGCTGCGCAAGGCCGAGGCCCGCGGCAAGATCGAGGCCGCCGAGGTCACCGCCGTGCTCGACCGCATCTCGTTCCAGACCGACCTGGAGACCCTCGCCGATCGCGACCTCGTCGTCGAGGCCGCGTCCGAGCACGAGGAGACCAAGCTCGAGCTGTTCCGCCAGCTCGGCCAGATCCTCACCAAGGACGACGCGATCCTCGCGTCCAACACCTCCTCGATCCCGATCGTCAAGCTCGGCGCCGTCTCCGGCCGTGCGCACCGCGTCATGGGCGTGCACTTCTTCAACCCCGCCCCGGTCATGCAGCTCGTCGAGCTCATCCCGTCGCTGACGACGTCCACCGAGACCCTCGACCGCATGCGCTCGTGGGTCACCGACGGACTCGGCAAGAAGCCCATCGACGCGACCGACCGCGCCGGCTTCGTCGTGAACTCGCTGCTCGTCCCGTACCTGCTCAGCGCGATCCGCATGTACGAGGCCGGCTACGCCTCGGCTGCCGACATCGACCGCGGCATGGTGCTGGGCTGCGGACACCCCATGGGCCCTCTCGCCCTGTCCGACCTGATCGGCCTCGACACCGTCAAGGCCATCGGCAAGTCGATGTACGACGAGTTCAAGGAACCCCTGTACTCCCCGCCCCCGCTGCTCGACCGCATGGTCGACGCGGGACTGCTCGGCAAGAAGTCCGGACAGGGCTTCTACGGCTACGAAGGAAGATGACGATGACCAACGACATGTTCGTGCTCTCCGAGGAGCACCAGGCGATCCGCGAGGCCGTCCGGGCCGTCGCCGAGGACAAGATCGCTCCCTACGCCGCCGACGTCGACGCGCAGGCACGCTTCCCGCAGGAGGCCGCCGACGCGCTGCTCGCCTCGGACTTCCACGCCCCGCACGTGCCCGAGCAGTACGGCGGAGCCGGTGCCGACGCGCTCGCCACCGTCATCGTGATCGAGGAGGTCGCCCGCGTCGACGTCTCCGCGTCGCTGATCCCCGCGGTCAACAAGCTCGGCTCGCTGCCGGTCCAGATCGGTGGTGGCGAGGAGATCAAGGCCAAGTACCTGAGCAAGCTCGCCGCCGGCGAGGGCGGCTTCTCGTACTGCCTGTCCGAGCCCGACGCGGGCTCCGACGCGGCCAACCAGAAGACCAAGGCCGTCCGCGACGGGGACGACTGGGTGCTGAACGGCGTCAAGCGCTGGATCACCAACGCCGGCGTCTCGGAGTACTACACGGTGCTCGCGCAGACCGATCCCGAGAAGCGCTCCAAGGGCATCACGGCGTTCGTCGTCGAGAAGTCCGACGAGGGTGTCTCGTTCGGCGCTCCCGAGAAGAAGCTCGGCATCAAGGGCTCCCCGACGCGCGAGGTCTACCTCGACAACGTCCGCATCCCGGGCGACCGCATCATCGGCGAGGTCGGTGAGGGCTTCTCGATCGCGATGAAGACGCTCGACCACACCCGCGTCACGATCGCCGCCCAGGCCGTCGGCGTGGCCCAGGGTGCGCTCGACTACGCGCTGGGCTACATCCAGGAGCGCAAGCAGTTCGGTCACCCGATCAGCGACTTCCAGGGACTGCAGTTCATGATCGCCGACATGGGCATGAAGATCGAGGCCGCCCGTCAGCTGACGTACGCCGCCGCCGGTCGCTCCGAGCGGGGCGACAAGGACCTGACGTTCTTCGGTGCCGCCGCCAAGGCGTTCGCCTCCGACACCGCGATGCAGGTCACGACCGACGCGGTCCAGCTGCTCGGCGGCTACGGCTTCACGAGCGACTACCCGCTCGAGCGGATGATGCGCGACGCCAAGATCACGCAGATCTACGAGGGCACCAACCAGGTGCAGCGCGTCGTGATGGCCCGCCAGCTGCTCGCCGGGATCCAGTCCACGCTGTAGGCCAGCACTGCTGGGACGCCCACCCGGGACGCAAACTGTGCGAGTCTGCACGCGTCCCGCCAAGAACAGTGCGTGTCTGCACCGATCAAGATCTCGATTCGGTGCAGACACGCACTGTTCTTGGGGCTGCGGGTTCACCCATCGGGATTTGGCACGATGGGGAGATGACCTCACCACT
>Ga0247734_1000224_pt1 | contig 51202 bp, 57 predicted proteins | sample UWRJL103311B2_FD_180933 | JGI IMG/M metagenome (GOLD analysis project Ga0247734, IMG submission 180933) | Plant litter microbial communities from Arlington Agricultural Research Station in Wisconsin, United States - UWRJ-L103-311B-2 | ecosystem: Environmental > Terrestrial > Plant litter >...
CCGTATGAATCTGAAGTAAGTGAAAGCTATAATGGGAAAAGCGCGATGCCCCCGAGAAGCTTATGGCGTCCGAATTTGCAGTAAACAATATAGATAATCCCTCCTAGCGGATTTTCATCAAGCCATAAAGACATGCTTCGTGTTGGCCCAAATGCCAGCGGGTCGTCTGTGCACTCCTAAAACTCTGTCTGGTGAGTGAGGTGACCCAATGGGAATTATTCGGCCATGTACGACAGTAGATTGCGTGATGCAACGCTCACTTTGATCTATTTTTATGATTCTATACGTTTAGATACTAGCCAGAAACAAAATTGACTTTATTTTTAGCTTTTGTAATCAGACGAAATCGTTCAGCCAACCTCATCGTATATGTGTCGAATCGACATTTCTGATCATTTTCAAACACCTAAACACATTGGCATAATAAGTGGATCCTCAAATAGAGATTCTATGACATTATGTAATTGCATGTTGCTACCGTTTCTAAATTATGTTTTATATGATTTTTGGGTCAGAAGCTGCACGCAAATTGTACTCTCTAGCTGCATTTCTGTTTCCCATAAGAGCAACAGTACCAAAATAATTTTCCTCTGCGTACTTTTCAGCATCAAAGTTTAGAAGCCAAGCTGGTCTTTTCAACTTTACACTTTCAGGATTCTGTTTCACCCTATCCCAATTTGCTTTGTGCCACATATCTCGTGTCTCCTCTCCGGTCTTCTGTGCCGCTTTCACTCTCTCATACCGTAAAGCCTCAAATGCAGCCATGGCTTCCTGAACTCGACCTTTCCCGCTAATCGTCAGGCATACCGAAATTGTCACACCATCTTCCATTGCTTGGCTAGCTCCCTGGATGGATGTGGGTAAGAATGGATGGGCAGCGTCGCCTATGATTACAATTCTTCTCTTAAGAGAAGTCCAGTGTGGAAGTGGGTCCCGATAAACCAATTTCCAGTCGATGATAGGTGAAGGGGTTACATTTAATATCTTTTGTACAACAGGATCCCAGCCTTTTAAATGTTTTTGAGCATCTGACAATGGCGCGTGGGCCTGCCAGCTTTCTTCAACATCCGCTTCGTCCTAAGTGTTAAATTAGCTTGGCCAATGGATGATTGAAATGCAAGTCGTACCTTATGAGTACAGACCCAGCTGAAGTCTCTACCGTTCTTGACTGAAGCAGCAATGAAATGAATATCTTTACCTGGTCTTCTTAGCAAAACACAAGCAAAAGGAATATGGTGGCAAACCCAGCCAGGCACAATGTTTATCTCCGTTAGCAACAAGCCAGGCTGTATCTGTGTCTTTCGCAAGCTCTGCTGAATCAAACCATGTTCTGTACACAGCATACCCTGATGGTTTGGGCTTGTCTTCATATCCTAACACCAGGGTTCTACCCTTAGAACGGACCCCATCCGCTGCAAGGACTACATCACCAACAAACTTCTTGCCATTGGATACTACACCTGCATTGCTATCCGTCTCGAAATAATCCTCAACATTATGGCCAAGTAGGATCTCAATCCCCATATCTTGAGCATACTGAAACACAATTTCATGAATTTCCCCTCGATGGCCGTTAAAAGACTTCCCGTATTGCTGCCGCTCAAAATTCCATGATTGCTCTCCCAAATCCTCACCGAGCCAAGTTTTCAGACGCAAGCAATCACTCTTATGAATTATGGGCTCAAGCAAGTCGTCCATACCCGGCCATCGTTGAAATATTCGACCAGAGTTGGAGCCAAAACTTATAATGTCACCAAGTACTTTCAGTTCTGGAAATGATTCAAGAACAAGAACAGAATGGCCCTTCCGATGACATTCAATTGCTGCCGTGAGACCCGCAAATCCAGCTCCAACAATGATGACATAGATTCCTGAGGAAGAATGGGGATTGATAGACTCCATTCTCAACTCAAGATGCTTCGTTCAGTCGTTTAGTGTATGTTCAGGAAGAGTGTATATTTCTACAGAAGCAAGAGCTTCGGAATCTTGGGCTAGAATGGTGGTGGAGAATTTGCCGAGCTTAGGATAGGACAACAAACATAATACTGCAAGTCTACTTTTAGGCTTTATGCAACCACCCGCATCCCCCGCACTCTTCCTGGAGTTATCGTCAAACCTCCGCATGGTAATTGCATTAAGAAATACTAGTAGCTTCAACTTAAAATCAAGTGGAAGAACATAACGACTTGGCACGCGCACTTACGTTCTTAGAATTATCCTGCCATGAGCCTTCCGAACTCATCTAATGGACTGGGAACATGTTCTGCATTCATTATGCAGTGATCTGGGCCATTCAGATAGCAAAGTGGCATGATGACAAGACTGACGTATGGTATACTACAGAACGCATTCCGTGCCGCTGATAACCAGACGAATCACGAAGGGTGCCTTAACACACCTCTGGCTAGACGTTTTGTTTTGTTTTGGACGGTACCAAATAAAATATATATCCAACTCCAGATATGATAAAAATCATAACTTCGTTCCTACGATAAGCCGACACAGTTCAGTTCCCGTAACTCGCAACGAATGCTCCCGAAGATCTCTTAGTTAGTCTACTGGCATATATGATCTGGCTCTCTATGAAGTCAATCATGCCCCCGAAGAGCTCACTTGTCGAAATACGAAATGCCAAACCTGCGCTCGTCAAATTTTCTTTGTAGAATATACTCTAACCGACCACGTTTGGAGTATACTTGTCTCACAAGCCATCAAATGGGAGTTTATCGTCAAACAATTGAAGCTGATGGCAGATAAGTCTCGGCTCATCAGCCGCAGAATGAAGGGAGTATCAAGAGAATTCTCTATCCAGCTAAAGTTTGACGGGTGACGTGCTTGTTCAAGGAAAGGACAACCAAGAAGGAGATGAAGGCAAGCTTTATGGTTCGTTAAATGCAGTTCATGTGACAGCGTAGGAGGTTTGGGAGCTTGTTATGCATACTCAGAAGTTCGAATGGACTGTAGTTGTAGGATTTGGGGATCACGGACAATCTGCATAGCGAGAATGGCGGTTGGCTTCGGCATCGTTCAGGAGGAGATTGTTTGGTGGAAATATAAAATGTGCCACATTTCAAGTTTCTATTTGAACTTGTGAGCAATATAAAAATATCAAACAGTGTCGTGGCTGAGAGACAGAGGTATTTGTATTTGTGATCGATGGACACGTCATACCAGGTAAACCCTGTGAGTATGGTTTCTCTGAGTAGAATTTCTGCGGCAATGACCCGCCACTATTTTGAGAGTGGATAAGGCTTTTTGTACGTTTCCGAAATACTGACACCTAAGTTGTGCTAGAATATTCTAAGTTGTTGCTTTATTTTGGCCATTTGTACTTTTTAGGGTTATGGTTGAGGTGACATAACAGATATGGCCAGACAAATTTGAAACACACTTAATGCAAAAAACCATCAGATTTCTCCGACCAGAGACCGTATCACTAATATGATTGAATGTGAAAAAATGTTTTAATAGTATCAGTTTTTTAATAGCGGCTACACTTATAAATCCACTGTCTAAGAAAGACCATTGCTTGCACTTCCTGGCCAAGCTTAAACAGTGTTCACATTATTTCTTGGAATATCATAAATGTTTTCATAATTGGCACTTATTGCTACGAAAATGAGGTTAGTCGCAGGCCTACATGAAAAAAAGTGAAACTGCCTTCGATCCTAATATGCCCAATCACCAAATCTATGATGATATTGTAGATTAGCTAGCCATTAGAAGAAGAAGACCTAAAAGTCCGAACTATATAACATAGCATGAACCGTGCAGGCTCTTTAATGACTAGCGATTGATGCACCTCAACATTCACTCTTATATGTGGTAACTTCATCACCAAATATTATCTTGACCCACGTGAATTTTTCTGTTGTCGCCTCAGGCACCAACCACCGTACATAATTTTCTATTACGAGAAACCTCTTTCTTCTTTTTAGACTACACTAAACTCAAGACCTATACCTTTACCTTTGAAGAACCTCCCCTCTTTGTGATAGTAAGGCCATGATAAATTCATATGACACATTCAGAAGCTGTGAGATGGGAACTAAGGATTGTGGGCTGTACATGTTGCGTTCCGAACGGTTATTGAATGAAGTATAGGGTCACCGCTTTGCATGCTGTCTGATGGACAAATTTCTAAGAATTTCGTGATATGTTGGCCAATCGTGGCAGATCTGCATATGTTTTTAGCAAACTGTGGTGGTGAGGATGGATGCATTAGGATGGAGGGTGGACCAGTTGTAAATGAACTTGAGACGTGATGATGGGTCCTCTGTGTTGTTGATTGTGGGCATATAGAGATATATTGGTATTTAGTTTTCAATTAAGTACGGTGATCGTGAATCTCAAAGAAATACTAGCTTTACAGACTTAAACAAAATTTCAAAATGCATGTCAAATTGTGCAAGATACTTGAAATAAATTCAGCAAGATTTGACTAATTAGACTTTACATTTATAGTAACTAATTGAACTTCCTCGCTTTCCTAGCCGATGGAGTTCAACTGGATTCAATCTCGCGTATCTCATGTACGTTTCACTACGGCTAGATCTATAGGTGGACCACTGATCTATCTAGTCCGTATGGAATTGGTTTCTTGCTCTGAAGATGCGTAGGGTGTAGTGAAAAGATAACTGAATTGCAGGACATTTAAGGCTCGGCAGGTGTAACATTCCTAACCATCCTCTCAGCACTTTCCCAATTCCTTCATTAAAGGCCGCTATGAGTTCTTGCTCAGAGGGGGGACCCAACCAAAATATGCCATATTGGACCTATTCAACACGAGGCCAACCCTTCCCGTGATGGCTAAAGCTCCATCGGATCCTGTGATGAGGCCATGCTAGCTACCAAAAATTTTTATGATGCATCCTCCGGTGTGTCCCTCGAAGAGAAAAGGGATAACTAACCACTCCGTCGTGGCTATCTAATCCCGCCTGATCAACACTCTATGTAGATCTCGGTGTTCGATTGCGCTTATGCCTGGACTTAAACCCGCCTGATAGTTCCCTGATATTCACACTAACAATAGCCGTTGATATCAATTAAGCCATTCCTTTTGAATTAGATGGACAGAAGCTAAAGGTTTTAGCTGATAGCTTTGAAGGAGATAGCTACAAGCCGAGGCGAGTTGCTAGACGACCAACGCCAAGTAAAAAAGCATCCCAGAGTTCGTATGTTTCGAAGAAGATCGTAGAAAATATTCCACACATGATGGCTGACGGATGGCTGAATGGTGTTTTGATTGTGGTATGTAAAATATGGGAGACCTGGTGTGCACTTAACGCTTAGTTGGGTATCAGAGGGAAATTAAGAAAGCATACTAAGAAGGATGGTGATGGATTTATATACCATTCAGTAAGAATAGTTTACGCTAACGACAAGGCTGTACCCTTGGGTGGTTTACGGTACTGATGCGTGACAGTGTGCTAGATGTGGAGAAGATATTCATTAATGATATCAAGCTAATCATACGACAAGAAAGTCAAGCATTGGCATGACTTCGGCTTAGAGTGGGCTATGCTAGTCTGAACTTCGATCACGAATAAGATGACTCCAGGTAGGTTCGTTGATAGATGCCTGATTTAGTGACAGATGATCATTGACATGATGTGTAATGAGGTCAGTTTACGAGTATCACGTGGATATCAGGTATCCGCAAGTCACGTGCTGATGTGGCGCAGTTTGGTCTCCAATTCATACAGCCTCGTTTGGAAAGGCTCGCCAGCGTGTCCTGTATTTGAGAAATTGCAAGTTCGAACCCGCAACATACAGAACATATCATACAAGTACTGGACAAAAATACTACACAAACAAGCTGCCAAAAGTCATCATGGACGACTCGGAAAGCTTTACGCTACTTCCTATCGCAATGGATCCAACCACAAAGGCCATCACATCCACCTCTAATTCTCGCGCCTTGCAAGAAGAACTCTCAGCCCTCAATGAACTTCACAAATCTCTAAAGGGAATTGAAACCCTCGTTCCTCCTCCACCTATCCCCGTCAACCCAAAGCGTTCTGCACAAATCACCAAACTACGCGAATCAGGAAATGCAGAATTCCGCAAGGGCAAGCACCCAGAAGCCATAAAGTTTTATGGGTTGGGTCTACAAATGGCTCTGACACGGCCACTATGGGAACCTTCGGGACTAGTTAGAGATGAAGTTGCTGGGCTCTATGCGAATCGGGCACAGGCACACATGGCGATGTCAAATTGGGTCGATGGATCTGTGGATGCTGAGGCGAGTGTTGAGGCAAAGAAGGGCGGAAATGCTAAAGCTTGGTGGAGGAAAGGACGGTGCTTGATGGAGATGGGAAGATTGGACGAGGCGAAAGAGTGGGTTGGGCGTGGATTAGAGATGGAGGGAACTGAAGCTGATCTGGTGGGATTACTGAAGGAGATCGAGGCGAAGGAACAGAAAGTATGAGGCACAGTATGTGGGTTGCATTTAGCTGGTGTTCGGAGTTGGAGCGATTGTTCAGGACAAGAGATATGTTTTTACAAATTTCACAAAATTTCCAACTCATGAGTTCAGCCTCTCCAAGTTGCTATCATTTTGGAATTGCGAGAAGTTGTGTGAGAGGTTTTTTATACTCACTGCACTAAGTTTGTATGCATTTGACCAATAGATAACAACCTGCTAGATTGTTAGTTATTTATTTTCAGCTATAAATCCATGGTTGATTCAAGTCGGCTCCAAAGTATAGGTGGTCCCAATTTAACAATAATTAAACCGTCTCCAAGCTGGGTAGTCTAGTTTAAGGTCCTAAATTCTTTAATAATACCCAACGGCATGGATAAATACCCTAGAAGATAGGTTCCGGTGAAGGGGTATATAAATCTCTCTATTGCTCAAGTGCTCAAGTTCTTGGCTGGATTCTCCTGCAGAACAACAGAGGCTGGGTTAGTCTCATTTACCAGTCAGAAATTTGTACCTGTGAAGAAGACTTGGGAGTATAGAATGCTATCTATCAAATTACATGTTCCCCTGAGTGTTAAGTTATTAAGTGTTTTATTTTGCAAAGGATTGTATGGCTGACAGAATTAACACCTAGATATGTTCGTATGTTAATGTATGCTTTGAGTGTGCTCGTACTTTTGGTTTCAGGTAGCTCAGACCATGTCTCCCTGATTGCTTTCGTGATTTGTGTACTTGGCTCAGTAAGAGGGAACTCGGAATCTCATTGCTGAAATTAGCAACGGTGAAACGTCAACCAGGAAATGAAAACTCGCTCAAGAACTTGGGAGGGAGGAAAACCTGCTTCATCATAACCAGTCTTAATGCCTGGTAAGACGGAGATTGTGCTAAGTTTTGCAGAAGTTTAGGTCTTTCTTACAGAACAAACTTGGTTTCATATGCACCACCCCCAAAACACAAACATGGTATTTTTATAGTGGTATTCCCACGTAGGGTGTCAGGATAACGGCGGTCCGGCCTATTGTTGCTTAGTGGAATTACTAACGCTATCTCCATAACATAACCTAATTTTCAATCAATTAAAAGCCCTCCTTAATTTGCATCTAAAATCTAGCTCCCTAAGCTCTTGGATACACAATTTCAAGCTAAAACTCTTAATTTTGTATCTGTTGTTCACAGCAAGCTAAAATCTTTTAGTAAGTTCGTTCACAGGTGGGAACAGGGTGTTTTTTTTTTGGTTCTTGCAATTAGACTATATTCTGAACCGATTCATAAGTTACATATTGTGCAATATGTAGCACTATTCCTATGATTACCAGCTATTCATACAGCTTGTAGTTGCATCCAATCAATGATAGGCTTCTTGCTATCCGAATTACTAGCTTGTCCTTAGCTTATTGTTCCAAATACATCTCAGGCACAGAAAACTTCATTAAAGTTTTGGGTATTGCAGCAACTAGGTCCCATCAGGTTCCTCTCTCAATCAATCAACTTCATCAGTATACTTCGTAGCATCGGTCCATGGAGGAGATCTCTAGGCATCGTCCAAGAAGGAATACTGCGTGCCGAGCCACGTCACAAGCTTGTTTTCAGCGTCGATCTGAGGATCCGGATCAGTCCAGCAGTAGCCTTCACCAGCCAGCGAGGGAACCATATTTTTGACTCTTTTGGGCACGGAACCTCCTTGATAAATCAAATGTAATGAGAATTTTAGCAAGAACTTAGCAGAATTCGGATTCGACTTATGTTGCGAAAAATTGCTCTTCTATCATTCTAAACACATCTCATCTCATGCTCTCCTACAGAAAGTCTCTCTCTCCCGTCTTTCCGCCCACAGTGTATTATCGTAAATCATTGCATACATCAAGTGGTTTCTTCTATCTTGCGAAAATAAGCTTTCTTCGGAAATAATTAGTGAAAATAGGACCAGCCAAGCAAGATTATACCACTCACCAATTTCGGCCCCCGCAGGAACGCATGTACTAGCTTCTATTCTGCTAGTATTGGTTCCAACCAAACTAGTAGTTCTAGCAGCAGCCGCAGTTGGTTGAGAGAGTTGTTGGTCAAGTAACGATGGAAAGTAGTTGATAAAGCTCCCAGGAGTTGTGGGTTCAGAACCAGAAGAATATAAACTTGTGCTGAAATTATCTGGGCTCAAATATATACTCATATCTTCCGAACTTGATGTTTGTAACTGTTGTAGCTCCCCAGAAGAAGTTTGTATATGTTGAGTTGTTGGATCGGCGGGCCTTGAAATCATATTTTCCTCCGCTGGGTGAGTAACTATGATAGTTAGATCTTTGGGCAAAACCCCTATTCTGATTCCGAAAGAGCCATTACCAGGATCATCCTCAGCATTCATTTCATCATCTCCATCTGCTTCGTTCATCACTTCCTGGGCAGCAGCTTGTGCAATTTCCGACTCATCTATCATCATATCATCGCCTATGCCCATGCCGTCACCTATGTTCAACCTTTGCATAACAAACCCTCTTTCTGCAAATCTGGGTTGCGTGTGTGCCCGAGCTAGTCGTTCCAGTCGAATTTGTCGTTCTACGAATTGCTGAAGTGGTAGTAAGCCAGAAATTCCCAGCTCCCTGCCTCGGATGGCATATCTACGAGCTGCCTGGAGTGCGTGGATTCTTTGGCGGCTACCTGGTTGATTTCCTGGAGTTGGAGGCATGATGAAAATATTGTAAACTTTGGGAAGATTTTCAGATATCTTATAATGGGAAGCGACTCTTTCTGCAAGATATTAGTGGTTGTTTGTTGTTAAATTTGTGAAAACTCCGCAGACGACAAAGCAGAGAAGTGAGTTAGCTTGCTGAGAATAACCTCATGGCGTGAATCTCTCTTGGAGCGGAGTGTGCTAATATGATGTGTTTATTATGATTCGCCAATCTAACTGCATTCGGACAACTTAGAGACGGTAGAAGGTCAAGGTTTGAGGAATAAATTTGGTAACAGCCACAGAATTAGCTAGGCTCAATCCTCTCATCTTCAAAAATGTAGAGAAATACCTCTGGGATTTTCCACAAAGAAATTAATGCTATAGGTAGAAGGCTGATAAACTGTGAGCAACCGTTAGTAATACAACAGTTCTTTCGTCTTATTTACAACAAACTTCCCGCAAATAATCTTTGGATGACTACATAAAGAAATTGTTTGCTTGAAACTCGGTTGATCATAAATCTCATAATAATCTGTCTATGTGCTGCTGTGTCAACATATGCAAAGCTACCGCCACAACAGCTTCATTAGTTTCCAATTTGTTCGATTGCTCAGCACACGTCGTGTAAACACACCAGTATCTTCACTATCAGGGGCTCTTACTAGTTGCCCATCTTCTAGTATAAAATTCAAATTAACTAAGGTCTATACTCTTTGAAATGCTGTTTAATGGCAAATAGACGGTCTATAGAACTTAGCTGCTGGCATGAGTGCCAAAATTTGGGAGCCAGTGACTCTAGCCTTTCAGAAGAAAAAGCACCTTCAGTTACACTGAAAAATCTCACACTATCTTCAATTCTGTCTCACCTCATTGGAACCGTTAGCAAAGCGCAATCATTCTGAATCTCCTACCGCATACGGTTCGCTAACCTTTGTCTCTCAACAAGATAAAATAGCCCAGAAACTCTGAATCGACCACACCCTGGAACTCCCTTGGTTTCCTTTTGGCAAGGGGGCTTTGCCGGCTATGTATGGGCTGCCATATTGACACTTATTGGGGGTTTGAATGGGTAGGTATACTTTTTCTGCTGGTGATCTCGTAAAGTACCCAAAATTATCATCATATCAGTTGCAATGTTCAAACTTTGATTGCGCGATCACTCACAAATCTTGTTGGTTAGGGAACTTGGGAGAACTTATCTGTGAATAATCGAATGAGACTCCTTAGTGCTCAAAATTCAACATTTAGTTTTGTATGATATGTAGCAGAAACAACAAAACTGTAAGTAAACAAGAGCTAATCAGAAATAAACTCAAATGGCTTGGCGGATATCCTACTGGATAGTGAGTGGAGATTGGTTGGCATCAAAGAATTAAGAATCAGTTCTCTATTCTAGTAGAGAAAGTGGGTAGTGTAAGCCTTACACAATGGGTTATTCAGTCAAGACAAAATGGTGCTCTCCATGAACAAGTGAGGACACGTGATTTGTTTGACTCCCTATCAGCCCACATCTGGATCCGTATAACTCTCTGTGGTGGTAATGAATAATGTATTTTAATAACTCTCTATGTTGGAATAAAAACTCAGGCATAGAGTGCTTTACAATCAACATTAGTTGACAACTTACACGGGTCACACTATATCAATGTGATTCAAGTCTCAAGGTGGGTAACATTCAAAGCTCAAAGTGAATACAGCCGGGAGTCACCAATAATTTTGAGCCCAAATGTTGCTAATCTCCGAAATATTCCTGTATACATAAACTATAATCTTTCTCCCTTCCCTTAACTTCAAGTTACTAGCACACTCCTGCTAACCCACCTTCGAGTGAAACATAAATCTCACACCATCCCCAACACCCAACTAGGCATAATGTATCCTCCAGATACAATCCCAGATTTGATGGAAAAATACCAAAGGGAATATCAATACCACGTCGAACTCCAAGCATACGTTGCCAAATATCCACAGGTTGATCTCAAGGGAGCCCCCGAGACCAACAAACAGAGACTAGCAGATCTGAAACGCAGAATGACTGTTGTAGCAAACAGCAGAGCTAGCGTTCAGGCCGATGACAAAACAGACGCCGAGAAGAATTCCATGGCATCTAAGAACAAGAAAGCAAAGCCTGCCAAGGATGATGAAGGAAAGGAGGGAAATTAACTGTATGCGGTATCTTCCCGAAACGAAGGCAGGAGCCTCTACATGGCAGACCCGATCCAGGAAATCTCTGGAGTAGAAAAATCTAATGGCCATAGATGCTAGAGAAGGCACTTGGGATAAATTGACGCAAGACATGGATATGGAAGGGATGATGATATGATCTCAGAAGCGGTTATGTATCGATATCTGTGTATTAACGCAAAACCAACCTGATCCAGCCCATTTATCGCACCGCCACCCTCGATCGGTTCATTTAACACCTTACCGGTACATCTTAGAGTACATAAACACCTTGTGCAAGAGAATCATTCTTGATTCTACGTTGCTAGAGACTAGGGACGAAGCTCTTAAACGGGCGGCGGCGAAAAGCGCGAGCGGGTTGGCCGATATGCCAAAGACAGAAATTCTTGATAGCAGCTCGAACGGCATGAGTTTGGACAAAGCCAATGTATTTAGCGTAGGCTACGGAAACAACTTTGTGAAATGTACCACAGCTTAGGAACGTGTTGAATCCCCGGAAGATGTAAATGTCCAGGCGATACTTTGGTGCACGTTACGGGATACCTGTTTTGCTTACCCCTGAACTAAGCGAGTTTTCACAGCCGAGATTTACCCCTTTTTGTAAAAGTAAAAAATTGCGCCACTTTTAATTTCTTGATAGTCTTGGTTCTTACAGCGCTTGGGATTTGATTAACTGAGATTTGATTTCTCTCTCAGAGTCATGTTAGCTGTGAAATTTATAGAGGACAATGTATTGTTAACTTTGTGATAGAATGCTGAAGGGGGATCATTTCACGTGGCTGGCGCGATGGCTAGCAGCAATTCAAGAGCGCTTTCTACGCGAAGATAGTTACGAAAGAAGCCTACCTACGAGCTCATGCTTTTGTTCTGGTAAGGTGATAATAAAGTCATAAATCTGTAGTATGAATATAATCTCATTTAATGCGTACCTAAAATGTAGCATTAAAAAACAAAGCAGTGAGCATTAGAATTAGACTGACTGATCTGATTATATCAGCAGTCTCCACTTCTGATGAATAATATCTAATCGAGTTGTGAAGCGTATGCACGCTTGATATACCGTTGTTGATAACAAATCTTAAATTTTGCATTCCCATTTCCAACCCCGAATCCACCAACTCCCCTGGTATACATCCCAAAGCAAATTCAGAAACAAGTTATTCATCTCCTGGTTGTAGAGCCAAAGCCAGTACTCTCATATCTAGCGCTCGAGCTCCCACTGTTACTCCTCGAAGGGGTGTCTCCCCAGTTACTACTTCCGGCCCTGGTAGTTCCTCCTCCACCACCAAACCAACCACCACCGGTTCGTGGAACCTCTCTCGTTTCAGCTCGATTTCCTCTCGCCGCTCCAGCAGCGTATGCCGCCGCCGCTCCAGCCGCCGTTCCACTCCAGAAGCCAGGTCTCCATCCCTGGGTTGATTGGTTCCCATAGGGATCTTTCCCATAATATGGTGGTGGAGGATCATCCAATCCACCACCTCCTCCTCCTCCGCCACCGCCCCATCCATTACCCCAGTTGCCTCCATATTGTCTAGGTCGTCGTTCTGCAGGTGCCACATCTCCGACCGCTGTGAGGAACTTGTATATTATCCAGAACAACACACCAACAAACAAGATCATGAATAACCATCCTCCCCAATCAGTTCCTTCACCATCCACAATATTTGACTTATCAAATGCCTTATTCCCAGTGCCCTTTGAACCTCCCCACCACGTAGTCCCATATTTCTCCTCTCCTTTCTCCGTCAAAAGCAAGCGATATGTGACTCCGCAACTACCCTTCAACACTGCAGGATCGTCTGGTCCTTTGTATCCTTCACAGGCAACCTCCGTAGCACCTAACTTGAAATCATCGGGCAGATTGGCTGTGCAACTCCACTGTACATCTTCCTCCTCATAATCACTTCCCATGTTCTGGCAGCGCATGATCTCGACAGTGTGGTGTTTACAGCCGGGTCCTTGGCAGGTGAGTTGAGGGATGGCGGACACCCGACGATGGGAGGTTTTGGCACCGGCGCGGAGGGTCAGAGATTTAACATTTGAGAGGAGAATAGCATCTTTAGGAAGCTTAGGTTTAGCTGCTGAGGCAGAAAGGGTGAAGCATAAACTCAAGATGCCCAACTCGAGGAGCTTCATTGTGGCGATTGTGCTTTGTCCTTAGGGAGATTTTAACTTGATGTTCTGTTGCAGTCCTTAGACTATGAGCTGATGTGGTTCACAGTCAAGTAAGTAGTGGACGGGTAGGTAGATTTAATACAATTGAATGTAAAGGACAGATTGTTTGTTCTGTAAACTGTGTGGAAGGTACGAGGGTACGTAGTAGTGGTGTGAGGTTGCCTTGTTTCCCGAGGCTACCAAAGAGGGGTTGCCACTTCAGCCTTGTGTGGGGATTACGTGCCAGAACTTCCAATGTTAGTCTTTGAAATCTCTAACTTTCATGACTTCATCAAGGTAAACTAAAAGGATGATATGGTTATCATTGACAAGAAAACATGAGTCATAACGTTTTACTTGATCTGGTGGAAAATCTCTGATTCATTATTTTGAGGTAGACATGCAAGATATCTCAAGATGGATACTGTTTTATGTACTTGTGTTGGTACCCAGGCCTTGATATCCATCCCTTTGCATGATTTATGCATGACGAATAAACTGTCCGCCAATATACAGAATCTCTGTATTTGCTAAAGTGAACTATTGCTATAACCGCTTTGCATCATGATCCTGGCTCCGTTTGGAAACATCGTGTAGGGGAAACTATCGCCAAAGTGAAAAGAAAGGCAATCAACCATCTATTCATCTTCCTCAGGCTGCTCAAACAGAAAATTGGCAGCGAGCTCCTCGTTCTTGTCGCAGGCGAAGTAAGCTTGGATAGCTTGATCTCTGGGAAAGCCGAGAAGACATAACTATTGCAATTAGTACTGCCCTTGAAAATATATTTACAAACACTTACTCGCTCAATTGCAGCGCGCTCTTCCTCGGTAACTGGGATGGATTGGGTTCCAGGGGGGAGGGGAGCATCGTTGTCGGTGTCTTCACCCAAAAGTGCCAAAAACTCATCGGGGTACTGTCCGATCAATTCAGCTAGCTGTGGGTTGCCAGCTCCAACTTGTTGCAGGATGGGCTCGAGCATCTGAGGATTTTGCTGAACAACTTGACGGAGTTGTTGAAACTGAGGGTTATTTCGGAGGAAGTCGAGATTACCCAACCCACCTGCAGCAACTCCAGCTCCAGCTCCAGCTCCAGCAGTGGCAGCTCCTCCTCTAGCAGCACCACCACCTCCACGACCACCTTGCCCAGCTTGGGCTGCGGCTTCGAAGAGATTTACTGGCTCATCTCCACCACCTTGATTCGTAGCGGCAGGTGCTTGGGCAACGGGGGCTTGAGCTTGAGGAGGTAGTGCTCGGTGCTCTTGTTGAAGGTTTTCGGGGATTCCCTGATGTTTGATTAGAGCTTGTAGCAAACATGAGCTGTAAAGCAGCTTACAGTCAAAAGATACTCAATGGCACGCTCGGAGTTATAAAATGCAGCACGCATGGCCAAGTCGATTTGTGATCTCTCGAAGCCCATGCTCTCCATCTCTGCGACCGCAGCAGTACGTTCAGCTCCCATAGCAAGACCAGTTGTACCTAATCCTGTGGCTGGGGTAGAGGTAGCTGGGGCTGCGGTGGCTGGACCAGCGGGTGTTGGTGTAGCTGGGACGGTTGCGGCAGCAGAAAAGGCTGGCTGGGAGGGAGCAGCGGGAGGAGCTGGGGTAGATGCGACAACTGGGGCAGGTGTGGATGGCGGATTCGAAGATGCGGGTGCTGCCTTTGGCTACAAAGATATCAGTTTTGCGCAGCGCAACAGTATAATAGGAAAGTACCTTCGAGACCATGCAGACAATAAATCCCTTCTCCTCAATCTTGTATGACTCGACCGTATTGGCATCCTGGAGGATCTTGCCTGCAGATTTATTAGGAGGTTATGGCCGATGTCAAGGGACTTGGGTAATGCATACCGGAATATATCAGCTTCTGTTGCGACGCCTCATATCCCTTCTCCTGTGAGATTTTCTCTTTTACAGTAGAGATCTAGACCTGTGTTAGACAATGTTCCTCGTTGTCCGTAGCCTCAGCTCTGCCAAAGTCCAGCATCTCTGGTAGCTATATTGGTGGGAATGTTGGTGAGACGTAAACATACCAAATCAGTTGGCTCAGCTTCAATGACGAACTTCACCTGCTTCAGATCCTAAGGCAAGACATATAGAGTTAGAATATAATTTCCTGGGATGCAAAAAGGAGGGTAGCGCGAGCAAACAAACCTACCTTGAAAGTGAGCTTCATGGTGGCGGCTGTACAACTTCAGGCTGTGATGATGATGTGGAGGTAGTGGTTTTGGTAGTTGTGTTGATTGTCTGCGCGACGCGGTTGAAGTCGTTTAACTGTCTCGCTTCCACAGATTGGTGAGGAAGCTGTTGGACGACTGAGGGTTTTTCTGAGAATGGTTTGCCAGAAAACTTGGGAGTTAGGTGGAATTGAGGTGATGGTTTGGTTACGAAAGGCCGAGCACAAGGGTGGCGCTTTCTCGCTAAGGTGAAAGCTTGTCAGGCTGCCAAATATACGAATCTTCTCTGAATCGATCACTTGGAAAAAGAGTTTGGTATGGGTAAACTTTCCACAAGATTCGATTGGCGGATGGCACTTAGATGATTTAATTCAAGCTCATAGATAATTATGTAAGTGCTGTAAATAAATAATATATATATATATATTAACATTAGAATTATGACCTTATAATCACTTTAATATGACCGATTTCTATGTACAAATCAAGATGCTGCCAAGTGGTGCGGGGTCCAAGGCTCTGCTGTGCTCTGCATTGAAAGCTCTCAGCCTTGCCTCCAGTTTGACATTTGTGCTTGGTCCTAGTCATGATAATGTATTGAGGTATGCTTCAAATACCTTGCTAAAATCTAGTCAAAAGGTCCTACTGTACCTACTTCTCACAAGATTGCTATTTAATACTCATTTCTCAAGCAATACATAGTGCTTACCCACGCAGCTTTAAATCAGCTTGATAAAGGCGTCAATTTGAAGGTGAAGCACGGGTCCGGCAGCGATGAGTACAGAGGAACAAGAAAGACCGGAGAGGTGGGATCCGAAGTAAAGGAGAGAATAGGAGTGGGAAGCTCGTCTTTCCAATAAGTGAAGAGCTAAAGGATAGGTAAAACACACGATATCATTGCTGAGTAGGGAACACCTCGAGAGTTGTTGGCTCATACACAGACTTAACACGCTAGCAGCTAAATTTTCATGATAAGCTTATTCTTGTCATTCATAAATACAAATATATAATAAGGTATATTTCTCCCTCCCTCCTGTAATAATAGTAACAACGCCTCGCTAACATCAAGTGGTATCGTCAAATAAATAAGAAATATCATCGGCGTCGAGCCTTATTCTCAGCATCCCTTTCTATATCATTGACATTACACCATATTCATATATCATTCCCCGCCTGTGCTAGGCTTTTCTTCCGTGTCTGGTACACACCCAGACTAGTTCTTTGCCCTGCTTCCATAATCCACTGTGGGATGGGAGGTGTGATGGTACGTTCGCTTCCTGTCTCGAGCTCTCCATCCTCCTCGGCGATTTCTTCTCGCTCCTCTAGAGCAAGTGTCCTGCGAATACTGTCCATGCTTGCGCTGTGTATTAGTGGACTTGGACTAGCAGGAAGCGACCCGCTTCTTAACCGGCTACGACTGCTTATGGATCGAATGCTTGCTCGATCTGAGATAACTTGGCCTGCCCCTGGAGCGGCAGTCACTACTGTTCCTGGTGTTGCTGCAGGGGGTGGTGTCGGCGAGCCAGACCTGAATAATGGGTGAATATGTGACTCCTTTATCTCGGTGGGAGAAATGTTTCTTGAGCGTCGTGATTCGCGAACAGAAGTCGAGGGGCTGTAGCTGCGTTGGATACGACCACCAGGACTATGACTCCGGCTCCGCTTGGTACGCGGAGGCTCAAGGTCTAATGGAAATCCTGGTGAATTGCTGCGGCTAGTAGTTGGAGAAGCTGGTATTGTTTCAAGGAAACGAGGGCAAGAAGGAGAGACGTTGACGACAGTCTCTACTACAGCACTAGAATAGTCCCAAGACTCAAAGCCATCCTCAACTACACCTGTAGATTCATGGTGGCTGGAGGTGAGCGATAATGAGCGGCTTGCCTTGGGGCTTATGAGTTTCGTCTTGGAGTCCATTGGACGAACCAGGCTATTTAGTGACGTGCGGATTGAAGTCATGGTGTCTGAGCCAGAGCGAGAACGTCCACTAGAAGGCGGTTGGTACTTTGAATCCGTCGACGAGCTTCCTCGGTGGGATTTTTCCTGGGTACTCCCATAGCTTTCATCTTGGGCTCTTGATGTCTCCTGGTTTGCCATCGTCTGTAAGACTTGTGTGGTGCTGTATCTCCGAATTTGTCGTTGAAACTCCTTTCGTGGGACAAGGATCATGCAAATCACGAATATTGTTTGTAATAGCAATGATACTGCCCATACCACGAAGCCTCCAAGCACCATACTTTTAGTCAAGGTCCCAAGCATCCGTTCAGGTAGTTCTGGTAACTGATTTTGCATCATTCCCAGCACTAAAGCAGTGGCGACCGATGACAAGATTGCAAATACACCACCAAATCCAGCGAGAAAGTAAACCTGTTGGTGGTCTTGCTGCCCCAACGGAGTTCCGTTTCGGTATCGTACTTGCCTCCCAAGTAGCACTGAAGTCAAAACCACACTCACGGAAATGAGTCCAGCTGCGACGATTGAGGTAATTCTGAGAGAAGGTGGTACTGATGATTGAGAGAGCGTGATAGCGAATATTATGTCGAAAGTGGCCATCACAGTGATGACCACAACTGCAAGCGTTCCCAATGCCAAAGGCAACGCCTTTAAGGCCGCCATCGTGTCCAAAAAGAACGATTCTGTATGGGCAATCAATACACAACTAGAAACAGGCGGTCGTGGATATTAAATCGTTAAAGTGGAATCCGGGTAACTGAATGTGCAAACGAGCGACTTGAGCAGCAAATGCTGTCATAGACACTATCAGCCGCCTATTTTCTTCCACGAGAACTATAAACGTCTCAGACTTCCGTCTTCCAGGGATTGAACTTTTTGCAACCTCACAAGCTTCGACTCCGTTACACCCGAGTGCTGTGGTGCCTTCGTCTGGTGAGTGAAGTCCTACCTCATCCAACCCAAACAGGAATTCCGGAATGTTGGCCACGAAAGATTTTGAGTCCCGTCAGTGTGGTTTCTTCGTGGTTTTTATGAGACAGTTTGGCTTGCACTGTAAACCCGTTGAGCATGGATATATATCAAGCTGTCGGCTATTTGCATGCAAAACGCGTGGGTGAAGCTCAAACGGCTCTCGCACCAATTACTTGAGAACGGCGCTGGATTGTTGGGAGAGAACGAGAGAAAGCACTTCTAATCTCTAGTTAGAAAGTCGTCTCTTTTCACTAGGTTCAAATCTCCGGAGGTCGGTTGCTAGGTAGGCGGGGCGATTGATGTTATTATTGACGTTTGGTGATAATACTCTTGTTTATATAAAACATCCCCCCCACAGTGGAACCCTTCTTGTACAGTGGGTCAGGGAGATCGTGAGAAAGTCCAAACTTCTAGAAGCTATCCCGATCTTGTAGAACAAGGGAAGGACAAGTGCAAGGACGACCGGATAGCAGACCACGCGAAATAAATTGCGGATGAATGTTAAGAGGAGAGATGGGAACACAAGATTTCTATTTTCTTTGGACGCCGACGCGTCAAAATATGACGGATGTCGCGTTCCCAGAGAGGTCCAGCCCGACATGCGATTCCTTGAATTGAGGGGTTTATAAAAGTCTCTTAAGATTAACTCCGACTGGGGAGACCACCAATTGGCGAGAGAATACCAGGGCGGTCTGGTGGGGTGTCAGGGTGTTCCGGGAGACGGGATGGGCTTGACCACTGTATGGAGCAGGCCAACTACAACGATGATTGGAGTGGTGCATTACTCAGTACTGTAAGGGGGCGACAGGACGACGTGACAAGTTCGCGTAGTTTGCTCATGATCTATGTGATGTCTGTACTACTCCAAGTAATACTGTAGCAAATGATGTTGCATCTTGTTAGCGACCTCCGCTCTATCGCTATCAATCGAAAATCTATTACTTATAAATAGATGATGGCTCAATCTCTTGACTATGACATACCGAAGTAGAACCAGTGGGTGCTTTGACACTGAACTAACTCTTTGCTTTTGTTGTTGTTGTTATTGTTGTTGTTATTGTTGTGGGCCGTGTGCTGCCCTTTGCTTTGTTTTGTTATGAATACCAGTATTTCGCACACAATAAAAGTCCCCGAACCCACTTGCTTACTTGCTTCTTCCTGGGATGAAGCTGATGGAGCTACCCTGTTTGCAGGATTCAACAGGCTTTCAGCTTGCGCAAGAATGGACTCGTCTCGTATCGCAGAACCCCTCCTAACACCAGCAGCCCAGCATCGACTCGGGGTGGAAATAGACAATTTGACCGTGCTATTGTTGTATGTACCCATTTATTAGTGGTTTCTTCATGTTCCCCGATTGGTCAAGAGGAGGTCTGTCTGTCTGTCTACGAAGGTATACTGTAATATAGTCTAGCGAGGCTCGACCTACTCTACTTCTACTTACTGTACGGTCACTGGAATGAAGCTTTGCGGGTGGCCAGATGGCACGTTTCTAGCAGATTCACTACTATAGGATGTATTATCGTCGAAGCCCAGGGCCAAATCCACGGAAGACGTATGCCGAGTACTAATCAACAGTCCTAGTCTGAGAGGTCATCGTACCAGACGCTTTGGAGCGGCGTCTTACTTCTCTCATTTCGCTTACATATGTTTCTGCAACAGGGAAGATTCTTGAAACTGGGAACGTGATGGGGTGGCGAGGGTGGTTTCCTGACAGACTGATGCTGTGAATTCATTCCACTTCTGCGCACGAACACCAATGGGAATGGAAAACCGTCTAAGTGGCATATAACAAACTATGGACCATGGGTGAGTTGCGTAAGGTACAATGTAAAACCATGTGTAGAGCCATCCATGGATTCAGCATCTTATTTCTGATTCCCGGGGTTTCACTTGTATATTGCTTTTCCTCCACGGAATGGCGTATGTAGAAAAGAGCCCGAGAGCTCTCCATGGTACCTGCACTAGACTCGCAGGTATTATTGTATCTGAACTTACGGAGAACATCTCTGCAAGGTGGCTACATGGCTTGCATGTATGTATGCAGAAGTGATAGGTTGATTGAGGGCCAAAATCCGGGTCACAGGTCGATTCAATTTCCATCAATCAGTGATGCACCGGGTCGAGGGGATAAGAACCTGCACCAAAGGATGGTGGCATTCTTCCTTCAGGAAGGAAGCATCTGGAGGATCATTCTTTGCTTTCTTGCCCGCATGAATTGTGTTGAGAGATCGTCAAGCCCCGAGGAGGGCTTTTCCGCCTCGGAAATGCGAGCTGAGATAGAAATTCTCCACGCAGCCGAAACGAGACGAGTCGAGACTTCCACGTGCCAAGTGTAAGTAACTCGAAGCCTGTTTTATTCCTTGCTGTGCGTAGAAGAGGGAAAAAAGATGAATGAACATGGTCGCGGGGAAGCTCAAGAGAGGAACCGCAAATGGAAGCGAACTAAATGGACAACGCCTGGAAATGGTAGAGATTGGAGAAATGGAGGTGGGGATCGAAATGGGAAATAAGCAGTGGGGAAATAGGTAATGGGTAATGGGTAATGGAGAATGTAGAATGTAGATTGTAGAATCTAGAATGGAAAATGGGAAATGGGAAATGGGATGGCCGAAGATATCAGATATCTATGTACTGTACATACAGTACTGTATATTAGACCGATTTGATTAATCTAGACCTTCGCCCCTGGTCTGGGCCAATTGGGCGTGTTGTGGCTGGAGTCCAGCCACAGCCACATCTGATACCAAGTGATCCAGCGATCATACGGAGAGGCGGCTCCGCTTTCGCTGACGTTCGGTGGCTCCACCCCTATCAGATCTCACCAATCACGTGTGAGCGTGGTGTCCTATTCCAGAAACTCACCCTCTTTGAGGCTCTTGGCGCTCGCAGGTTCCAGACCCGTTTCGGGCTAGGCGACTGGTTGGCGACTGGAGAGTGAATACCATTCACCATCCATCACCCCTTCTCCAGTCTTTTTCGCAAACTACAACGGAATTGGAATTAACTGTCACTTAGTCCATTAGCCCATTCTTCTTCTTCCACCTCCCCGTCGGCGATTTGACTTCTTCGTTGCGAAACCTTCAATCTTCATTACACTGACCATGGCTGGATCCGGCATCACCGCATGGCTGACCCCCCTTTCCCCTCTAAACTGACAGAATAAGTCATCCACTGTTGAAGCGCCATATATATGTAAGTGAATTTCAGTTCCCACCTTTGTTCAGTGTCTTTCTGTCTTTACGCCCGGCACTTCTCCGGTAGTTATCGGAGGTATAACATCAAAATCGTCCGACGGGTAGCACGCAACATCAAGACGGAAAGCCTCAACGTCGTCTAGCTCCAACTCATGAGAATGAGCTCCTTCACACTCTTCTCGTCACTGCCCACGGAGTTGCGGCTCAAGATTTGGAGCCTGAATCTGCCTGGCCCGCGTGTTGTTCCCATTCACTACACATATACTTCATCTGAATCCATAACGGCAAGACCGCACAATGCCGTAATAATGGGTGGCTGCACTTCGATTGCCGAAATTCCAGCGAATCTACACACAAATCGCGAGTCTCGATATGAGGCCCTGATGTCCTATGAGCTCTCATTTAAATTGCAACATAGCCAGGCCAAAGCGTTCTTCAATCATGCCATTGATATCCTATACTTTGGATCTAAGGACGGACATCTCGAGAGTTTCAAGAACTTTTACACGGCAGCCACAATGATAGCACCTAGCGATCGCAGGAAAATTAAGAAGTTGGCCGTCCATGAAGACCTTTTCTACCGCTCCGAAGACAACATAGCAAGTGCACGCATTATTGATTTCTGGGAAATTTTGAAAAGGAATATTGAGAATGTGGAACAGGTTGTGGTAGTAACTCGGGATAGGGGTACCAGACAGTGCAGGCTTCACTGGTGCAATTTAGTAGCGGAAATCCAATACGGCTTGGATGAGGTTATGATGCAAGGTGGGAAGTGGGAGGTGCCAATATGGGATATCGTGACACTTCCTGAAAAGGCGCAGAGTGTTCGTGTGTCGGATTGGGATGCTCTCATTCTTTCCAAGAAGGATAAGGAACCCCATTTGCCCAAGTGGCCATTTGGTTGGTGGAGGATGAAGTTGGAACAACCTACGCCACGGAAAGAGTGGGCATACTCGTAGATATTTATGTTTTTCTTATATCAAAATAATTTTAGCTTGAGCTGTATGCACCTTCCTCGTGGCTTTTTCGTGGTATGTTGCAAGCCTTAATTTTCTCACAGCTCAATCCGCTTGATATTCCGAAACGGGGCTGTTTTATAATCTTTGCCTCGGAGTTCCAGTCTTTTGGATTGTCAGTGTTGCAAAACTTGATTCCCTTAGTGTATAGTCTCGGCGGCTGCAGATCGATTAGTCTTTGCTGATTTGCAGGCATGTCTTTCAACTGCCATGGGTTTATGTTTGAAATGGACCACAGTTTTCCCAGTTTTCTGACACCCGCCCTATCAAAGAGACTTCACAAATACTCAGCGACGAGCAAACACAAAACAGCTAAACCCCTTTGATTTGAATCCCAATTCTCTACATATCACTATTTCCAGGTCTCCCATCACTGAGCAATATCATTCCGCCCAAGTTGTTACATTGGCAATGTCCTGGTTCTCGGACCATCCGTTGCAAAGTCCACAACTTTCGCCTGCTATAAATGCTTTCAAACAAGAATAACCACCACACCCGCCGCCATGGACCATTTCTCCACTCGAACTCCCGCAATGGTGAAATTGATTATCACTTCCCATGCTTCCTAGTCAAAATGAAGCAGTCTGTGACAGATCACCAGTCCTCTAACCCGCCTTCCAAACCCCATCTCCTGAGGGAGCCTCACAAGCACATACACTTCTCGACCTCAGTATCGAAGCCTTCTCACAATTCAAGATGTATGTAGAGCAGAATCAAGACCTTAAAATTTATGCAGTGTGAGTAAGGGGCGACACACCCTGTCATCGCGAGCAATGTATCCAGACTTGCTGCAATCGCGAAATAGTTATGGCCGAGCTTTGGGCCCTAGGGGACATACTCAGGAGGTCCATGATGCAGAACAAGGCTCTGGATTGCATGATGATCATTGCTGAACATCACCATCGCACATTGCGATTAGATCCCAAGATGCGCATGTATTTGTGTTCTAATACGGCGAGGGGGCTGATATTACAGTTATTTGTGGTTGAACAACAGGCTGCTGCAGGAAGGAAATCATGAGATCTTTGTGGATTTGCCGACGAGGAATATGGAGCAACTTAAAAAGGTTGGCGAAACGGGGATCAAGACTAAAGATTTTAGGATTTTATTTCATATTGCTAAGAGAAAAATGCTGATTATGCACGAAAGGAGAGAGGCAGGGAGGCTGAGTATGCAAAAATCAAAAGATCGGAAGAAGAACAAGCAGAGGGAAGGATAAAGTTTGTGGAGGGTAGCTGTGCAAAAAGGAATGCACATTTGAGAGAATGTGCAGAGCGTAGACATCATAGACATAGCCGCAATGCCTATCTATTGATGGCCAATACATTTGGTGAACAGGTGATTTCTTTTGGCCTTAGTAGAGAATATATGTGTTTTGGATGATTCAAAAATTTAAATGTGTTACATCTTGATACTACTCTCATGAACTAGTACGAGTAGACAAGAAACTGAGCGCATAAGAGAGTAAGATACTATCCGCAATCCAATGTTTCCTAAACAAAGCATAACCACACAAAACCTGCAACAAGAATTAGCTATTTTGGTCTACTTAGACTAAGCAACCAATCTATCCCACTTCCACTCAAGTCCGAAACTTTTCACAATAAAGTAGCGATCACTTTTTAGGACGACGAGCTATATGCCGAACTCAGGGGTTCGCTAAGCTAGGGCCAAAATATTTCAGATTAACAAACCCGATTTCGAGGCTTCAAATCTGAAGCCAAGTTCGCTCGGAGCTAGGGAATTTGCTCAAGTTACTTTTCAGCAGTGATTTGCGTTGTAGATATCCTAATTTGGTTGGCTGGCTAATTATGGTGTTGACAGTGCGAGGAACTTGTCAAACAAGTCAGCGAGAATGGTACTTCGTCGCGATTTTCCTCGTCTAATTATTTTGTCTTAACAATGAGTGTATACTTTTGGCAGGCGAATTCTACTCAAAAACTCAAACACCCCACATCAGCGGTTTCAACCGTAAACTACCCTATTCATCAAATAAAACAGCACCACCCGAAGCAGTCATTGATCAACCACTCAGATCTCCATCTCCTTCAATATTCATCAACAATATTCGTCAAGTTGGATTTATCTGATACATCATGAAGAATTCGTCGTATTGGGAGATGAAAGTCAGTCACAGGATGGAGGAGGCCGAATACCCTCAGCTATCACCAAGAGACAGTTTTCCGGAAGAGGCTGTAGAGCGGTACATCATTGAACCACACAAGGTTCCGAAATGGCTATATTATCTGGATAGAAGCAAGGAAATTGTAATGGAGAAGCACGAGGATGGTATCACTGCTGAGGGTACGACAGTGCCTTTGACTGAGGAGCAATTCTTTAATTCTGTCGCTCGTCACCGAAGCTACAAGCCTTCAAGCATATATCTGACCTTATTCAAGAATTATGAGGAGGTGTTAGATTGGGCGAAAACTCATGCCAATAACACCAATCATGAATGCCAGATCTGGAATATTGATGGCGAGAAACTTCGAGGTAAGTCTTTCTCTCTCTTTTTGGTGGGGGCTTCAATATAACAATCGTCTGATTCTAACAAGAGGTAGACTACAAGTACACTTTTCTTAGGCCCAGGTTTTTGAGCAAGGTGGTTGGACCAAAATCAGAGTACCTGATTTTACATGCGATTCCGAACGAGGCGCTTGTTGGTGGCCAGCGTGTACCCCCTTTTCCTAACAACCCGACTGAAGTCCACAGAGAGGAGAGCGATGGGAAATAAAACGCTACCTCGTAACCGGCGACTACCTACGAACATCCGACATTTCGTCTCGTCAAGGAGAACTAATGCAAAGGAGCATTATGTATGTGATGGGAGGAAATAAGGTGCCTACGGCTTTGAAGGTGGCCCTGGAAGTAGTCTGTTTTCTTCCGGCACGGTCTACGATTGGTACCTCGACAAGGGCATTTGATGATTCATACAAATATCAGAAAGGAAGTGATGGTCAGACCAGATCGAGCCTTTGCAAAGTTCGCAGATGCACAAGAGCTCAAGGCTCAACATGACATATTTGCAACGTTTACCTTTCGGTGACAAATTAAAATAAATCTTCCATCATAAACGGCATGTTTCACCGTCTCTGTTACCTGCAGATAGCCTCTCATTTGGATCTCATTCTTTTTAAAGTAATCCAATTGGAACATGTTCGTGAAAATCAAGTGGTACACGTAAAAATAATCACCATAGCCAGAATCGTTAATCTGCAGGCTCTTGGATTTGTTTCTTAGGACAACTCTCACTAACCAAGAATAGCCTAAATTAGAATCTAGTGTTACTTAAAAGAGTCCTGGTATCAAGATGCACATCAACGCCCCCAACCCCCCTGAGCCCCATTTACGGTGCTGTCGGTAAATAACAGCCACCAGCCAAAACCAAGTTCATCCTCGTGAACTTGACTTTATATACTGGCGATTTCTTAGTGGGAAAAGCGAGAATTTGATCTGGAGTGATTGTGGTATCCTTGCCCTGCTTCGGTGTTAGATGTTGTGTTCGACAGCCCAGAGTGCTAAGATGATTAATACATACCTTCTTCTTGGCTCCTACGCCAGCTGCAGCAGTTTGACCAGAAACTGAAGTGTTTGTGATTCTTGAAGCGTCGGCTTGTCCGCCGGTGCTAATAACTTCCCCATCATTGCTCTTAGTATGATCAGCAGGAACTTCAATATCCCACAACCGTACGGTACCATCTGCACCACCAGATACCAGTACTGTCGATTCGACGCTAAATGAAAGCGACCATATACCGCCTTTCCCGTGGCCCCTACAGCGTTTAATCTGAGTTCCCTTTGCTAGATCCCACAGAATAATGCTTCCACCACCATCACCCGATGCCAAAATTTTGCCATTAGGGCTGCACTCAAGGGCGCTAACAAATTCAGAATGGCCACTGAAGACGCGAACGCATTCGCCGGTTGTGAAGGACCACATACGAACCGTTTTATCAACTTGATCGCTGGCAGAGAAGACATATGCTCCATTAGGGTGCCACGCAATTTGACTGACATTGGAATCATGTCCAACCATCATTCGGAGATAAGAAATATGATCCTGACCCCAGACACGTACGGTTTTGTCCCAGCCACAAGAGACGAAATAGTGTCCGAATGGTCCCCAACGAACATTCCAGACTGGACCCTCGTGGCCTTTGTAAACAACTAGGCACGTCCAAGCCTCGAGTGACCAGAGACGAATGGTTTTGTCAGAAGAAGAGGAGAGTAGCAACTTCGGGGCAGTCGAAGGGGTGTTCTCATCAGAGCCTTCCGGACTTTCAATTGAAGGAGAGAAAGATACACTGTAGACGGAAGCAGAGTGCCCAATAAGTCGGCGGGAGCTAGACGGTGTGGAGTTAGGAGTAATAGAGGGAATAGGATCGCCATGTAGATTCCAAACTCGAATATATGACTCCTCTGTCCCTACCGCAACTAGGTTGTTGTCGTCGGAAAATTCAATGCATGTTATTGCATCCAGAGAATTATGGAAAGTGAACATGCAGACTGAAACTGCAGGACCGACTCCGCCGGTACGGCCTTCAATCTTGAACCGATCACGGTGCTCCCGAACCTTCTGAACCTCCATAGTTACGTCATGTGCTCTTGAAGGAGGTAATGGTATGTCGTTCCTACTAGGGCCATCCAAGCTATCCTCACGTTTGATATTCATATCAAATTCCTCCACTAATGAGTTCTGACCAAGCTCTGGTGGGTTTTTGACGTCTTCCTCCTCAAGTTGAGCACGAACATCTTGTGCCAAGTCACTTTCCATCGCCATTGGGCCTAATTTTAATATTGCATTATTGTCCATGATGTCCTTGTTACTAACACCTTCAAATGCACCGGGTATTCCTTCTTGCAGGTCTACCTCATCAACAACGTTGCCACGAGCTTGTTTAATTATTGCTTCGAAGCTGTATTGATCAACTGGACCTCGTTGTGTCGTTTTGATGTCACAATATGTGGAGAGGATATACATGACAACTTGTCCTCCATTGGATGGGGAATTGTTTTTTCCATCATTACTTTCCATGTGAGTAATGAGATTCGCCCAAGCGGTGCTGTTTAATGGAATTCGATACTTTGTCCCACGGTAGAGCTTAGCTGTCGGATCCTCAAATACTGCAGTAGAAGTTAGCGAATGGTTATCAAAGCTATGTTTAACGCAGTACTAGTCGCATTAAGCTAACTGTAATTGATTCGATGTCGAAATTAAGCTAATGCAACCTACGACACATCACTGACATATCTGGAGTCTGCACAAAATTGATAGGGTTTGGTGTCAGATGGGGAAGACTCCCAGATAACAAATTTACAGAAAATTGATTGTGAAATGTTCACAGAGAGTTCATACCTTGGGTTGAAGATGATATTTTCTCTAGAGTTCGGAGAACATCATGGTGATGGTGCTCAAAATCGGGTCCGAAGGTATCTAAGTACGACTTTGCTTCTCTCCAGTAGCCTTGCGTGACCATGTCCAGATACGAGTATATAAACACGGGCCATAGCGTTCGTCGAAGCTCATACTAAATTTACGTTATTGTGCCGTAATCTCTCAACTCGATGCGCTCTGACTTACCTTATAGATATCGAGGTTGGATTCAACCCAGGATTTGAGTAGCCTATATGCCAAGCTATATTTTTCGGTAGGAATTCGGACTGAAGCGGGCTTGAGGCCTTTGGCAATATCTTCAAGAGTCTTAGACTCTTCTCGTAGAGTTTCTTCCGTTTTAGTATAGCCCTTCTTGAGGAGGTAATCTATGACCTGTGGGATTACATCAGCTGCTGATCTCCATGTGGAACCCTTTGGGATGTTGCTGCTACAGTGAACAGGCGCCATAACGCTATTGTGAGTGTGTAGTAACATGGGTGTTGAATCCAACTCATGTCCGAGGGAAAGATGCAAACCAGAGGCAGGGGCTAGCATTGTCTTCTTGCCTATGACAAGTAAAACCGTGATTCATGCCAGCACGTGATGCTATATGTTTGGAATAAAATATATCTTACAATTTGGTTTAAATTCTGCTGGCTGAGATTTTGTGACGGGGGAGGTGGTCCTTGACCTCCACCTCCATGTTGAGTACTACCTCCAGCGCTCGGGGGGCCATTTGCACCGCCTTGGGCTTGGTGGTTGGCCATTCTTGCTACCAAGATATACTGTGTGGTTTGACCGTAACACCTGTCACGTCCTATCCCCTGTCTGTTTACGGCAATGCCATCTGACAATCACCACAATGATGATTGAGCCGGACTCTAATCGTGATCTTGCCTCGGAGCGGTTGATAAATTTGTAGCGTTTTGTTTAATTGGTGGAGTTGAGGATCCAAGTAGGAAGAGATTCACCAACTGCGGTAGAATCGAGAGCCAGACAAATAACGCTAATGCAGGCTCGGCAAGCTGCCCCTCTAAGAAACTGGGTCCAAGCTTTGAGCCTCATCCCCAGTCTTGGCGCCTCCCTTTCAATTCAGTATTCTACATACAGATACAGATACACATCGTCCCGGTGATTGATTTTTCGTCTACTTTAAACTTGGAGTGCTACCTGGTCAATACTGTCTCCCACGCTGTCCAGTCGCATATTTAGCGACTAAAATGGCATCAACAGAAGAATTTGTCCCATTCACCAAGGCACAGCGTATTCAACAGCTCAACGACGTGGACAAAGTAAGCTCTTGTTTCGCGTTGATCTGAAAAACATGCTGACCTACAACAGAAAATAACAAGCCTTTTACAATCTGCGGGTCTCGCACTCCAAACCCTCACCGCATCCCAAGATTCTGCATCCACTTCATCCATAGGAGAGAAGAAGAAAGCCTTCGAAACGTCTACCGATAACTACCTTAAGACCCTCCAAGCGGTAGAAGTACAGCTGGAGAGACATATCCTTGGACTGGAGGAAGAAACCATTATACCTAAGGATCCACCAAAGCCGAAAGAGAAGGGCTTAACCGCTGAGGAAGAGCAACGAAGATTGGGAGCTATGGGTAAGCCGGAGGAGAAGGACATTGTCAGTGTGAATGAAGGCGCTATGGGGAAATTAGATCTTGGCTGGTTGAATAGCAGAGCTGGAAGGGTAGATCGGGGTATGGAGGCTGAAGTATGGAGCAAGGCGAGGGCTTTCTTGGAGGACGAGACTGGTGAGAACGGGATCAAGCGGTCGGATGATCATGACATGGAGGATTGAAAATTTATGGTAGCTTAGAGTCAGTGGACAGATGACTGGCACTAAAATGAGAGTCGGATGAGTTTCTGATGCACTCTAACCGCTGCTCCTAGGTCTCAATTACTAACCCTTTCTCTAAGAATTGTGAACATTGCGTCTATTGTATAAATATATCAATTGCATTATGTCACTTGAGCTACCACCTCAAACGCAGTTCCTGAACCGAGGGATTCATGTTTCCGGAATAAATATCTCTGGTGCAAACGGAACAACAGTTCGTTCCAAGCAAATAAATTAGTCTTGATGCTTGTCAAGTTAGAACCAAAGTCTTGGCGCATGCGGCGGATACGAAGGTACCGTATGGAGGTACACGGAACCACAGGGCAAGCTCAAAACCAGAGCTCACCACACAACCCCTTGCTCAGAATCACCGTACACGACAATGGATTTAGAGGGAGAAGGAGACTCCCCATGGGGTGGTAGGGCTATTTCTCCTTTACCCTCTACCTTTGCGGAAGGAAAGGCTAATGATTATAGATGTTCCGTCGCAAGCGCAAACCAAACCCACCGAGGAGGAGGCATCAGTATTTGGGGAGTCCTCAGGTGAGTTTGCAATATATAGATTAATATCTATCTAATCCTCATATTAGAAGCCTCAATAAAGCCAAAACCCATACCTACCATTGATACATCTGCCACACAATCCGTCAAATCACCTACAACTAGGCACCCCCGGACACCCCGCAGAGCAGCGCAACATGTTGTACGGCTCGAGGCTCTGGATGATTCTCTTGGACCATTGGGACCACTGGGTGATAATGCGCCAGCTGCCATGATTGACCAACCGCCAGCTCCTCCGCAGAAAGAACAAAACCTAAGCCTACGCCAATCGTCGTCCACCTCAGCAACGCAGAGCCCTATGTCTAGAAGCATGCTAGATTCTGTTGACTTGAGTGACGATGTGGATAGGAATCTAGGTCCCCGGATACCTCCTCCAGTTCAGCCCGCACAGGGAGGTATATCTAGAAGAGATACCCAGCCTAGTGTTAGTGTTGAGCAAGCTGCAAAGCCAAGTTTTGATATCACAGTTGGAGATCCACATAAGGTTGGAGATCTGACAAGTTCGCATATTGTTTACCTGGTCAAAACAAAGGTAAGGAAATGATAGTGAGGTGCGAAACATTTCTAACATCTGCTAGACCTCTTCTAAAGCCTACCGTCAACCGGAATTCGCTGTCACCCGCAGATACAGAGATTTCTTATGGCTCTACACTTCACTACATGCCAATAACCCAGGAGTCGTTGTTCCTCCGCCCCCAGAAAAGCAGGCAGTCGGAAGATTCGATACAAACTTTGTAGAATCTCGGCGAGCTGCATTAGAACGGATGCTTAACAAAACAGCAGCTCATCCTACCCTCCAGCACGATGGAGATCTGAAGTTGTTTCTTGAAAGCGAGGCTTTCAATGTAGATGTAAAACACAAGGAACGAAAAGAACCTGGCTTAGGCGAGAGCAAGGGGATGTTCAGTGGGCTTGGTCTGTCAGTTGGTGGAGGAGGGAAGTTTGTGGAGCAAGATGAGGTAAGTCATGGTCTTCTTGAGGATCATTTAATCTCTAACACAAGTAGTGGTTTCATGAACGGAGGGTATATCTCGACGCTCTAGAGAACCAGCTTAAGGCCTTATTGAAGGCTATGGACACGGTAGTGACGCAACGGAAAGGTCTTTCCGAAGCAGCAGGAGAATTCTCGGCGTCTTTACACTCTCTCTCAACCGTTGAGCTGTCAGCATCCTTGTCTGGCCCTCTAGATGGTCTTTCGGATCTTCAAATCCGGATCAAAGAACTATACGAGCGGCAAGCACAGCAAGACATTTTGACATTAGGTATCACCATCGACGAGTATATCCGTCTAATTGGAAGTATCAAGCTGGCTTTTGGCTCGCGACAGAAAGCCTATCACTCATGGCACACAGCAGAGTCAGAGATGCAAAAACGCAAAGCTACTCAAGACAAACTTCTGCGCCAAGGCAAAACTCAACAAGATCGTTTGGTTCAGATGAATGCTGATGTTGCGGATGCCGAGCGCAAGGTTCATCAAGCTCGACTGCTTTTCGAGGACATGGGACGTTTAATGAAGACTGAGCTTGAGAGATTTGAAAAAGAAAAAGTGGAGGACTTTAAGAGCGCCGTTGAAACATTCTTAGAAGGCGCAGTCGAAGCACAGAAAGAGGTACGTTTAAATATTTCCCCTTCCTGAGAATTATACTAAAAAGAGGCAGCTCATTGAGCTCTGGGAAACGTTCCTAATGCAACTCGATGCCGAAGAGAACGAGGACGTCTTTTACAAGCCTCCTGTTGAACCTGCAGCACGCTCTCCCATTAGAAACTCATCAGATGAAACTGCAGCAAGCTCTCAGGCTACGGGTGAAGAGGAAGATTAATGATTGATGCTGGTCTTGAGATTTCTGGAGTGCAAATATGACCTGTTTGGGGCTCTTATACAAGAGCCGGATTGTAGTATTTGTACATAGAATAATTCCGTTTTATGAACTCCTCCAATGCTTACCTATTACGAGCGCCCACCTGTACAAATAATATAACAAAGTGACCCCCAATCCATCCTTGGTGGTTCTTGACCATAGTTTGGTATTGGCCACTGGTTTTTGCTCTCCACCAATGCGGCAATTCACTTCCTATCCCTTCTTTTCCGCCCGAATTTGCGCAGAGACCTTATCAGCCGCAACTGCCTCCTTCGCGTTCTTGTCCACCTTCCCCTTGGACGACTGCCCACTAATCAAATCCATCAGACTATCCTCCTCCTGTCCATTCTCCTCAGCACCCTCCTCTCCATCTTGCGCTTCCATATCCCATCCCCTTCCAAACCTCTGTCTGAAAGCCCTTAATCGTCCCGCCTCATCCTGTTCCACGTTCCGTAGAGATGCTAGGGATGGCTGCCATAGAACTGTGTTTCGTGTATCTTTTGTGGATTTGTAGACGGGGAGTGGGGATGTCGTGCGTGTTAAATATGTTGAGCCATCGGAGAGGGTGACTAGTTGGGTGAAAGTGTAGGGTCTATGGGGACGTTTGATGAGGGAAGCGTGTCGTTTTTGTGTCGTATGGGCTGTGAATCGCGGTAAAGATGCTCGACGCAATGTATTGGAGGGTAATTGGGACATAGTTGTTTGTGTATCGGAAAGTCGGAGCTTCTGGTTCCAAGAACTGAAGTTGAGCGATACTTTTGTACGGTGTACGACAAACTTCCTTGTAAGGCTTGGCGGAAATTTCCACGAGGCTACAGCCTCCTTGGGGAAGACGATTTAAGATTTGTGAAATTAAATTGACAACGACTGAAGAATGCTATCTCGTAGTAGGGCTAGATTTGTTCCATTGAGAGATGTAGCCGCTGATGTTGGCCTTTGTATTTCGGGTCTGCGGGTGTTGAAGGTTAGATATCCGACAACTTCTCGAGGTATGTATTGTCTAAGATATATTGAGCTTCTTACTGACAAGGACGCAGTGGGTATTAGAAAGATACATACAGTGTACCGAAGACCTCTTGTATGTGCCAATCGATTACAAGTGCTACAGTCGCGTCGTGCTGGAATAATACATTGGTGGCATCCAAAGACACCAAAGACAGACGAAATACTCGATGATGTAGAGGTTATTGACGAACCTGTGGAAGAGAAACAGGATGAGAAGAAGAACGAAAACCCTCCCCAAAGCCCGAACATACTACTGGAAAACCCTCAAGACTCCTCTGAAATTACTGCAACTCTAATACAACCATCACCCACCCCTCCACAAAATGAAGAATCTTGTATACATTGGACGCCAACGTCGACCTTACCATCGTCAAAATTGCGTGAGAAGCCTCACATAAGTTGGAAGCCAAAATATGGCTACTCATTAAAGCTCAACGATTTCGAGAACGCTGAAGATCTGAGGAGAAGAACACGGGATGGGGTCGACATGGATTCCGAACATTATTTGAAATGGGGTACTCGACCAGTCGTTGTTCCTAAAGTTATAGAAGACTTTCGTCGGACGATGCGCGCACTACCGGGCCCTATTGTGGTTTTGACGGCAGCTAAGTATTGCGAACGCGCGCCGAATATCTACCGCGGTATAACAATCTCGTCCTTCAGTTCTCTCTCGATGTCTCCGGAACCTTTGGTAACGTTCAATATAAAGTCTGAGTTGAAGCCCGACGTTAAACCCAGTCGCGCCTTGCACACATTACGGAAAGCTCCTCACTTTCTAATTCATATAATCAACGATACTCCAGAAGGAGTACGCCTCGCAAACTTTTTTGCTACTGTACATGAACATCAATTTACACCAGAGGCCCAAGAAAAGGGCGGGTTTGAAGTGGAAGAATTGACTGGTTTCCGTCAGACAGTTGGATTGCCGCTCGTATTACCACGACTAAAAGGGAAAGGGATCTCGCGAGTTCTTCGTTGCGAGATAATGAGAGGTGGTATTTGTGTTCCTGGATATGACATATTGGGGCCAAATATTGTTGACCACGAAATTGAACCCAGGAACAAGCTCTACACAGCAAGTAATAACAGAAGCCTCCGAAGGGGATTCATTCGAATAGGGGATCACGTTCTATGTATAGGAAAGGTTCATGAAGTGATGGAAAATGATCCGCCTGTACCCGACAACGCAATGTCAGGGTTGGGATACATGGATGGGAAATATAGAAGTGTTGGGGAAGTGCTTGCGGTTCCTAGACCTGAAAGTAACCTGGAAAATAAGCCATGATATAATTAATGAGATGGTAGGGTGTTTTGAAATGGGTTTTATGTATATATCGTATCAGATCAAAGGTCCTTAGCCTTCGGATGAAGGCAAGATCCCACGGCAAGATCCCACTCAAAAGATTTAGAAGGAGCAATAATGAAAATGTCCAAATAAGAACATCATTTCTTACATCTTAAATCCAAAATGCCATGTTAATTTAGCCTTGATAGCGAATCAAGGACGTACAGTATATTCTAACGTCTTAATCATTAGTAGTTTGGTAGTCCTTCAACTACTAAGATTGCCCGACTCTAAACGTGACTTCTAGCAACAACTGCCGGCAAACAGATTAGAGTTCAAAATTTTAAATATTCACACTTAAGAATACGTGATAAGACTCTGGTTGAAGCTAGGTATATTCTGTTTTCCTTGGGCTGTTCACAATCTACCTGGTGTGATATAGTGAGTTTCATCACGTGATTATACAGCCTTTCCCCTTCTCCATCTCCATCTCCATCACTGTTGGAAGAGATACGGACGAACTTGCTGCGCCTTGCTCTGCTTGAAACTAGCATACTACCCCATACATGATCTCATGGGTATTGTGTAGCAATTTGCAAAGTCGGTTTCCAAGTCAAAGTCCGGTAAGCTTCAACCTGATACGTAGATCATGCTTTACTAGGAATATCGAAACCAAACCCAAGCCACTCTCAATGGTTTTTGGCTGTCCATTGTCCGAAAAGAGGAATGAGAATTCACTAAGAAACCGCCCCGCAAAGACGAATACGAAACTATGTAACTATGATTATCTTTGTATTTTTGCTTCATATCTATGTGTGAGCTGAAGGGGAGTGGTGAAAATTCTAAATTCACCAGAACGGAATCAAACCACTCAGATTTATCATCTCTATGAGTATAATTCCATGCGATGACTTGTTAGAAACACATGCCAAACCAAACCGAACGCCAGAGTAATGGCCCAGAAGGCGTACCCTCAAAAAAATGTCGTTAATGGACCACCCTTGAGGGATCCTAAGGTAATTTATTGCTGATTCATGAAATACACATATATATACGCTCAGATGTGAGAAATAATTTAGTCGTCGTCCTCATTATAATGGGTGTCGACAGGTTTCCGTTTCGGGACCTGGTATTTTGAGGTAGGAGGAGTTATCGGACTTGGCTCGTCGTTATAGTACGTTCCTGGACTCCCATCCATCTCATGAGTTGTGTAGCCAGGTAGTTCGCTCGCCTGTTCGTTCCCAGGCATCTCACTTGTCTTTGGTGGCACCACCGGCCGGCCATCCTTCAAATCTTGGTCATACGCTCCACCATGGTTGCTGAGTACCTTATTTTCTTCCGAGTAGTACTCCGCTGGTATATGATCATCTGCTTCACGCTTGGCTGCCGCAATACCTTTGCGCCGACGGATGAAAAAGAAGGCTAAAATGGCCGCTAGTATAACGGGCACTATTATGGCTATGGCTATACCCGCTTTAGCACCACCGCTTAGTCCGCTGTCTTTTTTAGCGGTGCGTTGGGCAGTTTCGATCGCTGCGGCTTGGAATTTGGCTTGAGATTGCTCAGTCGTTGGGTTCAGCGCAAATGTCATACCGCTACCGCAATCCCCTGCTTGCTTCGAGTAGAACCCTATGGTAGTTAGGCCAGTGCTCAGAAAAAGGGGGTTGATAGAATATTTACAGGCTGGGCTTGTGCTAGCAATGCGGAAAGCATATGCAGGGGGGGGATTATCGCTATTGTTAACATTTGGCATGTATCCAGAATCGGCACCATTTACAAGAGAGTCACAAGGTGCTTCAAAAGTAGATTGAGTAGCGGAATGATTTCCAGACATGAATTGGAAGAGGATGGTGTCTCCAATTTTAGCGTCGAGAGTGTTTGGAGTAAAGACAGGAGCTGAATTTGCCACGACCTAAAGAGGGTTAAAGAGCTATTATGAGAAGAACGTTGGTTCACATACTGTGTAAGTGGCGGCTGGGCCAGAGCTCGTTGCTGCAGTAGGATTTGATGTAACTGAAACTGGCCTTGTCAAGCTTTCTACTACTTTCACGCCAAATGCAGTTCCTTCGATTGGATGTGCATAAGCCTGGGCAGACTCAGGAGGGTCGAAAGTAATGGTTGCGATGACACTAGAAAGTCCATATTTTGTAACTAAAACTGGTGTTCCCATGGGGAGAGGGGTATAGCAAGTTGCCCCAAACGCCGGACGGTCCTCAAATATGGTCTCTAAAGGATTGGTGATCTTATAACCACTTCAATCGGAGTTTAGTTAGGGTATGGTTCCAAGGGGATATTTTTCCAACGTACTTTGGACAACACGCTATGTAGTTAGAAGTATATGGCCCGACAGCGGACCAACTCTTGGGACATTCGAGATAGGTAAATGCGGGTTGCGTGATGCCTCCTGCATGTAATAGATAACTTGTCATGAATTGACTCGGGTAGCAGTCTGTGAAGGTGCTGCCTGGGACCGGGAGGATTTCATTCATCCAAATTCGATAGGCCTGGTTCTCCATCATCGTCAATCGATTTTCCAAGCATGATGTCGCCGTAGGAGCGAAAACAGTCGTCAATGCTGGCGCAACCGAGGCTTGAGCCAGAACACTGGACGCCAGAGTCGGGGTGGGCATCGCTGTCGTCGACATTTTGACGGCCGGACAATGATGATGCGACGTGCACAAGAGATCTAGGTGGAAGATCAGAAGCAAACCAACAACAAGCGGGAAAGGTGCAGAATCAGAATTATAAGTTGCTCCGGGGTACTGTAGTGGATTCCTTGTACTTGGGTCGGCACGGACGTGGATGGCTATCATTTATTTAGTCTCCTGCAACGTGCACACACTCACACAGCAGCAGCAGACACTCTCTTACACTCACTCATTTTGGCGATTGGAGATTGATACTTTTACTCCGCCGAATACATTACCGCCGGCGGAGCAGCATGGAAAGCGCCATTTGATTTGAGGGGATCATCCATGACACCACGCCACGCCCCCCTCAAATTCCCCCCTCCCAAGTACTCGACTGGTGGACTTGACTGTGAGACACCAGAGATCAAGGATTTGGATGGAACCTTGTATTTTCCAGAACTATGGGCCCCCATACAGATACCCGGCTTGGCCCTCATTCGATGCAAAAATGAACGTAAATCTGCGGCGCGGCAGCCTTCCAAGCAACAGTCAGCACTTTGATTAAAGGTGGTAGGAGGATTCGAAGACGCCATCCATATCCCGTGGACTGTAATGACCATCACAGACCAAGGATGAGAATCCCTTCAGGGTCGATCGAAGCAGTAATTCTATCGAGACAACGTCGGCTACACCGGTACACATAGTCAAATCCACCACAATCAATTGCAGCATGGCGCTCCGGAGGGAGGAGTACTCATTCATCATCTGACCAAACGGAGGAGGTATTCAGTTGTACCGTTACTAGGGGCCAACCAAATTAAAGCGATGCACCACACGCCATACAGGTAGAGAAAGCCCCTTGGAAAAAGGCTAATTGAAGTATTTCTGTACTCCATACTACTAGCAATAACGCCCATAGTTTGACAAGGGAGGTTGGCGGCGCCGCATGGGGGCTATACCCAGAGCAGAACAGAGTAGTCAGCGAACTGCAGAGCGGCAGTGCTGGTTCCTGGCCCATCTTCCCATCTTTCCGACCCATCTCTGACTTGCCCTGAGTGGTAAGTATGTCTAATAGGCGGACCACCACCAGCCGCCCCCCTTTTCTTGCAGTAGGGAATATTTAAGGAGATGATCTTGAGGGAGGAACACCGTCGAGTGCATGCTGTTAGCTGTTGCATAAAATGATGTATTGTTCTTACATAACCGAGAGAGAAACACTAATCGCTAGCGCGAGTCGAGGCAAAGATGGATATATATTGTACCAATCTGCAAAGATCTTTACTGCTGCTAGTATGCTAGGCTCAACGGCGGCCGCTGGCGACTAAAGAAGTGGAACAGCATGGTTTTGCTAACCTCGTATGTGCTGGACGGACTGGCGTGCGGAACCTTATCATTTGGGTAATAGCCTATCATGGAAACACTTCTTGATTAATCACTGAGCTAACCCAACATGTAAAGATCACCATTACCAGTAAACCCAGTACAGTACTGGGTATTCTACATTGCTATCCTTACTTGCCTTGTCTAGATTGGTCGTGCGGTGAGGGAGGTGTTGGAAAAACTACTCTATATATAAATGCGCAATCGCCCAGAGCCTTCAGCTTCCTATCGGATTGATTCAGAGATTCGTCATATCAACGCGCTTAAAACGCCAAAAACGGGAACACGTTCGGGCCGTCCGTTGAGTATAGGTATGGCATTCGTATGTTCTGTATTCTGCAATTTGGTGAGGGAGAAATCCTTTAGATGCAGGTCTTATAAGCGAAGAAGAAAACACGCTTAAAGTATCTATTTCTGAGAGATTGAGGGGCCAATAAATTCGAAACGTTTGCTCGAGGTGCTGCGCCATATTCGAGGCTGTCCATTAATTTTTCACTTGAGTCACATAGCCATTCACATCAGATTATAGAAGGAGAGGTACCGAAAGCTTGTTCTTCCTCGAGTCAAGAACCTGGGATCATAATGTTTTAGCCAAGTACCTGATGTACCACTGATTACTGTACTACTAAAATACTTCCATAGAGCGAGAAATACGAGGCACACATGATATGTAAATGAGGGATTGATGAGCTGGTGGTGGCGGTCGCACCGCGGACTGTTTAATAAACATTATTTGCACGATCTTTCGCAAGAAGATATATTTGGACCGGAATTAATGCATGTTGTAGGTCTGTGCCGTGGTTACGGTGAAACAGCAAACCAATTAAAGGAAGGCGGGAGATAGAAGTATGTTACAATGCATAATGGGTCCAATATTACTGTTTACCTGGACCAGCCCCGTCATCCACGAGGACATGAGATGCAAGACGCCGAATAGTTACCCCACGAGTCGACTACCACACAACCCTAATAGTTCTAGGATTTACACGTGATTTGCCGTTGTCGTACAAGAATTTGTAGATCCCCATATTTACGTTGTAGATTACTTGTCACATATAAGCTTCGTCGTGAGACGCTAATAGGCGCCGATGGAGATTGGCGTTACTAAACAATACCACAAATTGGCGATGACTAACGAGGTAGCAATAAGTCTGACTGGGAAAGAATGGAGAAGTGGCATACTCCATTGGGCTAACATTGATTTTCATCATTCAACGCAATCTATGAAGACTGAATCTGTTTGTATGTGAATCGAGGACTTCCATCAGCCAGTAAATACACCAGCCAGCGACCAACATCAACGTAGAAGACAATCCTGAAGTAAACCTACATAACTAGATAAGAGGTACAGGGCAGATCTCAGATGGCGTTGCTCCGGCTCTCGAATTCTATGAGATAAGAGGACACAGGGTTAGAATAGTCGGGACATCCTACACAAGAGACTCGTATTTAAGAAGACTGGTTAAACCGCTAACACTTAAAGCTTCACATTGGACAGAAATTCTCAGAAAGCTAGCAACTAATTACTCAAATGTAGGCCCCCCCGCTTGGGTTCCTTCTATGTTTTTGCTTGCTGAGTTACATTCTAGAGTATGACGTGAGACTGAGTCTTGATGTCAATTGTCTGGACACTAGGAGTGAAGCCACCAATATCAGATGGTATCCCCAGATAAACACACACACTCCTCTAGTAGTGTGTTCATGGTAAGCTCAGACCTTTCGCTAGTAACGATATAGCCAACATAGGTAATAAAAATCCTGAACGAGTCTGATTTTGATCAAGTACAGATATTTTGACTTCCTTGGTATAAGCCTCTGTCGCAAAACTACAGCAGGGTATTTCCCTCCTATACTAGTGAACCGCAACAATTGCTGATATTCTACAATGTAGTGCTAATAATTTTCAGGCTAATTTTTGCTTACAGTCACAGAATTTCAACTTTAGAATGGAGGGTAATGTTTTAGGCGTTGAAGGTCGATATTTAGGCTATTCTGCATGTCATTTGGGCAAAAAGCCAAGTAGAATCCTGGAGAACCAAGTGGAGCTTTGTCGGGCATCGTGGATTTAATGTCTTTAACGGTTTTAGACTGATCTTTAGCTTAACAAGTCGGAATCTGATGTTGGTCAATGAACAAAACGAATAGGGCATATCATCATGACCCTTCGGCAAGATTTTGCAGCTGCTTCCAGGCCACGGTCTTACGGGCTTTTGAGAGGGAAGATTGAAATCCTAACATATCCCGCCGAGAAGCAGGCTTCGCAAGCAATCTTGGTCAAAGTATACCGTGAATTTTAAGACTCTTCGATTTTCAAGTCATTCTTCTTTCCAAGGATACCAACATGTACTCTGTTGTGAAATGGTGCGGACACTGCCACACAGGGATTTTTGGTATACGTGTTATAACTTTGACTGCTAATCTGAAATGAAAAAGCAGTAGCCGATGGCTCGAGAGATGCCAAGGTACTTTGATAAACTATGCGTTGTAAACACCTGATCACTAAGGTAATCATAGAAACACGGGAAACTAAACAATTGGAGGATACGATGTACGAAAGAAGTCAGATTTTCCGTAGCCAAAAAATGACAACCGACCCCTAGAACATATTCTGCTCTGCCAGGTTAGATACTCCTTCAGTCCCTTAGTGGTAGGAAAACGTAATCACGCTTGCATCTTCAAACCAGATACCTCTTGCCCAAGCACAATAGCCAGCACCACATCTAGATTTGTGATTGATATTGACGCGGTCGCTCCAACAAACTCAAACTTCTAGCTCAGACCAATAGCTATCTAGTGGCACCCGTACCGCTCACCTTTTAGTAATATTAAACCCAACTGGTTACACAATCTAAAGTAGCTGAAGACTCTTGTAAGCATTAAACAATGTACTTGAGCAATTATGCAACTATAACTAACATGGCCGAACTAGAGGCAACAACCTGTGCTGCTTAGGATGTCGAACTCCCTATGGACTGTCGATTTATACACCGGCTCGCTATGCAGATATACCCTGTGATTGCTTTAGGAAATACATGCAGCCTAGTATAGAGAGAAAAAGACCCAAACTGGGATGCTAATTCCGGCTTATCGTTCTAATCTCACATCCAGGATGCTCAATGGAGCCAAACCTTCACTGACAACCCTCAAAATACCCTGAACCCGGCATCAAGCAGTAGGATATGTCATGATATATACTTAAAATATCGGATAGGTTAACTTGACTATTAACAAGAGCTATGAGCGTGTCAGTTTAGTGCTTCTGTGTCCCCCTGTCATTTCTCCCTTCGTAAGTATCTTTATTTATCCGTTCTCGTTTCACCAACCACGATGCTAGAATTTTTTCTGCAGCCGAAAGGAAAGAAAGAAAGAATAGATGAGTGAATTGGCAGCATTTCAGTCTGTTCTATTTTCGCGAAAAGAGGAATATAAGGTGATTGTTACATAAGCGTCCATATCAAACCTCTAATGGATTCTAAATTCCGACATCCATATATGTTAAACAATATGCTGGATTCCGGTGAAATCAAAGCTCTGCTCTCGATAATGTTTAGACCTCTTCGCAGCTTACCAGGTACAAAATATAGCTACTTGTTCCACTCCATAGCCAACCGAAGCGAAATGATTCAAAAGCACCTCGCTTAATTAAAGGGGCTAACAAAGTCACGTGATGCAAAACATAACACATCATATACTTTTCGTACCATGTTACACTTTTATTCCATAAATCGTAACACCAACACTCGCCAATTTCCACCACTGAATACAGCACCCTTTCATGTATATATTTATGTGCAAATCCTGGTCTCGCACTGGTGGATACCTTCATATGAGAGCTTCTCTCATTCAAAATCCAAGCATCCCAAGAAGGAAAGAAAGAAAGGGTTATGTCAAATCACCAAAATGATCGCTGTAACCTACCTCACTTCTCGGAGAGAAAATCAATATGTTTTTGGAACACAATATCCACAACTCAACTAGCCGCCTAAAATACCTAACATCCAAAACTCACCCATTCTACTAGAATACTAAATATATAGGAGGTAAAACGCCATATTTGAACTACCACACACTAGGTGATAGCCTCGAAACATGTTACCCAAGCGAATAGGAAAGAAATACTAAATAGCGTCTTTTGGAAGATAAATGGATGAAACAGCTTAGACATCTAGCATTGTCTCCATGCACTTGTTGTGAGATGTGATTACGCCGTTATATCAACTAATCCCTAACGTTAAAAAGTACCTAACACTCAGCAAATTCGATCAATGGTACCACAGTTGTAAACCGTCGATATTTATATTTATGGGAATAGTGTCTTTGGGATTCTATTGAACCTCTGGAGGCTCCTTGTTATCTTCTTTCTTTAGTTTCATATATTGATGAATGTCACAAATTCGAGTTTCAAGAAAACTAGAATTCAAAGTACGCATTTTCATTACTAAAGCAGTGGATTGAAGCAATTTCAAAGAAGTAGGTCCCTCTCCTAGCAATTTGTTCCATTCGAAAAAGATAATGACAGCACAATCAAATCAGCTAATGAATGGACAGCAAATGGAACAAACGGTTTAAACTTCCACCCTTAGGTTCTTTTGTCCCACATTGAAGGTGCAGGTCATTTGGCCACATGTAACCTAATCCCGGCCTTGTAATCAATACCTACTCATCCTGGCCGTTCACCTGTCTCTTGTAGTGAGGGCCACCTGGACCGAAGGGCCAAGTCGGCATCGGTGGAAAAGATGGGAAGGGATATGATGGAGGATAAGAAGGTGGTGTAGGCTGGGTATCTGGCGTCTTAGTCGGCTTTTTAGTTGTAGTAAGTCCACCGCCGTTTGAAGTTGGCGTGCTGGGTGGTACTGGGTAGCCAGGTGGAGGGATTGTTGGAGTAGTGGTTGGCTTGGTATTCGTAAGTCCCCCTCCGCTGGAGGTCGGAATCGGAGGAAGACTAGAAAGACTAGGTACAGGGTAACCGGGCACCGGAATTGTTGGAAGGGTACTTGGCTTCGTGTTGGTCACTCCATCTCCACTCGAGGTAGGAACCGGAGAAATGGGGGGAGTGGGCACCGGGTATCCTGGTGGTGTGAATGGGGGTGGGTAAATTTGTGTGGTTGGCTGAGTATTTGTTAAGCCACCACCACTCGAGGTCGGAACACCAGGGCTAGTAGAGACCGCAGGTGGAAGTGTGGGGATAGATGGAACTGGGTATCCAGGTGGAAATGGGTATGTAGGTAGACCTGATGTTGTGGTTGGCTTGGTGTTTGTAAGTCCTCCTCCGCTTGATGTTGGAATCGGAGGGCTCGGCAGTGTTACAAGAGTGGTGGGTACAGAAACATATGGAGGCAGGGTGGGAGCCACATATGTTGGGGTTGTCGTAGTCTTAGTGTTGGATAGACCATCTCCAGATGAAGTTGGAATAGCAGTAGGGGTTGAGGCACATGAGACAGCTGGCGAGACCGTGCGTGTAGAGATTTGGGTCAACGTTGTGACATATGACACGGTGGAAACTTGCAAAGAAGTAACAACTTGAAGGGAGACAGGTGGTGTCGAGCATTCACTGCCAGCCCTAGAGCTTGTCGAACCACCATCTGCAATGGATGTTGGTACTGAGGTTGGAGGAGTTCTAGGAGGTGGATAGACTGGGGGAGGTGCTGGAACTGAATATCCATGGATAATGGTCGGGGGTGGAGGAGGCCGACCATAGACTCCCCCAAATACTGGCGAAAGGAGCATACTGAGGGTAACGAACGTGATGGGGAGTGATTTGAGTGATGCCATGATGATGGTGGTGTGCGTTATCTGATCAAGCAATCTGAATTGAGGTCGATTTGAAGTGCCAATCTGTGAATTTGGACCAATACCGTAAGTGAAGAGACAAACTGGAAAATAGATGAGGTGAAGGGGAGATTGGGTCGAGGGGTGAAGAAAGAAAGAAAGTAGAGGAGAGGGAACTTGATCCTTTTATCTTTGAACGATGGGAGAGAGCGAGGTAATGCGTCACAATACTAGGTCAGGTACTGTACAACTTTGGCAAGCACGAAGGTGAAGGTCAACACGAGCCCGAAAACTGCAGCCACTTGCTCCGGAGCCAAGGTACGAGGAGATCTGATGCTCTGATGCTCTGATCTGATGATGTGATGATGCTTCCTCTTCCCCAGCTGAATGCAGCCAGAATTCAATCTCTAATGCAAACTGTGCGATCTTCAACGCCCTTCCCCAATCTCACGCGGAAAATAATTTTTTGGATTGGGGATAACGTTCCACAACACAGAACACGAGCAAAACAGCACCAATTCGGAAAAAATTCTAGCAACTGATCGATGTACTGCAGCAGGACGACATAAGACGGAATGCACAAAGCCCGCGCCCAACGCGCTGGCTTTTCGTTGGCGTCGCCTGCTGGGTCGAGGTGTACCACGTATGTCCCGGCCGGGATATTCGACCGCTGCATTCAGCCTCCTTTATTCCAAAACGATAATCATCTCGTCATGTTTAGACTTTGGAGATATTGACTGTAGCCTCATCACTGCGACAACGCTAACGTCTTCAAGGAACTAGCTTGCATTTCCTGCGTATATCCTCGTTTTGACAACATGGTCCTCAGGGAATGGGCCTGTATCTATTAAGTTTTCACGGGAACATGTTCGGGGCACACAGATGAAAACAAGTAGCACAAATATATACGACGCATGGGTGCTTCACACATTTACCAATCACAATTACCATAGAAGCCACAAGATAACGTAATGTTTATTTTTTGTTCATTCTTCTGCACTAATTTCGACTGTCTTAACGTGGTGTTATCACAAGTACATTTTTAGAATTATACCGCTGCAACACGGCAAATGTCGAAAAAGAAAAAGCAGGCTGTATGCATCATGAAAAACCGACCGATCAAACTCCGCAAAATTCCCGCTGTGACAAAAATGATGCATCTAATCGACCTCCTCCATGGCACTCTCCGCGGGCGCATCGTCGGCAGCAGCCTCAGTCGCAGCCTCCTCGGCGGTTTCTGGCTCCTCCTCCACATTCAAGCCAAGCGAAACGAGCTTGTGAATGCGTTCAGCGAAACCAGCGGGCTCCTCAATGGTGAAACCTGATACAAGTAACGAGGTCTCGAAGAGCAATTGAGTGATGGACTTGACAGTTCGGTCGTTCTCACCATCCTCCTCAACCTTCTTCTTGAGCTCCTTGATGATTGGAGAGCGGGGAGAGATCTCGAAGGTCTTCTTGGAGGACATGTACGAGCTCATCGAGGTATCACGGAGAGCTTGAGCCTTCATGATACGCTCCATGTTGGCCGACCAACCGAATTGACCGGTACGGATAGCACAAGGAGCACCCACCAACTTGTGGCTGACAACTACCTTCTCGACCTTATCGCCCAAAACGTTCTTGAGTGCCTTGGCGAGGCCCTCGAACTCCTTCTCCTCGGACTCACGGACCTTCTTCTCATCCTCGGTCTCCTCGAGCTCAAAGTCCTTGGTGATATCAACAAGCTTCTTGCCCTCGAACTCCTTGAGCTGAGTCATGGCATACTCATCAATGGGGTCAACCAAGAAGAGAACCTCAAAGTCCTTCGCCTTGAGGGAGTCGAGGAAGGGTGACTTCTGGACGGCCTTGAGCGATTCACCAGTAATGTAGTACATGTTCTTCTGGTGCTCGGGCATGCGGGTAACATAGTCGGTAAGGGAGGTAATATCATCTCCAGCCTTGGTGGAGTTGAATCGGAGAAGCTTAGCAAGAACAGCGCGGTTTTGAGAATCTTCGTGGATACCAAGCTTGATGTTCTTGCTGAAAGCAGTGTAGAACTTGTCGAATTGCTCCTTGTCCTCGGAGATCTCAGTGAAGAGCTCGAGAACCTTCTTGACGATGTTCTTCTTGATCACCTTCATGATCTTGTTTTGTTGAAGAGTCTCACGAGACAAGTTCAATGGGAGATCCTCGGAGTCAACAACACCCTTGACGAAGCTCAACCACTCAGGGATGAGATCGGTGGCATCGTCGGTGATGAAAACACGGCGGACGTACAACTTGATGTTGTTCTTGGTCTTCTTGGTCTCGAAAAGATCGAAGGGAGCACGTTTGGGAACGAAGAGAATGGCGCGGAACTCGAGTTGACCTTCAACCGAGAAGTGCTTGACGGCCAAGTGGTCCTCCCAGTCGTTGGAAAGAGACTTGTAGAAGGAACCGTACTCCTCAGGGGTGATGTCTGTGGGGTTTCTGGTCCAGATTGGCTTTTGCTTGTTGAGCTCCTCCTCTTCAATCTTGGTTTCCTTGATCTTCTTGGTCTTCTTCTCTTTCTTCTCCTCTTCCTCATCATCGACCTCCTCAATCTTGGCCTTCTTCTCGTCATCTTCCTCTTCCTTGGTCTCGGCCTCCTCATCAGGAACCTCGGTCTCGGTCTCCTTTGTGACGTGGAGGTAAATTGGGTATGAAATGAACTCGGAGTGCTTCTTGATGACCTCCTTGATCTTGGCCTCGTTCAAGTAGTCCATTTGCTCATCCTTCAAGTGAAGAATGATCTTTGTACCACGTCCGATGTCCTCACCTTCGGTATCTGGCTCGATGGTGAAGGTTCCACCAGCACTGGATTCCCAGATGTATTGCTCGTCATCGTTGTTCTTTGAGACAACAGTAACTCGGTCTGCGACAAGGTATGCAGAGTAGAAACCAACACCGAATTGACCAATCATGGAAATATCAGCACCTGCGGTGAGAGCCTCCATAAATTGCTTTGTGCCGGATCGTGCAATCGTACCCAAGTTGTTTACGAGATCCTGATTGAAGTTAGAAAACCATTCTAGACCTAGAATTAAATTGTACTTACAGCCTTGGTCATACCAATACCGGTATCGCGGATAGTCAAGGTCTTGTTCTCCTTGTCTGGGATGATGTCGATACGGAGATCCTTGCCGGTCTCGAGCTTACTCGAGTCGGAAAGGGACTCATATCTGATCTTATCGAGGGCATCGGAACAATTGGACACAAGTTCTCTCAAGAAGATTTCCTTGTTTGAGTAGACTGTGTTGATAATGAGGGAGAGAAGCTGAGAGATCTCAGCCTGGAACTCGAAAGTTTCTCCAGCCATGACTGCGGTTTATTCGTGAGGTCTGCGGAAAAGGTGAAGGTTAGCAGATGCAGGTTGCGAATTACCATGAGATTTCAAAGAGCACACCGCAAGTTCTGGGTTCAGATGGTGAGGTTGTTGAGGTCAACCGCATGAGGCTGAGGCTGCAAACAAACCACCCGACAGAAGCTTGAAGCAGAAAGTGAGGTAATGGGTAAGAAACTTACTTGATATTAATTGTAGGTAAGGGTAGGATGGAATATGGGATGTATTTTAGACAATGGGAGGAATGGGTATCTTTTGTGGTATGAGAAGTTGATGGTGTTGAAAAGTAGAGAAAGATCTCAGGCGGTGGTGGATGAAGAAAATAAGAGCTCGGTGTTGTGGGGCCGTGCACGAATCTTCGACGAGATTCTATCAAATTCACCAAGCCAACCGTGCAGTGCAAACTCCAGGCCAGGCAGGGGTGAGGCGGGCGTCAGCAGTTGCCAGCGTCAACAAAGAAAAAATACAGCTAAAGTATATAGGTGCTATTTATTATACCTACTATCAATCTCCTTCTATTTGCTTCATTTCAATTTCAATATATACCGTAGTCTCGGGTGGTGTTGATACCAATACAAAACTTGACTCAAGCCAAGTACATTCAGTACGATTCCATCGTAGCTAGGCTGAAAATCCAAATCTGGGGTTTGCCCCTGAGGCTGAAGCTACTGTACTGTATGGACAGTACAGTACAACTCTTTGTAGGCGGTCATGTCACGTGCAACAGTGGTACTACGGACGACGAGATTCCAGAATGTTCGGGAAGATCACAACTCAATGAGAGAGAGCCTCGTTTGCTCCCGTATATCGTACGAGAGGTTACCAAAGTGTCGGTAGGCTATTAATTGTCTTACATAGATATCTACCAATTCATTCCTACAGTTTTGTGAGGCGCTTTACTATGTTCATTGATTAATTCCATTTGCTTCCATTTGCCTTCGTGGTTGCCTGGCTCCTGGAGCCGGCGGTGAGATATTGGAAGAACAAACAATAGAAGGATAAGCGCTTTCGTCGCATGGGGCTGGACTGCGCAGTGGTGTGGTGTGAAGCACTACTACCTAATATAATATCAAGGCTCTTCTTGCATTCGTAAAGACTAAAGGTTCCAAATCCAGGCAGAGTAAAGGATTATATGATATGAGTTTTGCGTGGGCAGCTAGCTTTTGTTGGTAGTGATTTGCACAGTGTCTAAGTTCCTTTGGCATAATATGAATAGACCTGAGTATATACCCGTCTACTTGCTTCCTTCCACCTTGAGAAGTTTAAGTGTCCAAAAGAGCCCATGGATCTGGGAGAAGCATGCCTCCCAGTATATACCGTACTTGGCGAATTTGTAGCATCATGCATTGCTTCTTCCTAGTGCAGTATGAGCTAGCACACATATAAACAAGCAAAGATGCATGGTGTGGGAAAGAACCAGACACTTCTCTGCTATACTTGTGAACCTACGGGTTTTCTCTATATATTCTACGATTAGAATATCTTTACAAGTCTAAAGATGTGTTGAGGACTATGCATTTTCATACCTCCATCTCTCTCATAAAAATACTGCAACCCAGGCAGAAGTTCACCTTCCTATATCGATTCCTTTTGCTGTTCAGAATCAAAGGTCCAAAAGCCGCTGGAATTGCATTGCATTCGGGACAAATTCCATAGCCCACTAGTGTTCAAGATGTCCTCTCTAATTCCTTTTTGTGAAGACCAATTCAATTCTAACAAGAATAAACTTATAGTCTTTAATGTGACTTAAATTACTTTTCAGGACATACCTCACATAACGTGCTTATTTTACTCTAGTTTCCTCATAGTTGAGAACTTATACAGCAGAAATCCGGATTCTGTGTTCCCTTAAAAGGGGTTGTGCAAAAATTACATCCTACTTCATATATTTTCTTTCTTTATCGTATCGCATAGTTCAATATAAAAATGAACAGGTATATATCGCTTGCATCATATTCCTCTTTGTTGAAATCACCTAGCTAGGAAGGCTGAGAAAAGTTTTCATCTCTATCATCTCTACTAATGGGCAGCTTCTACCAGCTCCACCACCACAACTCAGTCGGGGTTTCAATTTATGCAACTTCCCAAATGTTGTGGAAAACTATATAAAAGATACTGGTGCCCAAAATATTCAAACACTTCTGGCTTATTTCCCAACTCACATGATAATGATTCCTATTTCAGAAACAACCCCCCAAAAACCGGATTGTGAGGCTTTGAGAGGAAGATCAAATCTATAGAGCCAAATGAGGCGCAAGAGAAGCTACTACCGCAGCCAAAGTCTGATATGGCTATCATCCGATACCCCCATGCCGTCAATAGAGAAGTTAAAGATCTCATATCGGAGGAAATACGTAAGGGTGGAGGGAGCAAACTCGTGGCAGGTTCCCTCTGTGAACATCTTTATCCCGGTACTGGTGTAGTATTCACCCTTTCTATGATTTCCCTAGAGCCATTCGAAACTTATCGATATGGGGTTCTTATACGCCACTTGTGTCCAAGACCGTCCACGCGTTCCGAAGTTAGGAAATCTGTATAGTACTGTGCATATGCGGATCCCAAGTTTTGGAGTCATCCTTTACGCCTGCAAGTCCAACTTGGTATTGCTAGTAAGACATAAGTTTTAGGCTTCTCGGGTGTGCATCTGGATAAGTTCCACGAGCTAGAACTTATCAAGGACATCTTGAATTAGTTGCCATATCTGAACTATTTTTGAATACGTCTTCATCCCAAATACTACAAACTTTTGGATCGTGTCGTAGCAGGTAGGAAGATATATCTCGTAGTCAGGGCCGATGACCCGAGTGGAACAAGAAAACGTCGTGTTGGAGCCAACTTAAACTCAAGTAAATAACTAGCGGTGAAAAGAAGATGTGGTGAGAGAAGGAGTTCTAGTTGAGTTCAATTATTTATTAGCGTCTTTGACTAAGATTGGACCCCATTCGGATTTTCCTGCAATCAATAATGCGTAGTCAAGCTTTTGACTGTTACAGTCCTGAGCGCAAGTTATTTCAGTTCCCACTTGCGTTACAAATTTTAGTCTCGGCTCGAGATGCTGTAGACCGGCTGCGACAAACAGTGTTCTGTACTGAGGGGTACAGGCAAATATTTTATATGAGATCAGAGACATATTCTAACTCTGGAGTATCTCTTTATCCTATTGCAAACCGAAAGAGAGTGATGGGGAGTTTGCAACAGATCATAAATGCTCTAGCGATTCGTGCTAAGAGTAGGCGGAATTGAATGTTGGAGCAACACCCACTTACAAGGGGCAAACCACACACGTGTAAAAGCTTCTGGTTTCAACACCACTTTACTGTATTGCTTCATTTAGACGGTCCAGAGAGTAGATATCGAAATTTCAAACTCCATGCTGCCATGCATGTCTAGAAGGTTGAATATACAGTAGTATTA